>ERZ778512.431-NODE-431-length-37710-cov-5.742159_pt1 | contig 37710 bp, 49 predicted proteins | sample MGYA00510346_ERZ778512 | MGnify/ENA primary metagenome ERZ778512 (study PRJEB29527, sample SAMN07138962) | mouse gut metagenome | material: feces | host: mouse | place: China:Nanjing | collected 2016-01-25 ...
TGGCCAGCGTCATGGAAAACTCAAATTCCGCGCTGGCGCCCGGGTCGCCCGTGATGGCTGTGTTGTTCGGAGTGGTTGCGCCACCGGCCGAGTAACTTGTGGGGAGTGTGACAGTGATGTCGCCGACACCCAGCGCGAAGTTGAGTTTGCTGGAGTTCGATTTGCCGGTGATCGTTACATTTCCGCCGCCTTTGGGGGCTGAAACATCGCTGACCGACACGAACTCCGTTCGGCCTGCTTGATTCACGGGACGTTCGACGTCCGGGGCACCGTCGGCTTTGAATGTCAGTTTGCCGGATCGTTGATTTCGACCTGTGTGTTTCGAACCGCTGACGTTTACCGTTCCATTCATCGACCCGCTGGAGGGTTGGGTCGCTACCCATTGAGGTTTTGCCATAATTTTCTGTTTTTAATGATGAAATGTTATTCTATTGTCCATGTAGAATTGGATTCTACTATAATCTGTACATCCTCTACCGGATCGGCCGGCAACCATATATCTTTCGGTGAAACATTGATGTATGCTTCATGATTGAAGACGTTGTAAGCGTTGGAATAAGCCCGGGAATACGCATTATGAAAACCGCAATTTTGTGTGACGGTCAGAATACCCAGGCATTTGCCCGAAAGTGAAAAAATCGGAATATCCATGATACGCTCATCACTTCCGGGCAAGCTGTATGCTTCGGAATAGGCCGAATTATAGGCCCGAACTTTGGGGTTTTCCTTAATGTAGTAATCGGATTTTACGATAATTTCACCATGTCCGGCATGTCCGGTAAATTCCAGCGTTAATTTGTTGCCGGAACCGTCGGGCCATTCATAAACTGTCCTTTCCAACGTCCAATCGACATTGGAATTCACCTCAACGGATCGGGCCGCTCCGTTTGCTGTTAATAAAACCGGATTCGGGGAAAGGGATAGAAACATTACGTCCAATTCCTCATGTTGGACGGAAAGTCGATCCATCAGCGGCTGGAAAAATCCCATTTCGACCAGGTGCGACCGCTCGTTTTTGTAGAACTCGACAAAGAGCCGCATTTTTTTCGCCTCCTCGGCGGTAATGTGACGATTGGGATGCGCCTCAACTAATACCCGGAATCGTGCCCAGTCTTCAGGACTTTCAGGACCTCCCGGAATCGCACTTACCCCCTCCTCCAAAACAATTACGGGAAAACCGACTGTGCGGCATGCTTCGCGGATAGCCCACGGGGTGCCGATATATTTGTGCAGAGCAATGGACTTTTTGATTATGTCGCGCTGTTGTTCTTCGTCCATAGCCATAGCGAAGCCTCTCACCCCCTCAACGTCGAATTGGTCGGCAAGATAAGGTAACACGGAGGCTGCACACGTATCTACGAGGTATGGCAAAAAGACCGACAAATCCCAATTATCCCACCGTTCGGCCACCAGTTCCGAAAAAGCCTGTGCCAGCTCATTGTCGCTTATTGCGCTTGCTATGATCTTTGCACTATCCACGATTATAACCGGTTATATTTACGTTGATGTTCGTGCAATTCGGAAATTGTTCCTCTGAAACGATGATGTTTTCCGCAGGAGAAACGACCTCGATGTCATACACTTTTGCCAGCCGGCATTTTTGGGCGATATGCGAACGGATTATATCCAAGCCCAATTTCCCGCGTTTTTCGCAGGCGAATTTCTCCAATGTGGCACTGATCGCGGCCTGCTCGACAGAAGCATCGGTCCCCTCGTACAACACCACATCAACCATGATTTCGTAGTCTTTACGTGTAGGTGCCGCAACGATTACGGTATCCGTGAGCGGACGGACGCTTTCGGCGCTACAAACATTGTAAATATCATCGAGGACTTGGGCGGGGGTCGTCTCGGCCTCTGTCAGCGGTACGATCAATACCGTGCCCGGGACGGGGGACGATACCGACACATCCGTTATCAGGGCATTCGCGGATTTTGCGTAAAACAAATAGCTGGCCCGGGACCCTGCCGATGAATATTGCGACGGCGCCAGTTTGATACGATCCCGCAATTGTTCGTCGGTTTCCACATCTGACCCGCCCCCTGTTGTGTCGATATTCTCGACCTGCGACACAAAAGCCAGCGGATCGAGAATTTTGGTGATCGCCCCGGGGGCATATCCATTGCCTCCCTTGCCTGCAATTTCTGCCGACACATTCACATCCACAGTTCGAACCTCGGGAGTAATTACCACATCGCCCGCCGTGCGGAATATGGCCGCACCGTCGGCACTTGAAACTCGTGTGCCGTCGGGAATAAGAACGTTTCCATGTCCCTCAACCAACGAGAACCGAACGGTACATCCAGCACTTGCCGCGGGCAATCGTTCGATGGCGACCAGTCCGGCAATATAGTCGAGGATCGGTGCAGTACTGAATTGATATAGCATCTGCCGCATGCCCGCATTAAAGCGGTTCAGCAACAATAGCTCACGATACACGATGAAATTGAGGATCAACTGCTCGATCTGTGCCGGTTGTATCTCCCGGCCCAACAATTCCTCCAACCGGGATTTGCACTCGGCCTGTATCGCTTCGGGATCCCGTTCGATGAAAGTAGGTATAATGTTCTCCATTTTATAATACTGCCTTTATTGTCGTTTGCCGCGCCGCCCCTACGATCATGCCCTCGATTGTTATTTGGGTCCGGTCGCCATGTTTTGTTACGGAGCATGCTGAAATCTCGATGCGCTTCTCCCACCGGTTGATGGCCTCAATGGCTGCATGTATGATTTGCGGTCTCATGGTCTCCAGCGGCTTATCCAAATATTTGTATACGTTACTGCCGAATCCTGGGCGTAATGGATCGCTTCCGGGAACGGTCGTAAGGATGATATGGATACATTGAGTTATATCGTCGATTCCATCAACAATTTCCGACGGGTTGTCAATGCTGACCTGCCAATTACGTGTGTCGTTTTTCATAATTCTATGGTATCGGTGTGGAGGGCGCTCCGGTTCCGGCCGTCGGATGTTTATGTGCTGTCAATTTGATGCCCAGCGGACCGGCGGTTACCTCATTTGCTGTTATGTCTCCAGTCACGGAAATGTCACCTTTCGTGTCGATTTCTCCTTTGATACTTACGTCGCCCTCGACGATCAGATTTTTGCACTTGATCGACAACTCGGCATCGGGTGCATTCACCGTCAATTTATGGCTTTCGGTATCGTAAAAAATTTCGGAGCCGTCGGCAAACATGACCCCCATCGTATTAGGTCCGGCCCAATCGGGCGGAGTATCTTCGTCGCTCCAAAGAACAAGGACAATGGCCCCCTGCTCGCACTGCTCATCCATCAGGCATGCGACCTGTGCATTGACCTCGACCGGCACCCAATGTTTCGTCGTTCGGGTGCTCACCGACGGCATGGCCAACCATCCGGACACGATACCGTTTTCATCGAACGAGACACGGGCATATCCCTTATTTTCGCCCTCTCCAATCTCCGATATAATACCTAACCGCAACATGTTACTGCATAATTTTTCGAATGGTCACATCAGTCGTGTAACCGCTCGTGTTGTCGATGTGGTGGGTAGATGCCACAACATGCCATTTCCCGGAAAATTGGCCGATGTCGGCCAGTTCGATGTTGATTCCCGCCACCAGTTTCGTATTGCCCGCAACGGTGATCGTTCCCGTGATTTTGTCCTTGTTGGTATTCTTCAATCCTCCTTTTGCTTTCGCTTGGGCTTGGGAATCATTTTCAGCCGTCACATTCTCCTGCCATGTGTCATTCGTCAAGGTGCCTTTGCCTCCATCTTTATCAGACGGTGTAATTTTCCAGCGCCGGACTTTGTTCGATTTCATGTTGCGCGTAGAGACCACCGCCGCCCCATAAACCTGACTGGTTTTGTCTGCAAAACGCGCCCGGCTCAACTCATTTTTATGAAAAATCAGGACTGTGGATTGTCGCTCTAATTCGTCACTATCCATAAAAATAAGTTGGTCCCCGCGCACGGAAAATACGATCCCATATTCTTTGGCCAACCCGGCCAAAAATGACAAATCCGTTTGCCGGTCTTGTGTTTTTCGTTCGATTTGTATTTTCTGCAACTCACCGACGGCCCCAGTCAGTCGCAGGCCGTGTTTCGTTGCAAAATATTGGGCGATCTGTTTTAATGACTGTTTTTCGAATGCTTTGCTGGTTTTCGTGCGCAAGGCTTTCGAAATCGCGGCGCCGATGGCTTTGATGGTTACGGTATCGGGCGCCACCTCCAACTCTATTTCGTCGATCTCGAAAACACCGCAATCTACCGAAGCGGAGGAGGACCCGATTTCCAATGAAATGGTATCTCCCTGTTGGGGATACCAGCCATTTTGCCAATGTTCCTCCGTATCTTCGAATACGAGCGTCACATCATCGCTTTCCGCCTCGACCTTATCGGTATAAGACACCCGGGAAAGGTAAGGTGTAATGTCCTCGGTAACATTTTTACCGTTGATTATGATCCGACAAATATTTTGTTTCAGCGTTTCCATGGGGGTAAATCTGTATTCGGGGCCAAGCGGCTATCCTCTACAATAGGGATAACCAACACGGTCCCCAATGGAAAAATAGCGTCGAGAGGCACCGCTGGATTTGCATCCGCAATAATCGCAATGCCACGATTGCCGCCATAAAATCGGGCGGACAACGTGTCGATGCGGTCACCCTCGACTGTGGTATAATTGAAACTTGCCATATCAATTCCCTGCTTCTTTCGTTCCTGCGAAACCAGCCACGGGAGCCGCATGTGTAGATAGCTTGTGCGCGCTCTCGGAGAGCTGGATTGCCCCCAGCTCCAAAACCGAAATATCCACTGCATCATCCAGGGTCGCAAGGTTCTCGGCATATTTCAACGCTTCGCCCAATGACGTAGGCAACTGACTGGCTCGCTGCACGATTTTCTTTGTTGCCTCGACTTTTGTTTTGGCAGAAGCATACAACTGTTGCGCATCGTTTGCCATTTGGCGGACCTCCCGCACCCCACGTTTCAATTCGGTTGTTTTACCTTTAATTTTTGTTACGGTCTGTTTTATCCCGCTCACTTTCGTTTTGGCTTCGGCAATATCACGGGTGATCTCCACCGCGGGCGCCGGAATCGGTTGCGCCGGAGGCTCGGGAACCGGGTTTTGACTGGTCAAGGCTCGCCCTGCGGGCTCGGTAGTCTCTTGGCTGGGGCTTTCAATTAAATTTACATTTACGGAGGCCCGCTCCACTCGTCCGTTGGCATCGCATTGCTGTATTGTCGTATCGACCGACGTAATGACATACTTACCGAGAATCTGCCCCTCACCGGTCAGGTAAGTAAGGACTTCCAAATTCCGCATGGATTTTTTCAGTGCGGCGATTTCATCGGATGGCTCGCAGAAGTCTATGGAATACACAATCGAGAGCCGAATTTCTTTCAATTCGGTTCCCGTAGGTTGTATGGTCGGCTTGTCGTTGATACGCTGAATTTGGGCATATTTGACAGCTTCGTTGTCGCTCATCGACGACGGAGTTTTCAACCCTTGAAAAATATGGTCTCCCAGTTGTGCAAACATAACGGTCAATTAAAAGATAGCCGCGCCGAATTTTCGGCGTCGCGTCGTATTATCGAAAGTATTTCATTGGCGTGTTGCCGCAACATTTTTGAAAATTCGTCGCGAACATCGGGCGAAACATTGCCCGTGATCGTAATCTGCGGTGAATAATTTACCGTAGCTCCGGAATTATTACCGCCGTTGAATGTATTGGAGGCATCAACGACCGAAGATTGCATCGACCGGTTGATTCCGCTGGTCGTATCTGCGGCCAGACTCTCGGAGGCGTTTTCGACAGCCGCACCGCCTTGTGACATGCCGACGACCACCCCCTGGGTGATATTCACTCCGTATTGGGCAAACAATCTTGACGGGGAGTTGATGCCCAAGATAGCCTTGAATCCTTTGGCGATTTTCAGCCCGATACCTTTCATGCCTTCGACTACATTCGGGATCATATCGGTTATGCCGTTCCAAAGCCCTTGCAGGATGTTTTTGCCCCATTCGTAAAAACGGATGCCGAGGTTGCCGAAAAACTCTCCGACATACTCCCAAGCACTTGCAATCCATTCGACTGGATTAAGAGCGGAAAACAAATTTTTGATTCCGTCCCATGCTGCTGCAATATGGGCTTTGATATTTTCCCATAGACCAGTAAACCATCCGGTAATTGTATCCCAGTGCTGAATAATCAGTCCGTGCGGGGTATAGTTCAGAAATATGTTCTTGATGGCATTCCATGCCATGCCGATTCCATTCCTGACCTTACCCCAAAGGATCGAAAACCAGCTGGAAATTTTACCCCAATGCTGAATAATCAGTCCGTGCGGGGTATAGTTCAGAAATATGTTCTTGATGGCATTCCATGCCATGCCGATTCCATTCCTGACCTTACCCCAAAGGATCGAAAACCAGCTGGAAATTTTACCCCAATGCTGGATAATCAATCCATGCGGGGTATAGTTCAGAAATATATTCTTAATACCACTCCACGCCTTTTTGAATACACCGACGACAGCGTTCCATATCTTTTTGAAAAATACGGCGATGTTGTCCCAATATTTGACCATCAGGACGACCGCTGCGACCACAGCCATGATTCCGGCAATGATCCATGTAATAGGACATGCGAACAATGCACTATTGAATAACCACTGTCCTACGGCTGCGAGTTTGGACCACACGACAAATGCGGCGTATTGAATACGAAACAACAGCATGCTGTTTTTGCAGGCCATGATAATTGCCTGTCCAACTTTGATCGCAGAAGTTGCTGCACGAAATGCCCCGGCAAATTTCCCAATGACAAATATCAAACTGCCAAAAACTACCGATGCCAATCCGACAACAGCGAGCAATCCGGTTAGTACCAACCCGATGGTCCCGATTGTCGATGCAAGTTTGGGGTTTTCGCGTAACCATTCGGTAACTTTGGTAATGACTTCTTTGATTTTGATGGCCGTATTGTTGATGGCTGGCATCATTGCGGCGCCCATCTGAAAAACAACTCCTCGGATGCTGTCGGTTACCCGATCCAAATTATCGCAGAAATCCTCGCTGGCATGGGCGGCATCATTCGATATGACCAGTCCCATTCGCTCGGCTTCCGCTCCCATGGTCTTAAGCCCTGCTGAACCACCATTGAGTAGCGAAATCATATCGGCGCCTGATCGCCCCAATAATTCATAAGCAAGGGCCGTTTTCCCCGCTCCATCCTCCGTAGAGCTGAATACGTCTGCAATATCGGCCAATATTTCGTTCGGCGCTCGTAGATTTCCGGCACTGTCTTTCAGATTTATCCCCAAGTCTTTGAACGTTTGCTGGGCTGCTTTCGAACCGCCGGCCGCTGCTACGATATTTTTGTTCAGTCGCACCATGGAGGCGGATAGCTTTTGCTGGTCCACCCCCGCATATTTGGCTGCATAAGAAAGTTTTTGAAATTCTTCGGCGTCCATGCCAACGGAACGCGCCGTTTTTGCCGCTGTGTTTCCGTAGTCTGCGGTGGATTTAGCCATGCCGATGATCGCTCCGCCAACCGTAGTGCTGGCCGCAAGCAACTTTCCTCCGAATTTCATCATGTTACCCCCGACTTGCCCATATTTGCGTTCGAACGATGATAAACTTTGGGACGATTTTTTGATGGCTTGATCCACGACACGGCTCATTTTGTCCGAAGCGGACAAAACGAACGCAAGTGTCAGGGCTTTGGAGGCTATGGCCATATATTTGTTTTATTCTAAATTTTATTTATCTTTGAGGCATGAAGTATTCGTTGAAACAAACCATTGCGATCCTGGCTCGGTTCGTTTGGAACTTTACAAAACTCGTTTTTGTGGAGGGTTTTACGCTGCTTTCGAATAGCTTCTCTTTTCTCGCGCAAACGGCTTACAAAATTTCGGAGCTGACGTATAATTTCGCAAAGGTTGTTTTGGTAGGCATCCTGGGCCTCCTTGCTTTGGGGCTGTGTGTATTGTTTGTCATAGCCATTTTTTAGTCATCGTTTTTCTATCCCACTCAATATTACTCGACGAGGCGATTTTGCCTCGGATTCGTAAATGTCGAGTGCCAATTTCAGATAGGTAAAAAAATCCTCTACGGTCATATCCAGTATAGGATCAATCCCTCCGCCGACAAAATGTGCAAGAAACACGATGTCGGCGGGGGATACTAACCGTTTTTTTCGTCACTTCCTTTGCCTGCTTCGGGAAAGAGGAAATCGGTGATCTTTACCAGTTCCTCGGTCGTGAAACAATCCAGCAGGTCATCATAGACAATCGGCGCCCCGTTTACGAGAATCTTGGCGGCAATACCATGCAATCCTATTTCGTTCTCGGAGAGACTTTTGTTGTTGGCGATCTGCTGCTGCATGCGGACGGTAATCCCGATTTCCTCGATCTTGGTGTTGTCGTCCAGCATAAACGATTTGCGAGGTGTCAAATCGGGTCTTCGATTAAGTGCTTTGTGTACCATATTACAATCCTAAATTTTGTCTGCGGTCGGCCAGCAAATCGGTGCCGCCGACCTTATAGATGTTGTTCATTACGTCGATCTCGACAATGGCATCGCCGTCGATTTCCAATTTGTAGTAATTGACGGCAAACGTGTTTTCCAACTCGGTATCCTCTTTTGCCTTAAAAGAGCCGCCGGGATGCGTTTTGGGGTAACCGCGGACATACATGACAATCGGTTTCTCACCCGAAATGCCGCCATTGTCGTACTCGGCTTTGCTGGAGCGGATCATCAGGTCCACCGGTTTGAGGAAATTGGCACATGCCTTTTGCACCTCATTATTGGGATAGGTCCATTTGATCGTCGTCTCCATTTTGTCGAACCCGTTAAAGAGCTCCATGGAGCCGACCATGCCCATGGCCTTGTAGTCGGCCATTACTGCGTTTATGGCCGGGGCCGTAATTTCCGATGCCTGCCCGTGGGTGCTTGCGTTGTTCACGTAAACATTGGCATCATATACTTTTGTGATAGTCATAATTATTCGATGCTCGAAAGTTTGTTAAGGTCGATCTTATGATCGAACGTCATTCGCTGGAGCGGCACGGCCGGGGTCCATACGTTCGAGAATGTGACATGCCCCTGCGCCAGCTCGGTAACGGGGTTCTTCGTTTTGTCGAAGAAACATTCTCCGTAAACGATCTTACCCTCGGCCATCAGCCGATTGTAGTATTGATTGACGGTGTTTCGCACCAGGTCGATGTCGGCCTGCTTCACCTGTTTCACATCGAGAAATGCGGCGCATGCCATGTCGATAGAACGATTCATAATCATCTGCGCGCGACGCGCACATTCGAATGCTTCGGGAGTGGTCGTACCCGGGAACCCCGTCGTGTAGTTGCCCCACTCGACAATGCCGTTGCCGAACATATTGACTACCGTGGTAATCCCGGCGGCATTAAGCAAGTTGGCTTCGCAAGTTTTGTCGTTCAACCCGAACGTCACCGGCACATCGGTACCCTCAATGCCGACATACGCATGGTTGCTGGATGAAACGTGCCACCCCTCGGTCAGGTCGATTTTCGCACGCAATCCCGCAGCGTATGCGGATAACGGGACATTGAGGTATTTTTCGCCAGGTACCTCCGCATCCGGATTGTAGTCGGGATTAGGCACCAAAGCATGCGGGAAAAGCAGCTTTTGCCCCAACTTCAATGTGGCGAACTCGCCGCCATTACCTCGGGATTCGATTGCTTGATCGAAACTCCAGCCGTCCGGTGTGTCGATGTAGGCCATAGCGCCGGTTTTCTCGGTCATAGCCACCAACTCCTGTTTCACGGCCGCTAATGCAGAAAACCGGGGAGCAATGTAGATCATCGGCTCGAATCCGTATTTGTTTTGGGCTGCTTCGAAAAGTTTCAGTCCCGTGCGTTCGCCTGTGGCTTCGACCTCGCCCACGATGTCAGCGCCGGTGATCTGTTCGTCGGCACCCTTTACCTTGACAACGAACACGAGTGCGCTACCGCTGGCCGTGTCATGCAAACGAATTGCTTTTAGGGCTTCGGGGATCGTTCCTTTCGTGCCGAATGCGGCATCATCCTGTGCGCTCTTGCAAAGTGTCAGCATGTTGGTATCCCCTTTGTCGGCCGTGCCGATCAGCCCGATAACCGCTGTAACAATGTCGTTCACCGGAACGACATCGGCAGGGGTGTTTACATGTTCTATTCCATGCAGAAAATCCATGTTTGTAAGTGTTTTGCCGTTACCGGCCGTTAATACTCTATCGGCTATTTCTTGCCGCCAGCCGATGCGGCGGGAGCGGTGGATATTTCTTTGATCTGACCACGGGCCAACATGGCCCGAACGGCGATCTCATTTTCGGGCAATTCCACTGTGTCGCCCTGTTTCAGCGCATATTCTTTCCGTTTGTCACCGCTCTTGACGCTGAAAACGACATAGGGATTAATTACTTCGTAAGTTTTCATAATACTTTGATTTCTTGCGTGATTTTTCGTATTACGGGTATATCGTCCGAGCATTCTAATTGGATGGAGTATGCCGCAAATGAAAAAGTAAGGGCATATTGCCAATAGTTGTGCAGACCGGAAACATATCCGAATGAATTGAAATATATCGGCGTTTTCGCCCCTGACATACGGTATCCCAACAACCGCCGTTTGGCTTGTTCATAGACGTCGAACAACCCTAATGCACCGCGACGGTTCTTTGCCCGGATGAACAACTCGCATTTTATCGTTTCCAACTGCGCCACGACCGACGTTTCCTCTCGCTCCGAAAACTCGCCACCATTAATCAGCACGAAGATTTGCGGCTGCTGCGTTCGGCGCGGCATTTCGAGTGCTTCGACTTTGGGCAACGGCGCAACATCGACCCCCGGCATTTTCAGCAATGCGACGATCTCGTCCTCGTATCGCTCGTATGCGGTCGTAACAGACAATTGCTCAATGTTTTGTTCTGACGGTTGCATTACTCGTGCGGTTCCAGCTGCGCTACATAGATTTTTCCATCGAATTTGGTGGTTACGCTTACAACCAAATATTGTTGTCCACGGATTTCGAGGTATTCGGTCGTCTCGTTATCCACAGCTTGTTTCAGCCCCGGAAAAATATCTTCGTAAAATTCTGCGGTTGCATTTCCCGGACGATATTCGTACCCCTCCGAATCTCCGATCTGAATCGGTTCGCTCGGATTCTTGAACAGAATGTTGCCCGGCGTGCGTCCACCGTTTGACGACAACCAAAAGGCGGTTTCGCCCATAAGGTTGGAAATGGACGAAACCACCATTTTGGCCATCGTATCAAACTTGGGACACATCGTGGTCAGATGTCAGGCGTTTATCTTGACGCAAACCGTCGGAGCTCCGGCATCGGCAGCCTCCCATGCACATCCGACATACTTGTTTCCGGTCTCGGACGCAACGAGACCGGAACCGTCGGCCGCCTCATATACCTTTTGCCCCTGTTTGATCGCCCCGGCGCCTTTCGCCAGCTCATACACTCCAGCTACGTGCATGGAAATCGTATCGCCAACGGCCCCGTCCGTGACAGCCACGGCGGCCACATCCTCGATCATGCGGACATTGCCGCTTTTGATGGCTTTCCCGGCTACCTTGTAGTCGATGGTCAGACCATCCTGTACAAAATTTTTCATGTTATCTCTTAATGTTATTATCTGTTAAAGTGAGGGCGGAGCATCCCGCCCCCCACCTCGGAAACGTATCGTTACGATTATTTCCCGGTTGATTTCACCAGACCGCGATAGTCGATGACGGCCGCGCCGAAATCGCCGCGCACCGCATAGTCCATGCTGTCCGTCTTGAACTCCTCCGAGCTGTTCACGCGCAACGCCTCGTTCCCCTCCAGGTAAGCATAGTAGAGGTGATCCACGGCGTAAGGATCGGCCATCAGATACCATGCGTTCGGATCGGTCAGACGCGGTTCAACGATAACATCGAATGCTCCGGCAAATACATTCACATCATCGGACTTGGCCGGAGTGGTCGCCGTAACCAATTTTTTGGCGACGATCTCCAACTCGGGAGGTACGACAAGGTACCGGGGTAATACGCGGATCAAGGCGCCGGCTACATCCGTCTGCTTGGCAAGTGCAGTCTTGCCAGCCGCAAGAGACGTTTCGTTCAGCGCACCGGAAATCAGATTCCCGTGGTCCGCGTGAAAAAGCGTCTTGTTGTCGCTCATCTTTCCGTTTTCGGTGACGAGCTCCCACACCAAATCGCCGCGCGTGGTATTCCAGTGGCGAACGAACGCGGAGGGGATAATCGAGAATACACCCAGATCGTCATTAACGAATGCCTGACGGGTGAAGCGGATACCCTCGGCAAACGATTCTACGTGAATCGTTTCCTTGCTTTCTTTGAGGGTCGTGTACTTGATCTCGCTACCCTCCGGAATCTTTTTCATCCCATTGACGACACCGGCCGAGTACAAGCCTTTGGCCCGGAAATCGTCCACGCTGGTCTGACGGGCGATCTTCTCCCAAAATTCGGGAGCAAACTCATACTGCGCCCGCAGCATTTTGTGGATGATCCCCTCAAACAGCAGCGGGAAATCGCTTGTGCTGGCCGACCGCTTGAAAAAGGCGTTCGCCACCTCGGTGCGATCCATGCCCCGGGTATTGACGCCGCGTTCGGACAGCAATTCCCGGCCGATTTCGACGAGCGACATGCCGCGGAATTCCCGAGCGCCGTCGTCCAATGCGAATTTCGCAGGATAGATACGATGCAACAGCGCATTTTCAACGGCCATGCGCTTCTTGGTTCCGGCATCGAGGCCGACCTGCACCCCGTGGGTGCCGTTCACGTTCTGTTTGCGCTTGGCCAGCTGACGGATGATAGCGCCGGAACATTGCTCCAGCGTCATGTCGGTACCGACCAGCGAAAGGGCATAACCGTCCGGGAGCCCGGCAGCGCGGGTCATTCTTCGGATAGACGCTACACGCTGTCCCATCTGCTCGGAGGTAAATCCGCGCTCGTCGTCGGCTGCCGAAGTGTCGGCTGCGGGCTCATCTGCGGCCACATCGTCATCTGTCGGGTTTGCGCCCTCGGATTCGATCAACGTCAGCGTGATCGTTTCTCCGACGGCACCGTCTGCGAGGGCTACGCCCTGCACATCGTCGATGGTTACGATATCACCCAACTTTACGGGGTCATCCTCCACGGTGTACTCCATAGTGTGTCCTTTTTCGATACTTCTTTCCATATTTTTGATATTTGAGGTCTTTTTCTCAATGATTTCTACCGAATGTTGCTGCTGACCGGCACGGATACCGCTGTCAATATCGGCCGGAACCGGCGCAAGCGATATTTCGATTGGCATCCAATCGGTAGCCCGGTAGATCGGGCGGGCGCCATCCGGTCGTTCCTCGCGCTCGAACTTATAGATTTCATAGCCAACTGAAATTCCTTTGACAATTCCATCCACTACGTCCTGAAACAGCCCGACAACTTCGGGACGGTTGGAGAAACGAACGCGGGCGCAAAGTTGGCGCATATCATTCACCCATACCTTGACAGTGCGCCCAACCTGGCTGTGTACGGACCACGAATTATGGCAATCAAGAAGCGGCAAACCTTGATTTGCCCGGTCCATTCTAATGGCTGACGCTTCGCAGACCAGCATTTCGTCATAGTCTTCTTTCCAATTAAATCGCGTGACGGTTCGTTCGGTCGCGCAAACGACATCCACTTCGCGAGCTTCCGGGTCGATGGTTTCGGGCTGGACGAGCGCTCGCCCATATTGCACACCCATAGTACGATTATTCTTTTCCTGCTTTGCCATTGTTATTTTCGTTTTGGATGGCCGGAGTAATGCTGTTGATCGTTATGCCCAGCTCGGCCAGCCGATTGATGTCCTGCTTATATTCCTTGAAAAACTCCTCGGGGTCGCGCCCCATTTCGCGCAGAGTTTCCCCGATTGTGGCTAATCCGGCCTGTATGCGCTTGATCTGCGCATCGGTTTCCCTTACTGGATCCAACTGCTGTATGCGGGGCGCCGTCCAATCCGCCGTTATCGGGGTCGATAACTTGCCCGCGATGATACATGCCTTGATGAACCAATCCCACACGGGGGCGCAAATCTGCGGGACGATCATGTTATACTGCCAACTTTTGAAATTGGTTGTAACGTCGATTTTAGCCATTCGGCCCGATGTGAAATTGACTTTGGAGTAATCCATTGTCAGCATTTCATACGTAATACCATAGGCCGCGGCCACGCCTTGCAGAATACGCCCCGCATAAGCATCGTAATCGGCGACGCTGGGCGGATTGGCAAATTCAACCGATTCGGCATTACCCAAATGCTCGATGATACCCGGCTGCAATCGTTCGATCCCCCGATTGTCATCCTCCATACCCATATCCTCGGACCCCAAAACAAAAGCGGCAAAACATGCAGCAACTTTCTGTTTCATCAATTGAGCATCCTCGTAATCTGAAAAATCTGATTGTTTCATGAACGCCGCGACACCGAATGGCAAGCCGCGCACCTGACCTGGGCGAAGCACCTCGAAAGCATGCAACACATCCTCTTTCGGGAAAAATTTACTTTGGACCTGTGTGGCAAAAATGTAGCTGTCCCCGGGATGATATTCAAAAATCCAATAGCCTATCAGTTGGCCATTATTATCGAACTGTACTCCAAGACGGCAATAACCGTATTCGTTATATCCGTTTTTCGTATGATCGAGTTGATCGCCCTCGATGATCTGCAATTTCAGCGGCAAGGGGTTATCTTGGTCGGGCATTACCCAGTGCCGCAGGATCAACACATCGCCACCCTCGGCAATGGCTCGCATCGCCAACTCCTGCAACCCGTAGAAAGTAGTCTTGCCATACCAATCGCAGGCGGTTCTGCCAGCCCATGCCGTCCAAATCTTTTTGATCTGCTGTATAGTTGCGAGGTCAGCATCCGGTGCGGGCTGGATTCCCTCGCCTATGGTATGTTTGGTAATTGCTTCGATAGCTCGCCGCGCCCAGCCATTGTTGCGCACCATATGACGCGCGCGGTCGCGCAACGTCACCAATGCCCCGGACACTTCATTGTTAATGCCTGTGGATTTAGCACCACGGAACGCTTTGCCACGGCGGCTTTTGTCCGCTGCCTCGAACGTCCGGCGGTTCCGGTTGCCGAATGATATTTCAAAGGAGAATTTCATCGCTCGGGAAAATATCCGCGATCTATCTCGGCAAGCCGACGGCGACGCGGTTGTCGCTCCGGGTATAACTCTGCCTCGATCATTCGAACCAATTCTTTCATTTCCGCAAGCGACCGATAAGACACGGTTTTATCTCCGTAGGTTATCGTGGTGGCGCCACTGGCGATTGCATCTTTGAGGGCAATATATTGTTCGCGGGTAAAGGTCATTAGCATAACTATTTTATGCTAATGTAGGCAAGTTGTAATAAACTGACAATCTTACGGAAAAAGGTTTGGCGAGACTTTGCCAAACCTTATACAAATATAGCGAATTTTCGCTATAATGTTCAGTCCCAAAAATCGTTATAATCCCGGTCGTACTTGCTGATTGCCGAATTGCGCGCTTCCCTTTTGGATGATGTAACCGCACCGCCTATTGCGGCCAGCCGTTCGGGGCTTAACCGATCCAACCCCACAATGACCGCGGCAGCGCGGGCATATATACGGCAATCCAACGGTTCGTTACGTTCGTAACGCTTCACCCATTGGAATTTTGGGTATCCCCGAACTATCCGTTTTACCTGTTCTTCGGCTGTCAAACCTCTGAAATAATGCTCATCGTATTGCGGGAAATGGCAATAGTTGGGTGGCGGGACATTGTTTTCGTCCCGCTCCAACCTCAATGCTGCATACAACTCTCCTTTCAGAAAGGACACACCGACATTCCACAAGCGTAATTTGCCTACCTTTTTCCCCGATTTGGTTACGTCCACGGATTTCGGAGGGGCGACGGCCATTCCGAGGTGGTCCTGCCCCTTTATAGGAACAACGCGATCAGCACTATATCTGCGGCAAAACGTATAAACATGTGTGGTATTGTAACCAGTATCAATGGCCATTAGGCGGATCGGCAACTCCGTACCATCTTTACGCGGCCAACGCTCGGACAATACGTCGGCCAATCTTTCCCATACTTTGGTCGCTGCGGTTTCGCCCTCCAAAACCCGGTAGTCAATCGAATAACTTCGTTTGTCCGCACACCAACCGACGATTTCCAATTCGAGACGGTCGCGCTGCACATCGACGCCAGCAGTCAAGAAACATACATCGACCGGTACTTGGCCGATTCGATAGCGCTCCCGTCGATTGTAAAGGTTTTTATACGGAGGCGCTTCGCCCCGCTCGGCCCACGTTTCCCCCAATGTAGTATTTACGAAAACCTTTAATTTGCTTTGGTTGTCTTTAGCGACAAGAAAATCACGGACAATTTGTCTCCAGCTATGCCAGCCGTAGGGAGAATATAGACTATTCAGATGGAACCCGATAACATCGGGGCTGACACGTTCCGGCTTGCTCGGGACCCATTGTCCGTTTGCCAGCATGTCAATCTTGTGACGTTCAGCGATCAATTCTCCGCAATGCGCACATTGGTATTTAACAGAATCGGGGTCGCCCTCCTCCCATTTAAGATTGGCGAATACCAACGGTTGCATGGTGCCGCAAACGGGACATGGGACATGGTAATAATTTTGGTCGGTTTCCTTGAACTCCCGATCAATTGCAGACGAGCCGTCGATGGTGGGGGTGCTCAACATGAAAACCTTATGATTCGGGAACGTTCGCGTGCGGGCCATTGCCAAATCAATAGGAGAGCCCTCGCCATCCAAATCTTGCGGATATGCGTCCACTTCATCCAACACGAGGTTGCGGATAGGAACCGAACGCAATCCCGCGGCGCTGTTTGCGCCGGCCAAAATCAGGACACCGCCGCTGAAACTCTTTTGGGTGATCGTATTGTTGCTGTCTCGGCTTTTCGATGGGGCCACTCTCTGCTGCAACTCGGGGCACATTTCGATCAATGGGTCGATACGTCCTTTGGATAGACGCTTCACCATTTCGTCCGTCGGCTGGACGAACATAGTCGGAGAGGGCGCAATGTGCATGCAATAACCTAAAAAGTTGGTGCCAGCCTCCGTGCCTCCGATCTGCGCCGCTTTTACGAATACGATCTTCTTATGCGTATCGTGAACGCTTAACGAATCCATGATCGCTCGGAGGTAGGGTGTACGGCTGGTGCGATACCGTCCTGGTTCCGCGGAGCTGACCGGCGACAAAAAGCGGTATTTGTCCGCCCACTGTGAAACGGTAATTCGTTCGATGGGCCGAAGCCCTTGATAGAATCCTATTATGTCGGTTCGTTGTTCCATTTATTTGATTGGTCCGATTTGGAGGTCAGCGAGTTTTTGCAGTTCCCCCGCAATTGCATCGTAGATCGTATTATACACTATGGTCCGATTCTCCTCGGCCATGATGATGTCGGTAATCCGATCCGGAATCGTCAATAATGCGTCACGTAATTCTTTGCCAGCTGCGAAAAGTTGATCGTTCACCGCTTCACGCGATACCAGGGAACCCTCTTTTTCCTGTAATTCAAGGTCCGCAATGCGCGCTTTGGCGATCTTCTCCTGCAACTGTGCATCTTCATAAGTTATTTTCGTAGCTGCTCCATCCGGCTCTTTCGGCGGCGGGGCAACGATAGTTTTGTCGAATGTCTTTATGTATCCCGCAAGGGCTTCCCGCACCTTGCGCTGGGCAGGATGGGCGGCATTGAGAGACTTATACCAACATATGGCGGCCTGTTGCGGATTCAAATAATACGGCGAGGTCGCCGATGTCCCGACAACATCGGCGAAATTCTCGGGTATATATCCACGCTTTATGGCCGCTGCGACGGTTTTGGCGCTGACACCTGTTAATTCCTCGAAATCAGATATTTTAACCCATCCTTTCGGTGCTTTTTTTCTCATGTTCAGCCGCTTGCTACTTGCTATGATAATTTTTCACTGCTGACTGGCGAAAAACCGGGGTGCCGACTACCCCCGGTGCTGCGGGCCGGAAAGGACCCGCAAATTCTTATTTCTTTGCCGCGATTCGGTTCACGCGGCTGGTCAGTATTCCGTGTATGCGTGCGGTCACTTCGCGCCCCATGAACTCGGCCACGTCCATGCGTACCTCCGGAGACACGCCCATCGTGAACGGCGAAGCGGTCAGCAGTTCAGTGATACGGACTTTGCCGCTCGCCGTCTTTTCCTGACCAGGGACGAAGCCGGTCCGCTTCACGTAACGGCCGCGGGAAAATACACCTTTATGACCGCTGGCCATTGTCGCCATGAACGCATTACGGATCGTAACGGTTTTACCCTTGTGTATTGCTACGGAGACAGACGATCCCGTTTGTTTGGGGCGGAACGCTACAACGGGTAATCGCCCCTCGCAGATTTTGATACCACCATATAAATTTGCACTGCTGGCTTTCGGCGACACGACGACTTGCCGCGAGAGGTATTTTTGCGTAATGTTGTACTGCTCCTTTACACGCTTATTGATTCGAGGGACGGATCGCGCCAGGGCACTATTAATTCCCTGTGCTGTTCCCCTCAAAATTTCCCCCGGGGAGAGCTGTTTGCGGAACTCTTGCTGGATACGCTCGATCTCGCCTCGTTTTTCCTGTGTTATCTGTATCTTCATGGCAAAACACTATTTCTGTGACTTATCCGCCGCGGGCACAATGTTATCGGGGCGTTCGTATTCCTGCAATTTACGGTCGATTTTCAGATACAAATCGACCGGATGCGGGGTTCGGCGTTTCAAATCTTCATACCAACGTCGCGATACGCCAGCTTCCCGGCATAACCGGGATATGGATATATTGGCCGCATTGGCTCGGCGACGAATGTCATTTGCCAAATCATCGTTCATCTGTTCCATCATTATTGAGTATTACAAATCGTCAAAATCCGTTTTCTGAAGTTTTCCAATCTTCGCGTAAGTTCCTGACGATATTTTCCAAATCGGACAATGTTACGGTTTTGCGGCCGATTGTCGTGAAAGGCTCCCATATATCGTCGATCAGTGCCAGGGTATTGACAATGACGATCCCGAATGTCGTATCGTTATCATTGCGGGCAATCCACTGTTGCATACTTTTGTTGCTCTTAAATTCACGTTCGACGATTTTTTTCGCGTCCTCCAGCAGCAAAATATAGCGCACTTTGAATAAAGTGGCTCGTTCGATATTCCGACGTCGTTCGAATACTTTCATGAAATTGTTTTCCTCAACGTTATTTATACATTGATCTCATTATTCGACGATTGTCACGCATACGATCCGCCTGTTCCGCATCTTTCTTCAGATCAGACAAATTATCGTCGATATAGTTGGCGACGAGCGGCGAACACTTTTTATTTTCGCGCAACCAAAGCAGATAATCGGCCGGCACACTACTCATCGGTTTGCCCTGGTATTTGCCATAGGGCATTATGCTTGTTTTCGTTAGTCTCATGGTTGTTGCGTATTGTCATGAATTTTATCGGTGATCTCCTGCGCAATATCGTACAGTATCGCTGCATGCGATGGGTCCGTGACCGTGGCAGCGAATTGTTGGGCTGCGATCTGCACCAAGTAGGCACCTACGATAGTCAGTTCCCCCACGCTATGTTCGGGGTGCTCCAAATCCATGGCCATCCGTCGCAAAATAGTTGCATGGTTGGGATTGTGGCGATTCAGCTGCTCGGCCATTCGGATCGTAGCCGATTGCAGAAGTTCCGCGGCGGTTTCGCCCAGCGGATTCAAAGTAATTTTTCGGTCCATGTTATGTAATTTTATCGTGATTTTATTAAAATCTCGGTATTTCTTTTCATTCGCAAAGTCCGTAATAGCTCATGCAACTGGTCGCCGGATCGTCGTCGAACAAACTTCCTGTTGCGTTTTGCCATTCGACGTATCGCACTACGTCGTTAATGGTTGGATATTTTTCACCGCTCGTTATAGCCCGCGTAGGAATCTTATCAGGTCCGAAAAACGAACTGGAGTGTCCGTCGGCTTTCAGCCCTTGTTCCATTCGGGCAATGTATTGTATCCGCTCCGGAGCTTGCCGCGCGATGTTGAAAATATCCTGTTGGTTTGCCATAATACACGGCCAGCATCCAACCCGTTTATAGCCCATTCGATAAAGTGGATTCGGGGCCAAGCCAGCCGCCAAGATGTAATCTATTACCTGCTTTGCCGACCAGTCAAATACGGGGCGCAATAGATCGTCAGCGAATTTTTCACGATACACCCGAATATCCCGCCTCCGATAGCTGTGATACCGCGGTTTGCCGTTCCTGTCGTATCCGTAAGGTTCGAAATAGTATTTGAAATACGTACATTGTGCCTGCATCTTCGCACGGGCCGGGGACTCCGCTCCTCGAATGCCTTGTATCATCAGCATGTTGTCCTGTACCACGTCGAGTACATAGTCGATAACCGGTTTCGTTTTCAACTCCTCGGTACAGAACCGCGCCCGGGGCGAGGGCCAACGATTTTTCTTTTTGGCAAGATCGACCATGCCGTCGTATTTCTTGGATTTCAACGTTACCAAATCGAGGTGCAGTTTGTCAGCAATCCCATAGATGTATTCGTAAGTCAGAGGATGTTCCCACCCTGTATCGCAAAACACGGTGGTAAAGTTGGTGGTGATATGTTCACGCACCCAAAGGAGCGCTGCAAGGCTATCCTTGCCTCCCGAAAATGTTACTATAACTTTCATTTGCCGAAGAATTTCACACAATTACAGTAGGTAATAGTCGGATTGGCCCATTGTCCCTGGAATCGACGCCACGTCTTATCGAATTTTCCGTCTTTGTCACGGTAAAGCATGGCAAAAGGCATGAATCCGGCCCGCCACGCTTCACCCATGCGTTGTTGCGCTTTCTCGAACGTATCACCCCGGTATCCGATCAGGACGTAGCAACGCAGACTATTGCTTGCTTTGGTAAATCCAGCCGAGAACAGCATTTTACCAGCCTCAACAAGTGGGTCCAAATCGTTTGGCGTGTCATACGCGAAAAAGAGGGATTCGGGACGCAATTCATGTAGCCGTACCGCCATCTCCGGGGTCATCAACGCCGCCTCCAGTCCACCGGTAAACTGCGGTCGATGTGGTTGTCGAGCAAGCATGGCGAATACAGCGTTGATATGCGCCGGGGAGCATGCCAGCAGGTTGTCGTCTTGCACGATCCAACCGTCCGTTACGGGCAATTCGCGCAACACACCGCCCTCGCGCTTCGGCACGGCGCAGAACCAACACCGGTTCGGACAGCCGCGAGAGGTAATGACATATCCGCGCTTCATATACATTCCAGGCACGAACTCCCCGCCGGGTTCATTGTAGGCAGGACCGCCGATCTTTACCGGTGCAACCCGCTCCCACTGGCGGGCGGCCCATTCAGCCCACGGAATGTCCCACGTGAAAGCCACCGATATGTGCACCTCATTTGCCTCGTCGAAAAACGACGGCGTTTCATGAATACGCACCAATTCATCGGTGGGCGTGGCATGGGTAAGAGTAGGAAACACTCGAATTATCTGTTTCATATTATGCGACATTTTGTTTCTCCATTTTCATTGCAATACCCAGCGCCTCACACAGCACACGGGCCATATTAACCTCAACCGCATTGCCGATAAACTTTTTCTGCTCCGCTTGCGTTCCGATCAGTTTATAATCGGCCGGAAAACCCATGATCCGCTTCAATTCGGGAATTTTCAACATGCGCATTTTTACATCCACCAACCCATACAGCGCCATGAACTCCTTTATCCGCGCCATGATCGGACTATCTGTGGCGTATATTTCGTATACCAGCATGTTGGCCTCTCGACGGATGAATTGTGCCATGTGACCCTCGCAATCCGACGTAACAATGTAGGGCGGCATCTTATCCATTCGGGCGATCAGTGTGAAACACGGGGTTTCGATACTTCCACCTTTGGAGGCATATTGCGGATTCAACAGATAGCGCCCTTTGCATGCAGAGCTGACGGGGCGACATGTCACAAGGTGATGTTTCGGATTGGTCGTAACAGTTCCGGCCGGTGCTTCGACAGACATGACACATCCATTCCCGTACTGCATTTCCACGAATGCGAGTCGATCCCTCGTCGTCAGCGTAGGCGCGGGCGCGTCGATGGAATGGTTATGACCTCTCCCGTAATAAGCCGTGATAAACGAGTGGTGATCCCATGTCGTGATTGTACCCGCAGGCTCCTCGACCGAAACGCATTTGCCCGCCGGGGTGCCGCCGTAATGCTTGGAGAGGAAATTGACTTGTGCGATGCCGAGGCGATTTTGCGTTGCGACGGTCGGACATGGATCATCAACGCTCGGCGCGTGGTATTTCCCCGTTTGGCTCATCGAGTTCCATTTCACCAAGAATGCCTCCTTGCCGCCAGCCACGAACTTTATCAGACCTGCATATATCCGTTCCAGCGTCGCGCCGACGAGCGGTTTTTTGCGCCCGAATATGCTGGTGCCCTCATCTTGCAGGTCCAGCACCTCGCGGACCGGGCGCCATTTGACCCGGGCGCCGGTAGCGAACAAAACGGGCGCCGGACGCTTGGCATGCGTCGGTTCCGGAAACGTGATCGGCAACTCGCCCGCGGCGAATATTCCGAAGAACCTCCGCCGGGATGTGTATGCCCCGAAATCGGCCGAATCGAGAATGCGGTGTTCGAACCGGTATCCACCGACGGCACAAATACGCTCGACCCAGCGCCGGTAATACTCGCCGCGGTGCGCGGTATCAGGCACCCACGTGGGCCCGAACGTTCTGCGTCTGTTCTTGCCGGTTCCGATGATCTTTATCGCAAGGGGACAATACGAACCCCTGCGGGCCGAAGCCTCAACGACCCGGGCCGCCAGCGGTCCCCAAGTCATGAACTCTTTGACATTTTCGATCTGCACATAATCGGGCCGGAGTGCGTCGATGTAGCGGAAAAGATGCTCGGCCAATGTCCGGCTGTCCGCGTCCCGGCTTTGCCCGCCTTTGGCAATCGAAAAGTTCGTGCATTCCAATGACGCCCACAATACCACGCGGGCATTGGGGTATCGGTTCCTCATGGCCTCAACATGGGCGGTCAGCTCCGCAAGGTCCAATGTGCGTATGTCCTCGGTGAAATGCAGTACGTCGGGATGGTTGGCCGCATGCGAAGCGATTGCGTTGGCGTCATGATTGACGCATGCAATGACCTTTGCGCATTTCTGACCGTCTATTCGGGCACTCTCAACGCCTGTGGAGGTCCCGCCGGCGCCGCAAAATAGGTCTATGTATAAAAAACGAATCATAACGTGATGCTTTCAAATAATCCCAACTCTTTGCCTCGGCGGCGATTTTCAATCTCGATATATTCGGGGTTCAATTCGAATCCAATAGCGTTTCTACCGAGTTTGTTGGCCACTATCCGCGTTGTGCCTGTTCCGTTGAATGGGTCGAGTACGGTGCCGCCCTCGGGGCAACCGGCCAAAATGCAGGGGACGATCAAATCCTCGGGGTAAGTTGCAAAATGGGCCTCCTTGCAAGGTCGCGGGGGAATCGTCCACACGCTCCGCTTGTTCCGTGTCGTGGAGGTTGCCACTGTGATCTCGGTATATTCAACCGTTTTCGCACGGCCATCCCGATGAAACGATCCATGTCCGCCTTTTCCGGTGTCCCATCCTGCCGGTTTGCGCTGCCTATTTTTTCCTACATTGGGATGATTGATTAAATTCTTTCCGTCCTCGAATTTAGATCCGTTCCATCCATTCGCAGGTTCCTTGATTGCTTCGGCGTCGAAATAGTAACGGGCTGATTTGCTGAACAGAAAAATATATTCATGCGCTTTCGTACAGCGATCCGTTACGCTCTCCGGCATCGGATTCGGCTTGTGCCAAATGATGTCTTGCCGTAGATACCAACCATCGGCACGGAGGGCAAACGCAAGCATCCACGGAATGCCGATAAGGTCTTTTGCCTTGTATCCTGTCGGAATCTTTTGCATCTGACATTGTGGCGAATCCACATCCGGTACATACGTCTCCTTTGGCGCTGTTTTATTCTTCCATGCTCCTTTACCGCTACCGGCATAGCTATCTCCGATGTTCACCCACAACGTCCCGTTGTCTTTTAGTGCTCGCCGCAATTCGCGGAATACAGCAACCAATCGTTCAATAAACTGTTCGGGAGTATCTTCGAGGCCGATTTGCCCGTCAATACCGTAATCCCGCAATCCGTAATAGGGAGGAGAAGTTACGATACAATCCACGCAAGCATCCGGCAACAGTTTGGCCGCTGCGAGTGCATCCATGTTGTAGGTAGTATTTGTTTGCATGATTTTCTCGATATTATTCTCGTTTGCCGATAATCCGCGCCACCAGCGCATCGCACTCGGCTTTCGTCCGCGGCAACTCGATCTCGGTTGTCCGGCCCAGGTCAGCAAATAACCGTTTCAGCATCTTGATACGGAGCTGGCCCTGCTGGGTGGCGACACCTTTCGTGTCGATTGCCATGTCATAATCAGGCAAGTAAAAGTCCAGCGTGTAGGTGATGGCCCGAATCGTTACGCCGTTGTACTTGAAAGCCTCCTGCAAGGTGTAGCGCTTCTGAAACAGAAACCCGATTCCGTGCATTTGGAGCAGGTTGTGCATGTAGCATTCGAGCCTGCTATCAAAGACAACCCCGTTTTGCTCGATTTTCGCCGCATTTACGACTTTTCGGTTGCTGGTTGAGGTAGGACTAGCCCGGGCACCTTTTCGCCGCGCAAAAGCGCCCGAAATTCGTTTGCTGTCATTTTGTCGGTTATGTCGTTCATGCCTGCGGATGTTTCGAAGTTTGCAAATCGGTTTTCTTGTACCACACTGCCCGGCCATTATTCTCCTGCCTTTCGAAATCGTCCGTCGTGGCCTCGCCGCGGTGACGGTCTACGTACTCCAGTACGGCATCCCAAGTGTAGGGCTTCGGCGCCGATGCGCTGGCGGTGTTCCGACGCTCGGCCAGTTCTTTGTCGTACTTGGCGAAATTGTTGAACGTGGCGTAGGCACTGAAATTCTCGAATGCCCGCTTGTTGTGCATGGCAGCGATGATACGCTGGATGTCCTCAACGCTGTACTTGCGGAGCATCCAAACCATGTTCTGCTCCGTAAAGGGGACGGCCATAGCGGCGATCAACGGAAATTCGGCGGAAATCCAGTCGAGAAGATCGCGGGCGGCATCGGGGTTGATTTTCTCCGCCGGTCGGGAAATGGTTTCCCCCACACCCCCTTCCATCCTGTCTCTTACTGTGTGTGTGCTATTACTATCACACTCACACTCACACGGGGATAAGGGGGTTATAGGGGGAAAAGGGGGATTTTCGGTTTTTTCGCTTTCGGTCGGTTTTTCTGAAAACCGGTCGGTTTTTTCGCTTTCCTCCGGTTTCTCGGGTAACCTCTCGGTTATGGTTTTTTCGCATTTGGTCGGTTTTTCTGAAAACCGGTCGGTTTTTTCGCTTTCCTCCGGTTTTTCGGATAACCTCTCGGTTATGGTTTTTTTGCTTTCAGTCGGTTTTTCTGAAAACCGGTCGGTTTTTTCGCTTTCCTCCGGTTTTTCGGGTAACCTCTCGGTTATGGTTTTTCCGGTCGGTTTGTTTTGTATCCGGTCGATTTTTTCGCTTTCGGTCGGTTCTTCTAAAAACCGGTCGGTTTTTTCGCTTTCCGCTGGGTTTTCATTAAACCGACCGGTTTTGTTGTTATCCGTTTGGTTTTCGCCACTTTGCTTTTTGGGTCGGCCGCCTTTCATGCCGTTTTCGCGATTTATCCGACACTGGGTATCATATTTTGTCGCATAGAAATCTATCGACGCTTTGATGAACTCGAAGCACATTTTGGTTATGCCGTCCAATTCGAGAATTTCCCCAGTGGCCGCGTATGCGAAAATCGCAGTCAAGAGGTCCCCGCGCTGCTCGCGGGTTAATAGTTGTACTTGTGGGTAAAAATCGGAGCGCAGAATAAACGTCCCCTTGTCCGTTTTTAGAATGTTTGCCATATCCAACCTTATTTATTATTATTTGTATCTGAAATCTGTAAAATGAATGATCGCCATCGGTTGATTATCCTCGTCCCTGAACCACGACCGCCAATCGCCAATCGAAAGGCCGTCATTATGCGCCAACTCCTGCTCCAATTCAGGAGTATGCAGCATGCTGTCGATAATGATGGCGAAAGGCGAGTATATTTCGAGTTTCTGAATCCCGACACCATCCGTTCGGGTCAGCCGTCCGATTTCGATTTGAGGGCTGCGATACGGCTTTCCGGACCATTGCCGAATAGATAGGCATGCCTCGGCGCGTTCGATCTCTCGGATGCGCTTTTCCCACAGTGCGTAATTCGCCCGTATGGTATGAATCTTTCGGTATTTCCATAGATTGCGACTACATGTTCGGCCCATGCGTCGGATTGCGTCTTCATCGTAATTGCATTGGGTTATGCAGTCCGAGCATAATTCGCGACCTTGCAGATATGCACACCGAAACCGCGTCGGCATGCCCGAGTGCCGATGCCCTTGCGGAAACTGCTTGGATAGGATTATGACATACGTTTTCATAGGATGCGCAATTTTAATTTGGTCTCGATCCGTTGGATCGTATCGTCGTTACGTACATCAATCCATTCCTTTGCGACATTCCATGCAAGCGAGTTGCGGAACCGAAAGGTTTCGAGACGGGTGGTGTGATGCGATAACCGGCCCTCGGTCGGTTTCAAGCCGCATTCGTGCAGCTCGCATAATCCGTCGCGAAAGAAAATACACCCGCCATCTGTCTGTATGGCCTGCACCATGCGAATGGGATGCGGGATCGCTCCGAACATTTGCCCCACACACCAATAAGTAAGGGCCAATTTGTCGGAATACCCCGCGTCGATCAGACGCTCGATGTCGTCCGGCGTGCCCAAACACGGACACGTGCGGCACTGCTGCTGGCACTCCCGGCACTTGCAACTGACCGGCTTTCGTCCTGTGCGGCGGATGATCCGCTGAAATGTCGTCTCCATGGGGTTCGTTATTCGTGATGTTCGTACCAGCTCGCCCGGTTGCTTTGCGATGCAACCAACTCGATCTGCTCGCGCAATATGCGACATTTGCTGGTGCGTGTTCCGTCCTTTTGGATTTCAATAAGTCCCTCGGCAATCCAACGCTCTACGGTTCTGCGACCGTACATTTTATACGCTTCATTGAGCGATAGATATGGTTTGATAAGTCCATGCTTGACGGCAAATTTTTCTATTACCACATCCATCAATGCCTCCAACTGCTTTAATTGCAGCCTGTCTATGGGTTGATATTCCATAATGCTTACGATTTACGAATTACAACAATGCTGTCTTTTCCGACCTGCACCCGGAACTGGCGCCCCGTGTCACTCTTGACAGAGGCGGCGGTGTTGCGGATCGTACTCGGCTTGTAGTCCTCATTTCGGGGGAACACATACGTTTCTCCAATGGCGGCCAGCGCCTTGATTGCTCCCCGGATGTTGATCTTTTCAGTAGTTTCCATATCCTTGTGGGTTATTATTTCGGCCCCGCGCCGGTATCGCTCCGGACAACCGCTTGACGGTTCGCGGGGAAACACTTAACTTTAGGCGTTCAACTCTAAATTTCAGTGTTATGATTTCATCTCAAACAAAGGATCGGATTTTGTCTAAATTCGTCTCTGTATCAACAATGCGATGCGCGACAAATATCAAAACCGATTGTAAAGCCCACGACCTTACCTCTGCCGAATATTCGGCCATCATAGACCAGTTCGAAAAAATGGGATTGATCGAGTGCTCCCGCTATTTGGGTGGCAATATCATGATATGTATTTCTGTGGATGCACATGATTTTTACAGTCGTGGAGGATTCGTAGGACAAGAAATGTTACTCAAAGCCAATATCGAAAAATTAGGGCTTGAATTGGATAAACTTGCGAAAGACCTTGCGCCCGAACATTTGGCAACGGCACAAAAAATTGCGACCATCGGTTCCGCCATCATGTCGGCCATCGGCTATTTCCATTGATTTGGTCCATTCGACCAGCCACTGTTCGAATCGGCGCGGCGCCGTATCTTCGTCCAATGCGAGCGCCGTTCGCACCGCATAGACCGGAGAGCCGTTTACCTCAACGATCCGTTCGATATCGCTCGGCATAGTGTATGGCGTGTCGGTTTCGTCTGCCATGGGAATCCCGTATGTACGGACAACCATCGTCACGCAGATTTCGGAAAGTTGTTGTTGTCTCATTGTCGAGTAAGTTTTATTTCGACCTTGTGTCGGTTTTGAGGATTTCGGGGTTGTCGTGAATATTCCCAATGATATACATCCGATCGTGCCCGGCGAGTCCGCAGATATCGGGATTGTCGTGGAGGGCTTCATGCGGGAAACATAAGCCGAACCCACATTCTCCGGCATGATAAGCTACGGCATAGAGGCGAACATAAGTGGGATATAATCCCTCCCAACCTACAAACTCAAATTCAACCTCTTTTCCATTGGCCGGCAAAGCCAAAATATCCCCCTCGCAAATTTCCGCTCCGTTTTTGTCGTGCAAGTTCGGAAACTGGCCGACGGTAGCAGGATCGACCTTTACCCAACATTTCAGTTCTTCGCTCCAAATATGGGTTGTCCCATCGCGTGTGTCGCGCCACAAGGAACCGGATACCCACTTATTTTCTCCGATGCTTTTACCTCTGTACTTAATTTCTCTCATGACCTTTTTTGTTTGGTTCCACGGATTTCTGACCTTTTCCCGTTGCGTTCTTGTTTTATTTTTCTATATTTGCATATATATATGTTTACATTTACAAAAGTAAGTTAAAGAACTTATAAAAACAAGTAAAAATACTTATTTCTTTAAGTTGTTATGCTTATCTTTTGATTAAACTCCTGAATATGACGGGGAAAAGAGTGAAAGAAATTTTGAAAGAACGGGGATACAAACTTGCCTCTGTTGCCGAATCTATGGGCATTATTCCCCAAAATCTTCAAAGTTTGCTGAATGTCGATGATATAAAGACGGGAGTATTGGAGCGGATTGCAGACGCGATAAATGAAAATGTTTTGATTTTTTTCGGTGATTGTTCATTGAAAGCATCCGCGCCCGCTTCTGTTGCACCTCAACAACCGGAGGGAAACATTACGATGTTGATGGAGTATCTCCGAGAGAAAGACCGGAGGATCGAGGCATTGATCGAGGAGGCGACCAAATACCGGACACTGTACGAACGTTGCATGGGACTGGAAAAAGCCCACACAATGCCCGATTTGGGCGCACATGATGCAACAATCAGTGAAACAGCGATTTACCCCCCCCATTAAATTCGGCTTCGCCAAAGCCTCGAAAAAGCCGAATTAAAGGGCAATCCGAAAAATAGTAAGGACCGATAACCGAGGCGTTACCGGTCTTTTTTTCTACCTTTGCCGACGGCCGCGCGGCCATGACACATAACAATACGCAGATGACACAACAGAAGCAAGCCATACAGTTATTCGAGGAGCGCAAGGTGCGCACCGTGTGGGACGACCGCACGGAGGAGTGGTATTTCTCCGTCGTGGATGTAATCGAGGTGCTGACCGACAGTGCCGATCCCAAGCAATATATCAAAAGAATGCGAAGCCGCGACGCGGAGCTATCCGCGAACTGGGGTACAATTTGTACCCTGGTTCCGATGGTTGGCGCGGACGGCAAACAACGTCGGGCAATGGCTGCCACGACGCAGGGGATGTTCCGGATCATCCAGTCGATCCCGTCGCCGAAAGCGGAGCCGTTCAAGCAGTGGATGGCGCAGGTTGCCGCCGACCGTCTCGATCAGATGCAGGACCCGGAGCTGTCGATCCAGCAGGCGATGGCCGACTATAAGCGGCTGGGGTATTCGGACAACTGGATCAACCAGCGGCTGAAAGCGATCGAGGTGCGCAAGGACCTGACCGACGCGTGGAAAAAGCGCGGCGTGCAGGAGGGGCAGCAGTTCGCCACGCTGACCGACATCATCACGAATGCGTGGTCCGGCTTCACCACGCGCGAATACAAGGCGTACAAGGGCCTGCACAAAGAGAACCTGCGCGACAACATGACCAACACCGAACTCATCCTCAACATGCTTGCGGAGGCTTCGGCAAAGGACATAACCGAGGCGACGGATCCCCGGACGCTGGCGGAGCACAAGGCGGTGGCGCATCAGGGCGGCACGATTGCCCGCAATGCCCGGCTGGAGCTCGAAGCGCGGACCGGCCGCAAGGTCGTGTCGCCGATCAACGCCCGGCAGGGGTTGCGGATCGACGCGGGGAAAGCGGCGGAGGGTGCGGAGGCATCGGCCGACGGCGCCGCGCAGCTTCCGGAGGAGTAGGGACGGCCGGGCCGGTTCCGGCCGGTGCAACCGGGCCGATCCCGCCGGTCATGCCTCAACAAAAACGCCCCGGCCATCAGGTCGGGGCGTCGCCATCGGGTTGTGACGTGTGATAATCAAACAAACCGAACGGCTTCCAAATCTTTCGCGAAACAGCGGATGCTCTCTTCTATTTTCCGGGCTGTTTTTTCGCTGGGTTTCCGCACCCCGGCGATATAGTGCCCGAGTTGCTTTTGATTGACCCCCGTAATGCGCTCCAATCCGGCCAGCGTGAAAGCGTAGGCGTAATATTGCAGAAAGGAGGGTACGTCGTATTTGAATACGAACTCCAATTCGGGACACGCCTTGCCCTCTGCTTCGTACATTTCGCACATTTCCCGGTACGAGTTTCGGAAATCTGCGATCGTTTCGGCTACCGTAGCGCCTTGCCCCAGCAACCCGAACGGAACCTCGGCCAAATATTCCATTGTCGCGTCGAAACTACCGTCCGTTCCACGCTCGATAACTACTTGTGCTTTCATAACAATGTCTTTTTTATGTTTGGCGGGCGCCGGAGTTAGAATTTAACCCCGGACTGCTCGCTGATGCTTTTTAATGTCTTACTTTTGGCCTCCTCCGATTTGTGCCGCGGCAGTTGAAATCTTCGATTGGTGAGGGGGCTGAACCACCAGTCGTGGTTGGTGCCGTGGCCTACGAGTTGGCATCCTGCCTTTCGTAGTTTTCTTTCTATCTCCGAATACTTCATTTAATTGGGTTTGTTTGATTATCACGACACGAAGATAGTAATATTACTATCAATATGCAAATATTCTGCCGACTTTTTTACGGTAAACATGAAAAACGCCCCGGCCATCAGGTCGGGGCGGCTATTACCTTATCGGTACGCTGTCAAACAATAACTACAAAGTAATAGCATATAACGGTGCGGCAAATTTACGTAATGCCTCGACAATCCGAATGCGCTGCGCGGGGCGGGGTTTGGTTTTCTCGTTGGCATACCGCGCCAATTGTTGCGCTTTAATGCCAGTCAGCTCGGCCAATTTCGTATCCTTGATGTATTCGCGGGCATATTGCAACATGCTCACTGCGTCGTATTCCAATTCGACGTCGAAATCGCCCTCTAAATAGTCTTTGTAGGAAAACCCTTTTTCTTTGGCGGTTTCAATGAAAAATGCGACGCCCTTTTTCATGTCGCTAATCGCCTCCTCGACGGTCGCTCCCATTCCGGCAAACATTTCGTTTTCCATCATGGCCGATATTGTCCCGTCAGAGGCCCATTCTACCAAAACTTTGATTTTTGCCTTTTTCATGGTTTTATTATCTTTTATATTCGGGATAGAGCCTTATTTAAGGCCCATTTCCCGAATGAATTTGTTTGCTATGCCTGTCCCCATTTCTTTCGCTCCATGAAAAGGAACGGAAATCGTTTTACTACCCTTTTCGTAAATAACATGGCTGCCTGCTTGCCTTATGACTTGCCACCCATTTTTTTGGATTAGTCGGTGCAATTCACTTGATTTCATATTACCGTTGTTATTGTTTGACACTGCAAATATAGTGCAAAATGAACTATTATGCAAATAAAACAGTATAGTTTTCTGAACTATTTTACGGTAATTATCTTGCTTTGCACGAAATCCAAAACCTTTCTGTGGTTGATGTCGTTCCTTGTGAACCGCCGGTGGATGTATCCCCGGGTCGTTTTCAGGCTTTTGCCCTTTTCCATGTCGTCCTCGCTTACGTGGTTCAGCGCAAGGCCGATTTCCGCGTCGCTTATGCCGCAATCCTCCGATGCGACGGTCGCCCACGTGTGGCGCATGTAGTAGGAGGACAGATCTGCGTTGATGCCCAAATGGGCCGCGAGCTGCTTGCACCCCTTATTGACGTTGCCGTTGAACCCGCGGAAATCGGCGTACATCTTATGGAACGAGAAAAGCCGCTTTTTGTCCGGATCGCGGTATTTCCGCAGCAGCGGCAGCGCTTCGGGTTCGATCTTCACGGAGAAAAACGCCTCGTCCTTTCGGCGGGATGCGGTCTTCTGTCTGCGGTAGGTGATGCGCCGGCCGTCGAGGGCGGCATCCGCGCCGAACATGTCCGCGGTGTTCATGGCCAACAGATAAAACGACAGCGCCAGCACGTCGCGGGCCAGCTGCATACGCTGGCCGGGCACCGTGTCGGCCCGGAGGATCCGCACCAGCTCCTCCACGGACAAATCCCGCTTCTCGGGCTCCTCCCGCACCTCGATCTGCAATTTCTTGCTGGAGAACGGGCGGTGGGTAATCAGGGCGGTTTCGGCGTCCTCGTCGTTGTACTCGTCGCAGGCGGCATTGAACAGCGTCTGAATGTCCGCAAGGTAATCCTTGACGGTTTGCGCCTTGCACCCCGCAACCTGTTTGGTGATCGCCTTTCCGAACTGGTTCGGGCGTGTGATGGTGCGCGGCCGCTGCATGTACTCGATGAACCCCGCAAGATTCTTGACGTTGATTTCCTTGACGTATACGACGGAGCGGCCGAAATAGTCGCACACGTTATGCACGACAGCCTCGAAGCGGCCTGCGGAACCGGTCCGGCCGGCATTCCGCAACCGCTGGATATGGGTGCGGCAAAAGGCGATAAAATCAATTCCGGCACCGCCTGCCGTCTCTTTTTGATTTTGTATGTAATGAACGAGTTCTTGGGCAGTATAACGGCTTAAATCAGTTCCTAACCCCCGAACAAGAATTTCCTCATAATTGCTAATATCGTTTAGCAATTTTTTCAATATTGTTGTATCTTTGAGTCCGGAGAAATCGGACTTGACCTGCTTCCGGGTTACATATACATCCGTCGGAATTTTCCGCGACACCCGTTTGTGCGTGATCCGAATCGAAACCGGGAATTTCCCGTCTCGACGCTCGTTCTTTTCGCGTACCTCAATCGCAAATGTTGGCATAGTCTTTTTATTTTTGGACAAACTATCGACAAACAAAGGTACAAATAAGCGCTTAAAAACCGGGGATTTTTGAATAAAAATTAGAAAATTCAACCACTACCATTCATATTAAACCATTGCAAATTACATACTTAGCATAAAAACGCAGCCAATTTTAATATTTGCATGGCATGCAAGAGGTCACGAGTTCGAATCTCGTATTCTCCACTTCGATCCGAGACAAATCGGAGCCAAGCGACGACAAATCCCGCAAAATCAAGGTTTTGCGGGATTTTCGTTTTCTTCTCGAAGACATCCGAAAGACACGAAAAAGCCCCGTTCGGACAAAGTCGCGTTACTAAAACCGTTACTAAAACGGCTTTGGGATTTTAGTAACGATTTACGACACAAGTCGCTGATTTGTCGTCTATTGTCCTAAAAGTGTCTGCTCATAACCCGATTATTAACCGGTTCTTTGTCGACGGCGATTCGTTACTGAAATCGCCCGGCAAGAACAAAACGAGAGGTATTATGAGCAAAAGCACATTCACGATTCTTTTCTATGCCCGAAAGAATCAAGTAAACAGAATGGGAAAGGCGGGCATTATGATCCGCGTCTCTGTCAATGGCGAATCCGTACAATTCAGCTCGAAACTGGACATCGAGCCGCAGCTGTGGGATGCGACGAATCAAAAGATGATCGGCACGACGAAAGCCGCACGCGAATTCAACGCACTGCTCGACGACATTCGGACGAGTCTGCGCAACCGCTATCGGGAAATCGAGAAATACGAAGCCTACGTAACGGCGGAGAAGGTGCGCAATGCCTTTTTAGGGATTACCGTTCGCCAACTACCGCATCCGCTTGAAGCAAGTAGACCGCGGCTATCTGACCGAAGAAGAACTGCAACGCATTCTTCAAAAGAAGATGCCGTGCGTACGGCTGGAACAGGTACGAGACGTTTTTATCTTTTCGTGGGACACAGGACAGGCGACACAAGCCCGACCGCCGGTCAGCGGCTGAGCTTCATCACGTCGTCGATCCCCATATCCTTATAGGTATGCTCCAGCTCCTCGCCGCGGTCGGAGATCACCAGCAGCTTGTCGCCCTGCACGAGCTGCGTCTTGCCCTGAGGCACGAAGTAGTCGCCGTCGCGGCACACCATCATCACGAGCGTATTGTCGGGCAGCACGATGTCGCGCAGCGTGGTGCCGCCGCGCAGCATGGCGTCATTGACCTCCACTTCGGTGAGCACCGACTTGATGTCGTCGTGCATATTGACGTCGAACGCCGACTCGCGCTCCTCGTACGACAGCCCCAGCAGGTTGGCCATGCCGCTCACGGTGGTGCCCTGCACGAGCAGCGAGATGATCGTAACCAGAAAGACCACGTTGAACAGCAGGTTCGAATCGACCACGCCCGCCAGCACGGGATAGGTGGCGAAGATGATGGGCACGGCGCCGCGCAGACCCACCCACGACACGTAGAGCCGCGCCTTGGTCGAAAAACGGCGGAAAGGCATCAGGCAGGCGAAGACCGTAAGCGGCCGCGCCACCAGGATCATGAAGGCCCCCACGAGCGTTCCCAGCGCCAGCACCTCGGGCTGCACCAGCTCGTCGAGGTTCACGAGCAGCCCCAGCGTGAGGAACATCACGATCTGCACGAGCCACGTGAAGCCGTCGAAGAAGACGTTCAGCACGCGTTTCTGCACCAGCTTGTGGTTGCCCACCACCAGACCCGAAATGTAGACCGCCAGGTAGCCGTTGCCGTGCACCAGGTCGGTGAAGGAGAACGACAGGAAGACGAAGGCCAGCAGCAGGACCGAATAGAGCGAATGATTGACGAGCGCGATGCGGTTGATCGTCCACACGGCCAGCCGGCCGATGAGGTAGCCCGACAGGGCGCCCACGACCATCTGCACGAGGAACATCACGATGCTCATGCCGATGCCCGTGCCGCCCGACGCGTCGGTCAGCACCCCCACCAGCAGCACCGTGAGCACGTAGGCCATGGGGTCGTTCGATCCCGATTCGAGCTCCAGGAGCGGCCTGAGGTGCTGGCGCAGGCCCTGCTTCTTGCTGCGCAGGATCGAGAAAACCGAGGCCGAGTCGGTGGAGGACATGGTGGCGGCCAGCAGCAGCGCCAGGGCGAAAGGCACCTCCATGCCCAGCCACGGGGCCACGAGGCAGACGAAGCCCGCCACGATCAGCGCCGTCATCGCCACGCCCGCCGTGGCCAGCACCACGCCGGGTCCGATCACGGGACGGATCTCGGAGAACTTCGTGTCCATGCCGCCCGAGAACAGGATGATGCAGAGGGCGATCATGCCGATGAACTGGGTCATCTCGACCGAGTGGAACGATATGAAACGCAGGCCGAAGAGCATGCCCACGCCCAGGAAGAGCAGCAGCGCCGGGGCGCCGAAGCGGTAGGCCACCTTGCCGGCCATCACCGCCACGCCCAGCAACAGTGCCCCGACCAACAGAATATTTTCGCTGCCGATGTCGATCATCGTAGATTGTCTGTCGTTATTGCGGAATAAAAATGTAGGTTATCGTGCCGCGCTGCTTGTTCGGAGCATCGGGATTGATGTCGAAATGCGAATCGCATGCCGCACGGCGCGCTGTCTCACGCATACAGGCGTCGCCGCCCGACTCCACGTGCGCCGACACCACCTCGCCCGAACGGCTCAGCGTCACCTCCACGACCACCTCGCCGCCGCCCTCGCACCGGTAGGCCGGCACCACGAGCCGTCCAGCCTGGTGGCGCCGCAAGGGGTCGTCGAACGCATAGGACACCGTCACGCGGCCGCGCACCCGGCGGTCGGCGGGCTCCGACTCCTCCGTGCCCGCATGCGCCGCGTCGCGGATCGCCTGCTCCTCGGCCAGCCCCCGCTCGTACGTCTCGCGGTTGGCCCGCATGCGCTCCTCCAGCGCACGCCCCTCGGCCGTCTGCGCCGCGCCGCTGCTGCCGCGCTCGCTCTCCTCGCGGGCACGATCGTTCGACACGAGGTTGCGTATGCGCCGCCAGTCGGCATCGTCGGCCGCACGGCGCTGCGTCTCGCGCTCCAGGCGGTCGCGCTCGGCTTCGAGCGCCTCCAGCGCTTCGAGGTCGATGTAGAGCGTCTCGGCATGGGGACGCGTGTCGATCACGATGTGCCCCGCCACGAACGCCACGGCCAGCGCGAGACAGGCCGTGAGCAGCGCGCAGAGCCCCGCACGGTGGTCGTATGCCCACTCGCCGGGATCGGTGGGCCGCTTCTCGAACGGCAGGTGCAGCCGCGGGCGCCGCACCGGCCGGGGATCGTTCCCGGAATCGGTCGTTTTCATTTCGCGCAAAATTACGGTTTTTCATCGAAAATTCATTATCTTTGCGTGCAAATATTATTTTGAAACCCTGCTTATGCCAATGAAACAGCAAACCATCAAAAACCCCGTGACGTTCTCCGGCAAGGGACTGCACACGGGCGTCAGGGTAACCATGACGGTAAATCCGGCTCCGGCCGACACGGGCATCGTATTCCGCCGCACCGACATCGAAGGCTGCCCCGTGATTCCGGCGCTGTGCGACTACGTGACCGACACCTCGCGCGGCACGACCATCGAGAAGGACGGCCACCGCATCAGCACGATCGAACATATCATCTCGGCACTCTGGACGCTGGGCGTGGACAACGCCCGCATCGACATCGACGCCCCCGAAACCCCCATCATGGACGGCTCGTCGCGCGAATACGCCGAGGCGATCACGGGCGTGGGGCTCGAAGAGCTGCCCGCCGAGCGCAAATACTACCACGTGACCGAGAAGATGGTCTACACCATCCCCGAAAAGGGCGTGGCGATCATCCTCTACCCCGACGACGAGTTCTCCGTGTCGCTGCACGTGGACTACAACTCGAAGGTCATCGGCAACCAGTACGCCACCTTCAACCCGGGCGACGACTACACCTCGAAGATCGCCCCCTGCCGCACGTTCGTCTTCCTGCACGAGCTGGAGCCCCTGATGAAGATGAACCTCATCAAGGGCGGCGACCTGGACAACGCCATCGTGGTGGTGGAGAATCCCGTGCCCGACGAGCAGTTCGAGCACCTCAAGCGCATCTTCAACAAGACCGACATCGAGATCACGGGCGGCTACCTGAACAACCTCGAACTGCGCTTCAACAACGAGCTGGCGCGCCACAAGCTGCTCGACCTGCTGGGCGACTTCGCGCTGCTGGGCATGCGCATCAAGGGCCGCGTGTGGGCCACGCGCCCCGGCCACTTCGCCAACACGGAGTTCATGAACCAGCTCAAGCGCACCATCCGCAAGGAGGGCGAGAAGCCGCGCTTCCAGTACGACTGCCGCAAACCGGCGCTCCACGACATCAACTCCATCCGCCGCATGCTGCCCCACCGCCCCCCGTTCCTGCTGGTGGACCGCATCTTCCACCTCGACGCGCAGTCGGTCGGC
>ERZ778512.438-NODE-438-length-37253-cov-6.354965_pt1 | contig 37253 bp, 27 predicted proteins | sample MGYA00510346_ERZ778512 | MGnify/ENA primary metagenome ERZ778512 (study PRJEB29527, sample SAMN07138962) | mouse gut metagenome | material: feces | host: mouse | place: China:Nanjing | collected 2016-01-25 ...
GATGCCCGAGAAGCCGTCGGAGCCGCCACACTTGAGGCCGATGCGCAGCTTGGAGGCGGGCACTTCGGTGCGCTCGCATTTGCGGGCTTGCTCGTAGAGGGCGGTGAGCATTTTCACGCCGGTCTCCACTTCGTCGCCCTCGACTTCCTGACACACCATGAATTTCACGCGGTCGCGGTCATAGTCGCCGCAGAATTCCTCGAATATCTTGGGCTGGTTGTTCTCACATCCGAGGCCTACCACGAGTATGCCGCCCGCATTGGGGTGGAGCACCATGTCGCGGAGTATCTTCTTGGTGTTTTCATGGTCGTCACCGAGCTGCGAGCAGCCATAGTTGTGGGGAAATCCGAAGATGCCGTCGACACCCTCGGCTCCGGTCTCGGCGTTGACGCGGTCCACTATCTGCTTGACGATGCCGTTTACGCATCCCACTGTGGGGATGACCCAGAGCTCGTTGCGGATGCCTACCTGTCCGTCGGGACGCACATAGCCGCGAAATGTCGCTTCCTTGCCTTTGAGAGCCGAGCCGGGGGCGGGGCAGTCGTGGCTGTTGATGGCTATGTCGGAGTAGTCGAGCTGACCCTCGAGGTTGGTCTTGATGTCGCTATGGTCGAGGAAATGGCCCTTGGCTACGGCGTGGCGCGCGTGACCGATGGGAAATCCGTATTTGATGACGTTTTCGCCCTCGGCGATGTCGCGCAGGGCAAATTTATGACCCGCAGGAATGTCGCTTACGAGCGTGATGTCGCCCGCGCCTTCGACGCTGACCACTGTGCCCCCGGCCAAAGGGTTGATGGCTACGGCCACATTGTCGGCGGGATTGATTTTGAGAAAATCCTTCATGAGTTTTAAGCTGGGCTTAAAAAGATTATAAAGTTATGAGGTTATAAGGTAAGGAATAGCATAGGTGGGAAAATCAGATGTCACAGACAGACGCTTCCTAACCTTATAACCCCCTAACCTTATAACCGTTAGTTTTCGCAAGCGAAAACTAAATTTAGATGATTTCCTTGACGGTCTCGAGCATGCCCTTGGCCTGGATCTTGTCGAGATACTCGACAACGAGGTCGGTGAGGCCGGGGATGGTGTTGAGGTCGCCGTGCTCGCCCCAGATAAGGTCTTTGGCAGCGAGAACGCCTTCGGCTACCTTGCGGGTGTCGCCTGTGGCCCAGAGCTCAGTGAGGAGATCCATGATCTTCTGGTCGTCCTGGGGCTTGATTTCGGTGCCGTCCTCACGCTTGCCGCCCTTGTAGTAGGTGATGAGGGCTGCGAGGCCGAGCACGAGTCCCTTGGGAAGCTCGCCCTTGCGCTCGAGATATACCTTGAGGCCGGGCAGGTCGCGGGTCTGGTATTTGGGGAACGAGTTGAGCATGATCGAGGTCACCTGGTGGTCGACGTAGGGGTTGTTGAAACGCTCGAGCACGTCGGCACCAAACTTCTGAAGCTCTTCCATGGGGAGGTTGAGGGTCTGCATGAGCTCGTCAAACTGCACCTTGTGGATATACTTGCCGAGCACGGGGTGGTTGCATGCGTCGCGCACGATGTTGACGCCGCTGAGGAATGCTACGGGCGAGAGCACTGTGTGCGGGCCGTTGAGCAGAGTCACCTTACGTTCGTGGTAGGGAGCCTCGGAGTCGGTGATGAGCACCTGGAGGCCGGCCTTCTCGGCGGGGAACTCGGCGCGGAGCTGCTCGAGAGTCATGTTGGACGCACGCTCGATAACCCAGAGGTGGAAGGCTTCGCCCTGCACTACGATGTTGTCCTTGTAGCCGAGTTTTTCCTGGATTTCGGCAATCTCCTTGCGGGGGAATCCGGGCACGATGCGGTCAACGAGGGTGGCGCATACGTAGCAGTAGGTATTGAACCATGTCTTGAAGCCCTCATAGTCGGCTGCGAGGTCCTCTTTCCAGAGCTCGATGTACTTGTTGATGATTTCCTTGAGGTGGTGTCCGTTCTCAAAGATGAGCTCGCAGGGCATGATGATGAAGCCCTTGTCGGGTGCGCCGTTGAATGTCTTGTAGCGGCGGTAGAGGAGCTGGGTGAGCTTGCCGGGATATGAAGCGGCGGGACGGTCGGAGAGCTTGCAGGTGTCGTCATAGGCGATACCTGCCTCGGTGGTGTTGGAGATTACGAAGCGCATCTCGGGCTGGTCGGCCAGTGCGAAGAAGGCGTCGGTCTGGGTGAAGGGGCTGAGGCCGCGGCTGATGACGTCAACACGGGTGAAAGAATTGACAACCTCGCCGTCGAGACGGCCCTGGAGGTTTACGTGGTAGAGACAGTCCTGACCCTGGAGAAGCTGCATCACGAAGGCATCGGGTGTGCCCTGCACTACGACTACCGAAGAGTTGAAGTCGGTCTTGTCGTTCATGTTTTTGATAATCCAGTCGACAAAGGCGCGAAGGAAGTTGCCTTCACCAAACTGAATGATTCTCTCGGGTGCGACTGCCTTGGGGGCTGTCAATTTGTTTAACGCTTTCATAGTTATAGGTATAGATTGTTTATTATTGTTGTCTTAATGTTGTTAGTTGGCTGGGGTCCACGATGATGAGTGGCTGAATACTTTGCCGAGGTCGAGGAGCTCGGCCACTTCGGCTGCCGAGGGGGTTTTGGTCCAGCCTACGCGTGAGGCCTGCTTCGCACCGGGGCCTGTAGAGCCATATTCGCCATAGCGAGCCGTGGCCTCGTTGGCGGGGTCTTTCCAGTTGTGCCATCCGGCGGGGACTATGTGGCTGCCCATCTCACAGTTGATGAACACTGTGTGGGCATACGGACGCCAGGGACGGCCGAGATAGACCTTGGTGGCTTCGGGGGCGGCGGTGAGTGTGCATCGGTCGAACACGTAGCCCACCTTTACGTCCTCGGGTGTGGATGCGGCCGTGATGTAGCTGTTGCTCTTGGCGTGGATGGTGCACTCTCTGAAGTAGGCTGTCGCAGGGCCGAAGATGAAGTCGGTGGTGCCTTCGATGTAGCATCCGTCAAAGAGCAGGCGGGTGTTCTTGCCGCCGGTGAAGAGGGTGTCCTGATTGCCGAGCAGACGGCAGTTGATGAAGTGCAGACGGTCACCTTCGGTGTGCAGGGCCACTGCCTGTCCCAGCTTGGGGGCGTTGTTTTCGATGGTGAGGTTGCGGAATGTCACGTCGGAGGCGTCGACCCTGACCGTGTAGGTGCGGAAAGTGCCCATCTTGTCGATGTTGGCATGGTGGTCAAAGGTGATGACTGTGCCTTCGGTGCTCTGTCCTTCAAAGACGACATTTTTGAGCCACGAGGGTATCACTACTTTCTCCTTGTACACACCGTCGGCAATATGCACTGTGACCACATATTCCATATAGGCGCGTATCCCTTCGAGGGCTTCTGTTATGGTCTTGTAGTCGCCCGAGCCGTCCTGGGCTACGTAGATGTCGCGTTTCCAGTTGTTGTCGGCCGCGCTCATGCCGAGGCCGCTGAGCAGCATGACGGCTATAAGGGCTGTGAGTTTCAGCTTCATAGTCAGTAAAGGTTACCTTTCTTATGATGGAAAAAGGGGAGGGGTGAGGAGAGATGATTGATGATTATTTCTTTGTCACGCGGAACCAGTCGATGTCAAGCCATCCGCTGTCGTTGCTCTGCCAGTCGCGCGAGCAGAAGAGGCCGAATTTCGCACCGATCCAGTGGCCTACGTCCACCTTGACGGGGCGGCCTACCTTGGTAAACTTCTTGCCGTCGAGGCTGTAGTAGAATGTTGCCTCGGCCTTGTAGTCGGGCTTCTGGGTGGGTTTCTTGGTGCCGGTGTAGTCGAGACGCATACGCAGATACATCTCCTTGTCGCCGTCGGCGAGCTTGATGGCTTCGACCTCAGTCTCCTTGCCGCCCTTGTTGGCCTTGTAGCAGTCGGTCTGCACGAGATAGATGCCGTCCTCGCGGCTCTCGAGGGCGAGGGCTCCGAAGTTGTAGCCCATGGCTACGATGCCTGCACGCTCGCCGGCCATGATTTTGCCGTCTTTCTTGCGGGGGAAGAACTGCACTTTGGCTGTGGCTGTGAAGTCGCGGGCGGGATATTTCTGAAGCAGGAGGTTGGGGAGGTCATAGAGAGTGGTGCCTTCGGGCTGGAGGTTGGAGAAGAGGCGGAGCTTGGAGGCACGGGCATCGCAGTGATACCAGAGTGCCGAGGGATTGTCCTTCCACTGCCACTGTTTGCCCAGCTCGATGGAGTCAAATTCGTCGCTCTCCTGGGGTGTCTGCTTGGGATAGGTCTTGCCTACGTTGGGTTTCTTGTAGGTGCGTACAGGCACGCCGCGCTCGTCGCCGTCGGGGTCGACGCCGATTACGGGCCAGCCGTTTTCAAGCCATGTCATGGGCTCGAGGTTGACTACGCGTCCGTACGGGCCTTTGTCCTGGAAGTGTATGAACCAGTGTTCTTTACCGTCGGGGGTGTCGATCCATGCGCCCTGGTGGGGGCCGTTCATGTCGGTGTCGCCCTGCTCCATGACGTTGCGCACTTCATATGGACCCCATGGATTTTTGGAGCGGAGCACTTCCTGCCAGCCGGTGGGCACGCCTCCGGCGGGTGAGAAGATGTAATACCAGTCGCCGCGCTTGTACATCTTCGCGCCTTCGATGGTCTCGTTCTCGAGGTGTCCGTCATATATCATGCGGTCTTGTCCGATGGTCGACTTGCCGTCGGGTGTCATTTCGATCATGCCGATGATGCTCTTGACACCTGCGCGGCTGCCTGCATATCCGTGGGCCAGATAGGCCTTGCCGTCCTCGTCCCAGAAGGGGCACGGGTCGATGACGCCTTTGGCGGGATAGACGAGCACGAGGGGTTCCCACGGACCGGCGGGATTTTTGGTCTTGGTCATGAAGATGCCAAGGTCGGGGTCGCCGTAGTAGATGTAAAACTCTCCGTTGTGATAGCGTATGGCCGGAGCCCAGACGGCGTTGCCGTGGTTGGGGGTGGCAAATTTGGCATAGTCGGGCATAACTTCGATGGCGTGGCCGATTATGGTCCAGTTTACTAAGTCTTTAGAGTGGAGCACTGGGAGTCCGGGGATGTCGGAGAAGCTCGATGCAGTCATGTAATAATCATCGCCTACGCGCACTACGTCAGGGTCGGAATAGTCGGCGTCAATGATGGGGTTCATGTATTTGCCGTTGCCCAGATCGGGGCACCATACTTCTGAAACGTATTCGGCTGCTGATGAGCTCGTGAAAACTGCCATCGCGAGGCTGAGGAGCGCGAGACGGTAATTTTTTTTCATCATATGTAGTTTTTAAGGTATTGTTGAGTGTGTGTCGGGACGATGCTGTCATCCCCGTGTGTGTAAAATTCGTCCCAAATTTACGAAAAAACTAAGACTTTCCGCCCAATTAGACACTTTTTTAACTCAAAATTAAGATTTTTCGTTAATGTGGCTCTTGTCGTTCCGGACAGATAAAGAGTTGAGATAACTCTACTGGCGGCTTTTATCTCGTATGACCGGATAAAACACCTGTAGTGTTATCTCAACTCTTTTTATTCTTCTGACTGTAGGAATCAGCGACGTTCCATTTCGAGGCACGCGTTGATGTAGGGGCCTACGCCTTTGGCGTCGTTGTCGCGGATAGGCTCGGAGATGTAGTATTCAAATGAGCCGTCGCGATATCTGCCCGAACCGCCGAGGCCTGCTACGGCACAGCAGTTGGTCAGCGAGATGGTGCCGTCCTTGTCCTTGCGGATGAGGTGCTTGTTCATGCCGTTCCAGCCGGTGAGGGCTGCGTTGAGATAGCTGTCGTCAAGGATGCCCATTCTCACGCCGCGCAGCAGCGAGTAGACATACATGGCTGTGGCTGTGCCTTCGAGATAGTTGCCCTCGCGGCCGGGCTCGTCGAGCACCTGATACCATATGCCGGTCTTGGTGTCCTGAGCCTTGATGATGCCGTCGGCAAACGAGCGGAATATCTTCACCAGTTCGGGACGCTTGGGGTGGTCCTGAGGCATTTCTTCGAGCACGTCGAGAAGGGCCATGAATGTCCAGCCCATGGCGCGTGCCCATGCGTGGGGTGCCTGGCCGGTCTGCTTGTCGGCCCAACGCTGCTCCTTGCTCTCGTCCCATGCATGGCGGTAGAGACCGGTGGCGGGGTCATAGGTGTGCTTGGCCACGACGATAAACTGGTCGGCTATATGATTCCAGGCGTCCTCTTTTTCCTTGCCGGTGAGGAAGCGGTTGGCATACTTGGCACTGAAGGGCTCGGCCATGAAGAGGCCGTCGAGCCACATCTGATGGGGGTAGATCTGCTTGTGCCAGTATCCGCCGTCGGCTGTGCGGGGCTGGCTCTTGAGCTGGTTCCAGAGGGTGTGGGCAGCCTTGAGATAACGCTCCTCGCCTGTGCGGTCATAGGCCTGGAGGAGAAGGGTGCCGTTTTTCACCTGGTCGAGATTGTAATGCTCGGTCTTGTAGCCGGTGATGGAGCCGTCCTGGTTGACGAGGGTGTCGACATAGCTTATCACATAGGCTGCGATTTTGTCGTCGCCATAGCGGTCGGCCACGTTGAGCATTGCGTCGAGCTCGGTGCCTACCGAGTAAGTCCATTTGGCACGCTTGGAGAAGTCGAGCTGCCAGCTCTCGGGGTTGCGCTTCATCTCCGAGAGGGTCATTACCTGTGAGAGAGGAGCGTTCTGGTCAACGAGTTTGCCGTTGATATATGTGTTGGCCACGCGCACGTCGCGTGTCAGACCGCTGATGGAGTTGCCGCCGTTTTTCACGCCGTCCCATTTGCAGTTCTTGACCTCGATGTTGCGTATGTTACAGAGGTCTTCATAGCCTTCGATCATGATGCCCCACTTGCTCTCTTTGCAGGTGATATTCTCGAGATATACGTCCTGCACCACGGGGGGATAGCTGTGGTCGCAAGCCTCTTTGCGCTCGTAGAGGAGATTGATTTTGAGCACGGCCTCGTTGCACTGTCCTACCTCGATGTTGCGGCAGAAGATGTTTTCGATCACACCGCTGCGGCAAGAGTTGGTCTTGATGCGCACCACGCGGTCGAGGTCGGGCGAGTCCATGACGCAGTTTTCGGCGAAGAGGTTGTTGAAACCGCCCGAAATCTCGCTGCCCACCACGATGCCGCCGTGACCGTTCTTCATGCGGCAGTTGCGCACGATTACGTTCTCGGTGGGACGGGCGGCCACGATGCCGTCGCGGTTACGTCCGCTCTTGATGGCGATGCAGTCGTCGCCGGTGTCGAAGAAGCAGTCCTCGATGAGTACGTTCTTACAGCTCTCGGGGTCGCAGCCGTCACCGTTGGGGCCTTCGTTCTGGATGTGCACGCCGCGCACGGTGAGATTCTCGCACATGAAGGGGTGGATTACCCAGAACGGCGAGCGCAGGAGGGTCACATCCTCGATGAGCACGTTTTTACACTCCACGAAGTTGACCAACTGGGGACGCATGCCGTAGCCGGGGCCCATCTGACGCTTCTCGACAGGTACGCCGTTTTCGTTCCATTCCTGGAGCAGAGGACGTCCTATCTTCTGGGTGGCGATGGTGCCGGGGCCGGTGTAGTCATGTCCGCGTTTCGCGCTCATGCCCCACCATGTCGAGTTGTCGGCACCGCCGTCGACAGTGCCTTTGCCGGTGAGGGCGATGTTTTTGGCACCTATTGCATAGACCATGGGCTGATAGTTATAGCAGTCCATGCCTTCCCAGCGGGTGCGCACTACGGGATATTGTGTGGTGTCGGGGGTGAAGAGCAGTGTGGCACCTTCCTCGAGATGAAGGTTCACATTGTCTTTGATGGTGATGGGGCCTGTGAGCCATGTGCCTTTGGGCACGATTACGCGGCCGCCGCCTTCGCGCGAGCACACGTCGATGACCTTGTTGATAAGCTCGGTATAGAGAAATCCTTTGGTCTTGGATTTTTTGCCATAGTCAAAGAGCTTGTAGTCCTTTGCACGGAATGTGGGCTGCTCTATCGACTTTTCAATCTGCGGGTACAGTTCGTTCCACGCCTTGTCGGGGGTGATTGCCGCCGCGCTTCCTGCGAGAAGAAGCCCTACGGCCATCATCAGCAATTTTTTCATGGATTGGTATTTTGTATTACGGTTAAAATTCCAGTTTGGAGTGTGTTTTTTCAATATCTTGACAAAATTACTCAACCATCGGATATAAAAGTAGATACAAATAGTTATTTTATGTTAATTCATCGAAAAGCGCGGCTTTTAGCTGTGATAAAGTTTAAGGAGCTTAGTTAGTGTAAAAGTTAAGACAGGAGTAGGGGGAGTCGATTGTGAAATCATTGACTCCCCCTACTCCTATCTTAAATGATTAAGAAAACTTTTGTCTTTTTTGTATCTCTCGGGCGGGGATTATGAGAGGTGCAGCCAGTGGCCCATGCGTTCCTGCTTGGTGAGCATGTAGCGGCGGTTGTATTGGTTGGCGGGTATCTCCATGGGCACGTTCTCCACTACCTCCAGGCCGAAGCCTTCGAGCCCTTTGCGCTTGACGGGATTGTTGGTTATGAGGCGCATCTTCTGGATGTTGAGCAGACGGAGTATCTGAGCCCCCACGCCATAGTCGCGTTCGTCGGCTTTGTGTCCGAGGTGGAGATTGGCGTCGACGGTGTCGAGCCCCTCTTCCTGGAGCTTGTAGGCTTTGATTTTCTCCATGAGTCCGATGCCGCGTCCTTCCTGGTTGAGATAGAGGATGCATCCGCGTCCTTCTTTCTCGATCATTTCCATGGCTTTGTGGAGTTGCTCGCCGCAGTCGCAGCGCATGGAGCCGAAGATGTCGCCGGTGGCGCATGACGAGTGTACTCGCACGAGGGCCGGCTCGTCGGTCGAGAGGTCGCCTTTGATGAGGGCTATGTGCTCGAGTCCGTTGCTTTTCTGACGGAAGGGTATGAGGCGGAAGTGGCCGAAGGCTGTGGGCATGTCGACCTCGACGCCCTGCTCGACGAGCGACTCGGTGCGCAGGCGATAGGCTATGAGGTCGCGTATCGACACGAGTTTGAGCCCCCACTCGTCGGCCTTGACACGGAGCTGGGGCAGACGGGCCATTGTGCCGTCGGGGTTGAGTATCTCGATGAGCGAGGCCGCGGGACGCAGACCGGCCAGACGTGCCAGGTCGATTGAGGCCTCGGTGTGGCCGGGGCGGCGCAGCACTCCGGCGTCCTGGGCATAGAGAGGATGCACGTGGCCTGGGCGTCCGAAGTCGGAGGGCTTGACCGTCGGGTCGGCGAGGGCGCGGATGGTGGCGGCACGGTCGTGGGCCGAGACGCCGGTGGTGCATCCGGGCAGCAGGTCGACGGTGACGGTGAAGGGGGTGCCGAGCATCGAGGTGTTGTCCTCCACCTGATGGCCGAGGCCGAGCTCGGCGCAGCGCGAGAGGGTAAGCGGGGCACACAGCTCGCCGCGTGCGTTGGTTATCATGAAGTTGACATGCTCGGGGGTCACCTTTTCGGCGGCGATTATGAGGTCGCCTTCGTTTTCGCGGTCCTCGTCGTCGACTACGATTACAAAACGGCCTTCGCGGAAGTCGGCGATGGCTTCTTCGATTGTGTCAAGCTTTATCTTTTCCATTTTCAATGAGAGTTATGAGCTGAGCCGCGACTGAGGCTGTGGTCTCCAGTTCGTGGCGCAGACGTTTCTGAGTGTAGCGGCCATAGAGCCATATGGGTATTCCCAGCGGGAAGAGTGCTATCATGAGATTGCTGAGCCAGGGAGTGGCCGAGGGCTCGATGAACCATAGCGAGCGCAGGATGGGTAGGTCCATGAGTTTGATGATTACCATCTTGTCGCGCGAGTTGGCCAGACGGTCCACGAGGTTTTCCTCATAGTCGCGCAGGGCGTGGAGTCCGTGCCGGTCATAGCCTTTGCGCCAGTAGGCTACGTAGGACTGTCGGGCGGGATTGTTTTCGAGATAGGCTGTCACCATGGAGCGTAGCTCGCCGAGCCGCTCTATGGCCAGGGCGGGACGCACCTCCTCCATGACTATCTCTTTCATTTCGACCGAGCGCACTTCGCTCACGCCGAAGAAGCGACGGAAGAAGTTGAGATAGGCGTCCTTGTTGAAGACGGCCGAGTCATTGACGGCCTTGTAGGTGAAGAATATGCCCAGAGGCAGCAGCACGGCCGCGCTGAGCCACATGCCCTCCCATACGGGCCATTTGCCGTCGCGGGCCAGCTTGTAGCCCATGTTGTCGATGATGTAATAGAAGATGAAGAGAAACACCGAGATGACCAGCGGTGTGCCGAGGCCGCCTTTGCGTATGATAGCACCTAACGGCGCGCCGATGAAGAAGAATATAATGCATGCAAAGGAGAGGGTGAATTTCTTCATCAGCTCGATGGAGTGGCGTCGGATGCTTCTCTGGTCGTCGGCCATGGTGAGGCTGCGGTATTCATACTCCTGCTTGGCCCGCTGTGCTTTGGAGAGGGCCGACTGGAGATAGTTGAGGGCTACGCCCGAGGAGGAGCCGCGGAAGAGTGAGTCGACGTCGATGGGGCGGTCCATCATCACTTCGGGGGCCGGCTCTTTGCGCAGAGTGCCCGCGGTGTCGGGGACGGTGATGTAGGGCATGACGTTCATGTGGGGTGTCTCGCGCAGCTCTCGGGTGTATTCGTGGCCGAGCGAGTCGACACGCAACTGCACCGAGTCGATGGTGGCCTGCAGCTCGGCCATGTTTTTGCCGATATACTGCGAGCGCATTCCCTGCTCGTCCATGCGGTTGAAGTTGGCGTCAAACGGCACCATTATTTCCTTGGTGGTGAATGTCTCGCGTCGGTAGGGGACGTTTTTCATGCCGGTGGCCGCGTCCTTGAGGTTTTCAAACGACTCGCCGCTCCATAGCTCGAGAAAGAGGTGGGTCTTGTCGGCGGTGATGCTCATCTTGCCCGAGTCGGCCAGGATGATTGATGAGTTTTCAAATCCGCGCGATACGTCGTATATCATCATGTCGTAGAGCACGCCCGTGTCGCGGTTTTTGCTCTCGACAAAGAGGTTGTAGCCGGGTATCTGGTCATAAAACACTCCCTCAGGTATCTCGAGTTCGGGCGATTTCTGCCTTACGGAGTAGAGGAGTGTATACATCTTGGTCTGCGCTATGGGCAGGGCGTTGTTCTGAAAGAAAAACGCGCCCGTGGCTATCATGACCATAAGCACTATGAGCGGAGCCATCGTGCGCAGGAGCGAAATGCCCGAGGCTTTCATGGCCGTGAGCTCGAAGTTCTCACCGAGATTGCCGAATATCATGAGCGAGGCCAGAAGTATGGCCAGCGGCAGAGCCATGGGCACCATGGTGAGGGCGGCGTAGAAGAAGAGCTCGGAAATGACATCGACCCCAAGGCCTTTGCCTACGAGGTCGTCGATATAACGCCACAAAAACTGCATGAGTACTATGAAAAGGCATATGCAGAAAGTCATCACAAACAGAGGCAGGAAGCTCTGAAGGATGAACAGGTCCATGCGCTTGATACGTAGCACTGCTTAGATGTTTTTTTGCGGGGTTGGTAAAAATGATCAGTGTCGTTGCCCGTGAGGGTGGATACAAAAGGACAAAAGTTTCAAAATCGGCAGAAGTTGCGGATTAATTCCCGGATGTTGGAGGCTGAATCGGTGTAATTCAAGGTCTCAACGAAATAAATCTGCGGCTTGTGTTTCGTTTTGAAACTTTTGTCCTTTTTGTATCTATGCTTCAAGACACATAGTGTGGGATGTCAAAATTATTTGATGCCGAGACGGCCCTTTACGGTGTCGGTGATGTCGGTCACGTCAGTGCCGGTGTAGAGGGGCATCATGTTTTCAAACACGAATGTGTAGTTGCCCTCGGCACCTACGGCCTGGATGGCTTTGATGACCTTTTCCTGAATGGGGGCCATGAGCTGCTGCTGCTGACGCTGGATGTCCTGAGCGGCCATTTCGCGGAACTGCTGTATCTTGTTTTCGAGCTCCTGCATCTCCTGCATGCGGCGGTCCTTGATGGTCTGGGGAGTGCTGGCTTCGAGGCCCTGGAACTCCTCAAATTTCTTCTGGAACTCTTCCTGGAGCTTGGTAAACTCGTCCTGATATTTCTTGTTGGCAGCCTCGAGCTGTTCGTTTACAGTCTTGATTTCGGGCATTGACTCCATGAGCTGCTGGGTGTTGATGACAGCAAATTTCTGAGCGAATACGCTCATGGGAAGCGCAATCATGATTGCGAGCAAGAGTTTCTTGATCATTGTCGTATAAAATGGTGTTATGATTATAATTTCATTAAGACGTGCAAAGATAGGTATTTTATTTTGAATAACCTAACTTTTCGAGTACCTCGTTGGATACGTCGATACGGGGCGAGGCAAAGATGATGTCGGCCGAGGATGCGCGGTCAAATATGCACTGATAGCCTCGTTCCTCCGATACTTTTTTGATGGCGTTGTATACGTCCTCCTGTATGGGGCGCATGAGTGTCTGACGTTTTTTGTAGAGCTCGCCTTCGGGGCCGAAGTATTTCTGACGCAGCTCGGCCGCGCTTTTTTCCTTGGCCACGATGTCGGCCTCGCGCTTCTTTTTCTGGTCGTCGGTCAGAAACACCATTTCGTTCTGATAGTTTTTATACATGGTCTCGGCCTCTTTGGCCACGGCTTCGACCTCTTTCTGCCAGCGTTGCGACAACTGATTGAGCTGCTCGTTGGCCATCTCATAGTTGGGGATGCTCGAGAGGATGTAGTCCATGTCGACCAGCGCGAACTTTTGCGCGCTCGCTCCAAGCACCGAGCCCAGGGCTATGATAAGAGTGAATAGAAGTTTTTTCATAAAGAGGAGTTTTTTATTGTTTGCGGGTTATACTTATTTATATAGATATAGACGCGTAAGAGTGAGGAAAGTTTAAAGCTCTGAAACTTAAAATGGAAAATCGGGCTTTGGGAGGCTCGTTTTCCATTTCAAGTTTTTTTAATATGTCGATTAGAATTCCTGACCGAGTATGAAGTGGAAGTGCGAGCCGCCCTTCTCTCCATATACTTTGTCGAAGCCATAGGCCCAGTCGATACCCATCATACCTACCATCGGGAGGAAGATGCGCACACCTACGCCTGCCGAACGCTTGATGTCGAAGGGCTGGAATTTCTTGACATCCGACCATGCGTTACCGCCTTCGAGGAAGGTCAGACCGTAGATGGTGGTGGTGGGCTGGAGCAGGAAGGGGAAGTGGAGCTCGACGCCAAAGCGGGTGTAGGCGCGGCCGCCGCCCTCGTAGTAGGGGGTGAGCTGTCCGTTGTCATATCCGCGCAGGGCAATGGTCTCCTGGGCATAGGTGTAGGAGCCCGACATGCCGTCGCCACCGACATAGAATGTCTCGAAGGGCGACTTGAGATAGCGGTTGTAGCTGCCGAGCAGACCGATGTCGGCACGGGTCATGAGCACGAGTGTGTATTTGCCGTCGGGATTGGTGAGCGGAGTGTAGGTGCGCGAGGTGAAGCGCAGTTTCCAGTATTCGATCCAGCGGTAGAGCTCGCGGTGGGCCTCGTCGGTGTTTTGCTCCGAGAGTTTCTTCCAGTCCTTTTTGCCGAAGAGTGATGCGGGCGGGGTGAGCTGGAGGTTGAGCGAGAAGATGGAGCCTGTACGGGTGTACTGCGGGTTGTCGATTGAGTTGCGGCTGAGGGTGAGTCCGAGCACGAGCGAGTTGGACGTTCCGTTCTGCATGTTGAGCAGGTAGGCCCAGTTCTTTACATGATACCAGTTGTAGCCAAGCTCGGCCTGGAATGTGAACCAGTTGTCGGGCCAGTCGAGACGCTTGCCGAAGCCGATGTTGACACCGAGCATCTGGAGATACTTGTTGGGGTCGTAGGCATCCTCGATGGCGTTGTTGTAATAGTCGTTGTAGCCATATCCGTAGCCGTTATACAGTCCCGAGTAATATGAATTGTAATAATTCATGTAGCGGTTGCTGTAATATGACGAGTTGACACCGGTCTGACGGCTGTAGTAGGCCGAGACGGAGAGCGAGTTGGGTCGCTTGCCGCCAAACCACGGGTCGAGAAACGAGATGGAGTAGGCCTGATAGTAGCGGGCGTTGGTCTGGGCCGAGATGGTGAACTGCTGGCCCTCGCCCTGCGGGATGAGACCGCGGTAGGAGTTGGGATAGAAGAGGTTTTTGATGGAGAAGTTGGTAAACTTGATGGCTACCTTGCCGATGATACCTGTCTGGCCCCAGCCCATAGAGAACTCAAACTGGTCGTTTGACTTGGACTGGAGGTTGAAGAGGATGTCGACGGTGCCGTTCTCGTCGTTGGGTTCGGGACGTATGTCCATGTTTTCGGGGTCGAAGTGGCCTGTCTGGGCTATCTCGCGGGCCGAGCGCATGAGGTCGGTCTTGGAGAAGAGCTCGCCGGGCTTGACGTGAAGCTCGCGGCGTATTACCTTTTCATACAGGCGGTCGTTGCCGTTGATCACCACGTTGTTGATACGGGCCTGGGGGCCTTCGGTGATGCGCATCTCAAGGTCGATGGAGTCGCCGTGCACGTTTTTCTCGATGGGCACGAGGTTAAAGAAGAGATAACCGTTGTCCATGTAGTAGTTGGCGATGGCGTCATCGTCATCGTTGGTGCGCTTGTTGAGGAGCTTCTGGTTGTATACGTCACCTTTCTGGATGCCGAGCACATTGTCGAGCACGGCTGTGGGATAGACGGTGTTGCCCACCCAGCTCACGTCGTTGATGTAGTATTTCTTACCCTCGTCAAGCGAGATGTATACGTCGACGCTCTTGTCGTCATAGGGCACTACCGAGTCGCTGAGTATCGTGGCGTCGCGATAGCCTTTTTCGTTATATTTGGCTATGATGCGCTCGAGGTCGTCCTCATAGTCGCTCTCGACAAACTTTTTCTGACGGAAGAGGTTGAGGAGCTTGCCTTTCTCGTTGGTCTTCTTCATGGCGCGCTGCACCTGATTGTCGGAGAGCACCTCGTTGCCGTCGATGTATATCTTGTGGACTTTGAGCTTGTCGTTCTTATTGACGTTGATGTTGACGATGACCTCGTTGGGGGCCGAAAGGTCTTCGGCGAGGTTGATTTTCACCTGAGCGTTGCCAAAACCCTTGTTGGCGTAGTATTTCTTGATTATCTGCTCGGCGCGGTTGACGATGTTTTGTGTTATCTGGTTGCCGCGGTGGAGCTGGAGGGCGTCGTCGAGGTCTTTCTGCTCGCCTTTCTTCACACCTATATAATTGATTGATGCGATGCGTGGCTGCTGGCGCAGGTTGAAGCAGAGCCAGGCCTTGTTGCCTGCCACCTTGTCGACGGTGATTTTGACGTTGGAGAAGAGGCCCTGTTTCCAGAGTCGCTTGGCGGCGTCGTTGATGTCGCTTCCGGGTATGGGTATGCGGTCGCCCACCTTGAGGCCGGAGTATCCTATGATGTTTTTCTCCTCATAGTTGTCGGCTCCGACTATGCGGATGCCTGCGATTTCGTAGGTCTTGGGCATGCCGCTGAATATCATCGTCGGATTGATGATAGTGTCGGTGGAGAGCTGGGCTCTGATGGGGAGCGCACTGAAGAGCAGTGCTACAAGCAGCGTGATGATATGTGACGGATTGGTACGCATTGTCAGTGTGTTTCGCTATTGCTGTTTTATTTGTGCTGACGTGAGGCCGTATCGACGCTCGCGTGTCTGGAAGTTGGCTATTGCATTGATGAAGTCCTCGCGCGAGAAGTCGGGCCAGAACGTGTCGGTGACATATATCTCGGAGTAGGCTATCTGCCACAGGAGATAGTTGCTCACGCGGTGGTCGCCGCCAGTGCGTATGAGCAGGTCGGGGTCGGGGATTCCGGCCGTGGTGAGATAATGCTCGAAGTCGGCGTCGGAGGCCATGTCGGCCGGGGTCTTCGCGCCCGAGGCGACGTCGGCGGCAAACCGGCGGCATGCCTCGAGTATCTCCCAGCGCGATGAGTAGCTGAGGGCGAGCGTGAGGGTGAGCCCTGTGCCGGCGGCGGTGTCGGCTATGCATCGGTTGAGCCGCTCGAAGGCTTCGGCGGGCAGACGCGAGGTGTCGCCTATCATGTTGAGGCGCACTCCGTTCTTGATAAGGTCGGGGGTCTCGCGCTCTATGGCCATGACTATGAGGTGCATCAGGGCATCGACCTCGGCGCGTGGACGGTTCCAGTTCTCGGTCGAGAAGGTGTAGAGCGTGAGGTATTCGATGCCTAATTCTGACGCTGCTTCGGTGATGCGTCTCACAGTGTTGACGCCCTCCACGTGGCCGCAACTGCGGTCGAGTCCGCGCGACGTGGCCCAGCGGCCGTTGCCGTCCATGATGACAGCGACGTGACGCGGGATGCGGGTAATATCTATTTCGGCTTTATTGGACATCGTGTATGTTTGGTCAGTCTAACCTGTGGCACTCCACACACCGCTCGCCAAACTCGTAGGTGAGCGAAAGCCGGAGGGTCGAGTACCAGTCGGTATTCTTTATGAATGAACTCTTTATGAGGTAGAGGTCGGAGAGGTCGGGGCCGTCGGCATGGTCGCCGAGCACTTTGGTCATTGACCATTCGAGCGCGAGGTTGAGTCGCGGTTTTATCTTGTATTTCACGCCAAGAGCCATCGGGACGGTCATGGCGACGAAGTTTTTGCCCTCGCACGAGGCCATCGACACTCCGAGACCGAGGGCGAGATAAGGGCTGATGCGGCTGAGCTTTTTGTAGCTTTCGCCTATGCCGTAGGAGAAGAAGTTAAATTCGCCTCTGACCTGAAGGTCGTAGAGCGAGGAGCGGAAGTCGTAGACCGCACCGTCGGGCAGCACATTGTCCATGTCGGCGGTGGAGCCGCTGAGCGAGGCCAGACCTGCGATGGCGCGCAGGGCGAAGCGTGTGTTGAGCAGATAGCGCATCGAGATGTCGGCCGCCAGCCCCGGATGGGAGAAGAGGCTGCTCTCGTTGGCGTCGCCCAGATAGCCCGACATGCCGATGCCCGCTCCAAGGTCAAACTTGTAGGTCTCGGGCTGTGCGGTGGCCTGTGCGGCTCCGTGGAGCGTGCCGGCCAGCATGCACAGGCTCAGTGTCAGGGATGTCAGGACTCTGCGCAACACAATGTATCAATCAATAGAGTGGCTGGAATGTGAAGCGGTTGATGACGCCGCGGGTGACGTGGGGCTGCAGAGTCCCGTCGGCTTTCTTGCCTCCGAAGAGGAAGATGTAAGGACATTCCCATGAGGTGACAGGCTTGCTCACGCGCGAGCGGATGTCATCGACGTTGGCTGCGGGGGTGGCCCAGCAGGGGATGGTGCGCGGGGTGAGGTCGCGCCATGCACCGTTGCCGAAGGTGGAGCGGGCGTGGAGCGTATAGTCTATCACATAGGCCTGGGCCGCGCTGAAGTCGGGGTAGTCTTTGGGAAACTGGAGGTAGCTGTCGGCCTCTTTCCATGTGATGCCGAAGTCATAGGATATGTAGACGGTGTTGGAGGCCTCGATGCCTTTGTCGGTCTCGTATTGTCCGCCCATCGCCAGGAGTGCCGACTGCTCGGTGACTTTCCAGGAGTCGGAGCTGAGGCGCGGGGTGGAGTAGGGGAAGAGGGCCACACCTTCGCGCTCGTCGATGCCGGTGGAGCTGATGCGGTCCCAGCGTGAGCCGTCATAGGCCCAGGTCTCGCCCGAGTAGCGACCCGAACTGTCCTTGCCGCCTACCATGATGGCCAGGTCGGAGGTGCTCCACTTGGTCTGGTAGATGATGAGCTGGCTTGTGCCGCTGACCGGACAGTCGGCGGGGACTGCTCGCTCGGTGGTGGCGGGCCAGGTGACGTGTTTCCAGCCGTCGCTGTCACGACGCGCGCCCAGCAGTGTGGAGCCGTAACCGCCGTAGAGACAGTGCATGCGGGCTCCGGTCGGGGTCCATGTCAGTCCGTCGGCCGAGCTGTAGAGCGCGCCGTCGGCGGTGGCTATGTAGAGGGCGTTGTCGGTGGCTGAGAATGTGGAGATGTCGGCTCCTGAGGGGAGTGACGACACGGCTGTGTGCCATGCGTCATAGGCCTCGGGGCTGTCGGTGGTGCAGAGATAATGCTTTCCGTCGGTGCCGGCAAGCAGGGTGTGGGGTCCGGACCCATACATGACTGTCTTCTGAGCGGAGGCTGCCTTGGGGAAGGATACCTGCTGGAGACGGTCCCAATAGAGGGTGTCGGCGTCCATGGTGTGGACGAGCACGCTGATGTCATAATCGCGCTTGGCCTGTCCGTTGTAGGAGGTGACTGTCATCTTGACGGGGCCGGCGGCGAAGTTGATGCTGTCGCCGGGGTTTTCGGTGATGTTGACAGTGGTGTCGTTGCCTGTGAAGCGCGACTTGAACGAGAGCTCTATGGCACTTGCGGCAGGAGCTGTGACATTGACTATAAACTTGGATATGTCGGTGCCTTTGGGCAGCGAGTCGGCGTTGTATATCTTGGCATCGATTAGGTCGATGGAGAAGTAGACCGAGTCGAGAGCACGGAGTATGCTGTCGTCCTTGGCCAGAGAGAAGGTCGAGATGGCGCAGTTGTTAGAGTCGTCTTCGAGAATAGTGGTCTCCGATGGGTCGTCATTGCAAGCTGCTGTAAGGCAGAGTGCAAGAATGCCGGCGATAAGGTATAACGGAAATCTTTTTGTCATAATGCTGATGGCTTGGAAGCCTTGAGGCTTCGGCAGTTGTTTTCAAGTTGCAAAGTTAACAACATTTTCGTTAACTGAGCCACGTCAAAAGCAAAAAAACAATAAAGATTCTTAGAGTTTAGAGAGTTTAAAGACTTAATTCTTTAAACTTTCAAATAATAGTGACTATGGCCCGTCGGTAGGAGGTGAGAGCCGGTGAGCCGGAATTGGTGACCTGAAGTATTATGTGTATGGTGGAGCCTTTGACAGCATGAGGTATCGTGAGACTGCACCGCTGAGTCTGAGCATCGGTTATCGACACGTGTGCAGGGCAGGTTGATGGCCGGTCGTATATGTGCCAGTCATATGAGAGTGTGTCGCCGTCGGGGTCGCTGCTCCCTGATGCATCGAGGCGTATTGTCTGTCCGGGTCGAGCCTTTATGTGGAGCGTCGCGTCGCCTCGGCTGCCGTTGATGACGGTTTCGGGGTGATGGTTGGCATTGCCGAAGTCGGGTGTCACGGACCATTGCATCCTTGCTGCGAAGTCGTTGGCGATATGCTCTTTCCACCGTGAGATGGCTTCGTTGCCTTCGGAGGTGGAGCATGTCATATAATAATCGTCATATACGGCTTCGGATTTGCCGCTATTTTCGATAAAGTCCATGCCACGCGGATTGAGTGACTTGTCGTGAGAGAATCGTCCGCCCCAGCCTCCATAGTCGGGGTGTTCGGGTCTGTTGAGACCGTTGGGGTAGAGATAGAGAAATGCCGGTGAATCGCCTTCGGTGGCCCATATCCGGTCAGGATATGCTGCTCCGAGCGGTCCCTGCGACTGTATGTTGAGACGTGTCCAGGCGTCATCGGGTGCCCAGCCGTAGACTTGGCTGTTGCGTATATAGAGTATGTCGGGAAAGTTTCGGGCTATCCAAGCTCCGGCGTCATCCTGTCCTAATATGTCGTAGATGCGTATCTTGGATATGAACTTTCTGAACTTGTCACTGCTGCGGGTGGTGTGGACTTTCCATATGGCCTGTGCGATGGTGTTCATTCCGCCCCAGGCCGTAAGCCATACGGGGCGGTTGTCATCAGGGTTGTCGACGGCATGTATGATGAGCTCGGACCCCGGAGAATCCTTCCCTTCTCCGACCCCGGACATATGGGGCATTGCCTGACCTCGGGCTACGATATTGTGCAGATGTGAGGTTTCAGGATATCCGATGGAGTGAATGGCAAGATTGGGCCGGACTTTATCATAGATGTCTATTAACTGATGTATCTTGCCGGTGTTGTCGGGATGTTTCACCCATGCGGGCGCGCTGATGATACCCTCGATGTCAAAGCGGTCGGAACACACGAGCAGATGTATGAGCGACTGGGTATCGTCGGGATCACTGCCGCCTATATCGGTGGTGACTATGAGTCGGTGTTTGCTGTAGTCGGCGGCATGAGTTGATGACAATATGAATAATGTCATCAATACAGATAAGATGGTTCTTAACATGATCAGCACTTTAGGATTATTCTGCGGTAGCTTTTGAGTCTGAATGGTCCGTTGTCGGTTACTTCGCATATTATATGGTAAGTTTTTCCTTTCGCTCCGTCGGTCAGTATGACTGATGTCATCGGGCCGTCACTTTCGGATATGATTATACCGTCGGGGCCGTTGCCGGCTTCAGGTATAAGCCACCATTTTATGTCGATGGTGTCGTTGTCGGGGTCATATGAGCCTTTGGAGTCAAGTGTGACCGATTTTTTGCCTTTGGCATTTATTACTATGGGACTGAGACCGCCGCGGCCGTTGATGACGGTTATAGGGTTGCGGTTGCCGGAACCGGTGGTGGCCCACTCCATGCGTGCGGCAAAATTATCGAATATTGCCGGATAGAAACGTTTTCCGTAGGTCTCGGATATGTCATGGATGTCGGCCGGGGTGTTGGTGTGACATGTGGTCAGGCTGTCGGCTGAGAGAGCTTTACGGAAAAATCCGCCCCAACTGCCTTGTGATGGATTGTCGGGATCGTTGAGGCCGTTGGGCATGAGGTAGAAAAATGATGGAGAGTCACCCTCCACTCCCCATTTGTAGCGGGGATATATTTTGCCGAGATAACCATGGCCCTGGATTTTGTCCTGATATTCATTCCAGTTGGCTGAGCCTGTGTAGTTTTGCACCAGCCATGCGTTTTCGTCCCAGATAAAGAAGAGACGGTCGCCAAACGTGGAGCGCATCCATTTATGCGAACTTAGATCGAAATTGTCTCGTTGATGCCAGTTCATGTCCTGGTCAGTGATGGTGTAGACTCTGATTTTATCGAGGACAGAGTTGAGTCGTCGTGAGTCGCCCGAGTCGTTGAGTTGCCATAGAGACTGGGCAAGGGTATTGGCTCCGCCCCATGCGAGTATCCACAATGGGCGCGGGTCTTTTTCAAGTGCGAGCTGAATGATGAAGTCGCTGCCTTGCGAACGGTTGTTTTCTCCGAGGCTTGCCACGCCGAGATTGCGGCTGCCGGGCATAGTGCGTCCTCGCAGGTAGTCGGGTGATGGCCAGTAGCCGATGCGTTGTGATTTGTTTTCTTTATCAGCCGGCATGAATGATGTCTGTCCCGAGCGTTTCATCAGATTTGTGACGTCTTTGTCATACGCGTCGATTACGTCATAGGCATATTTGCCCCAGGCATCCGGATATTCACGTCCGCTGCTGTTCCAGCCCGAGCCGGTGATTATGGCTTCGATTTCGTAAAGGTCGGCATGGGCCAGAAGCCTGATGAGCGATTCCATGTCGTCAGGTTCGATGTCGGCCGGTGCTATGTCGGTCAGTATGACAATGCGTGGTTTGAGCTCGCGGTCAGCGGCACATACTTGTGTCGCTGACATGACTGCAAGGACAACTGTAAGGAGGTAAGGCAGGAAATGTTTCATAAATAGTTGAAAAGATTGGTACAACGTTTCTTCATGTCGATTTTATTTTGCAAATTTGGACATGTTTTGCAAATAAATCAATCATGTTTCAATGAAAAACTTATCGGATACCGGGATTTTGAAGACATTTGAGGAACGAAGACCTATATTTCGGCCTTATGGACTGACATGTGAGAAGTGGGCTCCGCGTCCGATGGGCAAGTATGACCGTCATAATGAGATAGTGCTTAACCTGGTGCCGGACGGATGTCTGTCGTATGTTTTTCATGACCGTATGATGAGTGTGCCTGCCGGACGTCTGACAATATTCTGGGGGCTTATTCCCCACAGGGTGGCCGGCGATGACGGAGTTGAGTATTATATATGTGGCTACGATTCCGTTGTCAGTGTTTCTGAAGTGGAATCTGCCGGCCGGCTTTGTAAAAAATGTTCTTAACGGAGGCATGTTTTCCGATTCGTCTGACACTATGGGGACGATTGATGCCATGATGTTTGAGCGATGGTGTGATGATCTGCTCTCGGATAGGGTCGATCCGGTCGGGCTTGAGTTACAGGCCAGGATGTTACGTTTGTCGGAAAATTATGTGGAGTGTGGTGTCGGAGAAGGGATGCGCCAGAGTGATGTCGGAAAGATTGCCGATATGGCCATGTACATTGCGCGAAATTATAACAGGACGTTGCGTATATCTGATATCGGTTGTGCGGTAGGGTTGAATGCTGATTATGCCAATAGTGTGTTCAAAAGGGCGTTTGGCCATACTTTGCTCGAACATGTGATGCTGGAGCGTATCACACATGCCCAGCGGCAGTTGATTACTACTACAGACAGCGTGTTGCAGATAGCTTATGACTGCGGATTCGGCTCGGTGAGCCGCTTTAATGTGACATTCAGGAAGATTAATGGCTGTACACCTCGAGAGTACAGGTATCGGCATTCTTCGTAAAGTTTAAAAGAGTTAAGGCAAGTAGCGCGGGAGTTTCTTATAGGTTGGGATAAATCCCAGCCACAAAAACTCCCGCGCTACTTGCCTTAACTCTTTAAACCATAGAAAAAACTCTAAGCCTTCCGGATATAGTCGACAATCCAGCCGCCCACTTCGCGGGTGCCGTATGCGGGGCCGCCGGCTACCTGGATTTCGGGAGTGCGGACATTGGCGTCGAGCGAAGCGTTGACAGCACGGCGTATGAGCGCGCCCTCTTCGAGTAAGTCGAAGTGCTCGAAGAGCATGGCCACGGAGAGTATCTGAGCCAGAGGGTTGGCGATGTTCTGGCCCTTGGCCTGGGGCCAAGAGCCGTGGATGGGCTCGAAGACTGGTGTCTTATCGCCTGTGGAGGCCGAGGGGAGGAGTCCCATGGAGCCCGAGATGACGGAGCCTTCGTCAGTGAGGATGTCGCCAAAGGTGTTTTCGGTGACCATTACGTCAAAAAAGCGAGGATCCTGTATCATGCGCATGGCGGCATTGTCGACATACATGAAGTCGGTCTGCACGTCTGGATACTGCGGGGCCATCTCCTGGGCTACTTTGCGCCACAGGCGCGAGGAGGCGAGCACATTGGCCTTGTCGACCACGGTGAGGTGGCGACGACGGCGGCGCGCATAGTCGTAGGCCACGCGGAGTATGCGCTCTACCTCGGCGCGGGTGTAGGCATTGGTGTCGTAGGCGCGGTCATCGCCCTCGAGTTTCTCGCCGAAATACATGCCGCCGGTGAGCTCACGGATGCATACGAAGTCGGCTCCCTCGACAAGTTCTTTGCGCAGGGGCGACATGTGTATGAGGCAGTCGAAGGTCTCGACGGGGCGTATGTTGGCAAAGAGTCCGAGCTTCTTGCGCATGGCCAGGAGCCCCTGTTCGGGACGCACCTTGGCGTTGGGGTTGTTGTCAAACTTAGGGTCTCCGACGGCCGAGAAGAGCACGGCGTCGGCCCACAGGCATGTCTGATAGGTGTCTTCGGGGAACGGGTCGCCCGTCTTGTCGATGGCGTCGGCTCCGCAGAGTGCGTAACGATACTCGACGTTGTGGCCGAATTTTTCGCAGACGGCCGACATTACGTCGACACCCTGTACTGATATTTCGGGGCCTATGCCGTCGCCGGGGAGAACTGCTATTTTGAAATCCATAGTTGCTGTAATATTGGGGGTGAGTGGGGTTGTTTTTATTATTGTTCTTGTTGTCGCGCGGAGCTATATCTGGATGAGATTGAGCATCTTGACGGTCGCCTGTATGGCCGATTCGGTCTGGTCGGCGTCAAGTCCGCGGGTCTTGATTACGGTGTCCTGGTAATTCCAGGTGATTACGGTGTGCACGAGGGCATCGGTGCGTCCGCCGGGAGGGATGTTGACGGTGTAGTTGGCCAGAGTCGGGAAGGGGCGGCCGAGCCGTGAGGTGTAGATGTTGCGCACGGCTTTCATGAACGCGTCAAACTGTCCGTCGCCCGCGGCCGAGTCCTGATATTCCTCCCCGTCGATAATGAGTTTGACAGTGGCGGTGGGGCGCAGTCCCTGAGAGAGATTGAGCGCGTAGTTGGCTACCGATACTCTCGACGGTATGGTGGCGTGTTTGAGCACGTCGGCCACGATGAAGGGGAGGTCGCTCTGGGTCACTATCTCTTTTTTGTCGCCGAGGAGAGTGATGCGCTCGGTGATTTTGCGTATGTCCTCTTCGGGAAGCTCTATGCCGAGAGCCTCGAGGTTTTTGCGTATGTTGGCCTTGCCTGAGGTCTTTCCGAGGGCATATTCTCGTTCGCGGCCGAAGCGTTCGGGCAGCAGGGCGTTGTAATAGAGCTTGTGTTTGTTATCGCCGTCGGCGTGGACTCCGGCACACTGGGTGAAGACGCTCTCGCCGATGATGGGCTTGTTGGGCGGGACTATGATGCCCGAGAACGACTCGACGATGTGGCTGACCTTGTTGATTTTGCTTTCGTCGATGCCTGTGGAGGCCTGGAGCTGGTCGTGGATGACGGTGACTGCACTGGAGAGGGTGGCGTTGCCGGCGCGTTCGCCCAGACCGTTGACGGTGCAGTGCACACCTTTGGCTCCGCCCTTGACGGCGGCGAAGACGTTGGCCGTGGCCAGGTCGTAGTCGTTGTGGGCATGGAAGTCAAATCGCACTCCGGGATAACGTTTCACCATGTCGTGGACATAGGAGAGGGTGTCGTAGGGGTTGAGGACACCCAATGTGTCGGGGAGCATGAACCGCTCGACGGGCAGATGACGGAGGGCATCCATCATGGTGAATACATAGTCGCGCGACTGTTTCATGCCGTTGCTCCAGTCCTCGAGATAGAGGTTGACCTTGAGGCCGGCGGCAGTGGCGCGGTTCACTTCGGCGGCTACGCGCTCGAAGTGTTGGGCCGGAGTCTGGCCGAGCTGCAGGCGGCAGTGACGCTCCGAGCCTTTGGCCAGGAGGTTGATGACGCGTCCGCCGGCACGGGTAATCCAGTCGACCGACTGTCCGCCGTCGAGAAATCCGAGCACCTCGATGGCTTCGAGGCGTCCGATGCCTGATGCCCAGGCGCAGATTTTGCCCACGGTGTCGAGCTCGCCGTCAGAGACGCGGGCCGATGCCACTTCGATGCGCGGGACGTGGAGCTCGTTGAGCAGCAGACGCGTGATGGTCATCTTCTCGGCTGTGGAGAATGACACTCCCGAGGTCTGCTCGCCGTCGCGCAGGGTGGTATCCATTATTTCGACGGTCATGCCACGGTTCACTGTCGGTTGGCTTCAAAGAGTTCTATATCGGCTTTCTTGGAGAGGAGATACTCCACGTCGTCGAGACCTTCGCTGAGACACTGTTTCTTGTAGGGGTTGATGTCGAATGTCTCCGACGAGCCTGTGGCGAGGTTGGTGATGGTCTGCGAGGGGAGGTCGACTTTGACCTGCGTTGTGGGGTCGGAGGCGATGGAGGCGAAGAGTTCGGCCAGAAACTGCTCGCTGACGGTAACGGGGAGCACGAAGCAGTTGAGCTCGTTCTGCTTGTGGATGTCGGCGAAGAAGCTCGAGACAACCACGCGGAATCCGTAGTCGTGTATGGCCCATGCGGCATGTTCGCGCGAGGAGCCCGAGCCGAAGTTTTTGCCGGCCACGAGTATGCATCCCGAGTAGGTCTGGTCGTTGAGCACGAACGATTCTATCGGGCGGCCCTCTTTGTCGTAACGCCAGTCACGGAAGAGGTTGTCGCCGAATCCTTCGCGCGAGGTGGCTTTGAGGAAGCGGGCGGGTATTATCTGGTCGGTGTCGACGTTCTCCATCGGCAGGGGAACGCATGACGATATGATGGTGGTGAATTTTTCTTTCATACTTTTGGTGTGTTGTGTGTCACGTAAACCGGTCGCCCTTGGATGAAGGCATCCAAGGGATTGGGCTGTGGTGTCCGAGGGGTGGGATTACGCGGCGATGGTCAGAGTGTGCGTGGGTCGGTGATGCATCCTGTCACGGCGGCCGCTGCCGCTACGAGCGGACCGGCGAGAATGGTGCGCGCGCCGGGACCCTGACGGCCCTCGAAGTTGCGGTTGGAGGTCGAGACGGCCAGGCGGCCTGCGGGTATCTTGTCATCGTTCATGGCCAGACAAGCCGAGCAGCCGGGCTGGCGCAACTCGAAGCCTGCTTCGGCCAGGATTTTGTCGAGACCTTCCTCGCGTATCTGCCTGTCTACGTTCCATGAGCCGGGCACGAGCCACGCGGTGACTCCGGGAGCTTTGCAGCGGCCTTTGACAAAGCCGGCAAAAGCGCGGAAGTCCTCGATGCGTCCGTTGGTGCATGAACCGAGAAATACGTAGTCGACCGGAGTGCCGATGAGATTCTGCCCTACTTTAAATCCCATGTAGTCGAGGGCTTTTTCAAACGATATGCGTCCCTGCTCGTCGGAGGGGTCGGGAGCGGGTATGCTCTCGGTGATGCCTATGCCCATGCCGGGGTTGGTGCCGTAGGTGATGCGCGGCTCGATGTCGGCGGCGTCAAAACGCACTTCACGGTCAAAGACAGCTCCCTCGTCGGTGTGGAGCGTGCGCCAGTAGGCGAGAGCTTTGTCCCAGTCGTCGCCTTTGGGGGCAAACTCGCGTCCGCGCACGTATTCAAACGTCTTTTCGTCGGGAGCTATCATGCCTCCTCTGGCTCCCATCTCGATGGAGAGGTTGCAGAGAGTCATGCGCTCTTCCATCGACAGGGCGCGTATGGCTTCACCGGCATATTCTACAAAGTAGCCTGTGGCTCCGCCGGTAGTCATCTGAGCGATGATGTAGAGGGCGATGTCTTTGGCCGTGACCCCGGGGCGGAGAGTGCCGTCGACGGTGATGCGCATCTTTTTGGGCTTGGGCTGGATGATACACTGCGAGGCGAGCACCATCTCTACTTCAGAGGTGCCGATACCGAATGCCACTGCTCCGAGGGCTCCGTGGGTGGAGGTGTGTGAGTCACCGCAGACGAGTGTCTGGCCGGGGAGGGTGAGACCGTTTTCGGGGCCGATGACGTGTATGATGCCGTTTTTGGGGTGGCCGAGTCCGTAGAGTGTGACGCCAAACTCGGTGGCGTTGCGGGTAAGGGTGTCGACCTGGTTGCGCGACACAGGGTCGGCGATGGGTTGGTCCTGGTTGATGGTGGGGATATTATGGTCGGGCGAGCAGACGGTGCGCTCGGGACGCATCACTCTGATGCCGCGGCGGCGCAGTCCCTCAAAGGCCTGGGGACTGGTGACTTCGTGGCAGTAGTGGCGGTCGATATAGAGCTGGTCGGGTCCGTCGGGGATGCGGTTGACAACGTGGGCATCCCATATTTTATCGAATAGTGTCTGTGGCATGGGCTTATCGGGAGGGGTAAAAATTAAACTTTACCCCTTAAACTTTAAACTTTTTAATCTCTTATCTTACAAACTTATTGATGGCATCGATAAAGGCTTCGGCACTGGCGGCCACGATGTCGGTATTGGCCGAGAATCCGTAGTATGACACACCGTCGTGCTCGACAGTCATGTGCACCTTGCCGATGTCGTTGCTTCCCTTGTTGATGGCTTGGATCAGGAACTCCTTGACAAGCATCCTGCGGCGTATGATAATCTTGATGGCCGAGATGGCGGCGTCGACAGGGCCGTTGCCCGAGGCGCAGGCCTCGAATTTTTCGCCGGCGATGTCGAGTCCGACACTTGCCACCGAGTGCACGCCGACGCCCGAGGTGACCTGGAGGAAGTCGAGCTTGATGCGGGATGAGGCTTTGCGGTGCTGGCCGGCTATCATGAGCACATCGTCATCATTGATTTCCTTCTTGCGGTCGGCGAGTTTGAGAAACTCTTCATAGGCCTTGTCGAGCTGTTCGGACGAGAGTTCACATCCGAGCACGTGCAGGCGGTGTTTGAGAGCAGCGCGTCCGCTGCGGGCGGTGAGTACGATTGAGTTTTCGTCGATACCTACATCCTTTGGGTCGATAATCTCGTAGCTCTCGCGGTTTTTGAGCACACCGTCCTGGTGTATGCCCGAAGAGTGGGCGAAGGCGTTGCGTCCGACTATGGCTTTGTTGGGCTGCACGGGCATGTTCATGAGGCTCGACACGAGACGGCTGATGCCGGTGATTTTGGTCGAGTTGATATTGGTGTCGATGCCGAGCTCGCGGTGGGAGCGGAATGCCATCACCACTTCTTCGAGAGCGGTGTTGCCGGCGCGCTCGCCGATGCCGTTGATGGTGACTTCGGCCTGACGTGCTCCGTTGATGATGCCCGACACGGTGTTGGCCGTTGCCATGCCCAGGTCGTTGTGACAATGGGTGGCGATGGTCACTTTGTCGATGCCGTCCACGTGGTCGAAGAGATATTTGATTTTGGCACCGAACTCGGCCGGCAGGCAGTAGCCCGTGGTGTCGGGGATGTTGATGACGGTGGCTCCGGCCTTGATTACGGCCTCGACCACGCGGGCAAGATATTCATTGTCGGTGCGGCCGGCGTCCTCGGCGTAAAACTGCACATCCTCCACAAACCGTTTGGCATAGCTTACTGCTCTGACTGCGCGCTCGATGATTTCCTCGCGTGTGGAGTTGAATTTATAGCGTATGTGCGGGTCGGATGTGCCGATGCCTGTGTGTATGCGGGGGTGTTTGGCATATTTGAGGGCGTCGGCTGCCACGCGGATGTCGTTTTCGACAGCGCGCGTGAGGGCGCATATGGTTGGCCATGTCACGGCCTTGGATATTTCAACCACTGAGTTGAAGTCGCCCGGGCTTGATACGGGAAATCCGGCTTCGATGACGTCGACTCCGAGAGTCTCGAGTGCTTTGGCTACCTCAATCTTTTCTACCGTATTAAGCTGGCATCCCGGCACCTGCTCACCGTCGCGGAGCGTGGTGTCGAATATGTAAAGTCTGTCGCTCATAATCGTAAATTTTTATCCTATTGGAGCGCAAAGATAGTAATTATTTACTTATTTCCATAATTTGCTTAAAATTTTTAAGAAAATGAGCGTGAATGTACCGAAACGCGCCTTCCGATAATCTTTTTACGGAAGACGCGTGACAGAGACACATATATGACAGACGCCGCAAAAGGTGGTGAGACCTTTTGCGGCGTCTGATTTATAATCAAGCTATATGCTTAGTCCTGGTTGAGGTTAACGCGCTTGAAGTCAACGACAACAAGACCCTTCTGGGTGTTGTCGAGGAACTGTCCTACAGTGAGCTTGCTGTCCTGAACATATTCCTGCTCCATGAGGCAAGACTCCTTGAAGAACTTGTTGAGGCGGCCGTTGGCGATGTTCTGGATCATAGCCTCGGGGAGATTGGCAGCCTTGGCCTCAGAGGTGGTCTTGATGATTTCGCGGCCCTTGGCAGCGTCTTCTTCGGTGATCCAGCCCTTTGAGATGTTTGACTCGATGTGGTCCTCTGAGTCGAAGTGGTTGGGGTTGAGGCCGGCCTTCTTGAGAGCGGCTTCAACAGCCTTGCGCACCTGCTCCTGCTTGGTCTTCTCGACAGCGACAGCGATTTCCTGGTCGATAGTGGCCTGGGGTACGTCGTTGCGTGATACGGCTACAGGGTTCATCGAAGCGATCTGCATGCACACTTCGCGACCTATCTGGGCGTCAACGCCCTCGAGGTTGAAGCCTACGATGGCGGCGAGCTTGTTGTTGAAGTGGTTGTAAGCTGCTGTGGTAGCGGCCTCAACTACTGCATATGCGCCGATCTCGGTCTTTTCGCCGGTCTTGCCGCTCTCCTCGGTGATGAGGTCGGCTACAGTCTGTCCGTCGACAGTGAAGGCTTTGAGCTCTTCGGCTGTCTTGAACTTGTTGTCCATGGCGATGTCCATGAGCTTGTTGGCGAGGGCTACGAAGCCGGCGTTCTTGGCAACGAAGTCAGTCTCGCAGTTGAGTGCGAGGATTGCGGCAAACTTGCCGTCGGTCTTGGCGATAACGACGCCTTCGGAAGCCTGACGGTCTTCGCGCTTGGCTGCTACTGCCTGACCCTTCTTGCGAAGAATCTCGACAGCCGCCTCGATGTCGCCGTCGGTCTCGGCGAGAGCTTTTTTGCAGTCCATCAGGCCGGCACTTGTGAGGTTGCGCAGCTTGGTGATATCTGCCATTGTAACTGCCATAATTATATAGTTTTTGGTAGTTCTTGAATAGGGGTTAATTAGAGGGGTGAGGAGAGGGGGTGGCGACTGAAATTATTCAGCCACTTCGGCGGGAGCCTCTTCAGCAGCGGGAGCTTCGGCTGCGGGAGCCTCGGCATCGCGGCGGCTCACGCGACGACGGTTGTCGCGGCGGGGAGCCTCACCGTTCTCCGACGAAGCCTTCTCGTCGGCCTTCTCTACCTTGCGCTCAGCGAGACCTTCGTTGATGGCGTCGCATACGGTGGAGAGGATGAGGTCGATCGACTTGGATGCGTCGTCGTTGGCGGGGATTACGTAGTCTACGTCGTTGGGGTTGGAGTTGGTGTCGACGATAGCGAATACGGGTATGCCCAGACGGTTGGCCTCAGCTACGGCGATGTGCTCCTTGCATACGTCCACTACGAAGAGGGCCGAGGGGAGACGGTTGAGGTCGGCGATAGAGCCGAGGTTCTTCTCGAGCTTGTTGCGCTGACGGGTGATCTGGAGCTTCTCGCGCTTGGAGAGGTTGTCAAATGTGCCGTCCTTGGCCATCTTGTCGATGGAGGCCATCTTCTTCACAGCCTTGCGGATTGTGGGGAAGTTGGTGAGCATACCGCCGGGCCAGCGTTCGATAACATAGGGCATGCCTACGCTCTTGGCCTTCTCGGCGAGGATTTCCTTGGCCTGCTTCTTGGTGGCTACGAAGAGAATCTTCTTGCCGCTCTTGGCGAAGTTGCGCAGCACGTTGGCGGCGTCTTCGAGCTTGGCCTGGGTCTTATAGAGGTCGATGATGTGGATACCGTTGCGCTCCATAAAGATGTAAGGAGCCATGGCAGGATTCCATTTTCTTTTCATGTGGCCAAAATGGCATCCTGCTTCGAGGAGTTGGTCGAAATTGGGTGTTGACATGATGTGTCGGTTGTTGTTTACGTTCTTTTTGAAATTACAACCCAGGGGTAGGGAACGTGTCCATCTCCGGGGTTTAGATGCTAAACATTATATATCGCTATGCGCGAATCAGGCTCTGTAGGCGTGAAAAAAGATTAACGCTTGGAGAACTGGAAGCGCTTGCGGGCTTTGGGACGACCGGGCTTCTTGCGCTCTACGACGCGAGGGTCGCGGGTCATGAAGCCTTCGGCACGGAGCGCGCTCTTGTCCTCGGGGTTGATCTTAACGAGGGCGCGGGCGATGGCGAGACGGAGAGCCTCGGCCTGACCTTTGTAACCGCCGCCGTTGAGGTTGACCTTGATGTCATACTTCTCGGCCTGCTCGAGTGTCAGGAGGGGCTGCTTTACGATGTACTGAAGGATGGAAGAGGGGAAGTATACTTCGAGGGGACGCTTGTTGATGGTGATTTGTCCGTTGCCTTCCTTCACGATTACGCGTGCTACGGCGGCCTTGCGGCGGCCTACTGCATTAACTGATTCCATTCTTCGTGTTATTTGATTTTGTTAATATCGATGAGTTCGGGGTTCTGAGCCTCATGGGGATGGTTGGGACCATTGTAAACGTGCATGTTCTCGATGATGGCACGGCCAAGACGATTCTTGGGGAGCATGCCTTTTACCACCTTGATAAAGAGGGGGTGGTAGCCGGGCTTAACATGCTTGCTTTGTGATTTCTTCATCATGATCTCGGGGGTCGAGACGCGCTGACCGCCGGGATAGCCGGTGTAAGAGAGGTACTCACGGTCGGTCCATTTCTTGCCGGTGAGCTTTACCTTGTCGGCGTTGATGACAATTACGTTGTCGCCACACTCCATGTTGGGTGAGTAGCTCGGCTTGTTTTTGCCGCGCAGGATGAGGGCGATGGTGGCGCAGAGACGGCCGAGTACCTGGTCGGTCGCATCGATTACGACCCACTTGTGCTCAACGCTCTGGGCGTTGGGTGTAAGGGTCTTGTAGCTTAAAGTATCCACGTTTTAATGCTTAATTAATAGATAGTTACTGTTGCGGTCGTGGCTCTCGTCGCTTGGCCAGAAGCTCGGATGGCCCGTGCCGCGGATTATTAATTGGACATAATCGGACTGCAAAGGTAGTGATTTTCTAAGGATTATCAATGTGTGGTTAAGTATTATTAACATTTCTAAAGCTCACCCGGGGTGCTGAAAGTGCGGTGACGTAACTTTTTTTGACTTTCAAATTAACTTTTTTTCTTGTGCTGTCGGTTGCGAATTGTGCGGCCTCGGTGAGAATGTGATTATAAACGTGAAGCAGACGGCTATAAAGTAGGCTGTTAGGACGATGAGTGGGACGAGGTGATGTTTTGCGGTTGACTTTTTTTTACATACTTTTGTAGGGTAATAAATCTAATCCTTATGGTGCTCCTCTCAAAGAAACTATGGATGTCATCGCGCGATTATGTGATAATCGTTTTGGCCCTGTGTCTTTTCGGCTTCGGCTTTTCGGCTTTTATCCTGCCTGAAAAGGTGGTCATGGGCGGTGTGACCGGTATCGGCACTATCGCTTATCTTATCACGGGCAAGACTTATATGATTGGAGTCACGCAGTATGCCATCAATCTCGCTCTGCTCGGTTTTGCCTATTTTATCGTAGGCAAGCAGTTTGTGATAAAGACTATATTCGGTGCGACGGTGGTGTCGGCGGTGGTCACTATAATGCCGCCGCTGTTTGACGGACCTTTGGTGCCCGGCCAGCCCTTTATGAATGTGTGTCTGGGTGCCATCCTTACGGGCATAGCTCTCGGCCTGGTGTTTATACACAACGGCAGTACGGGCGGCACCGACATCGTGGCGGCCATCGTGGCCAAGCGCACCAATGTGACCATCGGGCGCACCATGCTCTATGTCGATTTCGGCATCATCTCGTCGTCATATCTTTTCACCCACGATGTGGCCAAGGTGCTCTATGGTTTTGTGGTGCTGATCATAGTGTCCTATATGGTCGACATGGTTATCAATACCAATCGTCAGGCGGTGCAGTTTCTGATAATCTCTCCGCTGTGGGAGCGCATTGCCACGGCGGTCAACCAGCATGCCCGGCGCGGTGTCACCGTGATGAACGGCATGGGATGGTACACCAAGCATGACATAAAGATACTCCTTATCGTGTGTCGCAAGATTGAGTCGGTGACTATTTTCCGCATAGTCAAGAGCATCGACCAGACGGCATTTATAACCCAGGCCAATGTCAACGGCGTGTATGGCCAGGGCTTTGACGAATTGAAGTTTAAGCAGGATGCCAAGCTTCGTGAGGAGTTTCAGCAGGCCGAGCGTATAATGGAATCCGGATCCGCGCCCGATGATGTGGCGGCTGCACCCTCTGCAACGCAGCCGTAGTCGTTATCGCAACCGCGGGATGACAATAAGTAGAATTTGCGAAGTTCGGAATGAAGGAAGGCTACCGCCCTTGGGCGATAGCCTTCTGTCTTACTTATTGTCCGTTATTTTAAAGTCTGTCAGGTGATGTCTCTTACTTGTCGAGCAGTCCGTAGTTCTTGAATATGCGGGTGATGGTCTCGAGAGCGCGGTCCACCTGTTCCATGGTGTGTGTGGCCATGAGGCTGAATCGGATGAGAGTATCGGAGGGTGCTACTGCGGGCGACACCACGGGGTTGACAAAGATGCCTTCGTTGAGAAGGTCGCGGGTGATGGCGAATGTCTTGAAGTCGTCGCGGATGAAGAGCGGGATGATAGGAGTCGAGGTGTTGCCGATCTCAAATCCGGCCTCGCGAAATCCGTCGAGAGCATGGTTGGTGAGCTTCCAGAGGTTTTCCTGACGCTCGGGCTCGGTCTGCATGATTTCGAGAGCCTTGAGTGCTGCCGCTGTCGATGCGGGTGTGATGCTCGCGGTGAAGATGTAGGAGCGTGAGTGGTGGCGCAGGAAGTTGGTGATTTCCTTGTTGGTGGCGATGAATCCTCCGAGCGATGCAAACGATTTGGAGAATGTACCCATGATAAGGTCTACGTCATCGGCCACGCCGTAGTGGTGACACACTCCGCGTCCGCCTTCGCCGAATACTCCGATGCCGTGGGCTTCGTCGATCATGACGCTTGCGTTGTATTGCTTGGCCAGGCGCACCATCTCCTTGACATTGGCTACGTCGCCCTCCATGGAGAACACGCTGTCGCTCACGATGAGTTTCACCTTGTCGGGATCGCATTTCTTGAGCTGCTTCTCGAGCGACTCCATGTCGTTGTGCTTGTATTTGAGCTGCTGGCTGAACGAGAGGCGGCGGCCTTCGATGATCGAGGCGTGGTCTTGCTCGTCCCAGAGTATGTAGTCCTCGCGGCCGGTGAGTGAGGAGACTACGCCGAGGTTTACTTCAAAACCTGTGGAGTAGACCATCACGTCCTCCTTGCCGATATATTCGGCGAGGCGTGCTTCGAGTTCTTTGTGGATGTCGAGGGTGCCGTTGAGAAACGGAGATCCGGCACAGCCTGTGCCATATTTGCGTGTGGCTTCAATGGCGGCTTCCTTGATGCGGGGGTCGTTGACAAGGCCTGTGTAGCAGTTTGACCCGAACATCAGCACTTTCTTTCCGTTAATTATCACCTCGGGGTCCTGTTCGCTCGAGATGGCCCTGAAGTATGGGTATACGCCGGCGGCTTTGGCCTGCTGGGGGGCTGTGTACTTGCTGAGTTTCTCCTGAAGTAAATTCATCTTGTAAAATCCTGTGACAAATATGTCATGTGACGATTGGTGCAGGCTTATTTTCTCGCTTGCAGGGGGCAAAGGTAGAAATTTTTTCACATTTTACCCCGTTTTGTATCGTTCTAAAAGTGTTAATTTATTGAAACGGGGCTTTATGCACCCCTTTTTGACGTCTTTACAAGCCATTTTGGACACGATTATTCTCTTTTTTTGTGTACTTTTGTGTCAAAATTATAGATATTATGGAAAAAGACACTGCATCCGTGCAGCCACGGCCGGTGAAGCGCACTGTGCTCGATTATGACGACATTGTGGAGATGATACCTTTCTTCAAGGGCAAGCCCCGGCTTGTGAAGCGGCTCATGAAGATGCTTTCTATCGATAAGGTCAACTGGATTCACGACCATAATTTTGATACACCCGGGCCGCAGTTCTGCCGCGGTCTGCTGAATGACCTCGACATAAAGCTGCGCATCGACAACGAGCAGTTGCTCGACAATCTGCCCGAAGGGCCTTTCATCACGGTGAGCAATCACCCCTTTGGCGCGCTCGACGGCATCACGCTTATTGACATCATTGGCTCGCGCAGACCTGAGTATAAGGTCATGGTCAACATGATACTCAACCACATCACCGCCATGCGCCCCAACTTCATAGCCGTCGACCAGACCGCCAGCGATGACCCTGCCAAGAAGGCTGTGTCAATGAGAGGCATCAAGGAGGCCATGATGCAGGTGCGCAAAGGCCAGCCTATAGGCTTCTTTCCGGCCGGCGCGGTGGGCAACTACAACCGCCATCTCCGTTTTGAGGACCGCGAGTGGCAGCCTGTGGTCATACGTCTCATCAGTCAGCTCGGTGTGCCGGTGATACCCATCTTCTTTCACGGCTACAACAGTCTGTGGTTTCGTCTGCTCGGCATCATCAGTTGGCAGTTGCGCACATTCCGCCTGCCGGCCGAAGTGTTCCGCCGCAAGGGCGACACGCTCCACATCTCGGTGGGCGACATTATCACCCCCGAGGAAATTAAGGCTCACAACACTTCGATACCCGAGTTGGGCGAGTGGCTCAAGGCCAAGACTTACACTCTTCAGAAACTTAAATAGACCAGTCTTTAGAGGAGTGTGTGCCTCAACGGCATACTTCCCGATACATTATATAATATAGTAATATGGAACTTCAGCGACTCGACTATCCTCCGCAGGTAGAGCGTGCCCGACAGCGGTTTGGCATCGTGGGCAATTCGCCCGCGCTCATGGAGTCCATAGCGCGTGCCGTGCAGGTGGCTCCCATCGACCTGTCGGTGCTCGTGACGGGCGAGAGCGGCACGGGCAAGGAGTTTTTTCCAAAGATAATACATGAGTTTTCGCCGCGCAAACATTCCCGTTACATAGCGGTCAACTGCGGAGCCATCCCCGAGGGCACCATCGACTCGGAGCTTTTCGGTCATGAAAAAGGCGCGTTTACCGGCGCGGTGGCCACCCGCAAGGGCTATTTTGAGGAAGCCGACGGCGGCACTATATTTCTCGACGAGGTGGCCGAGCTCCCTCTCACCACCCAGGCGCGCCTGCTGAGAGTGCTGGAGAGCGGCGAGTTTATCAAGGTCGGCTCATCGACAGTGCAGCGTGCCAACGTACGTATCGTGGCGGCCACCAATGTCGACATGGCCCGGGCTGTGGCCGAAGGTCGTTTTCGCGAAGACCTTTACTACCGCCTTTCGACCGTCTCCATCTCCATCCCCCCGTTGCGCGACCGCGGTGGTGACATACTGCTGCTCTCACGCAAGTTTGCAGCCGATTTTGCCGAGCGTTACACCATGCCGCGTATCTCGTTTGACGACACGGCCCGTCAGTTGCTCATGGCCTATCGCTGGCCCGGCAATGTTCGTCAGCTTAAAAATGTGGTCGAGCAGATGGCCCTGTTTCATGCCGGCGAGACCATCGATTCATCGCTCCTTCGCCCCTATCTTCTGGGTCACGGAGCCGGACTCGCCACTATCCCCGGCAGTCGGTCTGATCAGCCTCACGATTATGCCGTAGAGCGCGAGATGCTTCTGGGTATGGTGATGCGCCTTCAGCAGCAGATTGACTCGCTTTCCGAGCGTCTTGACCGCATGTCACAGCACAGCGATGCGCGTTTTGTCGACACCTTCGAGCCCGAAAGCGCGCAGATGTCATCCGCGCCGACCCGCTCGATAGTCAAGTTTGAGCCATTCTGCTCGCCGTTGTCGGCACCATCGCCGGTAAGCGAACGCAGGAGCGACACCTACGAAGACGTGTCGCCGGCCACGCTTGAGGACACCGAGCGCGAGACCATACGTCGCGCACTTGAGCGCAACGGAGGCCGTCGCAAGGCCACAGCCGCCGAACTCAATATCTCCGAACGCACCCTCTATCGCAAAATCAAGGAATACGGCATGGAATAGTCTCAAATATAAAGTATAAGAAATGCCCGACCAACATTCCCAAACGATGATGTCGGCAAGATGGCCCCGACATTACCCTATCCCGACATCGTCGGTAAATGTGGACCAATATCCCCCCTCCCGATGATGTCGGCAAGATGTCCCGGCAGGGACATCAGGAGATTGATAGCCGTAAGCACCCTGAGCCTGGAAGGCTCAGG
>ERZ778512.439-NODE-439-length-37252-cov-7.495846_pt1 | contig 37252 bp, 26 predicted proteins | sample MGYA00510346_ERZ778512 | MGnify/ENA primary metagenome ERZ778512 (study PRJEB29527, sample SAMN07138962) | mouse gut metagenome | material: feces | host: mouse | place: China:Nanjing | collected 2016-01-25 ...
ATCTATGCAATCGCTGGTAGCAGAGATAGTATTTCTTTACCTTTTTGGACAATAACGAGATGTTCAACATGTCCGATGCTTCGGCGATATTTTTGATAGTGCCGTCTTTGTAGATAATGTCAATACTGTCGTCTGCCGGGTCATACATATTCTTTTCGATGCTGGGGGTAGAAACAAAATAGTTCGCTTCGGAAAGTGTTATGCCTAGTTGCTGGCTGATTTGCAAAGTTAATTCTTTTTTTCTGTCTTCACCAATCGGTTCCGACGAGATTTCCACTTTAAAGATATTTCGGTTTATCATTCCCATGCTTAAAGTAGAAAGAACCTTATCTGTATGGGTGCTCCATACTTTCAAGGCTGTCCATATATCGTTATCATCCAGTTGGATGAAATTCTCCAGGCAGTCGGGATTGTTGTGGAACTCCTCAGGAGTAATGTCTTTGTAAAGGAAAAAGCGCAATGCGGGCGATGCGAACAGTTTCACTCCCTGCGAAGCCAGTTCTTTGGCACGCAAAAGGGCACTGATAAGCATCTTTTCGTAGGCTACCGAAGTCTTGTGCAGATATACCTGCCAATACATCAAGCGACGTGCCGTGAGGAAATTCTCGATAGAGTAAATCCCTTTGGATTCGATGACAAGACGGTCGTCTGCCACGTCGAGCATCTTGATGATTCGTGCCGAGCCGATGTTTCCTTCCGTAACTCCCGTATAGAAACTGTCACGACGAAGATAATCGAGCCTGTCCATATCCAACTGGCCGCTGACAAGCTGGTGCAGAAAGCGTTTCGGATACTCGTCCTTGAAGATTTGAATGGCAAGGTTGAGTTGGCCGTTCATCTCCTTGTTCATCCGCTCCATCAGCATAAGGGAAATCTCTTCGTGGGGGATTCCTTTTACAATGGTGTCTTCCAGGACATGGGAGAAAGGGCCGTGACCGATGTCATGTAGCAGGATGGCAGCTTGTACGGCCTCCGCTTCACTGTCAAAGATGAAGTTTCCTTTCGATGCCAGTTGCGTGATGGCTTCGCTCATCAGATAGAAAGCTCCCAAAGAGTGCTGGAAGCGCGTGTGTTGAGCGCCGGGATATACCACGGATGAGAGTCCTACCTGTTTGATGCGGGTAAGACGCTGCAAAAGGGGATGCCGTACTATATCGTACAGCAACCCCTTCGGTATATTGATGAACCCGAAGACCGGGTCATTGATTATCTTTCTTTCGTAAGGCACTTTATTAACGGTTTAGTGGTTGGTGATTAGTGGCTGTGCGCAATATGCTGCATAGTGCTAATCGTTAATCACTTTTTTCAACTGTTCAGCCATTTGTGCCTGTACTTCTTGTGCGGCTATGCGGGCAGCTTCCGCAAATTTCTCGGTTTTATCCACATAGATGATACCACGGGATGAGTTGACAATCAATCCGCAGGTACTGTTCATACCATATTTGCAAACTTCTTCCAGTGAGCCGCCTTGTGCGCCGATACCGGGAACAAGCAGGAAATGATTGGGGACAATCTTGCGGATATCCTCGAAAGCACGTCCCTGAGTTGCGCCTACCACATACATCATGCGGTCGTCGCCTGCCCATTCTTGTGATTTGCGCAGTACTTTCTCGAACAGACGTTCGCCGTTTACATCTTCTGTCAATTGGAAGTCATGAGAGCCTTTGTTGGAAGTCAATGCCAACAGGATCACCCATTTACCTTCGTAAGTAAGGAATGGAGTAACGCTGTCTTCACCCATGTACGGAGCTACTGTTACAGAGTCGATATCAAGTTCTTCGAAGAAAGTACGGGCATACATAGCGGAAGTGTTTCCGATATCTCCACGTTTTGCGTCGGCAATGATGAATTGGTCGGGATAATTATCCTTGATGTATTTTACCGTCTTTTCAAATGCAATCCATCCTTTTACCCCCATGCTCTCGTAGAAAGCCAGATTGGGCTTATAGGCGATACACAAATCAGCTGTCGCATCGATGATTGCTTTGTTGAACGCGAAGATTGGGTCTTCTTCTTTCAACAGATGTTCCGGAATTTTCTTGATGTCGGTATCAAGTCCTACGCAAAGAAATGATTTTTTGCGTTTTATGTTTTCAAATAATTGTTGCTTATCCATCTTTATAATAATGTTTTAGAGTTCGCTTTCTTTCAGTCGTTCCGCGTTTTCAGCCACAATCAAGTGGTCGATACAGTCTTGGATATCTCCGTCCATGAAAGCAGCCAGATTGTAAATCGTGTAGTTGATGCGGTGGTCGGTGATACGTCCTTGCGGATAGTTGTATGTACGGATTTTTGCCGAACGGTCGCCGGTCGATACCATTGTCTTGCGTTTGGAAGCAATATCATCGATATATTTCTGATGTTCTTTGTCGTAGATAAAAGTACGGAGACGTGCCAATGCTCGTTCTTTATTTTTCGGCTGGTCGCGTGTCTCGGTACATTCAATCAGGATTTCTTCGGCAATGCCTGTATTCGGGTTCTTCCAGATATAGCGCAGGCGTACTCCTGATTCTACCTTATTGACATTCTGTCCGCCGGCACCGCCGCTTCGGAAAGTATCCCATTTGATTTCGCCTTCATTAATGACTACGTCGAATTCTTCCGCTTCGGGAAGTACGGCTACCGAAGCTGCCGAAGTATGTACACGTCCCTGGGTTTCTGTGGCGGGAACACGTTGTACGCGGTGTACGCCCGATTCATATTTCAGGATTCCGTAAACATTGTCACCTGTGACGCTGCAAACTATTTCCTTGAATCCGCCTGCTGTTCCTTCGTTCGCATTGGAGACTTCCATCTTCCAACCTTTTGTTTCGCAGAATTTGGCATACATACGGAAGAGGTCGCCGGCAAAGATGGCCGCCTCGTCACCACCTGCACCGCCACGGATTTCAAGAATCGCATTTTTGCTGTCCTGCGGGTCGGCGGGAACAAGCATCAGTTTGATTTCTTCTTCCAATACGGGAAGGCGTTCCTGGCTGTTATCCATTTCTTCTTTAGCCATTTCACGCATTTCGGCATCCGACTCACTGGCAAGTATACTCTTGGCCTCCTCGATGTTACCTAGCAATTGGATATATTCCTTGCGGGCTTTCATCAAGTCATCCAGTTCCTTATATTCCTTAGTCAGCTTGACATAGCGCTTTTGATCGGCAATTACTGCCGGGTCGGTGATAAGGGTTGATATTTCTTCAAAACGGGCTACAAGTCCGTCCAGTTTCTCTAATATGGTACTGTTGTCTGCCATTCCTTAATATCTGAATTCTCCGAACTCGCTCTTTATGATTAACTCTGTATTGTCACATTCTTCAACGCGTCCTACTATCTGTGCCGGGATACCGAATGACTCGGAAATAGCGATAACTTCTTCTGCATGTTCCGGTGACAGGTAAACTTCAAGACGGTGTCCCATATTGAATACCTTGTACATTTCGGCCCAGTCGGTGCTGCTTTGTTCCTGAATAGTTTTGAACAATGGGGGAACAGGGAAAAGGTTGTCTTTTACAACACGGACGTTTTCAACAAAGTGCAGCACTTTGGTCTGTGCACCACCGGAGCAGTGAACCATACCGTGAATTTCGGGACGTAATGCATCCAGCAATTTCTTTACTACCGGTGCATAGGTACGGGTAGGAGAGAGCACTAACTTGCCTGCATCAATCGGAGAACCTTCTACACTGTCTGTCAGTTTCAGATTTCCTGAGTAAACAAGTTCTTCGGGAACTGCCGCGTCATAGCTTTCCGGATATTTTTCGGCAAGGTATTTGCCGAATACATCATGGCGTGCACTTGTCAGACCGTTGCTGCCCATACCGCCGTTATATTCTTTTTCATAAGTAGCCTGTCCGTAAGAAGCAAGACCGACGATTACGTCGCCCGGACGGATGTTGGCATTATCGATAACGTCCGAACGTTTCATACGGCAAGTTACGGTAGAATCTACGATGATAGTGCGAACCAAGTCGCCGACATCAGCAGTCTCGCCACCGGTTGCATATACGCCTACGCCCATTTCACGGAGTTCGGCAAGTAGTTCGTCTGTTCCGTTGATGATGGCGGAGATAACTTCTCCCGGGATTAATAACTTGTTGCGTCCGATAGTTGAAGAGACAAGGATGTTGTCTACGGCTCCTACACAAAGCAGGTCGTCGATATTCATAATCAAGGCATCTTGGGCGATTCCTTTCCATACAGACAGGTCGCCTGTCTCTTTCCAGTACATATAAGCAAGGGAAGATTTGGTTCCGGCACCGTCGGCATGCATGATGTTGCAATATTCCGGGTCACCTCCCAATATATCGGGAATAATTTTGCAGAATGCTTTCGGGAAAATTCCTTTGTCAATGTTCTTGATGGCGTTGTGCACATCTTCTTTCGACGCGCTTACTCCACGCATCATGTATCGTTGATTACTCATGAGTTATAGAATTATTTTGTATACGGCTGCAAAAATACTGCTTTTTTTTCGTACAGCCAACTATCTTAATAGAAATGCCGCTGACCAATAAAGTTTTCGTGTCTAATGAGATACGGAAACTTTATTGGTCAGCGGCAAAATCTTTTCAGCACTTTTTTTCTTAGAACTCTACTTTAGGTGCTTTTTTACTGCCTTCTTCCGCTTCAAAATATGCTTTCTTGTCGAAACCGAACATTCCTGCAAATATGTTTTTGGGGAAACGGCGGATATTGGTATTGTAGGCTTGGGCGGCGTCATTGAAGTTCTTGCGTGCCACATTGATGCGGTTCTCAGTCCCTTCCAATTGTGCCTGTAATTCAAGGAAGTTCTGATTAGCTTTCAGGGCAGGATAATTTTCTGTGATAGCTAATAATTTTCCTAATGCGGAAGTTACTGCCCCTTGTGCTTTTTGATACTGAGCAAGTTTTTCCGGTGTCAGGTCGGCGGCATCCACTTTTATCTGGGTTGCCTGGCTGCGTGCGGCAATTACTCCTTCCAATGTCTCTTTTTCATGCGTTGCGTACCCTTTCACTGTATTTACCAGGTTGGGAATCAAGTCGGCACGGCGTTGGTATTGCGTTTCCACATTTGCCCACTGGCCGTTTGTGTTCTCCTCCATAGTAACCAGACCGTTATATACACTGATTGCCCAAAAGACAAGGATAGCTACAACGGCTAAAATGATGATAATTGACTTTTTCATATTTACTGTTTTTATTGATATTGATATTGATATTCTGATTTTTGAGTTTTATTTTTAGAACCGTGAACCTGCACCGCCTCCGCCGCCCATTCCGCCGCCAAAGCTGCCTCCGCCAAAGCCTCCGCCGAAACTTCCGCCACCTATGCCGCCAATGAATGGCCCTCCGCCGCCACTGCGATGATGATAGTCATTCTCGTAACTTTGCTGGCGACGTACGAGAGTATGCCCGCAGTTTCTACAAGTATAAGTGACGTCTTCGGTTTTCACACCGTTAATCCGGGATACCACCCTGCTGCTACTTCTTTGTAATGTATGCTTACCGCATTTCGGACAACGGCTTTGTTTGCGTGCAGCAAAGAAAGCAATGCCTCCGCCAATCATAACAAAGAAGAAGACAGCGAGTATAAAATCAAACGAACTGCCGTCACTTGAATCGGAAAGGGAATCATTTTCCATAGAACCGTCAAGCCGTTGGCAAGTCGCTTTCAAACCTGCTACCATTCCTGCATCCCAATTCCCGTTTTTCAAATAGGGAATCATATATTGGGTTTGAATCCGCTTGCAGATAGCATCGGGAAGAACGCCTTCCAGGCCATAGCCGGTGTAAAACTGGATACAACGCTGGTCGGTAACCAGCAAGATAACCAGACCGTTATTTTTATCTTTCTTCCCTACGCCCCATTTGTTAAGTAATCGGTGGCTGAAATCGAAGCAATCCTCCTCTCCGATAGATGGGACTACGGCAACTACAGTTTCAATGCCTGTTTGCTGTTCCAAAGCATAAAGCATGGCATCTATACTGTCGCAAGACGCTTGTGAAAGTATCCCCGCAGGGTTGCAAACATACTGCATCTTATTCTGGAGATGAACTTTCGGAAGATTGTCTACCGTATATACTTTCTCTTGAGCCTGCAAGGGAATCAGTAGAAAAGTGAAGAGTATAAATGTAAATATTGGTTTCATAACAGTTTTAATGAATGTATCGCCCGACGAACTCACGGACTTTATCGGTGTATTCCTGCTGGTTCTCTTGGTATGAGACGGCATGGGTGGCACCCGGCACAATCCAAAGTTCCTTTGGTTCCGGTTTCGCTTCATAAAGCGGGTGTACCATCCATGTCGGGACGTATGTATCCTTATCTCCGTGAATAAACATCATTGGCAGTTTGCACTTCGCCACCTGTTTCAGTGAAGAAGCTTCTTTGAAGTTCCAACCGTATTTCTTTTCGCATAGCCAGCTTGTGGTGTACATTAGCGGGAAAGGCGGAAGTCCGAAAGATGACTTCAGTTCGTGGGAAAACTCATCCCATACACTGGTGTAACCGCAATCTTCCACGAAGCATTTTACAAAAGGTTGCTGCTGCTCGCCGGATACCATCATCGTAGTTGCACCGCCCATCGAAATGCCATGCACTACCATTTGCGTACTGTCTCCGAAAATTTCATTGGCAATATTCATCCACTGCAACACATCCAAGCGGTCTTTCCAACCCATCTGAATGGCACGGCCTTCACTTTCTCCTTGGTGCTGAAGCTCAGGAAGCAAAATGTTAAAGCCTAAGTCGCGGTTGTACAAGTAGCCAATCATAAACATACGAATGGCATTGTCCGTGTATCCGTGAACAATAACTGCTGTTTTGTTGGTCGGTTCGGGAGCAGCGACATAGTATGCATGAAGCTGTATGCCATGCGGATTGATGATGAAGGTATCTTTCAGCGCATCAACTTGTCGCAAGCTATCCACCCACGGATGCAGAAATGGATAGTTCCCGTACATAAAAGGATAAGAGTCGGCATCCTTAGACAATATTTTCGCATCTGGCGCCAGCGAGAAGTTTAACATATAGAAACTTCCTCCGATAGCGCAACCGGTCATTACCAGCATAACGATAATAATGCTATAAACCACTTTCCTCTTCATATGATACCTTTAACCTTTTTTTTACTCTCTCGTCTTGAAAAAGGGGTAGGAGAGAATTTATTTGTGCCAGATTTCCCAGGCGGCAAATGCCTGAAGAAGCAACATTTCAAGACCGTTTTTTACAACGGCACCCTGTGTTTCTCCCTTTTTCATAAAAAGGGTAACGTTTGGATTATATAACAAATCGTAGAGCAAATGGTTTGGAGTAACCAACTCATAAGGAATATTAGGACAGAAATCGACCTTGGGAAACATGCCGACAGGAGTGCAGTTTACAATTACCGTATATTCCGCCATGATTTCAGGGCTTAGCTCCTCATAGGTCAGCATGCCGTCCGCTCTGTGAGTGCGTGAAACGAACACGCTTTCAATGCCCAGGTTTTTAAGACCGTGGTAAACAGCCTTGGACGCTCCACCGGTGCCCAGAATCAAAGCCTTTTTGTGATGAGGCTGCAATAATGGTTGTATGGACTGGGTAAATCCGATAATATCAGAATTATAGCCGACCAGCTTCACTTTACCTTTTGGCTGACGGATAATTTTGATTACATTCACTGCGCCGATTTTCGCAGTATCAGGGTCTAGTTCGCTTAAGAAAGGAATCACTTGCTCCTTGTAAGGGATAGTGACGTTAAGACCGCGCAGATTTGGATTCTCTTCAATCACTTCCATGAAATCGTTGATCTTGGGAATCTCAAAATTCACGTATTCCGCATTGATGCCTTCGGATTTGAACTTCTCGTTAAAGTATCCGATAGAAAATGAATGTCTCAAGGGGTAGCCGATTAAACCATATTTTTCCATAATACGAAAGGATTAAATTAATCAATCATAAAAACTCACTATTTTGTCGCGGTATAAAGTGTGCAGATGCCAAAGGTTAGCCGCTTGAAATTAACCTCGCTGAATCCGGCTCGTGAGATGACTCCTTTCATGACTTCCCCTTGGGGAAATACTTTGATGGTGTCCGGTAGATAGCGATAGGCACTGTTGTCTTTGGAGAGAAGTTTGCCCAGCAATGGGATGACGACTTTAGAGTAGACGGAAAACAGTTGTTTCATCGGGAAACGGTCGGGAGTGGTAAGCTCCAGAATTACAAGATGACCGCCTGGTTTTAGTACACGCCACATTTCAGAGAGCCCTTTGTCAAGGTCTTCGAAGTTGCGGATACCGAACGCTACGGTAATGGCGTCAAAGTCATTGTCGGCAAAAGAGAGTGAAGTACAGTCCTCCCGGGCAAAAGAGATTTTGTCCGAGAGTCCTTCCTTCTTTACTTTTTCACGTCCCACATTCATCATACCTTCAGAGATGTCCGTGCCGATTAACTCGGCAGGGTGCAACTTGCGGCAGGCGAGGATGGCAAAATCCCCCGTGCCGGTAGCCACGTCCATCATGCGTTGCGGTTGGAAAGGACGCAGCCAGGCAATGGCTTTGCGGCGCCAACTGCGGTCGATACCTAAAGATAAGGTGTGATTCAGCTTGTCGTAGGTATGCGCGATATTGTCGAACATGCGTTCTACCTGTTCAGTCTTTTTCCCTTCCTTGTCGTAAGGCTTGATATGTTGTTGTGGGTAGTCCATTCTTATTTATTCAAGAAATTTATTACGTTCTTTTCGATACGCTCAGCGATGTTGCTGGTATCTTCTTTCACAAATTTCTCGCCGGTGATGTTTTCGAACAGCTCGATGTAGCGGTCACTGATGCTCTGTACGATAGCCGGGGTCATTTCCGGCACTTTCTGACCATCCTTGCCTTGGAAACCGTTTTCCATCAACCATTCGCGGACAAATTCCTTGGAAAGCTGCTTCTGCGGTTCGCCTTTTTCGAAACGTTCCTGATAACCTTCAGCATAGAAATAGCGGCTGGAGTCCGGAGTGTGGATTTCGTCCATCAGGTAGATAGTACCGTTGTGCTTGCCGAATTCGTATTTTGTATCTACGAGAATCAGCCCGCGTTCTGCTGCTATTTCAGTACCACGTTTGAAGAGAGCCAGCGTATATTTTTCAAGTACTTCATACTCTTCGGGAGTAGCCAGACCTTGTTTCAGGATTTCTTCTTTAGAGATGTCCTCGTCGTGCAGTCCCATTTCGGCTTTGGTAGTCGGAGTTACGATAGGTTCGGGGAATTTCTCGTTTTCACGCATTCCGTCCGGCAACTTCACACCGCAAATCTCGCGTACACCGCTTTTGTAAGCACGCCATGCACTACCGCACAGGTAACCGCGTACAATCATTTCTACCGGAAAGCCTTCGCACAATACACCGACAGTAACCATCGGGTCCGGAGTAGCCAGTTTCCAGTTCGGACAGATGTCAGTAGTGGCATCGAGGAATTTAGCTGCAATCTGGTTCAGCATTTGTCCTTTGTAAGGAATACCTTCAGGCAGTACCACGTCAAAAGCCGAAATACGGTCGGTTGCTACCATGACGAGTTTTTCGCCGTTGATGTTGTACACATCGCGCACTTTTCCGTGGTACACGCTTTTCTGTCCCGGAAAGTTGAAATCTGTTTTTGTTAATGCTTTCATTGTTTTATCTATAATTACAAATTACAAGTCTCAAATCACAAGTCGCAATAGGTGTTCCGAACCTGAAGCGATTATTCTTTTGCCAGTTTCGCCGGATGTTCTCCGTTGAGAACCGGTTGCTTGTTTTTCTGTTTCTCCCGTTCGGCTTTCGCTTCTTTGTCGAATTTCTCGTAAGCATCCACGATACGTTCCACTAGTTTATGGCGCACAATATCTTTCTTATTCAGTTCAACAAAACTAATCCCTTTCACTCCCTTCAAGATGCGGAGGGCTTGCACCAATCCCGATGTTTGCGAAGCGGGAAGGTCAATCTGCGTCATATCTCCCGTCACAATCATTTTGGTATTCATACCCATACGGGTGAGGAACATCTTAATCTGTTGTGCGGTAGTATTTTGCGCTTCGTCAAGAATCACGACCGCATCATTCAGTGTGCGTCCGCGCATAAAGGCCAACGGGGCAATCTGTATAATGTTCAATTCCATGTATTCCTTTAACTTGGCGGCAGGTATCATATCTTGCAGGGCGTCGTATAAAGGTTGCAGGTATGGATCGATCTTATCTTTCATGTCGCCGGGCAGGAAACCGAGTTTTTCTCCGGCTTCTACGGCTGGTCGGCTGAGGATAATCTTCTTGATTTCCTTGTTTTTCAGCGCACGTACGGCAAGGGCGATAGCGGTATATGTCTTTCCCGAACCTGCCGGACCGATGGCGAACACCATATCGTTCTTTGCGAATCCTTCCACCAGTTTCAACTGATTTTCACTTCGGGGGATGATAGGCTTTCCCGTGACGCTGAACACGATTACGTTTCCGCTCTGTTCCGCTTGTGGGGTATTTCCTTTTATAATGTCAATGATAACCTCTTCTTTCAGTGAATTATATTCGGCGCAGTACTTTTCAATCTTGGTGATGTTTTCTTCGAAGGCGCACATTTCCTCCTCGTCGCCCAGCACTTTGATGACATTGCCACGGGCAACGATACGCAGCTTTGGATGTAAAGCTTTAATTAATTGTATGTTGGCGTTGTTTACACCGTAAAAAATAACAGGATCAACATCCTCAAGAACAATTGCTTTCTCTATCATTAAGTTGTATTAAAGAAAAATTTCTGCAAATTTAATCAAACGTTTTGGATTCTCTGATTGTTTGGAGGTGAATTTTATTGCAAATCTTCTACTATCCACTTTTCGATGTTTCTTGTTTCATTACTGAAATTGATGCCTATTTTAAATATTTGTCGCTTGTCGGCAGTAAACGCTTGTGCATAATGTTTGTCATTGATTTGTTGCAGAGCCTCTTCGGCAGTTCCTTCCAGTTTGAATTCCATCACATAGATGAAATGATCGGTTTGCAGGACGAGGTCAATGCGTCCTTGTGAGGTATGATATTCTGCTTTTACATAGAATCCAATGAGTTTAAATACGATGAAGAGTACATTTTGATAATGTAGTTCCAAATCGCGTACCAATTCGTAAGGTGTATCGGCAAAGAAGCTTTGCAGGCGGCGGAAAAAGGCATCATAATCACCGCTTCGTACTTCGGCTACGAATTTACGAATTTGGAATGGCGACTCGATAGCATCTATGTTGGTGTAGAATGGAAGAAGATATTTAACAAAACCTTCTTCTACTTCCCGATTGGGAAATCCCAGTCGATAAGTTTCAAACTCTTTGTCAAATCCTTTGATCGTTAGATATCCGCTTTGATAGATAACCGGAATAGGATTTCGGGACGTCGAATCAATGCTGTTCAGTACATCTGCATCCGTTTCTTCATGCGTGATACGTTGGAGATTATAATTGGATTTCTTTAGTAATTCTACCAGATAAGTCGGGGTGCCGGTCTCAAACCAGTAACTACCGAATTTCATCTTGTAGAATGTGTTGAGCAAACTGAATGGATTGTATATTCCTATGGAATTTTCTACGAAATGATAACCATCATAACATTCTTTCAGTTCGGAGCATACCTCCTCATAAGTCATTTTTTGCTTATCAGCCAAGATATGCAAGTCTTCTTCCATATTGTCGTGGATTTCTTTCTCTGTGATACCGCAGAGTTCCACGTACTGTTCATCCATTGAAATATCAATCAGATTGTTCAGATCGCTGAATACACTGACTTTTCCGAATTTGGTAACACCTGTAAGGAATCCGAGTTTGATGCATCCGTCTTTACTCTTTAATGCTCCATAGAAAGGCTTTAGTGTGTTTCGGTAATATTTTTGCAGTTCTTCGTTTCCGATGGCTTGCAGCATCGGTTTGTCATATTCGTCTACAAGGATAACGACACGTTGCCCGGTCTGTTCGTAAGCCCGCTGTATGATGCCTGCAAAGCGTAAAGAAAAGGAAACTTCCGACGGGCGTGTGCCATACAGGCTTTCCCAATGTTCCAGATTGTCATTGAGTATTTGGTCCAGACTTTCGGGAGTATCATATTTCTCGATATTTAAATCAAGGTGTAATATCGGATGTTTGATCCAGTCTTTTTCCAGTTGTTCGATAGCCAATCCTTCGAATAGTTCTTTCTTTCCCTGATAGTATGCTTCAAGAGTAGATATTAGCAGACTTTTCCCAAAGCGGCGGGGGCGGCTAAGAAAATAGTAACGACCGGTTTTTACTAATTGGTAAATGAGTCGGGTTTTATCTATATAAAGATAACCGTCGTTACGGAGACTTTCAAAATTCTGTATGCCGATAGGATATAGCTTGCTCATAATCTGATTTTTTTAGCGTTGGATTCATACAAAGATAGCTGTTTTCCATCTTAACGCAAAATTTACCTTGAAGGTTTTATGATATGCTGGTCAAAAATTTTGAAAAAAGGTATTTATCGGGCGGTGATATGGAAACATCCTTGCTTCAATTCATATTTAATATAGCATTTTTCCGCTTTCCGCAAGTCCCTTAATACCTCAGACAGAACGAGTTTCAGAGTATCTGAGCTTACGTCCTGTAAGGGACGTCCGTCTTTGTCTTCTACCTTTTTGAAGCGTTTCCAACTGACGTCGAAAGTGGCTCCGAAGCAATGTGCCGAGTTTGCCGAAGCATTTCGGTTGCGACGGCGGAGGCGTTTCACATCATTTTCGGTACGCAACACCGAAGTAACGATTATCTGATTCGGATTCAAGCCTTTGGCAGTCAATGAATCGAGGAAATTGGAACCGATCGTATCGAGTAGCGCGCTGGCACAAGGAACGAGATAGGGGATGGAGTGTGTCAGTGAATCTACTACATAAAACTCATTGTCGGTAATATGAGTTAGCTTTTCTTTCATAGCTTCTGCTGCCTCCCGGTCTGCCAATGGACGGATCCCAGTCTTTTTGGCTGCTTCCAGATGTGCATCGTTCAAATCAGGGAAAGAACGTTTGTAGCTGACTACGCCACGAACATTGCGCGGCTCGTTCAGTTTCAGCGACATGTCTTTCTTTTTGCAACCCGAAGTAAGCGTTGTAAGCCCGATAACTAGTAAAGATAGCGGTAATATGCGAAGCTTATAAATAGTCATTTTATATTTTTTGCTCGCAAATATACGCTATTTTTTCATACATTTGTAGCGGTTTATAAAAATAGGCCACTTTCCCACTAAACATAATACACATGAAAACTGATTTCGATTACAATTCTATGCCCGTTAGCTTCGCTCATTGCTTGAACGGACATTGTTTGCGTGCGGACAAATGTCTGCGACGACAAGTATCTCTCCGAATGCCGAAAGAGCGGGCTACTGTAATGGTTATTAATCCCGAACATATCGCTTCCGATGGTGGGGACTGTACGTACTTTATTGATGAAAAGCCGGTGCTCTTTGCACGGGGCATGAAACATTTGCTGGACCAGGTGCCGCTGGCTGATGCCACCGTTATCAAACGACAGATGATGGCCTACTTCGGCAAAACGATCTATTACCGTTGTTGCAACAAGGAACGGCTGATTAAACCGAAGGAGCAGGAATACATACAGGGACTTTTCCGCAGGCGGGGAATTACCGAAATACCTCAATTTGACGAATATGTAGAATACTATGATCTTGGGTAAGTATATCCGTTAGTTCCATTAGTCCCATATATTGTGGGAAAGTATTCCCTCATATTATGGGAATTTGTTCCCACAAAATGAGGGAATAAATTCCCACCAGCTAGGGAATCTTTTCCCACAATATGTGGGACTATCTGATTCTGTAATCCCCTGATAATAGTTGACTACCTTTTTCCCTTATCTTCGGGTTGGGTTGACATTGATTAGATAGGTATTATATAGCAGTCCCGGTATGAGAAATGCATGATGAAGGTATGAGAAATGCCTGTTTTTTATGGCATTTCAGGCAAAATACTATGAGAAATACCTTTTTGGAAAGTATTTCTCATAGTGTTAATCTTTTGAATTATAGATGATTATCCCGCAAAGTATGAGAATATGAGAAATGATTTCGAAAAATCTTTTCTAGTGCATATTAGATTACTGCATCTTTCAGCCATTTTCCGAAAAAACGGTCATAGACAATATACCCATCTGGTGTATTATATATCAGTTCTTTATTTAGTAAGGATTTTAGTGCTACGTTAACGCTACTGGGCGTTTTTAGATGGTGCTTTTTGATGAAGTCATTGGCATTTATGTTTTTTATACAGCCTTCTGTGGCAATAGCTTTCAATAAATCTACTTGATTGTTGGTTAGTAGAGTCAGGTTACTTTGATATATGGTTTCCTGTTCATCTAAAATGTCATTTATACATCTATCTACCAGTCGGTTATCAATGGGGCTGATTTTCTTTTCATACAATCGGTTGAGTATACTTTGGACGTACCATGTGTGTCCGTTTTCAAGTTGGTACAAATAAGAAAATGTTTCTAGTGTCAATTCTCTTTTTTTCTTAGCAAAGAATGAGTGTGCGAACGAATAATAATTCTCCAGTGGGATTTCCGTTAATACAATGATTTGGGTACTTTGATAAAAAGGACGTTTTGCAGAAGTAAACATTTCCTCCATTACATGTTTTTTACTTCCGGAAAAGATAAAGTGTACATTGGGCATGAATTGGATATGAGAGCGGAGCAATGCTTCTACACCTTTTTCCGGATATTCTGTAATTTGTTGGAATTCATCAATGGCAAGATAACATTGCTTCTTTGAGGCTACCATATAATTGAGTATTTCTTTCAATGTTTGTTCAGCGTGGGTGGGAGCAAAGTCTAATGTTATGGTAGGCATACCACTTCTTTCGTCAGCACTGATAATAGGACGGCAAGATTTGAAGAAAGCAGTCATTTGCCGGAGTATGTTTTGGGACAGAGTATCTAATTCTCCAAGTACATTTTGAGCAAGTAACTGGATGAATGCTTTTAAATCACGTGTAGAGTAAATGTCCATATAAAAATAGGCAGCATTCGGATTCTTTACCTGCTTCATCCGGTAAAATACATTTTTGATGAGTCCCGTCTTTCCCATGCGTCGGGGGGATATTAAGGTCAGGTTACGTTCATTTAGTAAAGCTGAAATCATTTTATCAGTTTCTTTCTCCCGATCGCAAAAGTATTCGGGGCTGTTGTAACCGTATACAAGGAATGGATTGTATGGCTTCATGACTTATTACATATTTTACGTTACATATTTTATGTAACACAAAGAACGTAATAAATTGGGAATATTCAAAGATTTATTTGAATTATATAAAAAACAAACGCTGATGAGAACAAGCGATCATTCTTTTCTCATCAGCGTATATTATGTCGGATTACAACTATTTCTTATCTTTTTTCTCCGTCAGCTTTGGTTGCAGGCTTTTCCTCCGTTTTGCTTTCCGGATTGATAATACCTTTCACTGTTTCACCGATAGGAAGCTTGTCTAATACGCCAAGGCTCGGAGCTACTGTCTTAACTAATGTATTCAGGAAATTACTTGTACTGCCGTTTCCTCCGTCGAATACGGTGATATTTCCTAAGTTCATGTGTTCGAACGCCTTCACCTGTTCGCCGGCGATTTCCTTCCATTGGTCTACCATCTTATATTGGATAGCGATGGCCGGATTCGATTCGGCTGCTCTTACCATTGCTTCGAAACCTTCCGCTTCAGCAAGCAATGACCGTTTCTTACCTTCCGCTTCTGCTTCCAGTTTCATTTGAATAGCTTTTGCTTCCGCTTCGGCTTGTGCTAAAGTAGCCTTTGCGCGTGCTTCTGCTTCGCGGGTAATCTTTTCAGCGATGGCATTTGCTTGCAGGATAGCTTCCTGTCTGGCGATTTCCGCAGGAACAATCTTTTCAGCCTTCAATGAAGATTCTACTTTCCGTGCCTTAGCTTCTTCCACTTCTTTTTGTGCAATTTCGCGTGCAGTTTGTACGGCAGCTTCCGATTTTGCGGCAGCCTCACCTGCTTGCTTATCGGCATTGGCTTGTGTTACCGCCAGTTCTGCATTGGAAAGTGCTACCTCTTTCTGTGCGTCATTTCGTCCGATGGCAGCTTTCTTGGCAGCTTCCGCCTGTTTGATTTCCATATCCGAGTTTAGTTCGGCAACGCGGCTTTCTTTTTCTGTATTTGCCTGCTCGATACGGATACTCTTTTCAGCCTCAGCCTTTGCTACTTGTGATTCTTTTTCTGCATTGGCAATGGCTACTTGTGAGATTCTGTCTTTATCTGCATTTGCAACGGAAATTTCCTGTAGTTTTTTAGTTTCCGCAATAGCAATATCCTGGTCTTTGCGGGTTTCCGCTACTTTCGTTTCGCGTTCCTTTATCTGGTTGGCAATTTTGATAGCACCCAGCTTTTCCTGTTCTTCGATGTTAGCCTGTGCTTCGTTCAGTGCTTTACTTTCAGCTTCCTTACCTAAGTTGACAATGTAGTTGGCAGCGTCGCGAATGTCACTGATGTTGATGTTCATCAGATACAAACCGAATTTGCGAAGTTCGGTATCGATGTTGTCTTTCACTTTAGCCAGGAACTTATCTCGGTCTGAATTCAATTCTTCGATAGTCATATCGGCAATCACCATACGCATCTGACCATATACAACATCGGTAATTAAGTTCTGCTTGTCATCCATCGTTAATCCCAGCATACGTTCAGCAGCGTTTTGCATCACTTCGGGATCGGTGCTGATAGCTACAGTGATGGTAGTCGGCACATCTACACGAATGTTTTGAGCGGATAGTGCACCGGTCAGTTTACATTCGATCTGCATCGGTTTCATGGACAGGAATTCGTATCCCTGAATAATCGGCCATACAAAAGCCGCGCCACCATGATATAGCTTTGCCGACTTTTTATCTCCTCCTGTTTTACCATATACAACGAGGACTTCATCACTCTTACATTTGCGGTAGCGCGAAAGGATACCAATAAAAGTAAGTAGGATGACTGCCACTAATATAGCAGCCATGGTTAACATTTCTTGTGTCATAAAATTGTGTATTTGAATAGTTATTGAATGAATAGTGTTCCGTCTTTGTAGCTGGTGATCATTGTTCTGTCGCCAGTCTGGTATGCTTTTCCGGATTCGGAGATGACGTCTACTTCGCGCATGGCTCCGTCCCGGGTGGTCTGTACAGTATATTTGCTGTCACTTTGTTTGAAATAGATTACACATTCCCGTCCCACAAGCTGGTCGGTCTGCTCGGAGCGGTTTACTTGTTGCAGTTGATAAGCTTTTTTATAAAGGAACCACACGGCGAAAACAAAGAAGAGTCCAATCAGGATGGCGATGATATAGCTTTGGATTTCCGTGTTGCCTGCCAAGTACATGTACCAGCCGAAACCGATACCAAAATGGGTGAGCCCTTTAAAAGAAACTACGCTACTGATGTCGGCATCTACGTCCACATCTGCATCCATGTCTCCAAAAAAGATTGATAGAATAAATTGAATTACAAAAATGCCTGTTGTGACAAGGGCAATAATGAGAAAAGTAGTATTGCTCATAATTTTGTACTGTTAGTGAATTATATGTATTGTTCCCCAAATATACAGGTTTGTGCGGATTATACAAAGATAAATGGGATAAAATGACTACTTTTGCACGCAAAAAACCTAAAAAAAGGAATTAGCGTGCAAAAGTATTTTATTTATTTGGCTTATGACGGAACCAACTATCACGGTTGGCAGATTCAACCGAACGGAATTAGTGTGCAGGAATGTTTGATGAAAGCATTGTCCACTTTCCTGCGTCATGAAATAGAGGTGATAGGGGCTGGGCGGACAGATGCGGGAGTGCATGCTTCTTTGATGGTCGCCCATTTTGAATTTGAAGAGTTGCTGGATACGGATTCCGTCACAGATAAGTTGAATCGTCTGCTCCCTCCGGATATTTCCGTTTATCGGGTTTGCCGGGTCCGGCCGGATGCACATGCGCGTTTTGACGCAACTGCCAGAACGTATAAGTATTATGTGACAACGGCGAAATATCCTTTTAACCGGCAATACCGTTGCCGTGTTTACAATCAATTGGATTATGAGCGGATGAATGAGGCGGCACGTACCCTTTTGGAATATACCGACTTTACGAGTTTCAGCAAATTGCATACGGATGTAAAAACAAATATTTGTCATATCACTCATGCCGAATGGACACAGGAAGATGATTCCACCTGGGTATTTACTATCCGTGCCGACCGTTTTTTACGGAATATGGTACGTGCTATAGTGGGCACTCTTCTTGAAGTGGGGCGTGGTAAACTTTCTATCGAAGGGTTCCGTAAGGTCATTGAACAGCAGGATCGTGGCAAAGCGGGTACTTCTGCACCAGGAAATGCTCTTTTCCTGGTAAATGTGGAATACCCCGAAAGTATATTTGAAAGTAATAAATAGTAAACCCTAAAATAGTAAATATCCTTATGTGGTTATTATTAGCATTTCTCTCAGCTACTTTGCTGGGATTTTATGATGTATTCAAAAAAAAATCGCTGAAGGACAATGCGGTACTGCCCGTTCTGTTTTTGAACACTTTCTTTTCCAGTCTCATCTTTCTGCCGTTTATTCTGCTTTCTGTATTTCAACCTGCCGTATTGGAAGGAACGGTATTCAATGTCCCGGTTGCGGGATGGGAACAGCATAAATATATTATTATCAAGTCGTTCATCGTGCTTTCCTCATGGATATTCGGTTATTTCGGGATGAAGCATTTGCCTATTACCATCGTAGGGCCGATTAATGCCACCCGCCCGGTAATGGTACTTGTCGGAGCTATGCTTGTGTTTGGCGAACGGTTGAATCTTTATCAATGGATTGGTGTGATGCTGGCTATTGTCTCCTTTTTCATGCTGAGTCGTTCGGGAAAGAAAGAGGGGATTGATTTTAAACATAACAGATGGATATTTTTTATTGTATTGGCTGCGATAACAGGGGCTATCAGCGGATTGTACGATAAGTATCTGATGAAGTCGTTGAATCCGATGCTAGTGCAGTCCTGGTATAATGTTTATCAGGTTTTTATCATGTGTCCTATTTTGTTGCTGCTTTGGTGGCCGAAGAGAAAGTCCACCACTGCGTTTCGTTGGGACTGGACGATTATTCTGATTTCTGTTTTCCTTTCGTCAGCAGACTTTGCCTACTTTTATGCGCTGAGTTATGAGGATTCTATGATTTCTATCGTTTCGATGGTTCGCCGCGGAAGTGTCATCGTTTCTTTCATTTTCGGGGCTCTTTTCTTCCGTGAAAAGAATTTAAAAAGCAAGGCGATTGACCTTATACTGGTGTTAATCGGAATGATATTCTTATATTTGGGGACTAAATAAGATTGATATGAAAATAAATAAACTTTGTATTGCTATATTTTTTTCGGTTGTCGGGTTATTTTCCCTGACTTCCCTGCACGCACAAGAGGCCAAAACTTTGTTTGTGAATATGCCAGACTCTTTGAGTCCCTTGCTGACTAAAGTGAATCGTGCCGATTGTGTCGATTTTCTGGAAAGCAAAATGAAAGCACTAGTGGAAAATCGTTTTGGAAAGAAATCCGAAATGACGGAGCTTGGCAAGGACTATATCCGTATGCAAATCTCTCCGCAAACTACGTGGCAGATGAAAGTGCTTGTGTTGAACGATACAACGAATATTATCTGTACAATATCTACAGCTTGTGCTCCTGCCTGTGATAGCAGTATCCGTTTTTATACGACGGACTGGAAACCGCTTGCTGAGTCTCAGTTCATCACTTTGCCCACAATGAATGATTTCCTGAACACGCCGGATTCCACAAGTACAAGTATATATGCCTTTGACGAAGCACGCCGTCCGGCAGACATACTCTTGATGAAAGCCGATTTCAACAAGGAGAATACAGACCTGACCGTTACACTTACTACGCCCGACTATATGTCAAAAGAAACGGCGGAAAAACTGAAAACGTTTCTCTGCCGTCCTATTGTTTATCGTTGGGAGCATGGAGCTTTTATTAAATAAACTCTCCACTCTCTCTGTTTTTTATTCTTAGCTCTTTAAGCATTCATTGATGAATGCCACCATCTCCGGTGTGTGTGCTTCTACGCTTTGAAGTAGTTTGAATTGTGCCTTGGTGCGAACCAGATTATGTTCCGGATATTTAATCTTGTAGTAAGTATCTCCGTTGATATAATCGGCAAGGAAGCGTACGCATTGCATATATGGGAATAAAGCCGCAGCATAAGGAAGATTTTCTATCTCAATCGGTGTCAGGAATGACTTGGCACCTTTCAGATAGCCTTTCGTAAATGCTTTGAATATTTCCATATTGAAGTTTACGCGGTCAAGGTCTTTGTCATCTTCATCACCGGTGTTGGCTCCCGTACGAAGGAAGTCACCGTAATCTGAGAATATAAAGCTGGGCATAACCGTATCCAGGTCGATGACACAAAGCACCTTGCCATCTTCATCGAACATCATATTATTCACTTTTGTGTCACAATGGCATACTCGTTTGGGCAGTTTGCCTTCGCGGTATAAGCGTTCAGCTTTGCACATTTCGTCTGCACGTTTTTCTATTTCGTCCAGGAAATATTGCACTTCAGCCACTCGTCCGGCAGCATTGGCGGCAACGGCGTCACGCAGTTGTTTCAGACGGAATTCCATATTGTGGAAGTCGGGGATAGTCTCACCCAAAGTCTCAGGTATATCTGCCAGCATAGCCTGGAAGTTACCGAAAGCTTCTCCGGCATAGTTTGAATATTCGGGATTTACGGTTTCATAAGTCTTGGCACGTGGGATGAATACCATAACACGCCAGTAGTTGTCACCGTCAAACCAATAAGTCTTACCTTCTTCTGTTTCAACGAAAGACAAGACTTTACGGTCGATATCCGACTCTCCCGCTTCTGTCAGTTTCTTACGGATATGTCCTGTGACAGCAGCAATATTGGATTGAAGCATTTCTACATTCTGGAAGATAGCATGGTTGATGCGTTGCAAAACGTAGTCGGGAGCGTCTGATTCTTTTGTGTTTACTTTGTAGGTGTCATTGATAAGTCCTGCTCCTAACGGCTTGATTTCTTCTACTGTGCCTTGGACTTTGAATTTAGCTACAATGCTAGATAAATCTTTCATGGGTCTTTTCTTTAAAATTTATACTAAGGTTATTGATACTCATATTTGGCAGCTTCATTAGCTTGACCGGCCGAGCGAACAGGAACCAGGGTGAATCCCCAGTTGTATTCGCGGTTGGCAGGAATCTGATGGAAAGGTTCCGGGTGTGCTCCCCAACTGTCATAACCACCGACTCCTTGTTGTTTCATATCCACGCAAACTTCCACAAAATCTCTTGGAGTGATGTCATTGACGTGGTGCATTCTTCGCAATACGTTGCGGGCAGCTTGCTCATCATGGTTGGCAACCTCTTCCGGACTGAAGTTATTCCATTGGTAAGGGTGGGGCAGTGCTTCTTCCGAGTCGAAATCCTCAATAGAATTGCGCAAAGCATTGAATCCGACAAGACTGTCGGCCACAATAGCCAGTCCGCTGCCTTTGTCGGGTGACAAGGCAATCCAGCGAGTATCCGTATGATGTCCGTTTTCCTGTGGGCGGACGTAGTTGAAATACATCTTGTCAGCCGTAGTTTTGTAGACTCCGACAAGTGTACCATGATTGCGGTCAATGTAGTTTTCTTCCGGGCCACGGCCGAAGTACTGTACGTTATTCATCTTGGCAGGCAAGCGGAAACGCACACCGATACGGGGAACTTCCAGTTTGGAAGCAGCTTTGCGGGCAGCACCACTTCCTGGGGTGAAGGTAGCCATGCGGGTGGCTTCGGACACTTCTGTTTCGGCAGCTTGCATATCCGTAGAGGTAAACGTAGCGTTTACATTCACCGCTCCACTCGGATAAATCTTATAAGTCACGACATATAGATTGCCGGCAGCCAATAAATAAGTCACTTTCAATGAAACGACTTTATTTTCCGTAGTCATGCTGGCATCTGTCACATGGAAATTCTTGCTCGATTGTTTCCAGACCTGCAAACGTTTGGGAGCACCGTTTCCGTAATCATTGTCATTGGGAGCACGCCAGAAGTTAGGTTGAATACCAAATCCATCTTTGAAATACTCTGTTCCGTCTACTTTGTAAGAAGTAACCAATCCGCTTTTCTTGTTAAATACAAAGTTCACTTTTGAGGATGAGGCTATCAATTCATCTCCTTGTGTAGATGTATTCAATGCGGGGCCACTCACCTTATACGTTCCTTTCTCAGCATGGATAGGAAGTTGGAACTGGTCGTATGCAATTTCATATCCGACAGGAATCAGAGGTTCCGGTTCTGTCGTTGTCACACTGAAGTTGACAAAATATTCAGTTCCCGGTTGGGCTTTCAATCCATTTACCGGTACTGCAAACTCTTTGGATGCTTGCGGAGCAATATCCAAAGATACTTTTCCACCTCTTATATTCTTGCCATTAGCAACGACATTATAATGAATCTGGTACTTTTTCAGGTTTGTAAAGTAGAAGCGGTTGGTAATCTTAAATTTGCCGGATGCGGCGTCTGTCGCTTCAAACCCTACATTCTGATGTACATACTTCACCTCGGCCATTGCCGGATGCGGACCGCGGTCGGGGTTTACAAGACCGTTGCAAAGGAAGTTGCCATCACTAGGCATATTTACACCAAAGTCGCCACCATAAGCCCAATACTCTCTTCCGTTCTTATCTTTCTGAAGGATACCTTGATCTACCCAGTCCCAGATGTATCCGCCCTGAAGATTCGGATATTTATAGATTGCCTGCCATTGTCCCCACAGGTTTCCGGTGGAGTTACCCATAGCGTGCGCATATTCGGAAGGAGCTATAGGACGGTCGCTGCCGTTCTTGCCTATATTCTCCAACCAGTCAGCACCCGGATATTGGGGAACGTACATATCAGTGTTCCATTCCCATTGGGCACGCTCATAGTTTACAGGACGAGCCATAATATTCTTATCCGCTTCTTTCAGCCACAGATATGTTTGATAGAAGTTATATCCGTTTCCGGCTTCGTTACCTAACGACCAGAATGTGACACTGGGATAATTCTTATTGCGTTCGAACATATTGATGGTACGATCCATATGAAGTTTCAGCCATTCCGGGTTGTTGCCCAACGAGCCGCCTTTACGGAGATCGTAATACATACCATGGCTTTCGATGTTCGCTTCATCATATACATACAGTCCATATTCATCACAGAGTTCGTAGAAACGGCGATCTTGCGGATAGTGGCAAAGACGTACACTGTTTAAGTTGTGCTGTTTCATTAACTCAAAGTCACGGCGCATCAGTTCTTCTGTTACATAGTGTCCTGTCGCAGGATTATGCTCATGGATATTTACGCCTTTCAGTTTTAATGGCTGTCCGTTGATAAACAAGCAGACATATGGTTTACCGTTGGCGGCTTTCTGTTCGATCGGTTTAATCTCAATACGGCGGAAACCGACATTGAAAGGAATAATTTCTTTTACTTTTCCATTCTCTTTTACTGTCATCAGTAATTTATACAGGTTCGGATGTTCGGATGTCCATGTATTTACATCTGCCAGTTTTTTATCGAAAGAGAGTGTACGTACTTCATCGGTAGGGATATAGGCTGTTTTCTCTTCGGTAGCGATGACTTTTCCTTGAGCGTCCAATAATTCATAAACTAATGTTAGATTGGCTGCTTCTTTTTTATGGTTTCTCAAGTCTACGTTCAAGTCAAAAATACCATTCTTGTAACTGTCATCCAAGGTTGATGTTACTCTGAAGTCTTTAAGGGCAGCTTTGGGTTGTGAATAGACAAACACGTCACGTTCAATACCGCTGATACGCCAGAAGTCCTGACATTCGAGATAAGAACCTGTACTCCAACGGAAAATCTTCAACGTAAGCACGTTCTTGCCCGGTTTTACATACGGATTGATTAAGAACTCGGCAGGATTCTTTGAATCTTCGCTATATCCTACTTCCTTGCCGTTGATATATACATATACGCCTGATTTGGCTCCTGCCAGATGCAGATAAATATCCCGTCCGTCCCAATCGGCAGGAATGTCGATGTCGCGGCGATATACACCAACGGGATTAGCTTCCGGTAAGATGGGCGGCTGCGGGTTACGAGCCTTGAATTCGTAGCCGTGGTTTGTATAGATGGCTACTCCATGTCCCTGTACTTCCCAGTTGCCGGGTACCTGAATATCATACCATGAGTCCGTACTGGTATTCGGGTCGGTAATGTTGTCGGGAAGATCCTTGTAAGAATCTGCAAAGTAAAACTTCCATGTTCCGTTTAGTAACCGGTAGTATTTGCTCCGTTCAAATTTGCCGCTCATGGCATCGTTCCGGTTATCATACGTCATAAACGAAGAACGGGGATATTCTTTGTTGACTGCTACCACCTGCATGTCTTGCCAATATGGCTTCTGGGCATTATCAGCTATGGTATTGGTTGTCACCAGGGAAAATATTCCCATAAAAATGTTAGTTAATAGGAGGGGGTACGATCGAAATTTCATGTTTTTCAATATTGGTTTCTCATTCTTTTTTATTTCACTTTAATATGGTCAAATCCTTCTCCGTAAACTCCGATGACAGCACTTTGTGAAACAAAGGCTTTCGGGTCGATGTCTTTTATCAGCCGGAAGATAATGGTAGATTCCCGCTTCTTGGCCAATACAAACATCATTTTCTGTTCTCGTCCGGTGTAGAACCCCGTTGCATTGATAATTGTAACTCCCCGGTGCGGATATTCATTGATTCGTTTTCCTATTTCCTGATATTTATTGGATATAATGAAAAACTGTACGGACTGCCGGGCGCTATTCACTACCTGATCGAGTACAAAACTGCAAATATAGAGAGTTGCAAATCCATACACTACTTTTTCCCAGTCTTTTAAGACAAAATAACTGGATACTATAATAATCATATCACAAATTAATACAACTCTCCCTAATGTGATATCCCGGTATTTGTTAATAATGGCCGCTATAATGTCAGTGCCGCCGGTACTTCCGTTGGCCGAAAAGGCCACCCCGATACCACCGCCACAGAAGGATGCTCCGATAACGCATGCCATAAAAGGCTGGTCGTGAAGAAGGCTGATACCTGCTGCCAATTTCTGTATGACAGATAAGAAAAAGGTCAGGGTGAATACTCCAAAAATAGTTTTGATGCAGAATTTCAAACCGAGCAGTTTGAGCGCCAGTAGCAGCAGGAAGAAATTGATAGTAAAATACGTATATTGCACAGGGAAGCCGGTAGCCCAATATACGATAGAAGCAATGCCCGGTACTCCCCCGGTAGTGATATCATTAGGAAGCAGGAAAACTGTCCAGCCGATGCCGTATAAAATCATGCCGATGGCAATCATTACATAATCTTTAGCTTCGCGGATAATGCTTTGCTTGGAAGGCCTTGGAATAGCTGTTTTCATAAATGCGATTATGATGTTCTATAAAATGTTCGAACACGAACCTATGAATAATCCGGCTTTGGGAGAAAGCCGGATTGGTTCGTAGTGTTCGTGTAAAAAAAGGAAAATTCTATTCTATTATTTTGCAAAAGCGTGACGGTAGCCTTTTACCTTGTTCCATCCGCCGCGGGTGAAATCGGGAACTTCAACCGGAGCTGAATTGTTTTCGATAGAAAGGCGGGTAAGTTCGGCCATACAGCACCATTCTGCAAGGTCATAAACGTCCATATCCAACGGCAGACCATTCTGCAGGCAGTATGCTAGGCGATAATCCATGATAAAGTCCATACCACCGTGACCACCTACTTTCTTGGCAGTCTCTTCCAGTTCTACGTGGATGGGGTGTTTGTATTTATCCATTAGGGCTTTTCTTACATCGGCAGGTACGGAACCGTGTGCGTTCAGGTTTTCGTGGTTGGGCACATCGTCCGATTTCACTTGTGACGGTCTCAGACAGTATTCCTGAGTCGGATATTTGCTTGCGTAACCGTCTGCACCTACTATCTGATACATACGGCTGTAGGGGCGGGGAGTCATTACGTTGTGTTGAATCAACATGGTCTTGCCGTTTTCGGTGCGGATCAAAGTTGAAGTCTGGTCACCGTTCTGGAAATCGGTCACCTCTTCGCCTGTCTGTTTCTTGATATAAGCCGGACCGTTAACAGCTTTTGTATCCATTGCCACTAAAGTCTTCATGCGGTCGCCACGGTGGATGTCAAGTAATTGGCAAGCCGGACCCATACCGTGAGTAGCGTAAACGTCGCCACGGAATTTGTGGTTGTAGTCCATACGCCAATTGTTCCAGTATGTACCCCAGAAGTCTTCCAGGTTGTGGATATAAGCACCTTCTACATGGAGCACTTCACCGAATACACCTTGTTGTGCCATGTTCAGAGAAGTCAGTTCGAAGAAGTCATATACACAGTTTTCCAACTGCATACAGTGCTTACGGGTCTTTTCAGACGTATTGATTAATTGCCAGATTTCGTCCAGTGTCATTGCAGCAGGCACTTCGATAGCCACGTGCTTGCCGTGTTCCATAGCATACACGCCCATTTCCGCATGATGTTTCCAGTCTGTTGCGATATATACGAGGTCGATGTCTTCACGTTCGCAAAGTTGTTTCCATGCATCTTCCGAACCGCTGTAAGATGCAGCTTCGGGCAGTCCGGCATTTTTCAGAATTTCCTGTGATTTCTCTACACGCTCGGGAGCAAGATCGCATAAAGCTATGATTTTAGTTCCCGGGATGTGTGTCCAGCGTGCTACGGCACCGGGACCACGCATTCCCAGTCCGATGAAACCGACACGTACGGTATCAATTTTGGGAGCAACAAGTTGGATTACATCCTCTTGACCGGCTGGGCGGGCAGGGGTTTCTACTTTGATTGGTGCAAATGCTTCTTGAGTTTTTTGCTGTGAGGTGCAGCTAATGTGGCAAGTTAATAAAAGGCCAAGTGCTGCGACTGTGAATAACTTTTTCATCATGTTTTTTAAAATTAAAATTTTGAAATAGGGGGTTATTTGTCGTTTCTCATTTGATGGGTCAAAAATAGTAATTAATTAGACAATAACGTGTATCTGTAGACAATAATTTTACTTTTATTCGTGTTGCAGGCCGAATATCCATATATAACAAGGTTGGCAAAATTACTTGTTGTTGCATATGGGGGGGGGCAACAACAAGTAATTTGCAGTGTTAAGTTTATATTTCTTAGTTGAGGGGCACTCGTTTTCCGTCTGCCTGCACGGCAAATACTTTCGCATTTGTCATGGAGATGGATGCCGGAACATCGAATGTGAAGGAGTTGGAGAAATAGAGGATTTTTCCGTTCTCGCTTCTTTCGCGTACTTCAAACGCAACAGCTTCTTCTCCGTTTTGAATGCTGACCGCATTGCCGGAGATGGTGGCGCTTATTGCTTTCGTGATTTTTACATTGTTTTGGAATTGTGTGTAGTACCCTACATCTCCGACTTCGTTGTAACGGTAATCGTTGGTGGGGAACTCACTTTTCTTTCTGTCCTCGATGTATTGGAAAGCGTGTTTCGGCTGTGGGTATTGCGCCATGAATCTTTTTGCTTCGTCAATCATGGGTTGGGTGACGGTGTATTGGAAGTCTCCATATTGGGAGATATTGGTGCTGACCGTTCCGAAGAATCCCCACATCTCGAAGAAGTCCGTCAGATTTTCGTTGGCAGCTTTACTTGCCATCTTGGCGAATTCCAGTTGTTTGCGTCCGGGGTCGTTCTCATAACTTGCTCCCACCTCTTCGCGCATAAGTTTGAAGAGTGTTTGCCAGAAGTCGGTTTTATATCCGCAGCGGTGGTAATAATTCCACAATTGCCAATTCATGCGCATATGTACTTCGGTATCTTCGCCCTGGTGGGTGGCGTCGCCCATGTTATACCACAGTTGTTTGTCGCGATATCTGGCGTTGGCAACCTCTACCAGTCCGTTACCGCGTGATTTGTATTTGCCTAATTTGTAGATGATGAAGTTTGAGAACAAATTGTTGGACGATTCCGTGCATCCTGCCCAGTCGATGGCTTTTTGATGAATGTGTCCGATTTCGTGGGCGGGGCCCCATGCATTGTCTTCGGCGGCCATTACGTTGTCGTATAGCAGGATATTGCCTAAGTAAGTGTAGACGAATGCGATTCGGTAATCGGAGGCCCACATATAACTACCTTCCGGCGAGATGGCAAAGAGATGGTTGTTGAACTGGCTCGGACGTACGTCGTCGATACCCATAAGTTCTTGTTCCCATCCGATGATGTTGTCCCACAATTCGATGGCGGAAAGGATGTTGTTGCGCACGTGTTCCAGCATTTTTGTCCGGTGGAAGTAGAAGATGATGTTATTTCCTTTTACTCCGAAATATTTGTCAGTGGCTTTCGACAGTAGTTCCGCATATTTGGCGTCCGTTTTGTGCGTTTTCAAGTCGAAGAAACCCGATACTTTTCCACTACCCAACGGAATGTGTATCTTTATGGGAGCAGGCTTGGAAGTCAGGTCGCAGTTGTACATAACGAACAGTTGTCCACGGTTGCGTATGGTGATTTTGTTGACACCTTGTTTCAGGTAGTAGATATCACCTGATGCGGCGGTCTGTACATAGGGAGCATCTTCCAGGAAATTGGTTCTTTCTTCTCCTACGCATTGAAGAGATACGTCTTGTCCGTGTGTGTCGCCTACAAGAACGATGATTTCATCGTTTTGTTCAACGGAGATTCCTGTCAGATTGTCCAGGCAACTGTAATGCTTGGTCATTAATTTGTTTGCCCATATATTGACATCGCTGTATGCTTCGTAGTTGCGTATGCGGAATTCCTTTTCCCATTCATCGTAGGTATTATTCTTTAAGGCTTCGGCAATGCGGATAAAATAACTATTGGGCAATGCTTGTATATCTTCATTGGTTATTCCGTTTTTCAATTCTGTACAGGTTATGTCTGTAAATACGGTCAATAGCTTATTTTCGAGGGTTTTATCGGTGTTTGTTTTAAAGAACTGCATTTCGTCGCAACTCACAAAGTTGCCCAATCCGCTTTTTACAACAAATTTGATTCCGGTAGCTTTTATGCTGTTTTTGAAAGAAACTTTGGATGGATTATTTTGCATTTTGAAGTCGTAGCTACCTTGCAGGGTATAGTTTTTTCTTCCTTCATCTGTAGAAGTATAAACTTCTACCTCTCCGAAATTTCCATTTCCAGAGCGTGTGTAATAGATGAAATAGTCTATTTCTGTATCACCTCTGAAATAGTATTCCAATGTTACGGGAAGTTGGGTATTGTTCCATAGACTGTGATAGTGTGACTCTGTTCCGTCAATCGTGAATTTTCCGTCATAGGATTTTTCGATACCGTATCCCGGTTGGTATTCGCTTGCTTTTCCGCCATAAGGTTTTATTTGAATATCTGCATCTACAACTACGTCGTTAGAGCCATATTGGGTAATAGTAATTGTATATTTACGAATGGGAGAAATCACATTGATGGTTGCTGTTCTTTTATCTCCGGTATTTTCTTGTATTGATACATTTATGTGGTCAGCAGATGGAAATGCAGTCAGCCACTTATCTGTATATACCACTTCCCATTCTTTGACGGAAAGCGTGGTGGTGACTGGTATGCTGAAACTTGTAGCTGATTTGTCTAATTCTTTGTTTAATGTTTCACTGGCTATTTCAAAGATATTTGTTGCATTGGCTTTATTATCGTCTTTGCAAGCTATCAGGATGACAAGTGACAGGCAGAATATGGTTTTGGATATAATGTGTATTAGTTTCATTCCGTTTCATTTTAAAAGGAAATGAATAGTATTTCCTGTATAGAATAACTATTCATTTCGCATATGTTTATTTAAAGATTAGAAAGAACTTACAGAGCGTATAAACTGAATTCACTCCATACGAAAAATGCACCACCTGTAAAGTTTTGTTTGCAGATAAAACGTATGCTCTTAAACGGAGACGTACTTTCCAGTTTGGTAGAGTTGAACACTTCCGCACCTCCGCCGGGAAGTGAATCGGCATCCCAGGCATATGACTTAAGTGGAGTGAATGTTTGTCCGTCATTGCTTGTTTCGACATCAAACCATGCTAATGCGGCGTTTCCATTAGAATCTCTGTTGGTATAAGAGAACATAAATGACGATATGGTGTTCGGTAAGTTGACTTGTACATAATGTTTTCCTTCTACCGCAACACTCCATGCACTATGGAAGAATGTTCCTATCTTTCCATCTAATACATTGGCCAATGGACCTTCGGAGGGCTCTTGAGCATTGGTAGATAGCATACTTGCTTCCAACGGGAATTTTGAATTTACTCCTAACAGGTAAGCATCGTTGTCTTTTTGGAATGTTTCAAGGCTGATGCTTTGCAAAACCAAAGGAAGTACGTAAGTATTCATATCTAATTCAGTAGTCTCCGTTCTGTTGACAGTGACGGTCAGATTAGCGGTTTTGTTACCTTTGCTGAAAGTTACTACACCATTGTTTTCCAATGTATATCCATTTTGTAATAAAGGATGATTTCCAGCCTTAGTCTCATCAACTTCGACTGTACAAGTGAAATCCCACTTATTCTCTATTTGCAGTTCTAACGGAATGGTCAGAGTGGTCGTACCTTTACCGCAATATTGAGCTTGTAATCCTTTTTTTGTAAAGGTAACAGACGGTATAATCACATTAGGTCTGACAATCAGTATATTCTGTGCACTGCTTACCGAATCTGTCTCACTTTTTAGAATTAACGGAATCACATAATCTTTTTCTGTATCAGCCAATTCATCAATGTTGTTTGTATGTAATGTCAGATTGACTTTTTTATATCTTTCGTTAGCATTGAAAAACATATCCTGTCCGGCTAATTCATAGCAATTTTCCGGTAATGCTTCAAGCGATAGACCGCGTGTTTCATTGTAAACCTTCAGTTCTTCTTTATTCATTGGACAAATGACAGCTTCCGCAGTTTTTTCCGGTGAAGTACCGTTTTTCATAATTGAAAGTTCGTAAGTAGAGTTTTCGCCCGTTTTGTAAATGGTTAAATCTACTATTCCATTTGTTTTCAGCATAAGTATTTTCTGAAAATCAGCTTGGAAGATAGCACTTTCATCAATATCTTCGCAAGCGGTGTTGATGGCTAATAATCCCAATAATAAGGATGATAAATATATTTTTTTCATGTTTGTAGACGTTTTATGAATTAATAACCGGGTGACTGTACCATTTGAGGATTTTTGTACACTTCATTGTAGAATACAGGAGCAATGTACATTCTGTTTTCCCATGCATACGGTTGCGGAACCTTCACGCGTTGGTTATATTCCTCAAAAGTGGGGTTCACCTTTGCTTCTGCATTCAGACCTTCGCGTTTTCCGGCAGCAAGATATTTAGGACCCTCTACCCAACGACGGATATCGAAGTAACGATGGCCTTCTCCCCATAATTCGATGAAGCGTTCATTGCGTACCCAATCCATCAATGTCATATCTTTGCTGATGTCCTCTTTGGTCAGTGCGGGTACTCCTGCACGTTCGCGTATGATATTCAGGTTGTCTAATGCATCATCATTACCCAGTGCAGCTTGGCATTCGGCCAGGTTAAGGTATAATTCAGCCATTCTGATGAGTGGTTTGGGTTTATGTTGCAGGTTCCAACTGTTGTTTGCCGACAGATTCAGGTTCGGTTGGATATACTTTTGGCACAAGAAACCTGTTACGCAATGGTCTCTGTTGAATAATTCAGGATTGTATCCTTGCTTTTCTCCATTTCTTAACTCTAATTTTAAAGGTTGGCCGGCACATAGTGTAGACGAAAAATCACCGCCGTTGAATGCAATCCATGCATAATAGCGTGGTTCGCGTGCTATATTAATATTTATGATATCTTCACGGTCGGAAATACCTGCACTTTTTAACCAGTCTTCTTTTGCGTAGAATGTTTCGTCTTTTTCGGGAAGTTTTCCGTTCTTCGTATAGAAATGTTCTATTGTATAGAGGAAAGGTGAAATTCCACTATATCCGCTATACCAGTTACCACCGTTCAACTTCAATACACGTGTCGGAATGGAAGCTATATAATTATCGTCGGTGGCGTTCAATCCCCATATTGTTTCTTTATTTCCTTCGCTGGGTCTCATTTGGGTGACATATCGCATCAGAAGTACTTTTTTGGCAAATGCTTCCCCTTCCGGTGTGGATGTATTAATACCGGGAATGTAAGGTAGAGGTACATTCTGTTCGGCATATTTTTCTTCATTCCTATAAAGGTCGTTTCCGTTGCTTAGAGCAGCATCTATTGCCTCTTCACAGGCTTTTTGGGCACGTACCCATTTTTCTCTGCTATAGGTTTTGCTGACTAATTCTTTTCCATAACCGGGAGTCTCAAAATTTTTATTTTGCCATTCGGGGTAAGGGAAACTACCGTTCCATAGCGGGGAGGCTGCATACATTAATACACGTGCTTTCAGGGCTTTTGCTATGACAGTTGTAGCACGTCCCCATTCGCTGACATCTTTTGTACGGGTATCGGGAAGTCCGCTTCGGATAGCATCCTCCAACATATTTACAATCCACTCTGTTACATAGTCGTAGTGTGAACGGCCGTTGTAACTTGCATTTGGTGTGTCTTGCGGTATGTAGGAGTCGGTGATTGGGCAAGGGCCATAGAAACGGAGCACTTCAAAATGATAATAAGCAAGCAGGAATTTAGCTTCGGCGCTCCATTCGGTGCGTTGCTGTTCTGAAATACCTCGTGCGTTTTCTAATTCTTGCAAGAACAGGTGCGTTTGTCCGACAAACCGATAGAACGATCCCCAACGATGGTCTATCAAGTTTTGTGGTGTATTTAGATTGTATGCTATTTTATGAGCCGCGTGTCCCCATAATTCGGGCAAAGCATATTCGTCTGTACTGGCTTCCGAGTCAGTATAAGACATCGGACTTCTCACTCCTGCATAGCATGAATAGAGGAAACCGAGAGTAGATTCGGCATCTTGAGTCGCATCCGAAAGTCCGGGTTGCTCAACAGGAACTACATCCAGAAAATCGCATGAACTGACTATTCCGCACATTGCCATAGCAAATGCGCTGCTCCATAATTTTATGTTTTTAAGTAGTCTCATAATTCTAATAAATGTTTTTCAGGTTAAAAATTCAGTTGTAATCCAATATTAAACGTTCTTTGTAACGGATATTTGTACCATTCCAATTCCGGGTCCCAATCTTTGAATGGTGAGAATACTGCCAGGTTGTCGCCTGTAAGATAAACACGACCGTGTTTGAAACGGTAACCTAATTCCAAAGTCTTGAACCGTAGGAAATTTCCATTGCGCATCCAGTATGTGCTGGTTTGCTGGTTGTTTGCTACGCTACTGTTGGTTAATCCTAAACGGGGATATTTGGCATTCGGGTTCGGATTGGCTTCCGTCCAATAGTCATCGGCGATGAATTGGAAAATATTGCGGTCTGTTTCACCGAAAGGATGGATACCGGATACAAATATTTTACGCATGGCAGAACCGTTGAAGAATACGCCAAAGTCGAATTTTTTATAAGTGAGGTTAAGACCGAAACCATATTGGATACGTGGAGTTTTTCCATATTCGGAAATCAATGCTTTATCGTAGGAGTCGATAACACCGTCGCCGTTCAAATCGCGGTATTTGATATCTCCGGGTTGAGGAGTACTACCGAGGTTTTGTGCAGGGCTGTTGTCAATTTCTTCCTGGCTTTGGAACAATCCTTCTGCTATGTATCCGTAGGAAGCAGCGAGGGAGTGTCCTGTACTGGTTTGCCATTTGTACGGATAAATCGGTTCATCCAGATTTTCATATCTGTTTTGAGTATATGTGAAGTTTGTGCGTACATCCATTGACAAATCTTTTGTGATTTGCTGGTGGTAATTGCTGCTGAATTCAAATCCCCAGTTGCTCACTTCTCCCATGTTTTTCCACGGTTTGGCTGTGTAATATCCCAGTGATTCGGGCCATGCTTCACGGTGAATTAAGATGTTGTAGCGGCGTTCGTGGAAATAGTCGGCAGTAATGTTCCAGTTTCTGAATAAATTCAAATCAAGACCGATGTCAAATTTCCGTGAACGTTCCCATCCGCCGTTGACAACACCGTATTGATTGACGAAAGGTCCTTTTTTAGTTGTATTCCAATCTTCTCCGGTAGTGAAGCCTACGCTTCCCAAACTGAATGAGTCGATATACAAGAAGTGAGGAGAGTTGGCAATCAGACCTGTTTCATCACTACCTACAAGACCCAAAGAAGCTCTTATCTTCATGTTGTCGACTGTATTCTTGAGGGGTTCGAAAAATGGTTCATTGCTGATAACCCATCCTAAAGAAGCAGCAGGGAAGAATTCAAAGCGATTACCTTTTGCCAGACGTTCTGTTCCGTTGTATCCGAAATTGAATTCAAACAGATACCGTTGTCCGTAGTCATAGGTGAAGCGTCCGGAGAAGCCCTGGTTGCGCTTGGGAAGCGGGTTGTTGTAATAGGTCTCTTTATAATCACGTTGCATATACATCAACATTCCGCCTACGTTATGCAAACCGAATTGACGCTGATAGTTTAATTGGAACTGGAGCGTGATGGTACGGTCGCTGTTCTTGGCTATGTCACCTTGTGAGATATAATCTGTTCCGGAAGTGCCTAATCGTTCCAAGTCGTAAGTTGTGGGATTGAGGGGGTCGTAACTTCCGCTTGCCACTCTGTAGTAATAAGGTTCTATGCTACGTGTATATGCGGTTACCGAGTAATTTTTGAAGTTTACCAATGCATTGGCACTTAAACCTTTTGTGATGAAATCGAATTTCTGGTTGATTTTCAAGGTTGTGTTCAATGTGTTTTCGTCCGACTGTTTGAACGAAGTTGACATATAAGCATACGGATTGCTACGGTAGTTATTACCACTGATGTAACTGTTACCGAATCTCATGTGGCTGTCGCCTTCTTGTTGCGGATAATAAGCCGGGAAGTTGATAGGATTGGCAGCCAATGTCATTGCAAACAAATCGGAAGTGCTGAAATTCGGTCCTTTGAGATTGCCGATTTGTGCATTCATGTTCAAGTCGATTTTAGTACTTGATGTCACCTTGTAGGAAATGTTGTTCTGGAAATTATATCTCAGGTTATTGATATTGTTGTTCCATGAATAAAGTTTGGGTGAATCTAACAATCCTGTATCGTGGTTGACATTCAAACTCATATAATAGGTTACTTTTGAACCACCACCCGACAAGTTGACGTTGGCACGTTGATTGATTGCCATATTTCTGAAAATTAAACTTCCCCAGTCAACATCAGGGTACACGTATGGATTGATGTGGCTACGTGTGCCGTCGATTTGTTCTTGTGAGTATTTGGGAGTGATTCCCGGAGTACGGGTTAACTGAGCTTCGTTGTACATTTCCATCCATGTGGCACCGTCTGCGAATTTGGGGAATCTCATCGGACTGTTGAATGAGTTTTCTACAGTGATGTTGATTTTTGCTTTCGAGTTTTCCTGTCCTCTTTTGGTGGTAATCAACATTACACCATTTGCACCACGTGCACCATAAATAGCTGTGGCCGAAGCATCTTTCAAGATAGAGAAACTTTCGATGGTTTCTGCAGGGATGTTATTTAAGTCTGTTGTAGAGATTTCCACATCGTCCAACATGATAAGCGGGGTTGCACGTCCGCCGAATGTGGCGATACCACGAATATAGAATTCGGATGCTGCTCCCGGTTCACCACTGGAGGTTGTTGCGATGACACCTGCCAGTTTACCGGCAAACGAATTGGTGAGTGAAGAACTCGGAGCTTTCAACTCCAAACCTTTTACACTTGTGATTGAACCTGTTACACTGACTTTTTTCTGCGTTCCCGAACCGACGATTACCACTTCGTCCAATACTTCGTTGTCAGATTCCAGTTTGATATTAATAACTCCTAAGTCTTCTACTGGAATTTCGCGCTTTTTGTAGCCGATGTAAGTAATTTCAAGTGTAATTCCTTTTTTGGTTGGTACGGAAATGCTGAAGTTACCATCCATGTCGCTAATGACACCTGTATTTTCACCTTTTACAACGATGTTTGCGCCAATGATTGGCGTGCCGTCGGATGCATCTGTAACTGTACCGCTGATGGTACGCTTTTTAGTCTGTTGTGTAGTTGTTGTTTTTTCTACTTTAAGGATGACTTCTTTTCCTTTGACAACATAGCTTATTCCGCTACTGCTGAAAACTTCGTGCAGAACTTTTTCGATAGAACCGTTGCAACTGATGTCTTTTTTAGGGACATTTTCCAAATCTAATCCATTATAAAAAAAGGAATAGTCACTGCTTTTCTCAATAATCTGAATAATTTGTTTGATTGTTAGAGATTGTCCATTAACAGTAATGTTTCCCTGTGAAGCAAGGGATGATAATGGACAAAAAAGCAATGCTAATGCGATATATTTGACATATCGCTTGCAACCGAAAATGGTAAAGTTTCTCATGCTTTTTAAATTTAAAATTAAAAAAAAATAATAATATAATATTCTCATTAATAAACGATTATTTTACTACCTTCTTCTTTCTTGTTCAGGTTCAGACTGTAGCATATTTTGTAAAGCACTTCATCAATTTTTTCATCATGCCGGATATTTCCACTGAATGAAGATTGTTGTATATGTGTTGCTTTTAAAACGATGTCACTATCATATTTCTGGTTTATGAATTCGATGAGTTGGTTTAATGGAATATCTTTAAAGGTATATTTGCCATTTTCCCAGTTGATATTTGTAATGCTTTCTATTTGAGTTTGTGAGTTGGCTGAATTATAAATGAGTTTTTGTGAGGGAAACATTTCCTTTGTTTGTTGGGTCGATTGTATGTTGAACTCAACCTTTCCTTTAAATAAGGTTACTTCGCAGAGATCGGTGTTTTCTTGCTTTACAAGAAAACAGGTTCCTTTTACCTCAATAAAAGCATCATTGATATGTACTTGAAAGGGGCTTTCTTTGCGTTTGAAAACTTCAAATAAAGAGTTACCGCTTAACCATACTTTTCTGTCTTTATTGAAATCTTTGTAATATTCAATAGAGCTTCCGGGTTCCATCCATACTTTACTGCTATCTGGAAGTATATGTAATGTGTTGTACTGTGTTGTAATCTTGACTAATTCATTTTCTGAAAATTTGTAGTTTAATGAGTGTTTCCACAATCCGGCTATACCTAATAATAGGGCAAGAGAGGCGGCAACGTAAATCCACCTAAGTTCTACAGGAACT
>ERZ778512.446-NODE-446-length-36894-cov-6.255762_pt1 | contig 36894 bp, 27 predicted proteins | sample MGYA00510346_ERZ778512 | MGnify/ENA primary metagenome ERZ778512 (study PRJEB29527, sample SAMN07138962) | mouse gut metagenome | material: feces | host: mouse | place: China:Nanjing | collected 2016-01-25 ...
CTTATGACAGGCTTCCCGACCGCTCAAAAGGCCGGGAAGCTTTTTTTGATTCTACTGGAGGTTTGATCTCATTGGCCTAATTACCCCAACTCTCCCAATCCACCCAACTCTCCCAGTCCTCCCAATCAGCCCCAGCCCCCACCTCTCCCGGCTCCCACTTACGTTAATTATTTTAAAAGTTTGTTGAATATCGGGTGGAAATTATTACCTTTGGCCTTTAAATACGCTGCAATCAGCAGCATCACATACCTGAAATCAATACTATCTTTACCTTATTGACCTATATGAATCTAAGCAAACGAATCAGTCTGCTGGGCCTCGCAGCCGCAGCTACTATCGGTGCGTGGGCCGATGGAAAGCCCTATGTATCTAAAGTCTGGTCGCCGGATCTCGGCAACGGACAGTATATAAACCCGGTTATCGACGCCGACTATTCCGACCCTGACGTAGTGCGCGTCGGCGATGACTTCTACATGACAGCATCAAGTTTCTGCGACATTCCCGGCCTTCCGATTCTCCACTCAAAAGATCTGGTCAACTGGACTCTTATAGGCCACGCAATCACCGAAATGCCCGAATACGCTCAGTCTGCCAAAGACCCCAGCCACGGCAACGCCGTATGGGCTCCCGCCATCCGCTACCACAACGGCGAATTCTATATATATTATGGTGATCCCGATCTGGGCATCTTCATGACCAAGACCAAAAACCCCGCAGGCCCCTGGGAACCGCTCGTCCACGTCTACAAAGCCAAAGGAGTCATTGACCCCTGCCCCATCTGGGACGAAGACGGACGCGCCTACATAGGCCACGGCTATGCCGGCAGCCGCGCCGGAGTCAAGAGCATCCTCGGCATGATCGAGATGACCCCTGACGGAACCAAGGCCATCGGCCAGGACAAAGTAATCTATGACGGACACCTCGAAAACGAAACCATCGAAGGCGCAAAACTCTACAAGCGCGACGGTTGGTACTACATCTTCTCCCCCGCCGGAGGCGTAGCCACCGGATGGCAGGAAGTGCTTCGCTCGAAAAACATCTGGGGCCCCTATGAAACCCGCAACGTAATGGAACAGGGTTCTACCGACATCAACGGCCCCCACCAGGGCGGATGGGTCGACACCCCCGATGGAAAAGAATACTGGTTCCTCCACTTCCAGGACAAAGGCCCCTACGGCCGAGTGGTACACCTCCAGCCTATGGAATGGCGTCAGGACGGATGGCCGGTGATCGGTGTTGACCCCGACGGCGACGGCCGCGGCGAACCCGTCAGAAAATACCGCAAACCCAACGTAGGCAAAACCTACGCCGCCGTCAACCCGGCCGAGAGCGACGAATTCGACACCATCGAACTCGGCAAGCAGTGGCAGTGGAAAGGCAACCCCAACGCACTCTGGTACTACACCGACGCCAACGCCTCGACACTCCGCCTCTTCTCGCAGCACAACGAAGGCGCAAAGACCCTCTATGACGCCTCCAACCTCCTGCTTCAGAAATTCCCGGCCCAGAACTTCACGGCCACAGCCAAAGTAAAATTCTTCCCCCGCAAGAAAAACGGCAAAATCATGGCAGGCGAACGCGCCGGCCTCATCGTCACCGGCTATGACTTCGCAGCCCTCTCGCTCGTGAGCCGCGAAGACGGAGTCTATCTCACCGAGGCTGACTGCGTCAAAGCAAGCAAGGGTGCCGACGAAACTGAAGTAGCCTCTGTCAAGATCGACCCCGAAAAAGAAATCTATCTCCGCGTCCAGATCCGCATGGTAGGCCCCAAGAAACCCATGCAGAAATCAGACTACAAGACCGAAGCCACATTCTATTACAGCCTCGACGGCAAGAAGTTCACCAAGTTCGGCCGCCCCTTCAACGTGCGCGAAGGCCACTGGATCGGCGCCAAGCTCGGCCTCTTCTGCACCCGCGACTGGGTCAGCAACGACAGCGGCTGGCTTGACATCGACTGGTTCCGCATCACTAAATAACGAACTCCACCCTCATGCCCCACACCTCTCTCCTCGCCTCAGTCCACACAATATAATCATACCTTAGAAATGAAATATCGTCTTGCCTCCCTGCTTCTGATGGTCTGCGCCCTGACAGGGCTCAAGGCATCAGCCGCCGAATGGAAACACGACATCTACGTCAACCCCGACGGATCAGCCGACTACACCACCGTCACCGAAGCTCTTGACGGCATCCGTGCCTATATGGACTACAACGTCACAGTCCACATAGCCAACGGAGTCTACAAAGAAAAGGTCGTCATTCCCTCATGGCTCAAAAACGTGACATTCGAAGGCCAGAACGCCGACTCGACCATTATAACCTTCGACCATCACGCCAACATCGACAACATGGGCACCTTCCGCACCTACACCGTAAAGGTAGAAGCCTGTGACGCCACCTTCCGCAACCTCACCATCGAGAACAACGCCCCACAGCTCGGCCAGGCCGTAGCGCTCCACACCGAAGGTGACCGCCTGCGCTTCATCAACTGCCGATTCCTCGGCAACCAGGACACAGTCTTCACCGGAGGTAAAAACAGCCGCCTGTACTTTGACGGCTGCTACATCGAAGGCACCACCGACTTCATCTTCGGCCCGGCCACAGCCTATTTCAGAAAATGCGACATCCTCTCCAAACGTGATTCATACATCACCGCCGCATCGACTCCGGAAGACGTAAAATACGGCTACATCTTCGACTCCTGCACCTTGCGCGCACTGCCTGAAGTTACCAAAGTGTATCTCGGACGCCCCTGGCGCCCCTATGCCCACACCGTATTCATCAACTGCGAGATGGGTTCACACATCCGTCCCGCCGGATGGCACAACTGGAACAACACCGACAACGAACGCACAGCCCGCTACGGCGAATACGGCTCGCGCGGAGCCGGCGCCTCCCAGGAAGGCCGTGTCAGCTGGGCCATGAAAGTCTCTGACACCGAAGCCGCTGACTGTCTCGACATCGCCAAGGTCTTCGCCGTCACCACCGGATGGAATCCCGCCGAATAAAAGGTTGTTTAAAACCAAGCGAAAACCATTGCTTTTAAACAACCTCCAAACCCGCGACACCTCTCCGCTTTATACCTCTGACAATAGCAGAAATTAAAAAAACAATCAACAATATCACTAAAATCATGAAAGCTTTAAACAAACTCACCGCACCCAAAGCGGTTGCACCCGAAAGAATCATCCAATTCGGCGAAGGCAACTTCCTCCGCGCCTTCGTTGACTGGATCATCAAGAATATGAACGACAAAACCGATTTCAACTCATCGGTTGTAGTCGTACAGGGTACCCCCGACGCATTCGTGATGCAGCTTCTCCAGGGTCAGGACTACCTCTACCATGTAAACCTCCAGGGCCGTCTCGACGGCGAAGTGATCAACTCCTTCACCCGTGTCGACGTGATCAGCCGCGGTCTCAGCCCCTTCACCCAGTTCGACGCCTTCCTCGCGCTGGCCGACCAGCCCGAAATGCGCTTCGTCATCTCCAACACCACCGAAGCCGGCATCGCCTTCGATCCCGAATGCAAGCTCAACGACCGCCCCGCCGCATCTTATCCCGGCAAGCTCACACAGCTCCTCTACCGCCGATTCAAAACCTTCAACGGAGCAGCTGACAAAGGCTTCATCATCATGCCCTGCGAGCTTATCTTCGAAAACGGCCACCATCTGAAAGAAATCATCTTCAAATACATCGACCTCTGGAAAGAAGATCTCGGCTCTGACTACGAGGCATTCCGCGCATGGTTCGAAAACCACTGCTACGTATGCGCCACACTCGTTGACCGCATCGTCCCCGGCTTCCCCCGCAAGGAAATCAACCAGATCCAGGAAAAACTCGGCTACAAGGACAACATCGTGGTCCAGGGCGAAGCCTTCCACCTCTGGGTGATCGAGCGCGCCTCAAACATGAGCCTCGAACAGCTCCGCGCCGAATTCCCCGCTGAAAAAGCCGGTCTCCAGGTACTCATCACCGACTCTGAGGCACCCTACCACGAACGCAAGGTGACCCTGCTCAACGGCCCGCACACCGTGCTCTCGCCCGTAGCCTTCCTCAGCGGAGTCAACATTGTCCGCGATGCCTGCAACCACCCCGTCATCGGCAAGTACATTCACAAAGTACAGTTCGACGAACTCATGCAGACCCTCAACCTCCCGATGGAAGAACTCCAGAAGTTCGGTGCAGATGTCCTCGAACGCTTCAACAACCCCTATGTTGACCATCAGGTGACATCGATCATGCTCAACTCCTTCCCCAAATACCAGACCCGCGACCTTCCCGGCCTCAAGACCTATCTCGAACGCAAGGGCGAACTCCCCAAAGGCCTCGTGCTCGGTCTCGCAGCCCTCATAACCTACTACAAGGGCGGCAAGCGTGAGGACGGCACAGAAATCGTGCCCAACGACGATCAGAAGATCATGGATCTCCTCACCGGACTCTGGTCAAGCGGCGACACCCGCAAGGTTGCCGAAGGAGTCCTCGCAGCCAAAGATCTCATCTGGGGCGAAGAACACGGCGATCTCAACCAGATCCCCGGTCTCACCGACCTCGTCACCGAGTATCTCGACTCGATCGCATCGAAGGGCATGCTCGAAACAGTCAAGGAAGTTGTTGAAGCATAACATCCCCCCGACTGACAGATGAAAGACTTTCTCAAGATCAATCCCGCCGACAACGTAGCAGTGGCCATCAACGCGCTCAGCGCCGGAACAGCCCTTAACGTAGACGGCGAAGAGATCACACTTGTGGCCGACATCCCCGCCGGCCACAAGTTCGCTCTCCGCGACATAGCCGAGGGCGAGAACGTGATCAAATACGGTTTCCCGATCGGTCACGCGCGCCACGCCGTGAGCCGCGGTGCATTCCTCGACCACAACGACATCAAGACCAACCTCGAAGGCCAGCTCGACTACTCCGACATAGCCATCGACAACCCCTCGGCTCCCGCCCCCGGATCGGCCCGCAAAGGCGCCGAAGCAACCTTCATGGGCTATGAGCGCGCCGACGGCCAGGTAGGCATCCGCAACGAACTCTGGGTCATCCCCACCGTGGGCTGCGTCAACGGCATCGTGAAGCAGATTGTAGACCGCCTCAACGCCGAAACCAAGGCCGAGGGAGTGGACGGTATCTTCGGATTCCCCCACAACTACGGCTGCTCGCAGCTCGGCGATGACCACGAAAACACCAAAAAGATCCTGCGCGACATGGTGCACCACCCCAACGCCGGCGGCATCCTCGTGGTAGGACTCGGATGCGAAAACAACCAACCCAAGGTTTTCGAGGAATTCTGCGGCGACTATGACCGCTCCCGCGTGAAATTCATGGTATGCCAGGAAGTGGAAGGCGACGAAGTGGAAACCGGAGTAAGAATTCTCCGTGACCTCTACGAACAAGCCCGCAACTTCAAGCGCACCACCGTACCGGCCTCCAAACTCCGCATCGGCCTCAAGTGCGGCGGATCAGACGGATTCTCAGGCATCACAGCCAATCCGCTGCTCGGAGAATTCTCAGACTGGCTCTGCGACCAGGAAGGCGGCACAACAGTGCTCACCGAAGTCCCCGAAATGTTCGGAGCCGAGACAATCCTCATGCGCCGCTGCGCCGACAACAGCCTGCTCGGCCAGACCGTGTCACTCATCAACAACTTCAAGGAATACTTCCTCAGCCACGGCGAACCCGTAGGCGAAAACCCCTCTCCGGGCAACAAGGCCGGCGGCATCTCCACCCTTGAGGAAAAAGCCCTCGGTTGCACCCAGAAGTCCGGCAAGAGCCCCGTATTCGGAGTGATGGAATACGGCGAACGCATCAGCAACCACGGCCTCAACCTCCTGTCGGCTCCCGGCAACGACCTCGTGGCCTCCACAGCTCTCGCCGCCGCAGGCTGCCAGATGGTGCTCTTCACCACAGGCCGCGGCACACCGTTCGGCACCTTTGTCCCCACCATGAAGATCTCAACCAACTCCGGACTCGCAAAGCGCAAGCCCACCTGGATCGACTTCAACGCCGGACGCCTTGTGGAAGACAGCTCGATGGCCGACGTACTCGCCGACTTCATTGACTACGTGCTCAAAGTAGCCTCAGGCGAAGAAGTCAACTCCGAAAAGAGCGGCATCCACGAAATAGCCATCTTCAAAAACGGCGTGACGCTCTGATCACCTCTCCTTATCACCAAAAACAATAACCATTAAAAATCCATTTCTGCATGAAACCTTTCATGGACGAAAACTTCCTGCTGCAGACCGAAACCGCACAGAAGCTATATCACGAACACGCGGCTAAGATGCCCATCATCGACTATCACTGCCACCTCATACCCAAGATGGTAGCCGATGACCACCGCTTCAAGTCAATCACTGAAATCTGGCTTGGCGGCGACCACTACAAATGGCGCGCAATGCGCTCCAACGGTGTTGACGAACGTTTCTGCACCGGCACCGACACTTCAGACTGGGAAAAATTTGAAAAATGGGCCGAAACCGTACCCTACACCTTCCGCAACCCCCTCTACCACTGGACACACCTCGAACTCAAGACCGCATTCGGCATTGACAAGCTACTCAACCCCGAAACCGCCCGCGAGATCTTCGACGAATGTAACGACAAGCTCCTCAACGACCCCAACATGACCGCCCGCGGACTCATGCGCCGCTACAACGTGGAAGCCGTCTGCACCACCGACGATCCCGTCGACACACTCGAATACCACAAGCAGGTACGCGACAGCGGCTTCGAGATCAAGATGCTCCCCACCTGGCGTCCCGACAAAGCAATGGCCGTTGAAAACCCCGCCGAATTCCGCGCATATGTTGAAAAACTCGCCGAAGTTTCAGGCGTTGAGATCAACAAGTTCCAGGACATGATCGATGCCCTCCAGAAGCGCCACGACTTCTTCGAGGAGATGGGCTGCCGCCTGTCAGACCACGGCATCGAGGAATTCTACGCCGAAGACTTCACTGACGGCGAGATCGAAGCCATCTTCGACAAAGTCTACGGAGGCAAGCAGCTCACAGCAGAAGAGATCAACAAGTTCAAGAGCGCCATGCTCCTGGTGTTCGGCGAGATGGACTATGCCTCAGGCTGGACCCAACAGTTCCACTACGGTGCCATCCGCAACAACAACTCCAAGATGTTCAAGCTCCTCGGCCCCGACACCGGCTTTGACTCTATCGGCGAATTCACCACTGCCAAAGCCTGCGCCAAGTTCCTTGACACCCTCAACTCACGCGGCAAGCTGACCAAGACCATCCTCTATAACCTCAACCCCTGCGCCAACGAAGTGCTCGCCACAATGCTCGGCAACTTCCAGGACGGCACCATCCCCGGCAAGATCCAGTTCGGCTCAGGCTGGTGGTTCCTTGACCAGAAAGACGGCATGGAGAAGCAGATGAACGCCCTCTCGCTTCTGGGCCTGCTCAGCCGTTTCGTCGGCATGCTCACCGACTCACGCTCATTCCTTTCATATCCACGCCACGAATACTTCCGCCGCACACTGTGCAACCTCGTGGGCAACGATGTGGAAAACGGTCTCATCCCCTACACCGGCTATGAAGAAAACCGGGTCAACCAGATGATCGAGGATATCTGCTACAACAACGCCAAAAACTACTTCAAGTTCTAATCTATGGCAGCAGCAACCTCACCCCTCTCAGCAGCAAACCAGAAGATGACAAACTTCCGCTGGACCATCTGTGCACTGCTTTTCCTCGCAACGACTGTCAACTACATGGACCGCCAGGTGCTTTCGCTCACCTGGAAAGAGTTCATCTCCCCTGAATTCCACTGGTCCGACGCAAACTACGGTCTGATCACTGCAGTCTTCTCCATCGTCTATGCCGTGGCCAACCTACTGGCAGGCCGCTTCATTGACTGGATGGGCACCAAGAAAGGCTACCTTTGGGCCATCGGCGTATGGTCAGCCGGCGCCTGCCTCCACGCAGCCTGCGGCATCGCCACCGAAGCCACACTCGGTCTCCATGACGCCACCGGCCTTGTAAAGGCCACCGGCGACCTTGCCATCACAATCGCCACCGTATCGGTCTACTTCTTCCTCGCAGCCCGCACCATCCTCGCCCTCGGCGAGGCCGGCAACTTCCCGGCAGCGATCAAAGTGACAGCCGAATACTTCCCGAAACGCGACCGCGCATATGCCACCTCGATCTTCAACGCAGGCTCGGCCGTAGGCGCTCTTATCGCACCCTTCTCCATCGGCCCGCTCGCCAAATTCTTCCAGAGCATCGGCTGGGGCAACGGATGGGAAATGGCCTTCATCATCATCGGTGCCCTCGGCTTCGTCTGGATGGGCTTCTGGATTTTCCTCTATAAGAAACCCGCTGAAAACCCGCGTGTCAACGCCGCCGAGCTCGCCTATATCGAGCAGGACGATGACGCTGCTGACGAAACAGCCAGAGAGAAAGCTGAGACCGAAGACAGCAAGACCGCTACCATCCCCTTCCTGAAATGCTTCAAATATCCGCAGACATGGGCCGTATTCTTCGGCAAATTCCTGACTGACGGTGTGTGGTGGTTCTTCCTCTTCTGGACACCCGCCTACATCACCGATGTCTTCAAACTGTCGACTTCATCGGGCGAAGGCATGATGATGATCTTCGTGCTCTACCTGATCACCATGCTCTCGATCTACGGCGGCAAGCTCCCGACCATCTTCATTGACCGCGCCGCAAGCAAAGGCATCACCGTAGACCCCTACTCGGCCCGCATGAAAGCCATGCTTATCTTCGCCGTGTTCCCCCTGCTTGCCCTTCTGGCCCAGCCCATGAGCTCAGTGTCGCCCTGGCTCCCGATCATCATCATCGGTATAGCCGGAGCCGCCCACCAGTCATGGAGCGCCAACATCTACTCAGTGGTAGGTGACATGTTCCCCAAATCGACCATCGCCACCATCATCGGTATCGGCGGCATGGCCGGCGGCATCGGATCATTCCTGATCAACCTCTGCTCAGGTGTGCTCTTCGACTATGCAGCCCAGACCAACATGTCGTTCATGAGCTATGAAGGCAAGCCCGCAGGCTACTTCATCGTGTTCTGCATCTGCGGCGTCGCCTACCTCATAGGCTGGTGCATCATGAAGCTCCTCGTACCCCGCTACAAGAAGATCGAAGCCTGATCCTTAAGGGTTTCCATCAGAAATAACTCAGAATTACCGACAGACTGCCTGAAACGCGCTTTCAGGCTGTCTGCTTTTTGTCAGTTCCGGCTGCCGGAAGCAGCAGGCCGCACACCCGAAAGCACAGACTGATGTCCGTCTGAGACAAAATAATTTCACCGGGGCCGATTTTTTCTGAGTTTTTTAGATGATAATTCAGCGAAAAGAGTTACTTTTGCATCATCTATCCGGTGGGCCTTCGGGTTGCGCCGTGTCCAAAAATTTTCGTATCAAATTATCTAACAACTCAAATTTATCAGATCATGGCTTACGTAATCACTGACTCTTGCGTGGCTTGTGGCACTTGCCAGCCCGTTTGCCCCGTTGACGCAATTTCTGAAGGCGACATCTACCACATCGACCCCGATACTTGCATCGAATGTGGCTCTTGCGCTGAAGTTTGCCCCAGCGAAGCTATCATCCCCGGCGAATAATCCGCCAGCGAGAAGTCTCAAGATTTTACTGCCGCTGAACAGAATTCCTCTGTTCGGCGGCAGCTTCTTTTTATCCCAAGCTGAAGCAGTGAAGCATGGCGGCCCTCACTGAGTCAGGCATATCTCACAGATCCATCTGTATTCCGGAATGCCACATAGCAATCTGATTCATTTTTCAGGAATATCCGGCATAATCCACCCTTTTGCCGCCATAGACTGACACTTTCATCTCAAAACCAGGCCAAGACTGACAAATAGTCAAGCCAAAGATGCCACTGAAATAGCTGAGAAGCCATTTTTATGTTCAATTCTTATGCTTTATAACATCAAAAAAATCTCGCTTTTTTGATCCACCATATTGAATTTAGTGTTACATTTGCAGCGTTAACCAAATCACCAATACCCTTTAAATCCATCAATTTCTTTTTATCATGGATATTAACAATATTCTGAACAGCCTGGAAGCCAAGCATCCCGGCGAAAAGGAATACCTTCAGGCAGTGAAGGAAGTCCTTATCTGTGTTGAGGACGTCTACAATCAGCATCCTGAATTCGAAAAAGCAAAAATCATTGAGCGCATGGTCGAGCCCGACCGCATCGTCACTTTCCGCGTGACCTGGGTCGACGACAAAGGCGAAGTCCAGAACAACATCGGCTACCGCGTTCAGTTCAACAACGCCATCGGCCCGTATAAAGGCGGCATCCGCTTCCACGCATCCGTCAACCTCTCCATCCTCAAATTCCTCGGTTTCGAGCAGACTTTCAAAAACGCTCTGACCACCCTTCCGATGGGCGGCGCCAAAGGCGGCAGCGACTTCTCGCCCCGCGGCAAGAGCGACGCTGAAATCATGCGCTTCTGCCAGGCCTTCATCCTCGGCCTCTGGAAGAACCTCGGTCCTGACCGCGACGTGCCCGCAGGCGATATCGGCGTAGGCGGCCGCGAAGTAGGCTACATGTACGGCATGTACAAGAAGCTCGTCAACGAATGCACCGGCACTTTCACCGGCAAGGGCCTCGACTTCGGCGGTTCACTCATCCGCCCGGAAGCAACAGGTTTCGGCGCTCTCTACTTCGTTCAGAGCATGCTCGACGAAAAGAAAGACAACATCACCGGCAAGACTATCGCCATCTCAGGCTTCGGCAATGTGGCATGGGGCGCAGCCCTCAAGGCCACCGAGCTCGGCGGCAAAGTAGTCACCATCTCCGGTCCTGACGGCTACATCTACGATCCTGACGGCATCTCAGGCGAGAAGATCGACTACATGCTCTATCTCCGCGCCACCGGCGAAGACATCGTAGCACCTTATGCCGAAAAATATCCCAACGCCACATTCTATCCCGGCCGCAAGCCCTGGGAACAGAAGGTAGACATCGCCCTCCCCTGCGCAACTCAGAACGAAGTCGACGGCGAAGACGCCAAGAAGCTAGTAGCCAACGGCGTTGAACTCGTAGCCGAAGTCTCCAACATGGGCTGCACACCCGAAGCCATTGACACCTTCCTCGCCGCCAAGGTAACCTATGCCCCCGGCAAGGCTGTCAACGCAGGCGGTGTGGCCACTTCAGGTCTCGAAATGAGCCAGAACGCCGAACACCTCCAGTGGAGCGCCGAAGAAGTAGACCGCCGTCTCCATGAGATCATGAAGAACATCCACACCCAGTGTGTGAAACACGGCACCGAGGCTGACGGATATATCAACTACATGAAGGGCGCCAACATCGCCGGCTTCATGAAGGTTGCCAACGCCATGATGGGCCAGGGCATCATCTGATCTCCCCGCTGACACTACTCATAACCAGATAGATAACCGGAGGCTGTTTCGCAAGGAAACGGCCTCCGGCGTTTTTACGGGCTATTGAACGCCTCCCTTTACCCAAGACTCTGACAGGCAACTACATATTTCATACAAACCTCACCTCAGAAAGGCCCGCTACTTGTCGCCATACTCTTCGAGGTAGGCTTCGCAGGCCATTTTCAGTTCATCGTACCACTCGCGGCCGAAATGGGCCGTCAGAGGAGCTTCGAGGAACTGATAGAGCCTTACACCCAGTTTGCGTCCAAGCTGTTCGGCCGAACGGCAGATCTTCCAGCGGTGATAGTTCACGGCGGTGAAAGTCGGATACTTGGTCAGACGCACCGGATAGAGCGCACATGACGACGGCTTGCGGAATCCACCGGTCTTCCCCTCGTTGAAGGCGCACTCGATGGCACACTGACACACTCCGCCAGGAGCATAGCAGGTGTAGATGCAGTTGCGGCCATCCACAATCTGAGTGACCAGGTCACCGTCGGGGTCAAGATAGCTCGTGCCCTCCTCGGCTATGCGCTCCTTGGCCGAAGGGAGCAGTTTGTCTTCGAAACGCGGCAACAGACGGTCGATCTCATCGCGTTCCTCCTCGGTAAGCGGCGCGCCAGCATCGCCCTCGATGCAGCATTCGCCCTTGCATTTCTCAATGTCGCAGCAGAAAAAGACCTCGGCAAGGTCAAGCGACACTAATGTATCCTGTATCTGTAGCATAATTTCTTCAGTTGTTTCTTCCATAATCATATAATTCCGGCACTCAGACTCCGGATTTTACAAACGCCACTCCTATCAGCCGGTCGAAGCGCGAACCGCGCGGACGGTGATAGACCCTGACGGTATATTCGTTTACAGTCTCGTAATAATTGCCCTCTATGCTGTTCTCGCCTCTCGTAGCTCCAAAGGGCAGATAGAGATACTGATAGTTGTAGGCTCCCTGCTTGAGAAGCATCGACTGCTCGTAGGCTCCGGTGGCTTGATTGTAGACCATGCGCGAAGAGGTGTCGAAACGGCGCTGGGTCAGATCTCCGTCAATAAAAACATCGCCTCCGGTCATCTCAGGCATGGCAAGCGAGAAGTGGGTCATCACATAGTCGGCCTCCGTGTCGGAATTGTCTGACGACCATTCCCTGATGAAGAAACGCCCATGCTGGGTGCTGTCATAAAGATATTTGCCGTTGGCACGCGGCTCGTCGGTGTAGAGCTGCATATTGTAGACCGGAGCGTCATAGCGGACTTCGGCCACACCCATGCCGGGATAGGTAGTGGAGACGGTCTCGAAACGGCGATACTCGTTGCCGGCAGGAAATATCAGCGGCCGCAGATGGGAATAGAACACCCTGCTGCCCGCCACCCGCTGGGGTGTGGTGAGCACCACTTCATTGTCAGTGCGTCCGTTCTGGCTGATGACCAGGGTCAGATCATTGTAAGGATCGGTCACTCCTCCCGTACGGCTAAGGTCAAGGGCTATCTCAAGCTGCTGATGCGAACGGTTGGTGTCAATGTCGGTCTTCGAACTTACCGTTACAGCCACGCCGGCTGAGAAGTCAGCCACACCGAAACGCGCCTGGAGCAAAGTCTCGTCGGGATCAGACTCATCATAGACCCTCAGCAGATAGTTGCCCGGCTGAGTGATGCGGACATCCCCGTTCGGCACCGTTATTGTATAGTGGACATAATGCACCAGCGTGGCGCGAGAAAAATCGTAGTCCTCCACAATGCCCTCGTTGAATCCGTCGAGAAACTCCGACGCCACCAGCCCTTCAGGACGCCAGCGGGCATCGCAGTGGACCAGCTCATAGCGCATGAAACGCCGCTCGTCTGAAATTTCGTCAAACGAGATCTCGATGCGGCTGTCGCCGTCGCGGAGCGCCACCACCGGCGGAGCGAACTCATCTCCGGCAAGCGTCACTCTGAGCGACCTGAAAGCCGGGTGGAAAATGCCCTGCGACGTATCGACAGACAGATCCTGCCCGGCCGACGCAAGAGCGGCAGCGAGCAGCAGCAGGAAAACCGACAGTCTACCTGCCATCGGCCTCAAGCTGTCTGTGGAGAATCTCCACGGCATCGGTTATCAGTTCAAGGCAAGGCTTGCGGCCCGGACCTTTCAGATCGCGGCAGGAGCAGGACCCCTCAAGTTGCTCGAAAGCGCCCATCGCAGCCTTCACCTTGCCGTAGATATCCTTGCGGTCCATGCCGGCATAAGCCACGCCGCAGATCATAGTGGTCCCAGAAACGGCGCCACAGACCTCCTGACGGCCTCCGAAACCACTCCCGAAACCCTCGGCGAGACGGCCAACGGTCTCGCCGTCAAGACCTGTGACATCATCAAAGGCCATAGCCACCGACTGGCAGCAGTTACGCCCTTCGGCGCGAAGCCGGCGAGCCAGTTCTTTACGTTGCTCAATGCTGTATTTCATAATTCTTTTGTATTCTGTCTATTGCTGTTGCTTTCACTTATCGTTCAGCGATCCGACCATCTGACCGGCTCTATGCCATGCTCTGCAAGATAGGCATTGGCTCTTGAAAACGGGCGGCTCCCGAAAAATCCGCGCGAGGCACTCAGAGGCGACGGATGTGGCGAGGAGATCACGCAGTGGCGCGAACGGTCAATGAACTCCCCCTTGCGCTGTGCATAGGCCCCCCAAAGGATAAACACCAGATGGTCACGACCTTCGGCAAGGCGGCGGATAGCCGCATCGGTGAAAGTCTCCCATCCGTGATTCTGATGCGAAGCCGGAGCTCCGGCATCGACCGTGAGGGTGGAGTTGAGCAGTAAAACACCCTGACGGGCCCAGAAACTGAGGTCGCCCGACGAAGGAGGCTGACATCCGAGGTCAGCTGACAGCTCCGTGTAGATGTTGCGCAGCGAGCGCGGCAGATCCACCTCCGGATTGACCGAAAAACTGAGTCCGTTGGCCTGCCCGGCACCCGGATAAGGGTCCTGACCGAGAATCACCACCTTGACATCATCGAACGGACAGGCATCAAAAGCGGCGAAAATACGTCCGGCAGGCGGATAGACAATCCGTTCGGCGTAACGCCCGCGCACAAAGCGGGTCAGTGCTTCGAAATAATCCTTGTCCCATTCATCGGCAAGCGCCTCTTTCCAGGAAGGTTCTATCTTTACGTCCATCTTGAAGTTTTTTCATTTAAAGCATCGCCGGCAGCCGGCAGAGGCCCCTGAAACGATCTTGTTTAACATTTTTATATGAAGAATAATTCATATCCGGTCATATAACTTTGCAAAAATACGAAAATTTCACTAATTTTGCACCTCGTAAACGCCATGTTCCCGTAGTTCAATGGATAGAATATCGGATTCCGGTTCCGACGATTAGGGTTCGACTCCCTACGGGAATACAAGTAGACACAAAAATCAGCCGCGAGCAAAACCCAGTGATGCAGCCGGCTGATTTTTTATTTTGCCCGCTCCTTTTTGCATTTAACAAAAAAAAGACATATCTTTGCAGCGCGAAAGCCATTTTCGCACCATTAAAAGGTCAGCTCGAATGGTGGAATGGTAGACACGAAGGACTTAAAATCCTTTGGTCATTGCGACCGTGCGGGTTCAAGTCCCGCTTCGAGCACCGGAAGAAATCAGCCACTTAGCTCCGCGCTAACTGGCTGATCTTTTTTTATGCCGGTGTTGGCAGTTTGGCGAAGATTGACTACTTTTACATTGTCAAAATCAGACACACCCTTACCAATCTCTCAATCCATCTACAAAACCAATCAAATGTCACAGAAAAAAAGATACTTCCTCGAAGAGGACGAGATACCCCGCAACTGGTATAATATCCAGGCCGACATGCCGGTGAAACCGATGCCGCCGCTCAATCCCCAGACCCGCGAGCCGATGAAAGCCGAAGATCTCTATCCGATCTTCGCCCGCGAATGCTGCGACCAGGAGCTGAACATGACCGACCGCTGGATTCCGATCCCCGATGAGGTCCGCGAGATGTACAAATACTACCGCTCCACTCCTCTGGTGCGCGCCTATGGCCTTGAAAAAGCGCTCGGCACATCAGCCCACATATATTTCAAAAACGAGAGCGTCTCGCCGATGGGATCACACAAACTCAACTCCGCCATCCCACAGGCCTACTACTGCAAGAAAGAGGGCGTGAAAAACGTCACCACCGAGACCGGCGCAGGCCAGTGGGGCGCGTCGCTTTCATATGCCGCATCGCTCTTCGGACTTGAAGCCGCTGTCTATCAGGTAAAAATCTCCTACGAACAGAAGCCCTACCGCCGCAGCATCATGCAGACATTCGGAGCTCAGGTAACCCCGTCGCCTTCCATGTCGACCCGCGCCGGCAAAAACATTCTGACCGCCAACCCCAACTCACAGGGCTCGCTCGGCACCGCCATCTCCGAAGCCGTGGAACTCGCCCGCACCACTCCTGACTGCAAGTATGCCCTCGGATCAGTGCTCAGCCATGTCACACTCCACCAGACCGTAATCGGACTCGAAGCCGAGAAGCAGATGGAAATGGCCGGAGAGTATCCCGACATAGTGATAGCCTGCTTCGGCGGCGGCTCAAACTTCGGCGGAATCTCCTTCCCCTTCATGCGCCACAAGATAGCAGCCGAGAACGGAAAATCACACACACGCTTCGTGGCAGCAGAACCCGCCTCATGCCCCAAGCTCACCAAAGGCAAGTTCTGCTACGACTTCGGCGACGAGGCCGGCTACACACCGCTGCTGCCCATGTTCTCACTCGGCCACAAATTCCAGCCCGCCAACATCCATGCCGGAGGCCTGCGCTACCACGGAGCAGGTGTGATAGTCAGCCAGTTGCTCAAGGACGGACTGATGGAAGCCGTTGACATCGACCAGATCGAGTCATTCGAAGCCGGCTGCCTCTTTGCCCGCGCCGAAGGCATCATCCCTGCTCCTGAATCGTGTCATGCCATCGCCGCGACCATCCGCGAAGTCAGAAAACTGAAAGAGGGTGAAGAAAAAGTGATTCTCTTCAACCTTTCAGGCCACGGCCTTGTCGACATGGCCTCATATGACAAATATCTCTCCGGTGACCTGATCAACTACACTGTAACTGACGAAGAAATCGAAGCCAACCTTGCCAAGCAACAGTAAGCCCCTGTCACTCATAACCGCATCCCTGCTGGTGCTCAGCGCGCAAGCAAGCCATGCCGCCGACTATGCACCTTCATCCGTCCTGGCTTCCGGCCAGTGGGTGAAGGTACATGTCGATTCAACCTCAGTCTACCGCATCGACTACCCTACGCTCCGCAGCTGGGGATTCGACGAGCCGGAAAAAGTCCGCGTGTTCGGCTACGGCAGTGTCGAGCAGGCACATCCGCTCGACACCGCCCCTGACGACCTGCCTCCGGTTACCGTATGGCACACCGCCGATGCGATGTATTTCTATGGCGAAGGCGACGAGCGCACCGTCCCCTCCACATCATCGTCAATCATAAACTATCGCAACCACTACTCGCGCGGCTCAAATTACTTCCTGACAGCCTCACTGCCCGGCATCACAATCGGCGACACCCTGTGCACAGCGCAGACCACTCCCGTAGAAACCCACCTGTCAATTGATCTGCACCACCCTGAGGAGGTGAATTTCCACTCTGCCGGAGTCTTTTTCTTTTCTCAGGACCTCACCACCCTGCGCAATGGCTACACCTTTACATTCTCGGCACCTGATTTCGCCGGATACGCCAATCTGGCCTACCGCTACGCCTATCTCCACAGCGAAAACACAGCCCAGAACATAGCCGTCACATTTTCCGGGCCGGTCACCCATTCGGCATTCACCCCTGCCACCCACAAGAATAATACCATAGACAACCGCCTCTACTCACTCTCCACTCTTAAGAAAATCCCCGTGACCGCGGCCTCAGAGTTGCCGTTCAGCGTAAACTTCTCGATTCCGGCAGGCAAACAGTTCGACCGTCTCGCTCTCGCGGAAGTCTACTGGATGTATCAGCGGAAAAACAACTTCCGCGGGCCGGCCATGTTCATGAACTTCCTCCCCTCCACAACCCCGCTCGGAATCAACCTCAGCGGGCTCAGCGATGATGTGGAGATCTGGGACGTCAGCGATCCGCGCGCCATCAAGCGCCTGGGCCACGATCCGCTCTCCGACGGCCGCACATTAGTCACACTCCCCGCCCGATCCACCACCGAAAAGAAACTGTGTCTCTTCACTCCGGGCAGTGACATCCCCAAACCTGCATTTGCCGGAAGCGTATCTGCCCGGAACCTCCACGCCATGCCGGCCACAGACTATCTGATAGTAACCACCACGGCCTTTCAGCCGGAAGCCGAGAGGCTCGCGGAAGCCCACCGCCTGATGCAGGGACTCGATGTCACGGTAGTGACACAGAATGATATCTTTGATGAATTTTCATCCGGATCGCCCCACCCCAACGCGGTGCGCAAGTTCGTCAGAATGCTCCGTGAACGACCCGCCAAACCGCTGCGCTACCTGCTGCTGATGGGAGCCGCCACATACGATCCGCGCCACAACGTCTCTGACGACGGCATAGACTATCTGACAGGCTACGAGGTAGAACGGCCTGACCACGCCGCCTCGATGGCCACGGACCATGCCACAGACCTCTACTTCGGCTTCATGACCGACCGCATTGCCGAAAACCTTAGCTCGACATTCATCGAAACCTCTGTCTCGATCGGACGCGCCCCCGTGCTGACTGCGGCTGAAGCCCGAATCTTCGTAGACAAGTGCATAGCCTACCTGCAGGAGCCCCGCATTGCCGGACGCCCGGACCTTGCCGTCCTTGTAGCCTGCGAAGGTGACAAAGATGCCCATCTGAAAGGGTCGGAAAAACTGCGCGCCATACTCATGCGCAACATCCCCTCGGTCACTTGTCCGCGCATCTACAACGCGCTTTATCCATTCGACAAAAAGATCGAGCGCAAGCCCACTTTCGCACCGATGGCCTCTCAGGTGGCCCGCGGACCCTTCCTGCTTAACTACACAGGCCACTCCGGGGCATATGAAATCGGATCTGTAATGAGCATCTCGCACATCGACCGCCTGACATTCACCTCCATGCCGGTGACTTTCTTTGCAAGCTGCGAGACAACCCCCGTAGACGCACCTTTCCGCGGAATAGGCACCAAACTGTTCCTGCACCCCTCCGGTCCCATAGCGCTTGTGGGAACCGGGCGCGATGTATATCTCAACAACAACCAGACTCTCAACGAAGAATTCGCCCGGCAAATCTCCCTCCCCGACGGACCGGAGCGTCTCGGCGATGTCTGGCGCACCACCATCAACCTCTCAGGAAAAAACAGCAGTGTGCAGCGCACAAACAATTTCTGCTACAATTTTCTTGGCGACCCCGCACTGCCGGTGCGCCGCCCTGACCGCAGAGCCGCCGTCAGCTTCAGTTCTGAAACCGGTGACGCAGAGTCTACCCTTGACGCACCCTCTCTCAGCCCTCTCATGCTCAACGGACGCATCACTCTGGCCGACGGTTCGACCGACACCGCATTTGACGGCAACATCACCCTCTCGCTCTACGACGCTCCACTCACCACCATGCGCTACGCCCATGCCTCCGGAGACTCCATCAAGCCGATGACACTCGACGAGAAACTGCTGTATGAAACCTCCGCAGAAGTAAAAAACGGCCTATGGTCTGCTACGATCACTCCTCCTCTGAGCTCACGCGAAGGAAGAAACCGCCTCACTATGCTCGCCTACTCCGATGACGGCCATATAGCCTGCGGAATAGACAGCACCCTGACTGTCAGACAGCCGCTCACACCAATTCCGACCGACACCACAGGCCCGCAGATCAGCCTCTATCTCGACTCGCCTGACTTCATCAACGGCAGCGAGACCGGGCCTTCGCCTGTGCTCTATGCCTCAATCCGCGACGACGAAAGCGGTATAGCCACCGGATCTGCCAACATCGGCGACTTGCCTACCGCCGTGCTCGACTCCTCGACACGCCTGGCCGACATAGGACCGGCAATGCGCTTCGGCACCGATGGCAGCGCCGAGGTGGCCTACACCCTGCGCAATCTCCCGGCAGGACGCCACACGCTTACCCTGAGCGCGCGTGACGTTGCCGGAAACACTTCACGCGAGACTCTGACATTCACTGTGGTTGACACCATGTTCTCAGCCATACTCAGCACCGACAGCACCATCTGCCGCAAGAGTGTCGAACTTGATCTTGCCGGTCACCCTACCTCCGGACTGACCTCAAGGCTCATCATCCGCAATATGGAGGGAGCCACTGTGTTCACTCTCGACAACGCCTCCTTCCCATTCGCATGGGACTTCCGTGACTCCTCCGGAGCAGCCCTCCCTGACGGCACATACAGAGCATCGGTCCTCATCACCGACGGACTGCGCTTCGGATCAAGCAACGAGGCAGGATTCACACTCATACGCCCGCGCTACTGAGCCTCTGCCCCCTCTCAGAAATTTCCACATACATCCAATCTTTATAAAGAGCCCCTTACTCCATGACAAAAAATGATCTCAGAATAGTCTTCCTCGGAACCCCTGATTTTGCAGTTGAAAGCCTGCGGAGAATAGTAGACGGCGGCTACAACGTGGTAGGCGTGGTCACCATGCCTGACAAGCCGGCCGGACGCGGTCACAAACTCTACCAGTCGCCGGTCAAGGAATTCGCCCTTGCCCAAGGCCTGCATCTGATGCAGCCCGTCAGACTTAAAGATCCTGAATTCATAGAAGAACTTCGCTCGCTTGAAGCCGACCTGTTCATTGTCATAGCCTTCCGCATGCTTCCTGAAGTAGTCTGGACCATGCCGCGCCTCGGCACCTTCAATCTCCACGCCTCCCTCCTGCCCCGCTACCGCGGAGCCGCACCCATCAACTGGGCGGTGATCAACGGCGACACCGAGACCGGAGTCACAACCTTCTTCCTCAAACACGAAATCGACACCGGCGACATCATTGCCCAGGAACGCATCGAGATCCTGCCAACAGACAATGTAGGCCACGTACATGACAAACTCATGATGCTCGGCGCCGACCTCACCATCAAGACCATCGACGATATAATTGCCGGCACACTCAGCCCCATTCCCCAGGACCGGCTGACCGGAGGCACCGAACCAACCCCTGCGCCTAAGATCTTCAAAGAAACCTGCCGTATAGACTGGGGTGCCACAGCCGTGACAATCCACAACCTCGTGAGAGGTCTGTCACCCTACCCTGCCGCCTGGAGCACCCTCTATGACGGAGAAACCGAGCTCGGAGCCGTAAAAATTTTTGAGACCAAGGTAACGGATACAACTGATCAGGCTCTCCGGCCCGGCCAGATACTGATTTCAGGCACCACACTCTCCGTAGGCACAGGCGACGGAAAAGCACTTGAGATCCTCAGCCTGCAGGCTCCGGGAAAACGCCGCATGCCGGTGGCCGACTTCCTGCGAGGCTCACGCCTTTCGGCCCCGTGCTTCCGCTGAGCCAGTCAGTCCGAGAATCCTTTCGTTGGTATAATCTATGCAAAAATTCCATAATCACGAAAAAAACTGTGGCACTTTGTCACAGTTTTTTTGTAATTTTGCGCCCGAAAGAAACAAACACAACACAAAAGGCTGCCTTACAAAAACAACAAAACTATAGATCATACACACACTTTCCCCAACGAGATGCCTCGATGGCACCCGTACTCATCAATTCCAACAGAGGTACTACTTTGCATCAATTTAAAGTCCAATTCTAAAGAGTTCTATTTAAATGCCAAAATTAACTGAAAACCGCATCAGCATGCTTCACGGCATACTGCTGATAGCTCTGTTCGCCTGTGCGTCATTCTACATCGGTGAAGCCAGGCTGCTCAAAGAAATTTCGTTCAGCCCGATGATCATCGGCATCATTCTCGGCATGCTCTACGCCAACTCCCTGCGCAACAACCTCCCTGATACATGGGTGCCCGGCATCCAGTTCTGCTCAAAAAAAATACTGCGTCTCGGTATCATCCTCTATGGATTCCGCCTGACCTTCCAGGATGTGGTCAACGTTGGCGTTTCAGGCATTGTCATCGACGCCATCATTGTTGCCACCACCATTCTCGGCGGCATCTGGATCGGCCGTCTGCTCAAGATGGACCGCGACACCGCACTGCTCACCTCTGTCGGCAGCGGCATCTGCGGTGCGGCAGCTGTGCTTGGAGCCGAATCCACAATCCGCACTCAGCCCTACAAGACAGCTGTTGCCGTAGCCACAGTGGTTATCTTCGGCACTATCTCGATGTTCTTCTACCCGATAGCCTACCGTTCAGGCTGGCTCGATCTCTCGCCACAGGAAATGGGCATCTACTCAGGCGCCACACTCCATGAAGTGGCCCACGCCGTAGGTGCCGGCAACGCAATGGGCACCGAGATCTCAAACGTAGCCATCATCGTAAAGATGATCCGCGTGATGCTGCTGGTTCCCGTCCTGCTCATACTCGGTTTCTGGGTTGCCCGCCGCAACTCAGCCGAAAACACATCGGCTGAAAAAGGCAAGGTCAACATTCCCTGGTTTGCAGTAGGCTTCCTCGCTGTCATCGGCTTCAACTCTTTCGATCTTCTGCCTGCAGCATTCGTTGATGCCATCAACTACTTTGACACCTTCCTGCTGACAATGGCAATGGCCGCACTCGGAGCCGAGACCAGCATCGACAAATTCAAGAAAGCCGGAGCAAAGCCCTTCATTCTTGCCTTCTGCCTTGATCTCTGGCTCATAGGCGGCGGATATATCCTTGCTAAACATCTGGCTCCGCTCTGGCTCTAACAAAGTATAATGGGGCATCAGAGCAAACGTCGCCTGCCCAGTGGACGTGCCGACATATTTCATCTGATCACCATATAGCAAAACTGCCTCCCGCCGGCTTTCATGCCGCTACGGGAGGCAGTCCTGTAATATCTCTTATAGATTACTGTTGCGCCTAAGCCTCATCCCATTCCGATAAGTTCCAGAGCCTTTGCATTGAACTTCTCCGACGGCAGGTCATAGGGGAGCCAGTTGATAGGGAACCCTCTTCTCTCCATGCCGCGGAACCATGTCATCTGCCGCTTGGCAAACTGATGGATGGCAATCTCAAGGCCGCTGACCATCTCCTCGCGGCTCATCTGTCCGGTCAGATGCAGAGTAAGGAATTTGTATTCCAGACCGTAGTAAATCAGATCGTCAGGAGCTATGCCGCTGTCGAGCAGCCGTCTGACCTCTTCGATCATTCCGGCTTCAAGACGCGACTGAAGACGCTCCGTGATGCGCCGTCGGCGCGACTCGCGATCAATTTCCACTCCTATAACCACCGCATCGGTCATAGGGTTCGGCACAGCTTTCACAGCCGCCTCAGGGTGCTCATGATAATAGGTCTGGATCTCGATGGCTCGGATGGCACGTTTCACCGTATCGACATCTGTCACATTGTGGAGATCTTTCATAGCCGACAGCATTACTGTCAGCTCTTCAAGCGACTTGCCTACAAGGCTCCGACGCAGTTGCGGATTCTCCGGCACTTCAGGCAACTGAAGTCCTTTCAGCACACTTTCCACATAAAGCCCGGTGCCTCCGCAGAGAATGGTCCGCTTTCCGCGACTTTCTATGTCTGCCCTCGCTGCTGCGAAATCTCGCAGAAACTCAAAAAGATTATACTTGTAGCCAGCCGGACAGATGTCTATAAGATGCACCGGCACTTCACCGTATTCCTCAAGATCCTTTCCGGTACCGAGGTCCATTCCACGGTAGATCTGACGCGAATCGGCACTGATGATCTCGGCATCGATCTCGCGGGCCAGCTCAACGGCCCGCCGGGTCTTGCCCGATGCCGTCGGTCCTGTGATCACAATCAGTGGCTTGTACGCTTCCATCACGGACTCAGGCTTTATAACCCTCCGATGTGTTCTGTCTGCGCTGGAAGAGTTTGCGGAAGCGGTAGAAGGGCTTGTCTTCATTGAGCCTTGCCACTTCAAGCCAGCGTGAATTGTTGAAATCCACGTCCCAGTCACAGATTCCGTTCAAACGGAAGTTCGGACGATAGTTCTTTATCTTGTAGAGACGGCGGCCATCGCTGTCATAGGTCTTCCAAGCCATAGTGATAGTGTAGAGACGATGGATCTCAGTGGCGAGCATCGGCGTGAGATCTCGGTTGTAGAGCAGGCGCTGAAGCTGCGAGAGTGAATACCATTTGCCTTCGTAACGTGATGAGGAGATCACTTCACGGTTTTCAAGACAGCAGATGAAATGATAGATATTGTTAAGGCCTGAAACATCAGTGCTCTTGTACATGAAACGCATTGAGTAGTTGTCCTCGCTGATGTTGCTTATATCGCCGAACACCTCTTTGGCCCTCTCTCTGCTTATTTCCTTAGCATACGGAAGTCTCAGCACCGCCGGAGTATCGAAGCGGTTGTTGTCAGGTACATCATAGTATCCGTCACTGCGGGTCAGAAAGACATTGTCGCCGGTCAATATTATGTAGCGCACGGTCGAGCCCGGTTCGCTGCCGCGCGGATTCATCTCCAGATGGTTGTAGTAATAGCCCCAGAGGGAGAAATAGCGCAGTCCGAGATAAACAATTGAGAGCGAATAGAAAATCACAGGCACCCAGTTGTAGATAAATGCATCTGTGCCGTTGATGTTGACATTGACGTAGAACAGTGAATAGTAGCTCCATGACAGCACCGAGACCGCAACTGAAAGGATCAGCAGCAGACGCACCTGAAACTGGCTTTCCTGACGGAAGATCTGTCCAAGGAAACCACGCTCGGATGCATTGCCGTGGCGTATGATGCACATGCGGCACACTTCAGCTGTGTCGCCCTTCAGAATAGCTATTCCACATAGGACAGATGCCACCGGACCAAGTATCAGTATAGTCAGATAAGGTATGTGGAGATTGATCACATCATCCGAGTAGAAAATCGACACAAAACCTCTGACATAGGCTACGGCGATAATCAGCATGATGACCACAGAGTAGCCAAGAGTCTTCAGGCAGATCGACTGGATCAGATTGCATGACATTGCTTCGTACCTCATGCCACTGTGACGATAGATAATCAAAAGCAACATAAGGCCTAAGGTAACCATAGGCAACCAGATCTTAGGGATAAACAAACCCACAAATTCAGGTATTGCAAGCGTACCTACCGCCACAGCCCAGTTGAGCCACAGGGAGAATATCGCGCTTTCATTACTTATTCGCTGTTCTGACATTTTATTAAAACAATAATTTGTTAGTAGTGACCGTGCTAATCAACAATTCAGAATGTGTTAAAGTTTCGTTACGCCATGCTTTCACCTCGTTCAGCGCATGTTACGGTCGAAGTAGTCAAGCATCCGGGAGTAGACTGACAGACGGGCCCCGCAGCCATTGATCGAATGGTTCATGTTGGGATATATGAACAGATCACACCATTTGCCGGCAGCCTGAAGAGCCGACGTGAACTGGACTGTATTCTTGAAATGCACATTGTCATCAGCAGTTCCGTGCATGATCAGCACAGGCACTTCAAGGCCACCCACGGCGTTGATCGGAGCGGAGGCCTTATAACCGTCTTCGTTTTCACGCGGTGTCAGCATATAGCGTTCGGTGTATATGCTGTCATAGAAGCGCCAGTCGGTCACAGGCGCTATGGCCACTGCCGCGGCAAAAGGAGAAGAGCCGGTAGTCACACACATCAGTGTCTCGTAGCCGCCGTAGCTCCAGCCGCAGATGCCTATCCGCTTGCCGTCGACATAGGGTTGACGCGCGGCCCAGCGGCCTACGCCCTGCATGTCTATGGTCTCATAATGACCCAGACGCTTGTAGACTATGGTTTCCCACTGACGTCCGCGACCTCCGGTGCCACGTCCGTCGGCACAGATCACTATATAGCCTTTCTTGGCGGCATACTGCATCCAGTCCATGCTCCAGGAGTCGAGCACCTGCTGTGAGCCGGGGCCACTGTACTGATGGAGAATCACGGGATAGCGGCGCGAGGGGCTGAAATCGGACGGCTTGATAATATAGGCGTTGAGTTCGATTCCCTCATCGGTGCGGATGGTGGTGAATTCTTTTTTCGGAGCCGCACCGTAACGCGAAGCCACTGCGGCATTGTCTTCAATCACGCGCTGCTGCTTGCCGTCTATATTATATAAGGTGTAGACAGGGGGCTGGGTCGAGTTGCTGTAGTTGAGGGTATAGACGCTCTTGCCGGGATTGAACCAGGCCGATGCGCAGCCCTTCTCCGGGCTTATGTGCTTCATCACTCCCTTGGCATCAATCCTGGAGACTACTCTGTTGATCGGTCCGGTGGCTGTGGACTGCACATAGTGATTGCCCTTGGCGTCGGTGCCGTAGTAGGCTGTCACTTCGAAATCTCCGCTGGTGATGGTGCGGGTCAGGGCTCCGGAATAGGTGTACTGGTAGGCATGCACATACCCGCTGCGGGCCGAGAGCACTACAAAATTATCGGCGTTGAGAGTCAGATTTTCATAAGTGCAAGGCTCTATCCAGGCCTGCTCTTCCTCCACAAGGATTGATTTGGCCACATTGGAGCGCGGATTCATGCTGAACAGTTCCATTCTGGTCTGGGCGCGGTTGAGCGTGGTGACAATCAGACGGTCAGGCGCACCGCCATAGGCTATACGGGGAATGTATTCGAAATTAGAAGCGGGAATGTCAAGATTTTTGGTCTTGCGGTTGTCAACATCGTAGGAATGTATGCTGACTTTGGAGTTCGGCTCCCCGGCTACAGGATATTTATAAGTGAAGCTACCGGGATAAAATTCATACTGCGTCATCGGGTCGCAGGAGCCTTCATAGAGCGGAAATGTAAATGCCGGGACTTCGGTTTCATTGTATTTGATATAGCAGAGAGTCATGTTGTCAGGAGCCCATGCCATTGACACAGAGGTTGAGAATTCCTCCTCATAAACCCAGTCGGGCACTCCGTTGATAATCTGTCCGGGCTTTCCGTCAGTGGTGACATCGACTTCGGTCTTGAAGTCTATCTTATGGAGGTGGATATTGTTGTCATTAGCAACGAAAGCCACCATGCGGCCGTCAGGCGAGAACTGCGGGGCCTGCTGGCGCTCGAATTTCTCTGACAGCGGATGAAGCTGACGGGTACGGATATTATAGACGTAGAATTTCGACATCGACGAGCGGCGATAGATCATCTTGCGCTCGCGGCCTACTATCAGTTTTGTCCCGTCAGGGCTGAGTATGAAATTTTCAATCTCAGGGATTGTTGTCTCACGTGTGTGGGTCACGTCCATGACGGTCTCCAGTTCTTTACCGGTGCGACTGTCGAACTTCACAATGCGCTTTCTGTCTGACGACAGTTCTATATAGCTCTGCCCGTCAGGCATGTAGGCTGGAGCGGCTACACGCGCGGGTGAGTTTTCCGGATAGACGTAGGGGGCCATCGCGGCATCATCGGAGATTCCGGCGCTGACCGGCAGAACAGCGGCAGCGGCCATGAGACATGATATTATCTTTTTCATCACTGATTTCGAATGTATTTGATCTCAATATTTTATTTTCATTCAGCCATTCGGCTGTCAGCATACGGTAAGGCACTGAAAACCTGTTGATTTTTCTTTGTCAGAAGAGCGACAGCTGGGCTTCGTTGTCATTGGCCGGTTTGCGGGGAGGTTCATGATAACCGAAATCCGGATCGTCATGCTTGCCTTCTGAAAACCATTCGGTATTGTCGAGCGAGCTGTCTATTTTCACTTTTCGCGGGCGGCCTCTTCTTCGCTGCTGGCTCTGCTTCTCCGGAGCCTTAGGCGCGTCATCGAAGCCTATTTCAAGGCCCTGGTCGGCCGGACGGGCATATTCAGGAGCTGATTCCACGGCAGTGGCGGTGGAGTCAAGTTTCGACTGAAGTTCCTTGATCTGTTTGCGCAGACGCATCTCACTGTTGGCCTGGTTGTAGAGGTTTGTCTCTATGGTGCGGCGAAGTGATGCGTTAGATTCCTGAAGTTCTGCAATCTTGGCATCTTTCCGGGCTTTGAGTTCTTCAAATCCGTCGAGTTCTTTCTGTATATGCTCCACGGCCTGAAGCTGCTCCTGCTGCATTGTCTCAAGTTCTCGACGGGCCGCGGCTGCCTGATTGCGGAGATCGTTGATCATGTTGTCGCTCATCGAAGTCTTGACTTCGAGCTGCTCGCGCAGAGTCGACTGACGGGCGGCTTCCTCACGGAGCTTGCCGCACTCGGCTGTGAGTTCGGCTATCTTCTGATCGCGCTCGGCTATCAGGCTTTCATGTTCAGCAATCCGGCGCTCATGTTCCGCTAACAGTTCCTCACGTGCGTCCGGGCTTTCCATGACCTCCGCTTCGGTCTGAATATCATCACCACCTGCGGCTTTCTTCTGTTCTTCCTTTTCAGCCACGGTAGCTTCCAGCTCCTCAATCCGCGACTTGGCCTGGGTTAGTTCCTCTTCAAGCACGCTGGGCTTACGGCGACTGTAGAACCGCTCTTTTTCTTCGGCCTGCTTTGCAAGCTGCGATTCCAAATCGTTGATTCGGTCAAGCAGGGCGCGCTTCTGGCGGTCGACACTCAGCTGCAGTCTGCTATTTTCTTTGCGGAGAACAGTCATGGCATTGTCATCACCTTCAAGCTCCGAGATGCGGGCTTCGAGCCGGCTTTTCTCGTCCTTCCATTGGTTGGCAGATGTGCGCATGGCCTGTTCGGCCTGCTCTCTGAGACGGCTGTCAATGGATTCGATCAGAAATTTGCGCTGGGCTTCGGTGTCGAGACACTTTTTGATGAAATCAGGCTGTGCACTGTTGAACACCTCGATCACGGCATCGAACAGAGCGGCCGGAAGAGCGGCGTTGTCCGCAGTCTCGACAGCCGTAGCTGCAGCCACGGCAGGCATAGAAGCGTTGTCCGCACTGGCAGCCACAGCCGTTTCACGCGACGGCTGTGCCTGCCGGGAATCTCCGGCGGCATATGTGGGGACGGTGGGATCATAGTCCTCTTCTTCCTCCTCACTGTCGGGCGAAAAGCCGAATGCCCGACGCAGAAGTGTCATCATTGACATATTTGCACTGTGGTTTTACCGGTTTTAAGGTAGTTGACTTAAAGGCCGAGGTATTGATAATTGAACGGCGGAGGTGGCCTGAGGCTCTGTGAAGGAATGCCACTCCATTGCAAAGTTAACTGAAAATTTCCAAAATGCCACACAATTGCGGTGGAAATACCCTCCTGGCGCAAAAAAATGACTAAATTTGCATTGCATTCAATCTATCACGCACTGTATTCATCCAGACCATGAAAAAAATCATTCTGTCTCTGATCTCAGCATTCATACTGCCTGCCGGGATGGCCGGAGCCGATTTAAAGGCTGCCGATTCTGTTCCTGACCTGCGTTGGGGCGACCTGGCCGACGGGACATTTGCCAACCCGGTGCTCAACGCCGATTATTCCGACCCTGACATCATCCGTGTTGGCGACCGCTTCTACATGACATGCTCGGAGTTCCATTTTATGGGCATGCCTATCCTCGAATCGACCGACATGGTCAACTGGCGCATTATAGGCCGGGTATATGACCGCATCGACCTGCCTGGCTATTCCGATATGTCAAAATACGCCGAAGGCACCTGGGCTCCGGCGCTGCGCTATCACGACGGAAAGTTCTATATCTTTGTCTGCACTCCCTACGAGGGTCTGTTCATGACCACCGCCACTGACCCCGTCGGTCCCTGGGAACCCCTGCACCTGGTCAAGGGCATCGAGAAGTGGGAAGATCCATGCCCTTTCTGGGATGACAACGGCGAGGCCTATCTGGTGCGCAGCCGTCATCGCGCGGGGCCTATAATCATCCACCGCATGAGTCCTGACGGCCGCAGCCTGCTCGATGAAGGCACTACGGTCTACAAAGGTCCGGTGGCAGAGGGTCCGAAGATGTTCAAAAAAGACGGCTATTACTACATCAGCATTCCTGAAGGCAGTGTCAGCACTGGATGGCAGACCATTCTTCGCTCAAAGGATGTCTATGGTCCATATGAGTCACGCCGTGTCCACGAAAAAGGCTCGACTGACATCAACGGTCCTCATCAGGGCGCGCTGGTAGATACTCCTGACGGTCAAGAATGGTGGTTCTACCACTTTCAGAACGCCGGTACCCGCGGGCGCGTGATACATCTGCAACCCGTGGAATGGCACGACGGCTTTCCGGCAATCGGCACCGACTATGACGGCAACGGTGTCGGCGAACCTATGAAGATCTGCCGCAAGCCTGCCATAGCTGCAGACTGTGTCCCCTCGGCTCCGCAATCGTCTGACGATTTCTCCACACCCTCTGTCGGGCTGCAATGGCAGTTCAACCATAATCCCGACACGGCTTACTATTCTCTGTCAGCCCGCCCCGGATGGTTTGAGATAAAGCCTCAGCCTGCCGACATCCTCCGCAATGCTAAAAACCAGCTGACCCAGAAGCTCATGGGCTACCGCTCAGAGGCTATAGTGACCCTCGATTTCAGCGCCATGACTCCGGGTGAACGTGCCGGCCTGGAATGTATCGGCAAGCAGTTTCACGGTGCGGGTATCATGATCGGCGGCACTGCCGGAAAGCCTGCGGCATCGCTTTATGTAGAAGCCGACAGCTCAGTAGTGTTCAGCAGACCTCTTTCGGCCTCCGAACTCCTTGACGGACAGCAGCAAATCTTCCTGCGTCTGACTGCCGACACCACCTCTGATGACTTCCATTTCAGCTATTCACTTGACGGCAAGAGCTACGCACCGCTGGGTGAGCCATTTGCTGTGCAACCTGGGTTCTGGAAAGGTATCCGTCCAGGCATCTATGCCTACTCAGTCAGAGATGCGGCACAACCGTTATCACCGGCCCCGACCTCAGGACGGGTCTGGTTCGGCAACTTCATCTATCGCCATGACGGACCGGCCGGAGGGCTTGAATAGATGGTTCAGCCATCACCCAATGACCGGTTTCCGTCCACCACCGAAACAGAATCAGCCGACAGCCTAATTTTCAAGACCGTCGGCTGATTTTATTGTAGCAGCTGATTAGAATGAACGCCGCAGCTACGGTTCAGACTATCATCTCCGCAACATTTGACGCAGCCATGATGGCAAGCCAGGAATAGCGGCTCATTCCGAACGTCAGACTGACAGGCGAGACTACAGCATGGCCTATCCTCTTCATAGCCTTCGAAAATTCATCGCGGACATATGTAAAAGAATATGCCTTACCCTTGCGCTGCAACATCGGGAATATGTAAGGATTCCCGGCCTCGGCATATCTGCGCACTATCGCCATAGCCTTTTCACCGAGCTTCACCTCAACGGCTTTGCCCTTCAGACGCCGTCGGTATGAAAGGACATCGCCACGGAGATTCTCCACCCTGAGATTGGCCACATCGACAAGTTCCAGCCCATGAGCATAGAAACAGAACATGAACACATCACGCACAAAGGCCAAGTTGCCTTCTGACGACAAGTCTGCATCTGCAATTTTTCGGATCATGGCGGCATCAAGCGACTTCATGCGGGTGCTTTTCTGACTGTGGTCCACACTGATGTCCACATTGGCCGGCCAATTGAATTCGAGATCAGTCAGCCCGGCCTCCCTGGCCTGATTGAGCACCGACCTCAGTCCGCGCATATAAAAAGACACGGTCGACGGCGCCACACGGCGGCCCTGAAGATAACGGCTATAGTCCATGATCAGATCCGGACTGACCTCACTTACATGCACCTCCGCTCCGCCAAGAAACCCTGACAGACTGAGTCTGAGGCTACGCAAAGTATTGGCAAAACCCTTTCCCTGAAGCCGATATCCGGCTATCAGCGAATCGATATATCCCAGCAGAAGACTGCGGTCAGAGTCTTCCGGCCGCGGAGCCTGAGGCTCGAAATCATCACGAAAGTCACGGCCTACGGTAGCAATATCGCTTTTAATAGGGAAATGCTCTCCACAACTCCTGATCCGGTCAAGATACGGATTATCTCCGGCAAACAATCGGCGACTCTCATCGGCCACCTCATCAAGAGTCACCTGCCCTCGGCTCTCGGACAGATGCTCGATAACACAATAGATACTCTTCAGATCGCAGACAATCTGCCGGCGGGCCGTAAGAAGCACACGTTCATCAGCCCCTCTGACCACACTTGTGACATTGCGCTCAGCCGACCCCTCCCGGATCACATAATAGACCGCCCCGGCCACACCCTCAGTCCGCGACTTTCGAAATCGAGCCGTAATCGAAAACATTCAGAGAATTATCTAATTTATAGCTGATGGGATACTCCGGACTTTTGAGTTGAGGACTTCGCCGACTTTGTAGACGTAGCGGGAAGCGTCGAGGAAGAGGTTAGAGTTGACGCCGTTTTTGCGGTAGGCCTTGAGGTGGTCTGAGAGGATGCGCAGGTGGCTTTTGAGACCGGAGGTGGAGGCGCCGCCGGTGCGCATGGCCACGCAGTCAAGCGGGATGTAGCGGGTGGGGATGCGCTGGATGTAGATCAGACGAAGGAGGTGTTCAAAGTCGGCGGCGACGCGGAAGTTGATGTCGAAGCTGCCGTGGCGGTCGTAGACGCTCTTGCGGCAGTAGAAGGTGGGATGGGCGGGCTGGAAGCCGAGTTTCATCATCCAGGGGCGGAAGGTGCGGGAGGAGTAGTAGCGGACACTGCGGCTGAGATCGGAGTCGTCGACGTAGTGGACGTCGGCATAGACGGCATCGATTTCCTGATCGGCGAGTTCGGCGGCAAGGGTGGCCACGATCGAGTCGGCGGTGAAGAAGTCATCGGAGTTGAGGATGCCGATGATGTCGCCGGTGGCCATTGCGATGCCTTTGTTCATGGCGTCGTAGATGCCGCGGTCGGGTTCGCTGACGTAGCGCAGACGGCCTTGGTAGAGAGGTTCAAGTTCACGGACGATGTCCATTGTGTTGTCTGTGGAGGCGCCGTCGACTATGATGTGTTCGATCTGTGTGTAAGTCTGTCGCAACACTGACTCCATTGTGTCGCGCAGTGTCGCACCGCTGTTATAAGTGGCGGTGATGATGGAGATTTTCATTGAGGTTAAATATTGTGTGTGATCAGCAAGTATGAAGAAATGTGTATTGGCAATGAGGGAGAAGGGTGACGGGGGCGGTGGCGTTTTAGAGGCTCACGCCATATTCTTCGCGAAGCAGGCGGGTGATTTTTTCGGGGTCGTTGCCACATTTGCGCTTGATTTCATAGACTTTGGCATCGACAAGAGTGCGGTACCACCAGCCTTGTATGAAGGTGAAGATGAAGCCTTCCTTTCCATCGCGCCATGCGCCTTTGGCGAAGTAGCGGTAGAGGAAGTAGGCAAACGATCGCCAGAACAGCGGCTTGCGGGCATAGCTGTGTTTCTTCCGCCGCTTGCTGCCGGCCTGGGTGTTGATCACGCGGCCTTCATCGGACTGTGCTGCTCCAGTGAGTCCGATTTCGATGTCGATCAGGTCGGCGGCCTCTCGGACTGCGTAGTTGACATGTTTGTGGCAGAACCATGAGAGATTGTTGAGGTTATGATCACAGAAGTCGTTCTCAAAGCAGATGTTTTCACCTTCATCAATCTGAATGTGTTCGTCCATCAGACGCTGTTCGCATTTACCTTTGCCGAATCTAAACAAGCGCAGAAGTGTGACGGGATAAATGCCATGTTTCATCCACCGGTCCATGAATATGTGGCGGCGGTTGAACGAGATTCCGGATATATTTTCCGGCATGTCGGGCAGCTTTTCTTTGATCTCATCGATCAGTTCCGGCAACAAGTATTCATCAGCATCCAGACGGAGCACCCATTTACCGGTGATCGGAGCGTTTTCGAGTCCCCAGTTGAACTGATAGGCGTAGTTGTTGACCCATTTGTTCTGGAGGATTGTTACATTGGGGTAGCATTTCGCTATCTCAAGCGTCCGGTCGGTCGAAAAACTGTCAATAATGAATATTTCCTTTGCAATAGCCGACACGTTTTTCAAACAACGGTCAATGTGAAGTTCCTCATCCTTTGTGAGGATTATGACTGAAAGATCAAGCATCTTTTATAACACGTTTCTTAATGAATTTCGCAGGATTCCCACCGACAACCGTCCACGGCTCGACGTCTTTGAAGACAGCAGCACCTGCTCCAACTACGGCATAATCTCCAATCTTGACTCCCGGACCGACAAAAGCCCTTACAGCAACCCACGCATGAACTCCAATCACTATAGGCCATGATATCATTTCATGTCCAGGGCTTTTTATATCATGAGTCCCAGGGCAAATAAATGACTCTTGCGAAATTGTTGCATATTCTTCAAGAGTAACCATATTGACATTGTACAAATTAACCCTGTCATCAATGCATGCGCCCTCTTTCATTGTCAAAAACCAAGGCGCCCAAATTCTTACAGAGGCATGCACATTTGCCGTTTTATGAAGTTTAGCCCCAAACAGTCTTAGTATCATATTTCGATATAAGCGAAACACCCGTGTCCCAAAAGGACGGAATAAGACAATATATGCTATTGCCCACAACAATCGTCCAACTTTATTTCCAAACGAAAGATGATTCTTATATTTTGGAATCTCCATAATAACTTTATTGATATTATGTTACTTTATTATATAAATACAAATTCTGGTTTTGGTGCTATACCAAGAATCCATTCATATAGATTTTTCATTTTAGTCCCCAATGCCTCAACAGAATAATTGCGGCGTATTAGCTCACGGCCATTTTCGCCCATTGTTTTCAACTTATTTTCCCCCAGCATGTAGGCACTAAGGATAGTCTGATTTATTGAATTTTGGTCATTTGAAATCCACCATCCGCAATTGTGCTTCGGAAGTTCCTGCCAAGGCATTCCTGTTGATGCAATAACCGGAACTCCATGAACCAATGCTTCAGTTACAATATTTCCAAAATTTTCATAATCTGATGGAACCACCAATATTGACAATGAATCAATCGCAGCATCCTTCTCTTTTCCTGTCAGAAAACCAGCAAACTTGACATTTGATAGGTTCAATCGGCAGACCTCATCATGAAGAAATTTTTCATAGGAGTTATCTCCACCTCCAATTATAAGGAGCTCAGCATCGTCAGGCAATTTTTCTCTAAGATCGGCCATAGCGTAAATCAGGCGTTCAATGCGTTTACGAGGGTGAACACGGCCCAAATATCCTATCCTGAATTGAGGCTTTTCGGGGATCGGTCTGTCGATCAGCCCTTCTGTCTCGATTGGGTTCGGAATTACAGCTACCGGATTTTTAAATCCAAGCGCTCGATAGTGTTCCATTTCTTCAATGCAGGTTGCCTGAACTGCCGCCGCATTACACAAAGTATGATCCTGATAAAGTCTACGCATTATCATTTTTAATAGCCTTTTATGGGCCAAGGCCTGAGGATAAAACATCCCCCGCAACGTCACTACGTATGGCTTCCGATGTTTCATTGCATATCGGGCAAGCTGTGTTCCATGCAACATCCAGACTCCCTGGACATGATAAAGATCTGCATCTCCGATAGATTTAACTGTCTCATCATATTTAGGCACATAAGCCAATGTGCCATATTTAGGCTGTCTGTAATAAATCGGCTTGGCGGCTTTATCAATAAGTTGGTCTCCGGGATCGATAGGTGGCATTACGATATCTGTATCAACACCTTTTTCGCGCAAGCCCTTTATTGTAAGCCATGTGCTTAAAGCCGGGCCACCAGAATGAACATTCAGATGGCCGGAATGAATTATGTGCATATTTGTCAGAAAATATGATTAATGTATTTAACCTGTTTGATCTGCTCAATGCCCCTATTCAAAATCAACGTGAGAATTAGAGCTAAAATCAACGTTATTATCTCGCAAATAAGGCTGGAATGATGTGAAATTGTAGATGTTATAGCAGAACGAGCACCACAATTTTTTAAGAATAAGATACATATCAAAATATAATCGCCCCCTTTAGCTTAATCCAAAGCGACTATGCCGGATTATGTATTAAAGTTGACTGATAATATCATGCAATCTAAATGCCTGAGCTTGACAACTGATCTTTGCTCTATATTCCAAATTTTTCTTCTTGGCTGTATCAAGAGTATCTTGAGAAATCAGAAACGGCATCAGTTTATCAGCAAGATCGCTTGGATTTCCAGCTTTAAACACATCGCCTCCTTCAGACTCCTTTATAAGGCAATGAGCACCGATTCCATCACTGACAACCACAACATTACCCCTTTGAATAGCTTCATTTATTCTTATCCCCCAAGGTTCTACTCGGCCAGGAGCAACAAGTATATCTATTTGTGAAAGCAATGTTGAATATCTTTTTGAATCAAGAACCCCTTCCAATTTTACTCTATCTTCAATTCCTAATTGGCTTATCAGATTCTTAATATAATCTTGCTTTGAACCTTTACCGGTTATATGGCATACAAAGTTTTGTACCCCTTTATCCCTGACAATTGCAAGAGCTTTAACCAATATATCCACCCCCTTATAATGCTCAATCAAACCCGGACAAAGAACATGGAGTTTCCCATCGCCAGCCTGGCTATAATGGAATTCGAACTTCTCATCTGTATAATATCCGAACGGAAATACCATACGGAATCCAAAATTCCGAAATTGGTTAAGATCTCGATCCGATGAACCCGACAGACACATTACACCCAGACTGTTTTCAGAAACCCTCCTAATTCTATACGGAAGAACAATTGACATAAAAATTGTTTTGAGCAATTTACGAAACCCTTTTTCAAGGTTAAAATATGCCTCTGACATATTTGCAAACGCAATATTATTTTCTATTGCGTAATCAATCAATTTTCGCATTCGATCAGGGTAACTGATACCATTGAACAGATGTATTCTATCTGTGTATCTATCCAAAATCTTTTTCCCTTCCTCATGCCATTCGTCATCACTAAGTATGATGTGATTTTCAAATAGTTTACCTCCATCATCCCACCCCATAGCTTTACGAAACTCGCTCAATTTGCCAGTCACGACAATAGCCTCTTTATCAACATCTTGAGCATATGATTTCAATACATTAATCATTCCAGCACAAGGAATGTTCCACCAAAATACTACTTTTTTCATTCTCTAACTCTAAGATTTAATATATCAGCTCTTGTTCTTCAATTTCCTCATTATCATCTACAGAATCATAAAAAGCATATAGCGCCAACATCAGATATACAAAACATGACACTAATGATCCGAACATCAGAGATCCTATAAATGACGATAATGCGGCAATCGAGAATGCAATTCCATAAATGCTATCAAACTTGTATGAATCTTTAAGTATTTGATATAGTATTAAAAAGATCCAACAATAAATACCTATACCTATGAAGCCAAAATCAACTAATGTTAAAACCAATCCGGACTGAACCGGTATCAGCGCACTACCGATTGTCTGGCCAGGGATATGAAAGGTATATTGGGATGGACCATAACCTATAAGTTTTGATAATATATCAGGGTCAGCAAAATAATAATCCAAAATCACCCTTTCCTGGCGGTCGCCATCCATCTCATTTTGCGCACG
>ERZ778512.460-NODE-460-length-36074-cov-6.174297_pt1 | contig 36074 bp, 32 predicted proteins | sample MGYA00510346_ERZ778512 | MGnify/ENA primary metagenome ERZ778512 (study PRJEB29527, sample SAMN07138962) | mouse gut metagenome | material: feces | host: mouse | place: China:Nanjing | collected 2016-01-25 ...
GATGTAAGGAATTTAATAGATGTAAGGAATTTAATAGATGTAAGGAATTTAATAGATGTAAGGAATTTAATAGGTGTAAGGAATTTATTAGAATAGAAAGGAAACAGGAGAATGAAAAAGTCAGGGATATGGAAAAAACTTGTGCCTTGTATATTGCTGTCGGTGCCAGCGGTAGTGATGACAGCGTGCGGCGGATACAATTCCACGAACGAAGTACGCGGTGTAGCGAATACAGATACTTCCCAGACAGAGTTTTCTGTAATGGGGGGCATGGGTGCACTTAGTACAAATTATAGTGATAAGCCTGTTTTAAACCAACTGCAGGAGGAGGCGGGGATTCATATTAATTGGAATTGTATGAGCGAATCCCTGGCGGAGCAGGTTAATATCCGCATTGCAGGTGGGGAGCTTCCGGATGCGTTTATGGGTGTCGGGTTTAGCAATTATGACCTTTCCCGTTATGGAGATGAAGGAACTTTCATTGATTTAACACCATATTTAACAGAAGAATATATGCCAAATTTAAGTAAAATCCTTGAAGAAAATCCGGATATCCGCAGTGCGATTACAATGGATGATGGGTATATTTATGGGCTTCCGTCAGGGGAGCGTATGGGTACCGCGGGTATTGGAAAAGATGAGGATTATAGTATTTATACGATCCCGCAGTTCTCTATGATCAATAAAGCATGGCTGGACGATTTGGGACTGGAGGTGCCGACAACGTTGGAAGAACTGCATACCGCGCTCAAGGCATTTAAGGACAATGATATGAGTGCAAAATATTATGGGAATGCGCAGGGAAGTACAATTCCTATGAGCACGGGATTTGATCAGTGGTGCTGGGGACAGAATATATTTTATGCGGGATTCGGTTTTACAAATTGGTCTAATGATGTTTGCAATGATTTGGTATTGCGTGATGATGGAAGTGTTGAATTTATCTGTGTAACAGACCAATATCGCGATGCGATCACGTATTTTCATAATTGGTATGCAGAAGGCTTAATGGATGTTGAGATGTTTAGTCAGGATGATACACAGTTAATTGCAAAGTGTTCTCAAGGTTATGTTGGGGTTTCTACATGGTGGTATATTGAGGAACTAATGGGGGAATATGCGAAAGATTATGTATTTCTGCCTATTTTAGATGGACCAGATGGAACACATAACGTAACGGTTCGTGCGGGAAGTCCGATTACCAGCGGGCAGCTATGCATTACAAAGGCGTGTAAAAGTCCGGCAAATTTGTTGAAATTTTATGATTTGTGGTATAATCCGGAAATTGTAATGCAGCTTCATTATGGGCCGATTGGTGTTTTCTTTACTGAGCAGGATGAAAATGGTGTGTGGTTAAGCGTTAGTGATGAACAAAGTCGTGAGATCTATGGAAAGGGCAGCGGAGAACTAAGAGGCGAGCAAGAAGTTTATGGTCCAAAGCTGATTTTAAGTGACTACTATTTGACTACATTTAAAATGGAAGATCGTGCAATTGAACGGTTGACAGATTTAAGCGAATTTTGGATGCCATATGTTGACAGTACAACTGCTTATCCTGTAGACTGTGTATTTACGGGGAGAGAATTAGACGATATTGACTGGTATAAATCTGATTTTGAATTGACTGTGAGAGAACAAGAGGGGCTTTGGCTAAAAAATGGCGGGCCGACAGATACGGAGTGGGAAAATTATATTGAAATTTTGCGAAAGAAATGCGGCATGGATAAGCTTTTGAATGTATATCAAGCAGCATATAATCGCTATGCAGGCGTGGAAGCAAAGCCAGAGTCGTGAAGCAGAAAATGTTGCAGTCAGTATGGGGGTTAAAAAGATGAAAAAACGAGGAGGTTTGCTATGACAAGTCAGACATTACGGGAAGCACGCAAGTATGAGGAGTCTTCTGAAAAAATAATTAGAAAGGAAGACAGACCAGCATTTCATTTGTCGGCACGCACAGGCTGGATGAATGATCCAAACGGTTTTTCGTATTATAATGGAAAGTATCATATGTTTTATCAATATCATCCTTATGACGCGAATTGGGGGCCTATGCATTGGGGGCACGCAGTGAGTGATGATCTTTTGCATTGGGAGTATCTTCCGGCAGCATTGGTTCCAGATGAACGATATGATAAGGATGGATGTTTTTCGGGCAGTGCGATAGAGCTTCCTGACGGCAAACAGTTGTTAATGTATACAGGAGTGTGCAAGGAGCGGCAAAGTGATGGGGAAATCCGAGAGGTGCAGACACAATGCCTTGCAGTTGGAGATGGGATAGATTATGAAAAGTATCATAACAATCCTGTGCTGGATGAAAAAGATCTTCCGGAAGGTGCCAGCCGTTATGATTTCCGTGACCCTAAAATATGGCGGAAAGAAGATGGAACCTATTGCTGTGTAGTGGGAAATCGTCCAGCAGATGGAAGTGGACAGGTGCTTCTTTTTACCAGTCAGGATGGTTGGGAGTGGCATTATAAAAAGGTACTTGCTGCCAATAATGACCGTTTTGGAAAAATGTGGGAATGTCCGGATTTCTTTTCGTTGGACGGGGAATGGGTGTTGTTAGTCAGTCCCCAAGATATGCTGCCGCATCAGTTTGAGTACCATAATGGGAATGGAACACTTTGCTTAATTGGGAATTTTGATGAACAAACAGATACATTTACGGAACGGCATAACCAGTCAATTGATTATGGTATTGATTTTTATGCTCCTCAGACAGTACTTACACCAGACGGTCGCCGGATTATGATAGGGTGGATGCAGAATTGGGATACTTGCGGGCATAGAACTGCCAACATATTGTGGTTTGGCCAAATGAGTCTTCCGCGAGAACTTTCCATAAAAAATGGCAGACTTTATCAGATGCCAATTAGAGAATTTAATGCGCTGCGGTGTGGAAAGGTTGCGCATTATAATATTACATTTTCGGATACAATCCAGTTAGAAGGGATTAAAGGGCGGCGGGTTGACATGGAACTAAATATTCGTCCAGCAGACGGGAGGGAATTGTACCAAAAATTTGCAATCCGTTTTGCGCAGAATGAGCAGTATCAGACTTCGTTAAGCTTTCGTCCAAGAGAATCAATATTAAAGATAGATAGGAAATTTTCTGGTTCCAGAAAGGCGATTATTCATCAGCGACGCAGTAAAGTAAACAGTGAGGGCGGCGTGTTGAAATTAAGGATAATTCTTGACTGTTCCAGTGTAGAAACTTTTGTGAATGATGGGGAGCAAGTAATGAGTGCAATTGTATACACCAAACAGGCAGCAGATGGTATTTCTTTTTATGCAGATGGGACTGTTACAATAGATGTTGTGAAATATGATATTATGGAATAGGTTTTCGCCTATAATTTCATATAGACAATCCGTGGGCGGCTGTGGTATAATAAAGTAATCGTATTTACAGTGCGTTTCTGTTATATCTGAATCGGGGAAGACACCCATAATTAAAAACGAGAGATGTGTAATATCAGCACTTCATTGAAAAATGAATAGGGAAGGGGAAAAACCTTGGCGAAAAATATTACCGTAGTCGATGCAATGCAGAATGTATATGGAAACACCTACCCAAAAAGGGCAAGGGGACTCGTAAAAAAGGGACGGGCGCGGTTTGTGGGAAAGAATATCATCCTGATGCTGCTGCCGCCTTGCAAAAAGGAGGAAATTTGCATGGATATAACAGATATAAGAACAGATAACGTAGAGCAGGAGGCAGGCGAACAGCAGGATATCTGCATTTTGGAGAAGATTGACCAGATTATAAAGGAAGCCTCCTATGTGACCAGTGGCATACAGCAGTTGGAACATTTGGATGAAGCGGGATGCCAAGCGGTTCTAAATAGCATTGAGCAGCGGGAGCAGACCAATCGGTGCGTGATAGGGCTGTTGACTGAAATGCAAAAGGAAGCGGCGTTTCGCTCCAGGACAGAGGCAATTCAAAAGCTGACGGATAGTATTATAAACAGCACGATAAATGATGAGGCGAAAGTAGAAAGTATTCGCGAGATTCTGAATAATATGTCAAAATAAAAGTGTTTAGGAATTAGATTCGGGATAGTGTATCTGTTTCTTAGACAAGGCAAGAACTGCCGTAAGAAAAGGACTGTCGCATAAAAGGAACGAAATAATTCCATATAATGCGGCAGTTTTTTCAACATATGGGTACATATAGGAAAATTGGTAACAGTTCAGGTAGGTCTGTGCATTTACTGCGCTGACCGTAATAAAATGTAGTGGTTGGAGGTATCCAGCCCATCGCGAAGCGATTTCCAATGGCTGGATACGTAACAGTTCAATGGGTTATCTGAACTGTTACGAAAATTGTAACGTTTTGAAAGGAGCAGGGTTTACATTATGAAAAAATATGATGTAACGGCGTTAGGTGAGTTGTTGATTGACTTTACAGAAAATGGGAAAAGTGGTCAGGGAAATCCCTTGTTTGAGGCGAATCCGGGTGGAGCACCTTGTAATGTACTGGCAATGTTGTCTAAATTAGGGCATAAAACGACATTTATTGGAAAAGTAGGGAAGGATTTCTTCGGGCAGCAATTAAAGGAGGCTATTTCGGAAGTTGGTATTTGCGCAGACTATCTTTTTATGGACGAGGAGGTGCATACAACACTTGCCTTAGTGCATACCTATTCGGATGGGGACAGGGACTTTTCCTTTTATCGTAATCCGGGTGCAGATATGATGCTGACAGAAGCAGAGCTGCCACTGGACGTGCTGCAGGATACAAAGATATTCCATTTCGGCACGCTGTCTATGACACATGAGGGCGTGCGTGCTGCGACGAAAAAGGCTGTACAGACGGCGAAGGCAGCAGGTGCATGGATATCCTTTGATCCCAATTTAAGACCGCCGTTGTGGAAATCGTTGGACGAGGCGAAAGAGCAGGTTTTGTATGGACTGGAATATTGTGATATTTTAAAAATTTCAGACAATGAGATAACATGGCTGACCGGCGAGGAGGATTATTCTGCTGGTGTTGCGTGGATTAACAGCAGATATCATATTCCGCTAGTGCTGGTTTCTATGGGGAAAGAGGGAAGCCGTGCTTATTATCAGGGAAATATGGTGGAAGTAGCACCGTTTTTACAGGAAAATACAATTGAAACAACGGGTGCCGGCGATACGTTCTGCGGCTGTGTGCTGCATTATATCTGCGAGCATGGTTTGGAGGGGCTGACGGAGAGCGGCTTAAAGGAAATGCTGGTATTTGCCAATGCCGCAGCGTCTGTGATTACCACACGAAAAGGCGCGCTTAGGGTGATGCCAGAACGTGAGGACGTGGAGGATGTAATAAGCCGTGCGTAGAAGGATTTTGGTAGGATCATTTATTTATAGAAGGGATTCATAAATGGGGTTTTATTTGAATAGTAAAAAGCCATATTTATTGTTTCGCGAGGATCGTTTGGCTAGATATTTTGTTGATAAGTCAAAATTATTGAACGATTTGATTCCAGTAGTGGAGTGGATTGATAATGTCGCAATAAAAAGCAATAGCGCTTTGGGAAAGGAGCTGAAATATATTTGTATTACACGTCCAAGACGGTTTGGAAAGACAATGGCGGCAAATATGATTTCGGCGTATTTTGGAAAGGGTGCGGATAGTGGTGATATATTTCGAGGGTTGGAAGCGGCGTCCTATCCTTGGTTTACAAAGCACTTAAATCAGCATCATGTAATACATATAATGTTTAATGAAATTCCAGATGAATGCACTACTTATATGCAATATATTACCCGATTTAAGAAACGGCTTTTGGCTGATTTAATGCGTGCGTTTCCTGAGGCGCAAATTGATGAGGACTGCGCCTTGTGGGATGCATTTAATAGTATTATTGAATTTGGTACAGGTGATAAGTTTATTTTTATATTGGATGAATGGGATTTTATTTTTCATAGGGATTTTGTTACAGAGAAGGACAAAGCGGCTTATATTACATTTTTAAGTAATCTTTTTAAAGATCAGCCCTATGTTGAACTTGTTTATATGACTGGAATCCTGCCAATTGCAAAATATTCAAGTGGATCGGAATTGAATATGTTTTGCGAGTATACAATGACAACGGAGGAACGGTTTACACAATATTTTGGATTTATAGAAACAGAAGTGGATAAGCTTTTTGAACAGTACCAAAAATGTATAAAAGAGGGTGAAAAAATCACGCAGAAAGTTACAAGAGAAGGGCTGCGCGACTGGTATAATGGCTACCATACAAAATCAGGCGAGCGGGTCTATAATCCACGCTCTGTGGTGTTGGCGCTGACCAATAATAATTTGGGAAATTATTGGACGAGTTCAGGTCCGTATGATGAGATTAAATATTATATAGAAAAAAATACAGATGCTGTACGAGACGAGTTGGCGATGCTCGTTTCTGGTACGCCGGTATCTGCAAAAGTTAGGGAATATGCGGCAACATCTATGAATTTAACAACAAAGGACGAGATTTTTTCGGCTATGGTGGTGTATGGTTTTTTAAATTATAAGGATGGATTTGTGTCGATTCCTAATAAGGAGTTAATGAACCAATTTGCGGATATGCTTTGCAAAGAGCCTTCCTTGGGGTATGTTTACCGTCTTGCAAAGGAATCAGAAAGAATGCTGGCAGCAACAAAGGCTTTGGATACAGATACAATGGTTTCAATTTTGGAGTTTGCACATAACAGTGAAAGTCCGATATTAAATTATAATAATGAAACGGAACTTACGATGATTGTTAATATGGTATATTTGTCTGCAAGGGACAGTTATCGGATAGAACGGGAGGATAAAGCTGGCGTTGGTTTTGTGGATTTTATTTTTTATCCGTATAGGGCAGGAGATGACTGCATTATTTTGGAACTGAAAGCGGGGCATACGGCGCAAGATGCATTAAAGCAGATAAAAGACCGTGGGTATGCAATGAAATTTCAAGGAAAGCTTGGAGAAAAGCCGCAGTTTACGGGGCGGATTTTGTTAGTTGGCATTGCTTATAATAAGGGAAAGGACAAAAAACACAGCTGTAAGATAGAAGTATTCAAGAAAGAAATGGGGCTGTCGCAATAGACTTTGATTATACAAGATATCGTATAAAACACTCTTGTATATGCAGTTCTTAATGCGACAGTCCTATAAGGAAACGTGTTTTGTGTTTGCAGTATGCGAACTATTTATTAATAGTTCCTTAGGTATTTTTCAAGATAACATTGTTCAACAACGCGTTTGCCAAGCAAGGTGATTGCCTGTGTGGGGCATTGGCTGACACAACGGTAACACATTGTACATTGTGCGTCTGCGGCTACCTGCTTTTGTGTAGAATCAAAATGGATATTCTGCATAGGGCATAGTTTTACACACTTTCCGCAGCGAATACATTTGCTGGCGTTAATTTTAAGTTTATTGGAGTAATGCTTTGTCTTATTATAAAAGTATAGTCGCTGACCGAATAACCCTGCCAGATGTGGGAAAAAGCCAAGTCCTTCCTGTGTAGGGGCGCCGTTTTTTAGATTTTGGACAGCGGTTTGTATTTTTAAATCTGCCAAACGGATAAGCTGTTGATTTTTGGGGAAAGAACGTTTTAAGGCTTTTTCGTCACTGATGGAATCGGGCATTTTCAGGTGAAGTCCGCCGATAATTTTAGCGCCGTATTGGTGCAGCAGGCGCGCTAATATTCCTGCGCCGTCGCCGCTAAATAACCCCATAGTGGCAATGATAAAAATTTTTTTCCCTCTCCAAAGATCGGAGTGTGTGGTAATGTAATCTTGCAATATTTTGGGAATATTGCTAAATTGCACAGGGTATCCAATAACGAGTGCCTTGTGCTTTTGTATTTGAGGGAGGGCGGCAGGATTTTCAATAGAAAATGACTGTGCAGAGGTGCTGCATTGTTTGGTAAAGCGTTCTACGCAGTATTTTGTGTTTCCGGTGCCGCTGAAATATAGTCCTATCATATATTATAGATGCTCCTTGTATAAAATTTTAGGTACTGTGAAGAAATAACATAAGAATCTTAGTTCCTTAGGAACTGTGAAGAAATTACTTGTGACAAGTACGCCGTATAAATGTTCAGCTGCAAAGAAGAAAATCGCAGGCATAGCGGGCTATGTCAAGATTTTCTGATGACGCAGATGGACATTTAGACAAGTAATTGTCATGAGTAATTTCTGAACAGTTCCTTACGTCTGCTGATAAAAGGCTGCCGCAATATGGCAGTCTGTGCAGATTTGAATATATTCGGTGCCGCAGGTGGTATAGTTTTCGCCAATCTGGGCAATATGCATCATTTTTTTGCCGCATTCTGGACAGACGGCATATTGTGCGTCATCAATAAATGCAGGAGCGCCGCCAATTGCGCAGCCTTCAAAGGGGTTGCAGTATCGAGGAGAAACAGGATTTTGGGAAAGGGTATATACAGGATGATTATTGATATCCTCGTCTTCGCAGAAGTATTCCTCGCCATCTTCGTGGAGGATAACTTCACTTTCTCCGTTTTCTGTGTATTTGCAGAAAATTGTTCCAGCCCAAGGCAGACAGCCGCTGCAGTATTTTATTTTAATTTTTCCGTTTAATCCTAAGAAAGACAGCCGCTTGTCACTGCCGTCGATAATAAGTCGGTTTTCATAGCTTGAACCGCAGTAAGGGCATTTATCGGTGGATGCTCCACCAAAGACGGATTCTTTCATAGAGGCAGACGGATTTTCTTCTAAGGCATAGCAAGTGTCATAGTATCGTTTTTTTCGCTTTCCGTCTTCTATGCACCAGCCGCCTTCTTCGGCGTATTTTAATGGGCTGACATATAGTTTTTCACGCCAAGGTTTGGGATGTGCCTCCCATTTCTGAAAGTATTCTGCGACTGTGTCATCTCCGATAATAGCAAGTACGACAAGACAGTTGTTGGCTTTTAGCTGCTGGGTGTCGTCATGCTCTAACAAGGCAATAATACTATCCCTGATTTCTGGTATTATATCTTGATACTGGCGAAATAGCAGTTCTGCGCAATAATGGGCATTGCCTTCATCTAATAAGCTGGCAACAGCATCTTTGATTTTTTCATCTAGGTTTTCCATTGTTATCCTCCTCGCGTGTTCTACACGTGTATCAATTAATAATTCTGGATAAGAGAATCCTGTATATGGATTTTATTGTATGAACGTTTACTATTACTCCGGCTATTAAAGATCACACGAACAGCCTTGCTGATTTTCTGTATTTATCAGATTTTTTCTAAGAAATTAATGCGATTTATAACCGCCTAAGTAATATATATTATAGCGCGAAATGGTGAACATTTCAAATATAGATTTTATTTTAACTTTTTATGGTATGTCAGTGGTGTCATTTTTCTTTAATTCCTTTATAAATGACAGTGGTGTCATTTGATATTTTTTCTTAAATGCGCGGTGGAAATATGAAAGGTTGCGGAAGCCTACAGACAGGGAAACATCTAGGATAGACGAAGCGCCTTTCTCAAATAGTTCCACGGATTTTTCCAGTCGCAGGCTGTTAATATATTCCATGCAGGTCATATGCATATGTTTTTTAAAAAAGCGCATAAAATAATAGTCGCTGAAATAGCACAGCTTGGCAAGTTCGGAAATTGTGATTGCTTCTGCGTAATGAAGTTCAATATAATCAAGCACTTGCTTGAGTTTGTCGGAGGAAATACGGTTTTCTGGCGAGGTACGTTCGGTACGGTATTGCAGCAATAGAAAAATTGACTGTAAAAATAAGGATTTTAGTGCCAGTTCGTAACCAATAACAGATTCATTGTACAATGAAGTTATTTGACGGAAAATTTTCCGCAGCGAAACATAAGCAGAATGCTCTGGCGTTATCAGGCAGGGAAGAGAAAGCTCTTGATTCATTAGCGGAATCAGATAACGTGTGGAGCAGATATCCGCAGTGTTTCCACCCAAAAAATTCATATGAAATACATAGGTTTCAGAGAAAAATTCGTCGCTGGTTCTGCGTGAAATGGAATGCAGCAGAAGCGGCGGGACAAATAAGATATCACCTTTTTTCGCATCATAAGTAACAAAATCAATCTGGTAGGTGCAGTCGCCCTTTGTAATCAAAGTGAGTTCTGCTTCCTCGTGCCAGTGCATGGATACCACGGGATAATCTGCGGCAAGTCGGGTGATATATTTCTGCATTGGAAAAAGCGTTTCGCCGTGTTTGGCATTTTCTTTCTGATCGAGAGCAAGTATATGTGGCTTATTCATTCCAATCCTCCTCGAAAAATATGGGGATACTGCCAGTATATAGCGAATAGAAACAAGCGATTAGATGTTCCTTTTTGTACAGCACGTATTGTAGAGGTTTGTGGATATCGTAGCTGTACATAAATGGGAGAATCTTGCTACTATTATAAAAAAGAGCAGTATTGTGTTATAAAGTGAAAGAATATTGCAAGAAAATCTTAAAATTTTAAAATATAATAGCAGTATAATACATCAAGGAAATCCTTGCAAGGATTTGTTGAATAGGGTTACTTAATTACTGTATTCGTGCTTTATTGAAAATAGATTGACAGTCCTATGGAAATAACATAAGATAAAGGTACGAAAAAATACGGACAGGAGGGAAAGCGTTTGGCTAAAACAGATATTTTTAGAATAATTGCTGTGGCTGTCGTTGTGGCAGCGGGGTTGACTGGATGCGGCGGTGAAAGAGATAAGGGGGTACAAAGTAGTTTGAACCACACAGAACAGGATACAATAGTACGAGATACGATACATCAAAATACTATTGATATAGAAGAAGCACGTTCAGATTTTTCACAGTTAGGCAGCGAAATAGGCACAGATACAGCATTAGAAAATCGTGCAGAGGATATAGAAACCGCTGAGGATGAATTGCAAGAGCACCAGACAGAGGAATTTTTGGATATCGCAGAAATCTGCGCGCTTCCGGCTGGAACTTCTGTGGAGATTGGTATGTTGCCAGAGGAATCTATTGACGCACTTTTCTATGCATCGGAGATAACGGAGGAGGTGTTTACACGAATAAATGGCTGTTCTTATCAAGAGAACGACAATATTTCGCTGGATGAATTGTCATATGTGCGTGTATTGCACAGAGGTTTTGATGGTACTACGCGGATTGGAGAATTAATTGTTAACAGTGCATTAAAAGAGGATATAATAGATATTATGAGGGAATTGTACAAGGCGGATTATCCGATTGAGCAAATGGTTTTAATTGATGTCTATGGCGGCGACGATAATCAGTCTATGGCGGCTAACAATACCTCGGCTTTTAATTATCGAACGGTATCTGGTACAAACAAGCTTTCCAATCATAGTTATGGCAGGGCGATTGACATTAATCCGCTGTATAATCCATATATCCGTACAGCTTCGGATGGAAGCACACTGTGTGAACCAGAAAATGGCGCACCGTATATAAACCGCGATGAGGATTTTACCTATAAAATTGATCACAGCGATCGATGTTATCAATTATTTAAAGAACATGGTTTTACATGGGGCGGCGACTGGCGCAGCGTGAAAGATTATCAGCATTTTGAGAAAAAAGAGTAGAAAAAGGCAATTATATATATATTTATATAATAGAAAGGAAGGAAAATTATGGTAAAAAAATATGTTTTTGGAGAGCCATTTGAAACAGATGCAGTTGTTGCAGAGATTGCGGGTGAGCAGTTTGGAGGAAATTTAGTATGCGGAGAAATTGCCGCAGATAAGGAATTTTGCTTCCGTTATACGATGAAGGATGCAGATGTTATTTATGGGCTTGGTGAGGCGAACCGTGGAATTAATAAAAGGGGTTATATTTATGTCAGCAATTGTTCAGACGATCCCGATCATTCTGAGGATAAAGTATCACTTTATGGCGCACATAACTTTATTATTATTTCTGGTGCGCAGCAAGTGGGATTGTTTTTTGACTATCCTTCAGAAATTACATTTGATATCGGTTATACAAGGCAGGATTTATTGGAAGTGCGCTGTAAACGGGCAGATTTATATGTCTATGTTATTACTGGAGAGAGTGCATATGATGTGGCGAAGCAGTTTCGGAAAATTATTGGTAAAAGTTATATTCCGCCAAAGTATGCATTTGGTTTTGGACAGAGCCGCTGGGGATATAAGACAGAGAAGGATATAGAAACAGTAGTAGAGGGATACCGCGGCAATCAGATTCCGCTGGATATGGTTTATATGGATATTGACTATATGCAGGATTTTAAGGATTTTACCATAAATCCGGAGCGATTCCCCAATTTCCCCGATTTTGTGAAAAAAATGCAGCAGGAGCAGATTCATTTAATCCCGATTATTGATGCAGGTGTCAAGATGGAAAAGGGTTATGACATATATGAAGAAGGAGTGGAAAAGGGATATTTCTGCAAGCGCGAGGATGGTTCGGACTTTGCAGCGGCAGTATGGCCGGGCTGGACACATTTTCCAGATGTTTTAAATCCTAAGGCAAGGGAATGGTTTGGCAGCAAGTACCAGATTTTAATGGATCAGGGAATTGATGGGTTCTGGAATGATATGAATGAGCCAGCAATTTTCTATTCCAAGGAGGGCGTAGAGGGCGTCAATCAGGCAGTTTTAGTGTATGCAGAGGAGCTTACTAAGGCGCAGGAAGCAAAAGGTGCTGATAATAAGGAACATTCCGATTGCGGAAACAACACTGCATCCGAGGAATCGGAGGATATTTTAAATAAAGCAAATGCGCTTCCTGCTGAGGTGCGCAGCCGTTTGGAGAAACTGCAAAACAGCCCAGAAGATTATAAGCGCTTCTATCATAATGTAAATGGTAAAATGGTTCGCCATGATTTGGTGCATAACCTGTATGGCTTTAATATGACAAGGGCTGCTGGAGAAGCATTCGAGAAAATTGCACCGAATAAAAGAATTCTGCTGTTTTCGCGTTCTTCCTATATTGGAATGCACCGCTATGGTGGAATTTGGACGGGAGATAATAAATCGTGGTGGTCGCATATTCTGCTGAATTTAAAGATGATGCCATCGCTGAATATGTGCGGTTTCCTGTATACTGGAGCAGACCTTGGCGGATTTGGCGTGCATACAACAAGGGATTTGGTTTTGCGCTGGCTGGCGTTGGGCGTCTTTACACCGTTAATGCGCAATCATGCAGCACTAGGAACACGCGAACAGGAGTGTTACCAATTTGAAAAAATTGAGGATTTCCGTCATGTAATACGTGTGCGTTATCGCTTGATACCGTATCTGTATAGCGAATTTATGAAAGCAGCAGAAAATGATGACCTGTATTTCAAGCCGTTGGGCTTTGTATATCCGTTAGATAAAATGGCAGTACAGACCGAAGATCAGTTAATGCTTGGCAATGAGATTATGATTGCGCCTGTATATGTGCAGAATGCAGGGGGAAGGTATGTATATCTTCCGGAAGAAATGAAGTTTATAAAATTTATGCCGGATGGAAGCATCTACGAAGAAGTGCTTCCGCAGGGGCATCATTATATTGAGGTTGCACTAAATGAAGTGCCAATGTTTATCCGTAAAGGAAAATGTGTACCAATAGCAGAGGCGGCGCAGAGTGTAGCAGAGATTGACGAAACAACCATTCAGATGCTTGGCTACGAAGGCGCAGAGTATCAGATGTTTGCGGAGTAAGAGATACTAGCGAATGATAAAATTCTAATTTTTATGGGGTTGCCGCATTAAGAAAAACCGATGCAAGATATTATATCAATATATTACGTTCTGCACGATATCTTGTATAATCAAAGCTTATTGCGACAGCCCCGATTTGGATTCTTATTTCCCATAAAACTTATTATGCCATTTAATCGCTTCCTCTCGATATTTAATCGCGGTTTCCATTAGTTCATCGTACTGTTTGCGGATGCTTTCGATTAATTGGTCGCGGTTTGCTAAGTCCGCTTCGCTTTTGGTATTCTGTTCTTTTGACAGGGCGAGTGCTTCCTGCGCCTGCAGGCACGCCTGTTTATTGGCATTTCGTTCCTTTTGAGTCTGCTGAAGCATTTCTTTGTTTCGTTCTAGTTCGTTCTGCGTTTTAATTAGTGTCATATTGATTTGTTCTAATTCTTCTTGTGTCTTTAATAGTGATTTATGGCAGTTATTGAATTGTTCTTGTGCTGTCAATAGTTTATTTTTGTTTTGTTCCAGTTCTTTTTGTGTAGAGTCGAGCAATGTCTGGCTTTCTTTCCATCCTTCACGGCATTGAGTAAGCTCTTGAAATGGCAGTGCGGATTCGTAATAGAGCCGCTCACATTGGAGTGAATCTGTGACAGTAAAAATATATTCTTGTTCTTCGTCAGAAAGATGCAGTAATAGCGCAGATTTTATGGGGATATTGATAATACGGAGGGATGGAAGTTTTATAAATCGCAGGGCTAAGTGTTCATGTTCGCGGTTTTTCTCTGCGGCAGTCAGTTTTTTATCGGACTGAAACGGCAGCAAGGCTTTTAGGCAAAAGCTGTCGTCTATGGGATTTTTGACAAAATAGAAAAGAATCAGAAATTTTTGAATTGCAGCAATGCGCGGCTGAAAACAGTCGGGCGTATCGTGACTGCTTATTTTATATAAATCATGCAGGTCTGTAATGCTTCGGATAATAATATCTTGACTGGTATTTCGATAGGTATAGTAAACAGTGTTGTTATAAACAATATCGGAGAGGCTGTCGGCAAAATCACTGCACAGGAGAACCGGTCTTGTTAGGTTTTCACCAATTGAGGTTCTAAGACAGATATGATTTCCTGTGCTGTATAAAATCAGGTTTTTTTCTGAATCAAGCGCATAAACGTTTCCCATGTTGTCCTCCATGGATTAAAAACATTGCCTTTTCCTAATAATATATGGCACAAGTAGATAAAAAATAACATATTATGTATTAAATATTGAAAAGAAGGGATAAATGGCTTATGGCGAAATGTAAATCAGGGAGATGCGGATGTAAGGCAAGGATTGTCAGCAACGTTATCCAAAATATGCAAGGAAATGGCACTTGTATTGATGTATGTACTAATCCAATACGTGAAACGCCGAAGGTTCTAAGTATTATGGCGCCGCTTATTTATGATGAGATTGGGATTAATCTTTGTACAACATTTCCGGTTGGGGCTGATCTTTCCACAGCATACCCGACAGCAGTATCTGCAACGGCACGTGTACTCAATGTTAGTTATACTTACGGTGATGGAAATGTAATGATTGAGACAATCACGGGAAGACCAAACTGCTTTGTGGTTACACTGTCAAATCTTTCCGTACAGTTTGCTGTGAACTTGTATGATGCAAACGGTCGTTTGCTAGGGACAGTATATCCGGAAACTACGTATTTGCCGCCAGAAATAACGGATGCTACGTATGATGAGGATACAAATCCGACTTCTGTGGAATTGGAGATATTTGCACCGTATGGAATTAGTTATGATACGGCTGGGGACACTCCAGCACCCAATATTCATTATGTAGGATTTTCACTGGAAAACAATTACGTAAGACAGGGGCTGAACTTGTATGCTATGGCGAAAGTTCTTGGATTGGGCACGGATGATAATGCAATTACGGTTGGGCTGACACTTGTTCTACAAAGCTTGTATTTTGCAGGATACCGTGTGGAGAGTATTGGAAAAATTAATACGCCCAAAGGCAGTTTAATTGCACCAGATAACAGTAGCTGTCTACGCTTTGTTGCAGGTGATTTACTGGATTTGGCAATTAAACCGCTTGAGTTGGGACCGCCGCTATGCGAGGAAATGTACAAAGAGGAATGTAAAATGCCATGTACGCTGCAGTGCGGCGTTGGTGCGATTGATAATACCATTGTACTGCCTGGTATTACGGCAGGGCAACCAGAAAATCCTGACACTACAGGAAATACTGGGACAACAAACTAAGAAAAAGTGCATTAAAAAAATAGGAATTGAAAAAGGGAGCAGGTTACTGCTCTCTTTTTGTGAACAAACCCATGTAGAGGAAACATGTAAGATTATTGTGGGCTAGGTCAGAATATGATATAATTTTGGGTGTTATATTAAGCGTGGACAAGACTGACGCTCAGTCTAACAATATGCACACAGCCCTATATGATTGTTTTAACGGTGTCAGTGTTTCTTCTATTAAAAAGGGCGAAGTTATTTTGCGTAGATTAAGGAACCGTTTTTCTAAGTGCTGAATAGGATAATGGTGAGATATTATTTAGTTCAAATCAGGAGGACTGCTGAAAAATGGAAATGCAGAAATCGTCAGAAAATAACGAGATAAGAGAAGCACAGAATGAAAATGAAAATACACCTGTTATTCCATTGCCAAATCCCGGAGAGGGAGAACCAGTATACCCAGGACCAATGTTTCCCGGAATGGGAAACGGTGGAATAGGAAATGGCGGGATGGGAAACGGTGGAATAGGAAATGGCGGAATGGCAAACGGTGGTATGGGAACACCACCTAATTTTTCGCTTCCTAATATTATTGGAACAATAATCTCTACATATCCTCGTCCCAATGAGCCTTGTATGTTCTGCAATGCAAATTCTACGCGTGTGGGCAATGTACGTTTTTTAAATACCGCAGTCGAGTATAATCCATTTGTTATTTTCATTAATGAAAATGTATTTTCTACTGGTCTGGTTTTTGGAGAAATTACTAATTATGCAAAAGTTTCCGCAGGAAGGATTGTAGTTACTTTAATGGGAGAAAATGGTTATATTTATTTGCAAAAACCGGTTGAAATACAGAGCAGTGAATCTGTAACGATTGCCATTATCAATACGGAATCAGGGATTGATATTCAGTTAATTGCTGATAAGCCTTGCAATAGAAATGGAAATATGGCTTGCATCCGTGCGGCAAATCTTTCCTATAATAGCGGAACTCTCAGTGTTGTAATTGGAAATCAGTATATTAATTTCAATAATATGCGTTTTCAATCAGTGGCAGACTTCGAGCCTATTCGCAGTGGAGAATATACATATTCTGTAGTGCGCAATATGGTGGCACGCTTCCCGGGCTTTGGCAGTACTGTATTGCTAACTGCGACATTGAATATTCAAAATAATAAGAGCTATACAATTTATCTGTTAAATTGGAAACGTAATGACAGCGATGCAGTGAAGTCAATTGTAGTAGAAGAAGCACAATAAGAAAAATAATCGGGTAAAAGGGGCTGTCAGAAATATGCCACTGTATGGCACATCGGCGGCGCGCGAGTAGGGAAGAGGAATCTTCTCTACTCGATGATAGAGAAAAAATTAAGATATTTAAGCGGTTCACGAGTTGAAGAGATAATATAAATAACACGTTTTATTTGCAGTAAATAATGCATTTTTTGCACTAAAAATAAGATTTGAAAGAAAAAAAAGCCAAAACTTGCAGAATTATAAAGAAAATATTAAAATAACAGATGAGATAATTCGTTGAAAAACAGCGAAAAAATGGGGTGAATACAATAAAAAAACAGATGAAATTAATTTTGAATAGAATGAAAAAGGATATAAAAAATTTTTATCCAATAATTTTGGCTCTGATTTTTTACTGGATTGTGACACAAATAATGTTCCAAACGTTCTGCTTCTTCCGAATTGCTTTGGGGATTCCCTGTGCTGGCTGCGGAATGACGAGAGCAGTTATTTATTTGATAACAGGCGATATTAAAAACGCAATGCAGTTGAATCCGGCAGCGCCGTTTTGGGTCGCATTTTTAATATGTTTTTTTTGGAAGCACTATATTGTAGGCGATGAGAAAAAAAGTATTATAATTATTTGGCTGATAATTACTTGTATAATAACATATGTTATATATTTGTGCCGGATTTTTACAAATACTTTATGTGGGATTTAGAAAAGGCAGTTGTTTGCAACAATTGATGCACACAAAACGCTAAAGTGCAAGCATTTTGGCGCATAATTCCCACTACTTTAGCGTGGGTGTGAAAAGTAACAATTATATTGGGATTACTTAGAACTTTTAACGGATTTATTGCAATTCAGGATTGTAATATGTTATGATAAAGGTAATATATCAGATTTATGAGCAATAATGAAATCGGAGGATTATGGTAATGGAGAATAACAGCCAAGAGAGCAATCAAAACACAAATTATCAGCCGCAAAATCAAGGACAGGCATACCCGCAACCGCAGAACGCACCACCACAGAATCAAGAGCCAAAAGATCCACAATTGCAATGTCAGAAATCACTGCTCTACCAACAGGCGGAAGATTTGGAACAGATAAATAAGCAGGAGCAATTATCAGCATATTCGCAGCAGCCGCTTCAGCCAATGCAGCAGTCGCTTGAACAAATACAGCCGCTTCAGCCAATGCAGCCGCCCCAGCAACAAATGGAGCAGTCGCTTGAACAAATACAGCCGCTTCAGCCAATGCAGCCGCCCCAGCAACAAATGGAGCAGTCGCTTGAACAAATACAGCCGCTTCAGCCAATGCAGCCACCCCAGCAACAAATGGAGCAGTCGCTTGAACAAATACAGCCGCTTCAGCCGCCCCAGCAACAAATGGAGCAGTCCCAGAAGCCGCCTCAACAAATACAGCAGCCTTATACACCATATCAGCCAATATATGCTTCTCCAAATGCAAATGCAGGCGTTCTGCCAGAAGAACCAATAAGTTTTAGTGATTGGATGATCACTTTTTTATTGCTTTGTATACCTGTAATCAATGTTATTGTTCTATTTTTATGGGCATTTGGCAAGCATAGTAAAAAAAGCAAAGAAAATTACGCCAAAGCTGCATTGGTTTGGGTATTTATTTGGACATTAATCGGCTTTACGATTTTTACGGTATTTTGGGGAATAATTAATGGGACTTTGTAATATTATGGTGTCCAGCGTCCGCTTGCGCCGCAAGGGAGTATCAAACCATTTGATGAAACAGGAAGTCCGATTTCGGAGGATTGCGCATTTCCGCCAAATTGTGTTACAATAACCGTTTCTATCATATATTGCAATACAGCAGGCTGTAAGCCCGTAGTATAGGAGTTAATTAAATAAAATAACGGATGTTTTGATAAAAGCTGTGCTGTTAATTCCATTAATGAGAAAATGCAGTCTTCCATTTTCCAAACTTCTCCTTTGGGGCCGCGACCGTAGGAGGGGGGATCCATTATAATGGCATCATAAGTGTTTCCACGCCGGATTTCACGTTCTACAAATTTTACACAGTCATCGACCAGCCAGCGGATTGGTGCATGAGCAAGACCAGAGGAAGCGGCGTTTTCTTTTGCCCAGCCGACCATACCTTTGGAGGCGTCTACATGGGTAACGTGTGCGCCTGCTGCTGCTGCGCTTAATGTGGCGCCGCCAGTATAAGCGAAAAGATTTAGTACTTTTATTGGCTGGTTGGAAGAAGCGTGTTTTGCGGAGTTTTTATAATGCATTTTTATTATAGAAGAAAACCAATCCCAATTAACTGCCTGTTCTGGAAATAGCCCCGTATGTTTAAAGCTAAACGGTTTTAGATGAAATTTCAGGTCTTTGTAATGAATACTCCATTCCTCTGGCAGTTTAAAAAATTCCCATTCTCCGCCGCCTTTTGTGCTGCGGTGGTAGTGACCGTTTTTTTTACGCCATAGTGCAGATTCTCTCGGTGTGTTCCATAAAACCTGTGGGTCGGGGCGAATTAGAATATAATCTCCCCAACGTTCCAGCTTCTCACCATTTGAGGTATCCAAAACTTCATAATCTTTCCAATTGTCAGCAATCCACATAAAATAATCGTCCTTTCTTGTATGTATACTGAACGGCAAATCATAAGGAAAGGGAAGATATACCATTTCACAAAATGACAATCTTCCCTTTTTGTGGTTAGTACCAGTGATAATTTGAAACGGTAATCAAAAGGATTTAATAATCCATTGGATTTAATAATCCATTGGATTTAATAATCCATTGCCTTCTCCTCACCATTTAATACGCGCATTGCGCCCTGTGCGAGTGCAAGCAGTTCATCCTCCCCGGGATATACGGTAAATGGTGCAATCCATTCTGCCCGTTCTTTTAATGCTGCAACAACATCTGCACCATAAGCAATGCCGCCGGTTACAATAATTTGATCAACTTTGCCGTTTAGAACACAAGCCATAGAGCCGATATCTTTAGATACCTGCAGCAAGAATGCCTGTTTTGCTTCAGCCGCTTTTTCATCCCCTTCGTTTGCGCGCTTTGTGACTTCGCGCATATCGTTGGTTCCAAGATATGCATTAAAGCCACCTTTTCCTACGACTTTGCTGTATACTTCTTTTTCAGAATATTTGCCAGAAAAGCACATTTTAATAAGTGCACCGCTTGGCACTGCACCAGCACGTTCTGGAGAAAAAGCGCCATCGCCGTCTAAGGCATTAAATACATCAATAACTTTTCCGTTTTCATGAGCGCCTACAGAAACGCCGCCGCCCATATGGACAACGATTAAACGTAGGGAATCATAAGGTTTTCCGATTTCTTTTGCGTATCGTTTGGCAACCGCTTTTTGGTTCAACGCATGGAATACGCTGGTGCGGGGAAGTTCAGGAACGCCGGAATATCTTGCAATCGGCATTAACTCATCTACAACAACAGGGTCAACAATGTAGGAAGGAACGCCGATAGAATCTGCGATTTCCCGTGCAAGAATACCGCCGAGGTTGGAAGCATGCTGCCCTTGTACCCCGACTTTTAAATCGGCAAGTAATGCGTCTGTTACTGCGTAAGTGCCGCCTGGAATCGGTTTTAACATTCCCCCGCGTCCGACAACGACATTTAAGGATTGAATATCAAAATTTTTCTCCGCTAACAAGTCTGTAATAATTTTCTTGCGGAAGTCTTTTTGATCTACAATGGTTGCATACTGGGAAATTTCCTCTGTAGAATGGCGCAGAGTTTCCTCAAATAACAGGGTTTCATTTTCAAAAACACCAATTTTGGTTGAAGTGGAACCAGGATTAATAATTAAACTTTTGATTGACATAGGTTTATGCCTGCTACTAAAAACATATACAAATGTATATATGCTAGATGATTTTTACCAACTAAGCCATCGGTACAAACCAGTAAAATCTTTTCCTTGACTTGATACTGGTTTTCATCTAAATAGCTTTTCCTTTCCTAAATTTTGTTTCATTAAAGTCTAGCATTTGTTATGTATTATTTCTGGCGCTTTAAAGCTTCTGCGACTACTGCGGCAAGTGCGATAGAGTTCAGCTTTGCTTCGCAGGTGTCAGAACGTGAGGTTAAGATAACGGGAGCTGCTGTTCCTGTTAAAATATTGCCGTTCTTTACTTCGCAGAGGTGTGTCAGTGTCTTGTATACAAGATTTCCGGCATGAATATCTGGGAATAAAAGGACATCTGCATCTCCGGCAATCTTTCTGTCAGAACCGCCTTTGTGGCTTGCTGCTTCTTTGTCAATTGCCATATCCATAGAGAGCGGGCCGTCTACGATACAGCCAGTAATTTTGCCTTCGTCGTTCATCTTGGTAAGTTCTGCAGCATCTACAGTACAAGGCATCTTGGGGTTTACAACTTCAACGGCTGCAATTGGAGCAACTTTTGGCTCTGCTATTCCACAGGCATGACAAACTGCTACCGTATTTTCGATAATTGCAACTTTATCCTCCAAGGTTGGATAGGTCATAAATGCAACATCTGTCAGGAATAAAAGATGATCAATGCCTTTTACTTCAAAAACGCAGACATGGGAGAGCGGCTTGCCAGTACGCAGCCCAACCTCTTTGTCAAGAACGCTCTTTAAGAAGTTTTTGGTATCGATTAAGCCTTTCATATACATATCGGCTTTTCCATTATGTACAAGACCGACTGCCGTTAATGCTGCCTGATTGTGATCTGTTTCGTTAATCACTTCATAATCGGATAAATCCATATTTAGTTTGGCAGCGATTTCCTTGATCTTGGATTCATCGCCGACAAGAATTGCATCAGCGATGCCCTGCTCCTTTGCCTCTTTGACAGCCTCTAAAACGGGCTCATCTTCCGCTACGGCAACGGCAACTTTTTTGCGGCTGCACTCGGCAACCTTTTTCAGTAAATCTTCAAATCCTTTACTCATTTGAAACACCTCATAATTATTTATTTTTGTTTTGGTTATACGTGATAAGTGTACTTGATAAAACTGTATTTTTCTTGTATGATAATTGATAAACAATAAAATAAGAACTACAGAAATATCACCGCTTGTTAAAATAATAACACTTTGGAAAACAATGGTCAAGGCAATATAAGAAAAGAGTTTACAAGATTTTCTTTTTTATGCACATGGTCGTTTAAAGGAAATATAGTGATGCGGCAAATTGTAGTATATAAAAATTCAAAGAAGACAGGTGGAAAAATTATGGTGGAAAAAGAAGAACCAGGATTCGATTCTAAGACAAGCCAAAATACAAAGCAGGAAGTCGATCTGCAGTCAGATGAAGACAAAAGCCAAGAAATGTATCAAGACGCAGGTTTGGTGGTGGAGCGTGCGCTGGATATTGGGGAGGCAATGCTGCGCTCTGGTGCGGAAATCCTGCGTGTGGAGGATACCATTCGGCGGATCTGTATGGCGTATGGCGGCGGAATTGTAGATGTATTTACGATTCTATCTCTGATAATTGTTAGTTGGAAGACAAACACGGGGGAAAATATAACACAGACAAGGCGGATTTACTCCTACGTTACCAATTTGGAGCATTTGGAGGAATTAAACGCTTTGTCGCGCTATATCTGCACCGAGAAGCCTGATTGCTGTGAGATTGGCCTGAGAGCGGAAACAATTATGTGTAATGATAAAAAAGGAATCTCAAAATCGCGGATTGCAGGCTACCTTATGACAGCGTCGGCGTTTGCCATTTTTTTTGGGGGCGGTCTGCGCGACGGTCTTGCGGCAGGTATGGTTGCGTTAATTTTATTTGTGTGGGACTATTTGTTTGCGGCGGGCAGCAAAAACAGGGTTGTTTACAGCCTAATTATTTCAACTGTGGCAGGAATTGCCTGCATTTTAACTGTTTTAATCGGTGTAGGCGTGGATGTAGATAAAGTGATGATTGGAAGTATTATGCTGTTAATCCCAGGAATTAACTTAATGAACGCGCTGCGTGATATGATGTGTGGAGATATTATTACAGGGATTCTGCGCCTTGCGGAAGCGCTGATGATGGCAGTAGCGATTGCAGCAGGATTTGGTATTGCAATTATGGGAATGGGAGGTTTGTTTCGGTGGTAATGATTTTTTTGCAGAAATATTTAGAAATGATTGTAACGTCGATTATTGGGACATTTGGCTTTTGCCTGCTGTTTCATGTGAAAAAGAATAAGCTTCTATACGCCTGTGCAGGCGGTGCACTTTCGATAATTGTATATTTTGTTTGTGTTGAGATAGGTCTGTCGCTGCTTATGCAAAATATGATACCAGCAGCGGTTGCTACATTGTATGCAGAAATTATTGCGCGTGTCGTAAAGGCGCCGGCAACAGTATTCTTAATACCTGGAGTTATCCCGTTAACACCTGGCGGCAAGCTGTACTATACAATGCGTGCAATTATTGACGGAAACGAATCAGAAGTTGACGGATTGGGGAACGAAACTGTTGTGATTGCGCTTGGAATTGCGGTGGGGATTGTGTTGGTTTCGCTGGTGTTCTATCAAATCAGTCATCGGTATGTGCGTTTTCAGATACGATTTGGTGAAACCATGAAATAAATTACTGACCAATGTGCATATAAAAAAGCGTGTAAGAATTTGACAAAACTTTCAGAATTTGTTTGTGCCTTGGGAAGGAATGGCAAAAAATATAGAAAATGTGTGGTATAAAAATAATTTGCCTATCATATATTTAGAACAATGACCAAAGGAAGCTTGAGGTAGAGCAAGTGACCTGCAAAGAGCGGATTTTATCCAATGATTATGTGGATGTACTGTTTGATTTTGTGTTTCCGAAGGAATATAACATAGAGTCACAGGCAGATTACTGTTATCATTCTCTCAATGGAAATCTCGGAATTTTTTTTATTGAACGGAGCGCGGTGGTTGGGGAATCAAATGCGATACGTTCTTATTATTCTTTTTTGCCAAAATGTTATGGTTTAATGGAATTAGGAACAGAAAACAAGTTGAAGGCGGCGCAGGATGATAACTTAAATACACTGGCGCTTACGGAATCTGGAATTTTGTCAGTGCAGAGAGGGCCGCTGAATTTAACGGGTAAGAATGTTACAATTGGTTTTATTGATACAGGAGTCCGTTATCAGGATCCCGTTTTTCTAGATATCGGGGGAAAAAGCCGTATTGTCAGTATTTGGGATCAGACAATCCAGACAGGTACGCCGCCGGAAGGGTTTGAATATGGGACAGAATATACCAATGAAATGCTCAATGAGGCGTTGGCAAACGATAATCCGCTTTCGGTTGTACCAAGCACGGATGCAAATGGACATGGTAGTGTAATGGCGAGCGTGGCAGCGGGAAGCTTATTGGAGGGAGGGCGTTTTATTGGTGCTGCACCGGATAGTCGGATAGCAGTAGTTAAGCTAAAAGAAGCAAAGCCGTATCTTAGAGAACTTTATAAAATTCCGCCGAGTGTGCCATGTTATAGCGAATCGGATATTTTAATGGCGATACAATATTTGCAAAAATATGTGCAGATTTTATCGCGACCGCTTGTTATCTGCCTTGGTATTGGCACGAGTATGGGCGATCATACGGGTTCTGGTATTCTTGGAACATTTATGCAGTATCTAGGCAGACAGAAAAGTCGTATTTTTGTCGTTGCGGGCGGAAATGAGGGCAATTCTTCCCATCATTTTTTTGGTGAGATAAGTGAACGAGAGCCGTATCAGGATATTGAACTGCGTGTTGGGGAAAACGAAAGGGGATTTATTATGGATTTGTGGGGAAATGCGCCCTACTATTATAATGCACCCATTCGTTCGCCTGGCGGAGAATACGTGCGTTGGAACAGCCCAAGAGATGCAACAAGACGCGAATTTACTTTTATTTATGAAAGAACACATTTAATCATCGAGAATCTGTTGGTAGAGCAAGCGTCAGGGTCGGAATTTATTCGCTTTCGTTTTATTGATCCAACAGAAGGCATTTGGACAATACGCATTAATTCAGAGGGGAATACAATTGGTGGGAGTTTTGATGTCTGGCTGCCGATTACGCAATTTTTATCATCAAATACCTATTTTTTGGAATCCAGCCCCAAAACAACAATCACGGAACCCGCATATGTACACAGTGCAGTATCAGTGGCAAATTATCAAATGATAAATAACAGCATTGCCACTTCGTCTGGCAGAGGGTATGCAAGGGACAATTATGTAGTGCCAGATGTGGCAGCCCCGGGGGTTGATGTATCAACACCTTTTGGTGAGCGCAGCGGCTCGAGTGTTTCGGCAGCAATTACGGCAGGCGCTTGCGCGCAGCTTTTGGAATGGGCAGTTGTCAATAGCAATGACGTTTTGGTAAACTCTACGAATATCAAGAATTATCTAATACGCGGCGCACGTCGGGAAAGTTATCTGGAATATCCTAACCGTGAATGGGGCTACGGGCGTCTTGATGTGCAAGGCGTTTTCGATTCACTGGCGGGATTGGGGCAGGGGACGTAGAAGGTAATGGGGCTATCGGAAAAGAATGCTATTTCTTCAATATATCACAGGATACATTCGTTATCACTACCATATATTGTAGCAGAATTATATTTTCCGACAGCCCCTTGTTTTAGTGCATATTTATTATAAATCTTCTTCCTCTAACACAAAAAACGCTGCATTATATGACAGCATATCACGATTTTTATAATCAAACAGCACATATTTAGGAGAATCCATATTCTTGGTGCATTCCGTAGGATTTTGCAAGCCATTCCATACTGCATACGAAAAACGTTCGATATGTGTCATTCTTGCAATTTGCGCTTCCTGTAGTCCGCAATAGCTTTTCAGCATCCGCGGTTCTTCTGTTTCCTTTTTATAAAACTGCCGCAGCATTGATTTTGACAATGTATATTCCGGTGCGAACGCGGGGCGGCTTTTGCTGTTTTCACGCAAATATAGATCAAATGTAAGAAGTTCCGCAAAAAGCTGCTGTTTCTCTGGTACAGTAGCGCTGGCAAAGTCCAGAAGCACTTGATAGCGGTATACCCGTGCAGGTGTATTGACAAAATAACCATTGTCCTGATAATAGTCTGCCAATGCTTCGTACATTTGAAATGGGGAAGTAAATTCCAACGCAAGTACAGGCAGCGTATGGGTAAATTGGCAGCTATTATAGTAGAGTTCAACCATTTCCTCGATATTTTTTAAATTAAGTGTATCTGTAAAGCGCAGCCACTTGGTATAGAGCACCTCATAAGGTGGTTTGGACTGGCAGACAATCCCATATTCTGGCGCTATTTCCTCCATTGGAGAACCTTTTAAAACCTTTAAAAAACCAAGCTGTAGCTGGTGTGGAGCCATATTGTAGACTTCGTTAAAGGAGTTTGCAAAAGTTGGATAATCTTCATAGGGAAGTCCTGCAATAAGATCAAGGTGCTGGTGGATATTATGAAAACTGCGCACTTTTGCTACATTTTTGCGTAATTTGTCTAAATCCATACGGCGATTTATGGCTTCCAGAGTGGGAGCATACGTTGATTGTACGCCAATTTCCAACTGGATTAGTCCTATACGCATCTGCGCTAAAAGTGCAAGTTGTTCTTCTGTCAGCAAATCTGCTGCTATTTCAAAGTGAAAATTTGTAACGCCATTATCATGTTCTAGAAGATAACGCCATATAGCAGAGGCATGGGCAGCGTTACAGTTAAAGGTACGGTCAATAAATTTTACCTGTTTTACATGGTGATCCAGGAAAAATTGCAGTTCTTTTTGAACCATTTCCAAGCTGCGCAGACGTACTTTATCGGTATGATAATCCATTTGTATAGAAAAATGCCCGTCGGTATCCGGCATTGCGGATGTGGGCGCAGCAGTTGTGGGATTTAGCAAATCTTTTTTGGTATTTTCATTCGCATATTGACTATGAGCAGCAGAAAGGCAGTATGCACAGCGAAAAGGGCAGCCGCGCTGCGATTCATAGTAAATGATTCGATTTTCAAAGGCGTCTAATAGATTCTCAGCATCATAGGGAAAAGGCAGGCTGTCGATTGCGACTGGTGTACGCATTCCTGTATAACTGCCGTGATACAGGATTCCTTTTATATCGAGTAAACTGCCTTTACCTGTCCAATAATACACTGCTAATTCTCGAAAAGTTTCCTCGCCTTCGCCAATCATAATGCCAGTAAGCAGCGGATATTTGGAAAGAATTTCTTCTGTATGGAAAGAAACCTCAGGCCCTCCAAGCCAAATCTGTGTATCTGGTAGGATTTTGGGCAGTTCCAAAAGGATATTCTGCACCATTTCCCAGTTCCAGATATAACAGGAAAAAGCGGCAACATCGGGCTTTTTTGCATATAAATCAGCAAGAACTGCTGATACAGGTTGATTGATTGTATATTCAGCAAGTGATACGCCGCAGCCGTCAGGACGGTTGGTGCAATAGCGATCTACATATGCCTTTAGGCAGTAAATCGCAGGATTAGAGTGAATATATTTCGCATTGATGCCGATCAAAAGAATATTGGAATAACTCATAAATCATTTCCTTTTTATTTGTTGTAGATTGTATAGGGGCTGTCGTATATGCTATGTCTTGTTTGTGCTTTATATTATACATTTTTTCTTGGGGCTGCGTCAATGAAAATGCGAAAATAACAGGTAACGAAAATGGATATCACTTCAGAACTTGAAATAATTGCTAAAACTGATATAATAGACAAGGAAAATCAAATGAATCAGAGCGGTCATAAGATATTCAAAGAATCGGTGTTTCGGAATCTTGAATCTTGAATTGCAGATGTGCAAAAAATAGGCGGTAACAGATGAAACTATGGATAGAACAAAACGACACACAGGAAGAAACGGAAATCCATATTAAATGCGGGATGATTAATGCGGATTTGCAACGTATTATCAATGAAATTCATGCATTAATGTTTTCCCTTCCTGTGTTAAAGGACGGGGCAGTCAGCAAGATTTCTTTAGATGAAATATTTTATATTGAGAGCGTAGAAGAAAAGACGTTTGTGTATTCCAAAGCGGAAGTGTACACTTGCGAATATAAGCTTTATGAGATAGAAGAAAAAATCGGGAAATACAGTTTTGCGCGTATCAGTAAATCAACCATTGTTAATATCTGCAAAATTTTAGAAATAAAACCCCAGATAAACGGACGGTTTGAGGCGCTGCTTGACAATGGAGAGCGCCAGATTGTAAACCGGCATTATGTAAATGGATTGAAAGAAAAGTTTTTAAGAGAAATATGAAAGTGAAACGTATATTCGAGAAGGGCGGCGAAGTAATTGGAAAAAAAGGGAAATTATATCAGTAGGGTACTGAAAACAATTGTAAGTTTTACAATATCCTATGCATTTGTAGTGATAATGTATGTGTTAATAAGCGAAATTGGAGTGTTTGACCCAATAGACAATCAGAAAGCGATACAGCTTTTGAGCATCTGCTTTGTGATTGCGGCATTTCATTTTATAATAGGATTTTGGAATATACAATCGGGTATACTGATGGTTTCTTTGTACTTTGGCGTTGTGGTTGTAGTTGTAGGGGTTATGGGAGGTGTTGTGTACGATTTCTTGGATATGAATGCCGCATTTTTGGTATGCCTTACGATTATGCTTCTGATTGTCTTTACAGCGACATTTTTACTGGCATATTATGAGGATTGCAAAAAAGTTTGGGAGATTAATGAAATAATTAAGAAAAATAAAAAAATATAACAGCATTTTGCCTGCCCTTTTCGGTAACTTACCGGAAAGGGACTTTTTTTGCCCTTGAAAAAGTGCTATAGTTGATTCGCTGTTATACTCACGAGTGATACATTTTACCATACCACTCAAAATATTTACGCTCATAAATCAGCAGTATTGGCAAATTTAAGCGTTCGCCAGTATAAATTCTATAATTTGAAAAAGAATAAAAAAGGAGAAAAATTTTTATGAAAGAATCCAATAATACATTAAAAAAAATAAACATATCACAAAAAGGAAAAAAATCAGGAAAACGAAACAAAGGTAAAATTGCGCTTGCTGTGATTGGCGCTGTTTTGCTGATAACAGTCTGCAGTACTGGTATAATGTTTCGGGAGGAGCTTGGCATTATCCGTTCCATACATCCCATTTCGCAAGGGAAAAATTGTTATATTATGGAAGTAAAAAGTGATTACTATTTTGATAAGTTTTTGGAAGCGGGCGGAGCGCATTCTGATAAAGAAGTCAGTATATTTCTGACGAATTGTATTTCCAAGGGATTTTATCAGGTAGATGTGACAAATGAAGGACTTTCCTGTAGCACGATTTCAGCGAAAAAGGAAAATAATAGTCATATCTGGGGCAGAAATTATGACTGGTATGGCTCTGTTCCCATTATTGTAAAGTGCACGCCAAAAGAGGGCTATGCTTCCATCGCAACCTGTGATTTTAAGAATATTATTGATAGTGCGGAAACTGTGCCAGATAATTTTATCAATAAAATGTTGGCGATTGCAGCCGTTTATGTACCAATGGATGGCATAAACGAAGCTGGACTTTGTGTTGCTGACCTGGAGGTAAATGAGGGCGGAATGCTAGACATTGATACCGAAAAGCCGGATTTAACCGTGACAACAGCAATCCGACTGCTGCTCAATCGCGCAGCGACTGTGGAAGAAGCGGTTCACTTACTACGGCAATATGATATTCATGCATCAGGCGGCATTAGTCATCATCTCTCTATATCTGATGCGCAGGGGGCATCTGCCAGTATAGAATTTGTTAATGGCGAGATAACAGTAGTCAATACCAATTGTATTACTAATTTTAACCTTGCAAATAAAGACACAGCTGCAGGCGGTGAGAGTGCACAAAAACGCTATGAAACGCTTTGCGCAATTTATCAGGAAAACAATGGTATTTTATCTGAAGAAGATGTAAAAAACGCACTATCGCAAGTATCCCAGACAGAGGGCACATGGACTACACAGTGGTCTATTGTATATCAGCAGGATATGCAGAAGGTATTATATTATTTTGGCGGTGTATTTGACGAGGAGAATACATTTTCTGTTGATATAATAAAGTAAGAGAGCATCAGAGCGTTTTTTTTGTTTGGTATTAAATAAAATTCAAGGAATGTCAAGCCAGCATAAACACAAAAAATAATTATTAAATAAGGTTATAGCTATATTTTTTTGATGAGGATTTTATAGTGCCAAATGATAGAGTTTGTGAGTATAAAAACACGGAATAATTATAAAAATTTAATATTTGCTTCATTTACGCAGTATCAATAGTATGATACCATAGAACTATCAGCAAAATCGTTGTGTAATAATCCAGTACTATTTTTGTATTGGATTTATTGCGTATAAAGGATTGGATGCAAAAGATTGTATGAAATGACTGCATACAAAAAAATGTATACAAAAAAATGTATACAAAAAAATGTATACAGATAATTACATACAAATAATTGCAAACAAATAATTGCATGGAAAGGCAAGTGTACGGACGGCAGCGCTGTGTTGGTGCACTAGGGAACGAAAGTGGCTGGGATAGTTTATGATGCCAGACGCATCAAGGCATATGAAGGGCTGCTGGCAGTAGGCGAAATCGCGGGACAGCCCAAAGAATGGTGCGACATGCTTTGGGGAGAAATTATTGTTGCTCCAGAACTTTTGGAGGAATTAATATATTATTTGGAACATCATTGTCTGACAGAAAATGTAAAATGCTGCGGTTACAGTATGATAGATTTATATGTATGGCAGATGAACCGCTATAATATTATCGGTGATTCAGGGAAAAATACAGATACATGCAACAAAGACCGCATGGTATTAAAAGCGTTTTACGATATGGCGCAGATGAAGAAAAGTCCAGATGAATATATTAAAAAATTAACTCTTGGCAGAGGAATGGATAAATAATACAATGTAATAAATACGGAGGACATTGGCAGGCGTGAATCGAGAAGAATTTTTAAAACAGCTTCAGGAAGCATTAGTCGGCAGAGTGCCGGATCAAGTAGTGCAGGAAAATATTATATACTATAGAAGGTATATCAGTGAACAGATCAGCGGCGGGAAGAGTGAGCCTGAGGTGCTGCGTATGCTTGGCGATCCGCGTCTGCTTGCGAAAACCATAGAAGGTACTTCTAAGTTTGCCTCCAATATGGGAGAAACGCAGAAAGATTATAGCGGCTATACAAACAGCAGCTTCAACGGAAATTTTAACAGTAGTTATAATAATTCCGATTATGGATATGAACAGGGCAGGAATACTAAGCAGTTTCGGATGCCGTTATGGGCAGTTCTTTGTATTGTGCTGGTGGTTTTTGTTTTAATTCTAACACTTGCATTTCGTGTTTTTGTGTTTCTTGCACCTTTTATTTTAATGGTAATGGTGGCAACATTTGTAGTTCGGATTGTGCGCAACTGGATAGGAAAATTTTGATGTTATGTGAATAATTAGGCAGAACAAAGCCCGGAATAAGGGAATGTTCTGCTTATTTTGGTTACAATAATTGACTTACACAGTCAACAAAACACGAAAAATATTAAAAGGAAAAGCGACCATTTTCATGATCGCTTTTCATAAGGGGAGTATAAATAATTAATATATAAGGGTTGTAAAGAGGATTGAAGGAGTATCTCTTTACTGATATTAGTATAGCAACTCTGACCTCAAAGGTCAACCATTTTCTGAAAATAAAATCTAACAAATATAAATTGTCAGTTTTGGGCAGTGTTTCCAAAGTTAACATGATATGTTAATTAATTATGTTGTATAAAAACCGGCATTTGTGCAAATCCTATTGCTGTAACACGAAATCAGTGTTAAGGATATGCAGAAATACAAACCATGCATATCCAAAAATCAGGGAGAAGATTCCCGTATATTATTGGAGGTATTTAAAAATGTCTGGAACAAACAACAATTACGAACAGAATCAGAACAAGGCAAACAACAAGGCTTCAAACAGCAGCAGCAACAGCTATCAGAACAGCACACAGAATGCGCAGAACGCTCAAAATGCGCAGAATTCTAACAGCCAGAATTCTCAGAATGCGAACAGCCAGAATTGCAAGAACAGTACAAACAGCAATTCCCAGAACAGCTACAACAATAACAACAAATAAATAGCTGGAAATTCTCCCTTAAAGGCGGCTTTATTATAGAGCCGCCTTTTTTATGCGCAGCCCCATGCAGAGGAAATATGCCGCAGAAGCGGCGCATGGGGCGCGCGGCGAGTAGGAGAGAAGGTCATTCCCCTACTCGATTGCACACGGACACTCGTGCAGAGAAATGTTTTTTTCTACTCGATTTATAGCATATTCTTTGTTTTTCTTGACATCTGATTCTAGGAATTATAATATATACATATGAGAAAATTTGAGTTGATAGCCCCATGCCATTTCGGTTTGGAGGCAGTATTAAAAAAAGAAATTATTGATTTGGGTTATGATATTACGCAGGTGGAAGATGGACGCGTAACATTTGCAGGCGACGAGGAAGCAGTCTGCCGTGCCAATATCGGGCTGCGGACAGCAGAACGGATTTTAATAAAAATTGGAAGCTTTCCGGCAGAGTCGTTTGACGAACTTTTTGAAGGCATAAAGGCGCTTGCATGGGAGGATTATATCCCGCTGGACGGCAAATTCTGGGTCGCTAAGGCGGCGAGTGTTAAAAGCAAGCTGTTTTCGCCCTCGGATATGCAGTCTATTATTAAAAAAGCGATTGTAGAACGGTTAAAGCAGGTATATCATATAAGTTGGTTTTCGGAGGAGGGACAACAATTTCCTGTCAGGGTTTTTCTTATGAAAGATCAAGTAACCGTCGGGCTTGACACCACTGGCGAGTCGCTGCATAAGAGAGGATACCGTAAACAGATGGCAAGAGCGCCCATAGCAGAGAATCTGGCGGCTGCAATGATTATGCTGACTCCCTGGAAAAAAGATAGGATTTTGGCAGACCCCTTTTGCGGCAGCGGGACAATTCCAATAGAGGCGGCACTTATGGCGGCAAATATCGCGCCTGGCATGAAAAGAGGGTTTACGGCATTAAAATGGGATCAGCTGATACCCGAAACGATATGGAACGACTGTTACGAGGAAGCGCGTGAACTGGTGGATGATTCGGTGAAAGTGGAAATTTATGGAGCTGATATCGATCCAGAAATTATTGCAATTGCAAAAGAAAATGCACGCTGCGCTGGTGTCGGACATATGATAAATTTTGCCGTGCAGGAGGCTGCACAATTTGCGCACGCAGGCAAATACGGTTTTATTATTACCAATCCCCCATATGGAGAGCGTGTCGGTGATAAAGAATTGATTCCTGCCCTGTATCAAACAATAGGCGAACGATACAAAATGCATAATACATGGTCAATGTATCTAATTACCTCTTATGAGGGCGCAGAACGCAGTATTGGCAGAAAAGCAGACAAAAACCGCAAGATTTATAATGGAATGATGAAAACCTACTATTATCAGTTTATGGGGCCGAAACCGCCCAGAGCACCGGAGGGAAGATAGTTGGACACAGAAGAACAGGCAAATAGCGAGACGGGGCAGATAATAGCACAGAATCGGGATAGGCTGTATCGGCACACAATGGTGGCTGCAATTGTATTTTGTATTATTTCCGCTATATTAATGGCAGGTTTTAAGCAAAATGAGGGATTTTTTGATGCCAACAGCCGTTTAGGACTTTTACTGGAACAGATAAACGAACAGGATCAGATACTTTCCTATCCCAAAATAAATGTTAAGGCAGTTTACAAAGATGAACGCGCGTCGAAATTGGTGATACGTCCAGATATGCCAATAGAATCGCTTGATATTGAAGTGCGTGAGGAATTTACCAAGAAAAAGGTGGTAATTACATTTCCGGAAGCTGCGGAATATTTTGCAGATAATGTGCAGATTGTCAGTGATTCCGCAATTATGGATGCAGTGGGGATTTATCGCCAGAATAAGGATGTTGTGGTAGAAGTTTATTGCAAAGATACATACAGTTGGACGATCGACAGCCAAGCTGATAAAATTACACTGCAGTTTGACGCACTTAGAGCAGCATATAGCGGTGTAGCAGTGGTTTATCAACCTTATACAGACAGAAACCGTCTAATGATACCAGAATGGCAGCAGAGTATAGCAGACTTTGCCGCTAATAATCATATGAAACTGTTTCTAGCCAGCAATATGCTTGAGGAATATACGGAGCAGGAAGTAGTGACCTTTGCAAATACTGTGCAGGCGGATATTCTGCTGGGGATAGCAGTAGAAAACAGTGAAACAGCGGAACAGGCAAGTGCAGTTACCGTATGCAATACTACCTATTTTATTCCGAATTTTGGCAGCACGCAGCTTGCGATTTTAGCAGCTGGTGTTTTCACAGCAGAAACCCAGTTGGTTCCTAAGGGATTTCGGGAGTGTGGCGCGGAAGATATCTTGGTGTCGCAGGCAGTTGTTCCGGCGGCTTTTCTTGAGTTAACACTTCCAGCATCAGAAATGGAAAATGTAGAATCGGTTTATAAATTAAATGAAAGCATTGTCACAGCATTAATGCAGACGTTGGAACAGGCGTTTAATTTAACAGAAAAGAGGATAGAAAGCAATGGAATGTGAAAAAATAGTGTTTGCCACAGGCAACGCCGGTAAAATGAAAGAAATCCGCATGATTATGGCTGATCTTGGCATAACAATTGAATCTATGAAAGAAGCAGGCATTCACGTTGATATTGATGAAAGCGGACAGAGTTTTGAAGAAAATGCTGCGATAAAGGCGGAAGCAATCGCGCAGGAATTGGCACAGCGTGGCGAAAATGTGGTGGTACTTGCAGATGATTCTGGTCTGGAAATCGATTATCTAAACAAAGAACCGGGTATTTATTCTGCAAGATATATGGGTGAGGATACTTCATATACTGTTAAAAATACAAATTTAATTCAGCGTTTAGAGGGCGTTGCTGACGATAAGCGGACAGCGCGCTTTGTATGTGTAATAGCCGCAGTTCTGCCCGACGGCAGGAAACTGCACACAAGGGCAACGATAGAGGGCATAATTGGCTATGAGGAAAAAGGCGATAATGGTTTTGGCTATGATCCTATTTTTTACCTTCCATCTTATGGCAAGTATTCCGCAGAACTTTCTCCAGAGGAAAAAAACCGTATCAGCCACAGGGGAAAGGCATTAGAGGAGATGAAAGCGCAGTTGAAGGCAGTTCTTTCAATATAGTACAACAGAATAGGGATAAGGGGAAGTGCAGCGATTATGAAGATATTAATTATCAGTGACACACATAGGAAAGATAACAATTTCCTTAAAATCATGGAAGATATTGGAACAATTGATTTGCTGATTCATTTAGGTGATGTGGAGGGGAGTGAGGAAAAAATTGCCAAGGCGGCAGGCTGCCCTGTAGAGATGGTTGCCGGAAATAATGATTTTTTTTCTGATTTACCCTCAGAAAAGACTTTACAAATAGGTAAGTATCATGTTATGATAACACACGGGCATCGTTATTATATTGGTATGGGTAACGAAATGCTGAAGCAGGAAGCAGTGGCGCAAGGGGCGGATATTGTGATGTATGGTCATACGCATCGCCCTGTGATTGATATTTCCAAAAATATTATTGCGATTAATCCTGGTAGTTTGTCATATCCAAGACAGGAGAATCGGAAGCCGTCGTATATGATTATGGAACTGGACAGTGCAGGAGAAGCCCATTTTAATCTTTATTATATCGAATAGCATTACATTATAATAAAGAATATAATACTTTTTTAAGTATATATGAAATAAATTTTTATATCACTAAAAAATTTTAAAAAAGTTATGAAAAAAGTATTGACATGTAGATAAGAATTGTGTATAATGAATTTCGTCGTTGTGGTTCAGCGATAAATGCTAAGGGCATACATAGTCAACGGGGTGTGGCTCAGCTTGGCTAGAGCGCCTGGTTTGGGACCAGGAGGTCGCAGGTTCGAATCCTGTCACCCCGATTCC
>ERZ778512.482-NODE-482-length-34511-cov-5.586719_pt1 | contig 34511 bp, 26 predicted proteins | sample MGYA00510346_ERZ778512 | MGnify/ENA primary metagenome ERZ778512 (study PRJEB29527, sample SAMN07138962) | mouse gut metagenome | material: feces | host: mouse | place: China:Nanjing | collected 2016-01-25 ...
GCAAATTTAATTTTTGGCTATTTTGCCTATTGACTTTTCTTAGCAGGTTTTGTTTCAGAATATCCAAAACAAATGCGGGAACCGGAATATCTCTCACCGAGGTCTTGCTCTTGGGAGAAGTAACGATGAGCGCCGTTTTGCCGTTACCAGATTTATCGGGAACACGCTGAAGCGCTTTAGAAACACGGATAACGCCGTTTTTAAAATCAATATCATTCCATGTCAGCGCGCAGAGTTCTCCGATACGAAGCCCCGAATACATTGTCAGAAGTATACCCTGTAATTGTAACGGTGAGCTTTACACCAGCTTTGGTATTTAGCTTTAAAAGCTGACGGGCAAAGCTTAGAAACAGAATCCGTATGGGGAAATTGAATTACAAAGTCTACCCATTTTTCGTGACCGTCGGATTCCCTTCAAGGAGATGAAAACAATGTATTTGCGTTTGGAAAACAAGAATCAAGCAGAACAATTAAACTATTCTTCTGCATGATAAACAATTTGTTGAACTGGGTATACTGCCGATTAAGGACTTTAAGCGTTTTACGGGTGTACTCGCGGAGCTTAGACTATTTATTAGGAGCGTAATTAGCGAATTTAAACGCGTCCTTTTTATCGGTCTTGACTTTTCTAACTCGGTTTGTACCGCGGTCATCGATCATCAAAGGATTGACTATGAAAACAAATATACCGGCGTCGTGGAGTGCGTTGGCTATGGTACGCGACAATCATTACAGATAGCGCTCAAAAAGCCGAGGGTCATACCTACGCTTATAGACTTTGCGACGGTGTAACGGACAATGACGTACGCGCGGCGACCAAGGCTCTCGGCTTCGATTACAGCGACGTTGAGGACAAATATTTCCGTGAGATGATCTCGGAAATTACCGACAAGAGGGACGATCTTCAAAACGGCGTAAATGAGCTTTACGACGGTGCAAAGGCTCTGCGTGACACTCTTGAACAGCTTTCGGAAAACGGCGGCGCGCTGGCGGAATTCGCGCCCGAAAGGGACAAAACAGCCGCTACCTGTATAGCGCCCTTATATGGCGGGTGCAAGCCGCCGGCTTTGCCAGTGACTTTGACTTTTGATTGTATCTTACCTTGTTTAATATTTTTTTATTAACCAATCCTAATATATAATTGAAATAATGTAATTGTAAAGATCAAACACTTTTACAGCTGTCCCTCCAATGAAATGTTGCAGTTTTTTGCAGTCAAACCCGTGATAATATCTATTCTGGGAGCAAAAATCCCAAAAGATACACTTAGTTATAATGGAGGTTTTTTCATGATAAAAACGATAAACTTAACCAACACCGAAACGAAAATCACGGAGCTTGGCGGTGATAACACCGAAATAATCAACAACAGCAGCGGTATCGTTTATGCATCTAAGATGCCGAATATTACGGTTGGCGGTGATGATGTCATCGCTATTCCCGCAGGCTCGATCGACGGGCTTTATGGTACTCATGGAACAGTTTATATCCTCGGTTCTGGCAGCGTAGAGCTTCGCGGAGTAGACCATCACATCGCTAAGGCTCGCGGACAGGCGGCTACGGACATAAGCGGAACAGGAGTTTCCGCAAGCTATGTTGATGAGAAGTGCAGTGAAATTCTTAAAAACGCAAACGCTTATACAGATATTAAGAATTCGGAGGTTGTCGTTAGCGTTAAAGAATACACCGATGAAAAGAACGCGCAAACGCTTGATAGTGTCAAAAAATACGCAGACTCCCTTAATGCGGAGCTCGCGGGATTTATTGGCTATACTGATAGCGATATCTATGGGCTTGAGGCAGATTTTGAAAATTGTGTTTTTACACGGTTGGCAGGAGCGGTTGGCAAGAATGCAGGTGCGGACTTTGACGGCGTGAATGCTTATGGCGGCAGACGGCGGTGCAACTTATCCGACGATGGTGAAGTGCTGGCTTATTACGGCGATGAAAATTTTAAAGCTGACGGTTCTAACGGTCAGGTAATGGTTGAGCAGCCGAAATTTTACTACCGTGTCGTACCGCTGAAAACTGAAAAGATCGACAAGGCGGACGGATATCATCTTAGAAAAGCTCGATATTACATTTCCGATACGCCCAAAGCGGGATTCAAGGTTCATCCTGCGTTTGTCCGAAATGACGTTGAGGTTGACAAAATTTATTTGTCGGCATTTGAAGGCTGCATTTACGATACATCGGCGGAAGTGTATTTGTTGGAAGATGAACAAATTGCGGACTTTGATAACGATAAGCTTTCGAGTATTGCAGACGCTAAACCGTGTTCGGGAACGTCCCAGCGGCTTACAAGGGCAAATGCCAGGAAGCTCGCTCGCAACCGCGGCAGCGGTTGGACACAGTGGACCGCTCAGGCTTCTTCGGTTACACAGTTGTTATTCATAATTGAATATGCTGCTTTTGATGCTCAACGTGAGATAGGAATGGGAATAACAAGTAAAACCGACGACGGAAAAAGCAATCTCGCCGAAAAAACAGGAATGACGCTCTCTGTCGAAAACCGCAGCGGCAGCGTTTTGTCGGGATCGGTATCATTCCGCGGAGAAGAAAATGTTTGGGGTAATATATGGACATGGGTTGATGGTATCGATGTGAATAATCCGACAGATTTCTCCGTTGAGAAGTCGGGGCGGTTTTTTGTGGGAAATCCGGTCTGCGACAACGAGATTTTTACTGACACCAATATTCCTTCTCTTTACGGAAACGGTGCAGTATCGGCTTTTGGATATTCGGAAAAATTTGATTGGCTGTTCTTGCCAACAGAACTTAAAGGCAATACGACTCTACCAGTTGGAGATTTTTGTTGGAATATAAATAAAAACGGCATGGTTGCTGTTCTAGGTGGGTATTGGTGTGAAAACGACAGATCGGGAATTTTTTATTGGCTGTTTAATTATGCACCTGCCAATAATGTGAGAGTAATCGGTACACGTTTGGTATATTATCCCATAAAATAATACGGTTGAATATTATGGGCGAATAATTTTAAATGCAACATATTATCTTAAATCATTTGGTTTGCCGACAAAAGGTTTGTTGCTCGTGCAATACAAATTAAAAATACCACCGCAAGATTTTTGACATATCATAACTATATACAAATAAAAAATGTAGATCGAAAACCGGTAGAATAATAGCCTTTCGGACGTGCGAGCCGACAGTATAAACATATATATCGTCAGCTCGCCGTTCGTTAATTTAAGGCAATTTTAAAATACCTATTGACAATCCAATTCGATGGTGTTATAATATATTGGATAAGGATTTTGCTATACGTAGCAAAACGCGTGAATTCAAATGTTTTAAGATATTAAGGAGACCAATATGAAAAAATGTTATATTGCAATGATCCCTGCCCGGCTCGGATCACAGCGTATACCTAAGAAGAATATTAGATACCTGAATGGCAAGCCGCTTATAATGTATCCGATCGACAACTGTATAAACTGCGGTTGTTTTGAAAGCATTTGGATAAATACAGAAAGCAGAGAGCTTGGAAAGGCGCTGGAAAGCGACAAGGTGCTCTTCCACGAGCGCCCTGTAGAGTTAGCATCAAATACCGCTACAAACAGGGATTTTACATATCAGTTTTTAAAGGTTCATATCTGCGACTATGTAATAATGGTCAATCCGACCTCCCCTTTACTGCGTATGGAAACGCTTAAAGCGTTTGTTGAATTTGTTGACAACAACGATTTTGATACTGTTCTTTCCGTCGTTTCCGAAAAGACGGAATGCTTTTATATAGGGGAGCCGATAAACTTCGAGAAAAAGGAAAAAATCAACAGTCAGTTTCTGACACCCGTCGACAAGGTGGCGTGGGCAGTCACGGCGTGGAAGAGGGACAGATTTATTGAGATGCAGGAAAATGGAACAAATCCGATATTTGGCGGAAAGATTGGTTTGTTTTCCATACCTAAGGACGAATCCTGCGATCTTGACACGCAGGAGGATTGGAATATCGCCGAGGGAATGCTTGTCGCAAGAGAAAAGCGTGGTAGTACAGAAGCAAAATATATGGAACTGAAATAATACGGGAGAATAAAAATGGAAAGTTTATGGGAGCTTAAAGAGTTGATAGCCAATAAAAAATATAAAGTCATCAGCTTTGATATTTTTGATACATTGCTTCTGCGACCGAGCGTTTATCCGACCGACATATTAGCTCTTGCGGGCAGAAAGGCGGGAAGTTCCGAATTCTATCTTAATCTGCGGCGGAATTGCGAGCGCCTTGCCCGAACAAACAATAATGTTATGTCGGAGGAGATCCGCTTTGAGAATATTTTCAGTGAAATGTCGGATAAATATACGTTCTCTAAGCAAGAGATTGAGTCGCTGATGCACAACGAGCTGGACTGCGAATTCGATTTACTTAAACCTCGTAAAGCAATAAAGGAAATATTCGACTACGCAAAGGGCATAGGAAAAACCGTTATTATCACCTCGGATATCTATCTGTCGGAGCAATTTATCGGAAAAGTGCTTGACAACTGCGGATACACGGGTTTTGAAAAACTGTACGTTTCCTCGGAATACGGTATGACCAAAAGCAGCGGAAGACTGTTCGCGCGTGTGATTATGGACTACAAGTCAAAGGGTATTTCTGCGTCTGAGATACTTCATCTCGGAGACAACGAACGCTCTGATATTGCCGCTGCCGAAAAGGCAGGACTTTCGACCATACATGTTCCGCGTGTTGAAGCGCTGGCGCATAAGGATAACAGGTTCAAAAGGCTTGAGATGTTTTCGGAGCGGAGCTGTGACAATACATTCCTTATGGGGTGTTCGATCAACCGTATATTTGACGACCCGTATGTTCCGGTCGGTGAAACATCATTTCTTGACAATATTCAAAATGTAAGCATCACCGTAATAGCTCCAATGCTGGTAAGCTTTGTAAAATGGATAGTGTCCGACTGTAAAACCAATGATAAAAAGCATTTGATATTCTTTAATTCCGAAGGTGAATTTGTTCAAAAAATGGTCGAAATGGTTAAGCCGTATATCTTTCCGGAGCTTGAAACGTCAAGAGTGTCATTCGGTAACAGACTGCGCAGATACCTTAACACCGATTTTGTTACGTTGTTTGCGAAACAGGAGCTTACCGAGGATGATAAGATAAAAACCGTTTCGCGAGTGTTGCTGCTTTCGGATGCGGACGAACAGGTGATGAAGCTTTTCGGGAAATATGGATACAACTCTATGAATGACGCTGTTGGAACGCTTTCTGTTTTATATGATATGGCGGACGAGCTCAATACGCTGTTTAATAAAAAACGTGAACAGGAGATAAACGCGTTTTGGAACAACATAAGAAAGTATGGAAATGCGGCATTTTACACCAACAAGCTGCGTAACGATCTTGCGGCTGCGGACACAAGTACCGATATGAATATATATTCGATTGTTTCCGGCACCGATGCGCCTCAGCATAACTGTAAATCTTTAGGTCAAATGGGTTTAAACGTGCGCCGGACTCTGCCGTTGTTTCCAGTAATAATCGAAAAAATATGTGATTTCAACACAGAAACCAACGAAGAACCATTATGTTCGGTGTGTGCAGATGTTATTAGCTATGCGGGGGACTTCCTAAAAACGTTTGGAGAACGTATAAATCTTATGCATCTGAATGCTTATCAATATTTTGAATTTCTGAAGATCGCGATGTTGGAATATCCGGATTTCCCGACAAAAGAATTAACCGAAGAGGGAGAGAAAAAATGAATTTAAATGAGGTTGTCAAATCGGATAAATATCAAGTAATATGCTTTGATATATTCAACACACTTCTGGTGCGCCCTCTATTTGCAAGCGGTGATATTTATAAGTTGTTGGGAAAGAAGATCGGATATGAAAATCTGTATGATGCTGTGTCCATAGCAGAAAAGCGTTTGCTTTCAGATGATGAAACGGGAAGAGCCGGATTTAGCTCCGAAATGTTGTACAGAGAGATTGAAAAGCTGTTTCCGAAAAAGTTTTCGGCGGAAAAAGCGCTTGCGGCAGAGGAAGAGCTGTATCTCAATATATGCACCGAACGCCGCTATGTCAAAAAGCTCTATGACGCGGCGCGCCGCAATGGCAAAGAGATAGCGATGGTTACCGATTACCCCGTTTCCCGTAGGCTTCTGGAAAAAATACTCGAAAAGAATGGATACACGAATTACAGAGATATCTATATTGCGCACGAGACAGGTGCGGCAAAAAAAGATGGAACGTTATTTGGTTTGATTGCCAAAGAGTTCAGCGACGTGGCGGATTCGGCTTCGGGGATATTTTATCTTACGACTGTCTACGACAATGATATGAAATCCGCGGAAAGCGTAGGAATGAGTGCGCGTTATATTCCGTCCCCTATTGCCGCGCTGAGGAAATGCAGAAAATTGGGTGAATTGTATAATAATTTACCCGCCGACAGCGACAATCGATATTTGATCGCATATTCGGCAAACCTTGTTTTTGATGATCCATTTGTTGAATATTCCGATGACGGATATCTTAACGGCAGTATAGATAACTTTGGAGAGTTTGTTTTTTCACCGCTTGTGCTGGCGTTTGAAAAGTGGATGCTCGATGACTGCGAAAGATCGGGTGTTACCGATTTGTGCTATGTATACAGAGACGGGTATCTTCCGGAAAAAATACACAATGTTATGGCAAAATACTACGGATCTGTCAAAACTTGCAGAATGTATTTGACCCGCGCGCTGGCAAACGTCTTCTATTCCGAAGAGAACAACGGTCTTAACGAAAGTCTGAACAAATATCTGACAGGCATAAATATGAAAAGAGACGTTTTTATTAAAAACCGTCTGTTTGCGGAGGAAGGCTCGGAGGACTATTCCGAGGCGGTAAGAATATTCCGTCAACACGGAGTTTTTAACGCGGACGATATTATACGCAGAGATGAATATTTTAAATATGCGCAGGAATTTGAGGGCATATTTAAACGCGGTGCGCAAAATCGCATGGATGAAACAAGAGCTTATATAGATTCAATCTTTTCGGGGCGCGGCAAGACTGCGGTTTTTGATGTCGGATATCGGGGAAGTGCGTGTGGAATCCTTAAAAACAATTTCAACATAGACACCGTAGGATATCACTTTTTTGCCAAGGAAATGGTGAAAAACATTAACGTCGAAGGGCTTGACGTCCGCTCTCCCATTATTATGGGATTGTCCGATGAACAGAAAACCACGGTCATTCAGGTGCTTACGGAGGACCTCCTCAATTCTCAAGAACCGTCGGTTATCGGGGTTAAGCGGGAGGACAGTGAATTCGTACTGCTTCGCGACGAGCACATAAACTTTTCCGAAGCTGTTGACGCTATTCAAACAAGCTGTGTTGAATATGCTCGTGGGGTCGTGTCGCTTTTTGGCGAGGATTTCAAGCTCATGAGGTTTGATGTTCTGGCTTTTTATGAGTTTTATCGGCGCTTTCTTGAGAGAATGTCGGAAAAAGACTGCGGTCTTTTCTCGGGTATTCGCTTTGTTGACAGCACTTTTATGAACCCGGAAGCGCGTAACGCATATCTTGATCTTCGTAATAGGGTCTATCAAGCTAACAGTGGCGAGGAATTGCAGGATCAGCCGAATGAGGCGGACGTCGGCGAGGAAAATAATTATTCGGCTTTCAGAATAAATACGTATAATTGGCTGAAAGAACACCATATCCTAACACCGTTCAGAGCGGTATGGCGGTTTGGCAGACGTGTAAAGAATTTTATCGTTGCCCCTGCGGACAGCAGAGGGAATAAATTCCCCGAAGCCGCTCAGGTAATTTCCGATTTTGAGAATTCAATAAAGACTATTCGGAATAATATGTTTTACAGGACGGCGCCTACCGTTATTTTCTGCGGACATAACGCCGCATTTGACAAAGGCACCTGCGATTACATCAACAAAGCGGTCGGAACGGACAGCGGAAATCATTATCTGTTTATTTCCGAGGCGCCGCATGTAAAGCAGGAGCAGCTGAATTCAAAGATAAAATTTGACAGCAAGGTGCTGCACTATGTTCCTATGTCGGGAGATTATCATATCGGTATAGATATGCCGTCAAGTGCTGAACTTAACGCGTTTATCGGATCCAAAAAATATCTCGCCGAGGCTGTCGAAAGCATTAAAGCTCGATTTCCGGATATGGGGAAAAACTATCCGCGCTATCTGGCGAAGTATCTTTTCGACTATTACAGCGCACTTATCAACGCATACGGCACCGAAAACGCGGGGGTTGTGTTTGTAGTTTGGAATGAATTTACCACCATGCATTCTATTCTGCACGGAATTTGCCGCGAGCGGAATATCCCCATACTTTTTATGGAATTCGGAGTAATTCCCGGTACGCTGTGCCTTGAAAGCACGGGACAGATGGGGGAAAGTCTTGTTGCGAACAAATCGGAGGAATTTTGCGAACTGCCCGTTTCCGAAGAGGAGCTTGCAGACGCGGATAAGTTGCTGACATTTTTGAAGGAGAGCGGATTAAACCGAAATCCACAGCCGCTTAACAGCCAACTCGACGATATCAGGGCAAGGCTCGTTCCGGAGCGTCCAACAGTTCTTTATTTCGGGCAGAACGATTTCGAGAGCGGAATGTATCCTTATGGTAAAAATGCCAAAAAGTATCATTCTCCGATCTTTAAGACGAGCAATGAAGCGGCGAAAATACTTGAAAAGATATGCCGCAGAAAAGGCTGGAATTATATCTATAAGCCGCACCCCACGATCATGGCAATGTACGGATGTGATGCGGGGCTGTCGGACAGCACAATAATTGCCGACAATGTTGATATCAACGCGCTTATTGACCTGAGTACCGTTACTGTAACGATCCTTTCTCAGGCGGCGTATATTTCGCTTGTCCGCGGCAAACCCGCTGTTATGCTTGGCAGAAACCAGCTTATAGGAAAGGGCTGCGCGTATGAATGCTTAGTCGGACCCAATATTGAACCGACGCTTTCAAAGGCAGTCAAGGAAGGGTATACCGAAACGATGAAAGCGGCGTTTATCCGACATACTGCTCAGCTTAACAAATACTATCTTTATTACGATCTGCGTTCTAACGGCGGCGTATGGGGACAGGATATTACCAAATTCAGCGAGCTTATTAAAAATACCGCAGCCGCTGTTGACAAGCGGACGGAGAATAAGCCTTCTGCCGTAATGAAGATCGCGGTTATAGCATCAATGCCCGCGAATTACTATTCGGGCGGCAGATCGCATGCATGGAACGTCGCAGAAAGCCTGGCGTATATGGGAAACGAAGTGTACTTTATTTCTCAGAATGAGCCTGTGTTTAAAAATGCCATGAAAAACAATGGCTCCGAAAAAAAGATCAGTTTTGTAAAAACAAACGATTTTATAGTAGATATTCCCAATGTGCGGTCGTTGGACTATGTTATTATCGCTCCGCACCGCGACAAAAATGAACTGTTCTATCTGAAGGCGCGGAATTTTGCTGTGAAGATGAACGCGCGTCTCGTATTGATAAATTATGAATCGGGGAACTGGGTAAACAAGTACCTTGACAACGAGCTTCCCGATGAGTTGTGGACGCCGTGGAAAAACGTATGCAAAGACGGCTGTCTTGTTTTGTCGAGCGATCTGGAATCTATGAAGTATGCCAAGGAATACTACCTGACCAATCCCCGGAACACGGTATTCGATTATTGGTATCCTACCGTTAATACCGTTGCCGCGGACAGTGTTCCCGACTGCGAAAAGGAGAAACGTATTGTTGCGCTGATAAGACTCAATGACAAGTATAAAGGCAGCTACGATATTCTTAAAATGGTCGATAAAAGATGGGCGGGCTATAAGCTGGTGCTGATATACGGTTCGGGAATAATGGACGATAATTTCAAAAAATATGCCGCTGAGCTTGACAGGCTCAGAAAAGAATGCAGTGTTGATTATGAGATAAAAATACAGCCGACCGACGCGGAAAAATTTGCCGAAATAAAGAGAGCGAAATATTTGCTGTTTCCGTCTTATTTTGAAGGCTACGGAACTCCGCCGATCGAGGCTCAATACTGTAATACCGTTTGCTTCGCATATGATCTTCCCGTTTTGCGCGAAACCGCTGGCAGCGGCATCGTGTTCTGCGAATACGGTAACCCCGATGATATGAAGAATAAGATCATCGAGCATATAGAAAATAACATCACTTATTCCGGCATGAGGGAATCCGTTGAGGAGTACGCGCGTTTTGACAGGTGTGCTCCGAAACTGGACAAGCTGCTGAGAGATCATCTTGCTGAGGATTGGAGAGATCCTATGGCAAGAACGACAGATATCAAATAAAATCTATTCGGAGGATAATATGGTTATAACCAAAACACCTTTCAGAATGTCTTTTTTTGGTGGGGGCACCGATTTCCCCGACTTTTATAATGAGCACGGCGGAGCGGTATTGTCTACTACCTTTGACAAATACTGCTATGTAAATGTCCGTCATCTTCCGCCGTTTTTTGATTACTCGTCGGAAATATCGTATTCGGAGATTGAGAGAGTTAAGTCGACCGATGAGATAAAACACCCGTCCGTGCGCGAATGTATGAAATATTACGATATGCGCGACATACGTCTTACGTACGAGGCAGACCTGCCCGCACGCACGGGATTGGGGACGAGCAGCTCGTTTGCCGTCGGTATGCTCAGCGCTTTTCATGCATTGAAAGGTAAGCTGAAGGACAAAAAAAGCCTTGCGGAAGAAGCGATACATCTCGAACGCGTGCTTTGCAATGAAGCGGGCGGCGTACAGGATCAGATTGCCGTGGCGTTTGGCGGTCTTAACAGGATCGACTTTTCCGCTGCGGGATTTCAGGTAAATCCAATAACTATTTCCAACGAAAGAAAGAATCGCCTTAATTCCAACCTCATGATGTTCTTTACGGGGTTCTCCAGATTTTCTTCGGAGATACAAACCTCGACGCAGAGCGCAATAAAGGAGAATGACAAGGTAAAACAGTTGTTGGAAATGTATTCGCTCGTTGACGAGGCGCAAAAAATACTTGTCGATAAAGACGCCGATCTGGATGATTTCGGCAGACTGCTTGACCATACATGGCGGCTGAAGCGCGGAATATCGGGAAGAATATCGACTAATACACTGGACGGAATATATGAACGGGCGATATCGTGCGGCGCGCTTGGCGGTAAGCTTTTGGGCGCGGGCGGCGGAGGATTTTTTGTGTTTTACGTTCAGCCTGATAAGCAGGATGAGGTTTTGGCGGGTTTAAAGGATCTGCTGTATATTCCGTTCAAATTTGAAAACGATGGGGTATCTACGATATACTATTCCGCAGAGGATTATGATCTGAAATGAGGACAAGCTTATGAAAGCGGTTATTATGGCAGGCGGCAGGGGAACGCGTATTGCTTCGATAAATTCGGCTATCCCCAAACCAATGATTCCCGTACTCGGTAAACCGGTATTGAAATATCAGACAGAAAATTTGAAGCAACAGGGTATCACTGATATTATAATGGTCTGTGGACACCTAAAGGAGAAGATCGTAGAATATTTCGGCGACGGAAAAAATTTCGGCTTGAATATCGAATATGTGTTTGAGAATGAGCCGCTTGGAACCGCAGGGGCTTTGTCAATGCTTAAAGACAAGCTTGATGAAGATTTTTTCCTTATTAACGGCGACATTATTTTTGATGTTGACTTCTCCGGTATGATCGCGTTTCATCGATCGCATAACGCTTTGATAACCATACTCACTCATCCGAACAGTCACCCGTATGACAGTTCGCTTATTGAAGCCGATAAAAGCGGAATGGTAGTATGCTGGCATACAAAGGAGGACAACCGCGGCTGGCTGAAAAACTCTGTAAATGCGGGGATACATCTGCTTTCGGAAAGGGTGTTTTCGGACGACACACTGTCACCGCTTTTTTCGGAAGCCCGCTTCCTTGACCTTGACAGGGATATACTCAGACCTCTTGTCAACACGGGAAAATTGTTTTCATACCATTCCCCGGAGTATGTAATGGATATGGGGGTTCCTGAAAGATATAACACTGTTTCCGAGGACATCGCCGCCGGCAGACCGCAAAAGAGAAATCTGAAAAATTCTCAGAAAGCGGTTTTTCTTGACAGGGACGGAACCATAAACAAATATGTGGGATTTCTGAAAAACATAGATGATTTTGAGCTGATCGAAAATACTGCCAAGGCAATAAATCTAATCCACTCAAAAGGATATCTTACTGTGGTGATTACGAATCAACCCGTAGTTGCCAGAGGAGAGGTGACGTTTAAACAGCTTGAAATGATCCACAATAAAATGGAAACGCTTCTGGGACGGGAGGGCGCGTATATTGACGGCATATATTATTGTCCTCATCATCCCGACAAAGGCTTTGAGGGAGAAGTTCCCGAGCTGAAAATGCAATGCAGTTGCAGAAAGCCGAATATTGGACTGGTTGAAAAAGCAAAATCGGATCTTAATATTGATCTGGCGGGATCGTGGTTTGTCGGAGATTCTCAGGTTGATGTGCTTACGGGAGAAAACGCGGGTTGCAGAACAGCGCTGCTGTCTTCCGAAGAAAACGGTGAGAATATTTACACGTCGCTGTACGATTTTGCTGTCGATCTGGAGGAGAACAAATGATGAACGTTAATCTTGAAAAGCATATTGATTTGCTGGTAAAGCGTTATCCGGCACTGGAGGATATAAGAAGAAGCATTGAGGCAGCTTATGAATGTATGGAAAGATCGTTTATGGGCGGCGGCAAGCTCTTGATTGCCGGAAACGGTGGCAGCGCGGCAGACTGCGAGCATATAGCGGGCGAGCTTATGAAAGGTTTTAAGTTAAGACGCGAGCTGTCACCGGAAGAAAAGGACGCGCTTTGCAGCGTTGACCCCGAGTTGGGAGCACTGCTCTCGGAAAAGCTTCAGGGAGCGCTGCCATGTATATCGTTGGTCAATCACCCGGCGCTTAACACGGCTTTTTTAAATGACGTTGACGGGTTATTTTGTTTCGCCCAGCAGGTTTACGGTTATACAAGGAAAGGCGACGTATTCCTTGGAATATCAACATCGGGGAATTCCAAGAATATACTTTATGCTGCCGCTGCCGCAAAAGCAAAGGGGGCAACGACTATCGCCTTCACAGGAAAGAGCGGAGGAAAGTTGGCGGAGCTGTGCGAGCTTTCCGTAAAGCTGCCGGAAAACGAAACCTATATGATACAGGAATATTGCCTTCCCGTATATCACTGCTGGTGTCTTATGCTTGAAGACAAGTTTTTCGGTGGCATCTCATGAAAATTGAACATTTGATAATGTTTGACAGTATGGGACATCGGGTAATTGCTCACGACAAGAACGTTGATTTTTGTTTTGCGTCAAGACAAAAAACTGTGGTTGAGGCGCCGGCTATAATAAACGAATGTTTTTTAGATTGTCGATTTGTGGGAGGCTATACTTTTATCAATCATAATGCCACAATAAGAAATGTTGATTCTATCGGAAGATTTTGCTCTATTGCTCCGAATGTGGTAATCGGCGTATCAAGTCATCCGGCATATGCATTAACGAGCAGCAACTATTTTTATTGGAATGCATGGAGCAATATCTCAAGCTCCGATGAATATGACCGTGTCCAGAGCTGGCATTATTTGGATGAATATCAGCAAAGACACGCACAAGCATCTTTTGCCGGAATGATCACAATTGGTAACGATGTATGGATAGGTCAAGGTGCGTATGTTATGAATAACATCACAATTGGCGATGGTGCGATTATTGGGACAGGCGCGGTGGTCACACACGATGTAGAACCATACACAATTGTTGCCGGAGTACCTGCGCGTCCAATAAAGAAGCGATTTACCGATGATATAATTGAACGATTGATGAAAATTCGGTGGTGGGATCAATCACCCTCAATAATCAGTGGATTAGATTTCACTAATGTTGATCACAAATTGCTTGATGAATTGGAAAAGAGAATAAGAGAGCAGATTTCGTTGTCCGATCAAAAAGAGCCTAATATTAGATTTGAATTTGATCAGATTGCTCAAACAGTCTTACGAATAGAAAATAATAAATCTGTTTTGCTTTGGGATAACAAAGCACATATGATAGAAAAAGGGACAATAAGCGGAAATCCGATTTATAATTGCAAAACTCATGAATTAAATGTTGCGGGATGGGCGCTGCCATCTTATGCCTATAACAAAGTCGAAGTATATGTTGATGACGTCTATATTTCCGATGGAAACATTTATCGTCTGAGAGCAGATGTCAGAAATGGTTTTCTGGATTATGCTGATTCACGTTCCGGTTATCAATTAACCGCAAAAATAGATTATTATCCAGAGCCTAAAACAGTAAAAGTTGTCTGTAAAAAAGACGATGCAACAACCGGAGTCTTTAAAAAAGAGATTCAAATAATACGCGAAGGAAGTTAAATTTCCATTTGAAGCGTTTGGAGTGTGCTTGAGGACGAAGCTTTTGTGGTAAAATGTTTTAATTTATATGAAAGGCAGGCTAAATTATTACAATGAAAAATATTCAGGTGTTAGATTGCAGTTTGCGTGACGGCGGCTATTTGAACGACTGGAATTTTGGAAAACACACTATTATAGATACGTTTAATCGGCTTAATAATTCGGGTGTGGAATTTATAGAAGTCGGATTTCTTGATGATAGAAGGGAATTCGATTCCGATAGAACCATACAGCCGACTACCGAATGTTATGACAAGATATTTGAAAACATAGAAAATAAAAAGTCTTGTGTCGTTGCGATGATAGATTATGGTACCTGTTCCATAGACAATATAGGTGAGTGTGCTTCGTCGTTTATTGACGGCATACGTATCATATTCAAAAAGCCGAATATGCGAAAAGCGGTTGAGTTTGCGCGTTGCGTGAAAGAAAAGGGTTATCTGGTATTTCTCCAGTTGGTTTCGATAACGTCTTATTCCGACAGAGATTTGCTGGATTTTATCGACTGCGCAAACGAAATTCAGCCGTACGGTGTATCTATTGTCGACACTTACGGACTTATGCACCGTGAAAAAATGTTGCACTATTTTTACCTGCTCGACACAAATCTTGTCAATGGTACGATAATCGGCTTTCACTCCCACAACAACTTTCAGCTTGCGTACTCAAATACGATTGAGCTGCTGAAGCTGAACACCTCACATAACCTTCTTGCGGACGGTACGGTATTCGGAATGGGAAAAAATGCGGGAAACGCACCGCTTGAACTTTTGTGTATGTACCTTAATGAAAACGAGGGCAAAAACTACAATGTCAACCACATACTTGAAATAATAGATCTGACCGCACTCAGAATTCTCAAGGAGCACCCATGGGGATATTCGCTGCCTCTGTTTGTGGCATCTTCAAACGACTGTCACCCGAACTATGTTACCGCGCTTATGGATAAGGGAACGCTGTCGATCGGGTCTATCAATGAAATTTTAAAGGGTCTGAGCGGTGATGAAAAGCTTAACTATAATGCCGAGCTTATACAGGAGCTGTATCGAAATTATCAGAAAACCAAGCTTTGTGACAAAAACAAGGATGAGCTGTATTCGGCGCTGAATAACAAGAATATTTTGCTGATAGGTCCGGGATTTTCGCTTTTAAAAGAAAAAGAAAAAATTGACGATTTTATTGCGAAGAAAAATGCAATTGTCATTTCAGTAAACTGTGTTCCCGAATTTCCGCTCGATTACTTTTTTGTCGGAAATTCAAAAAGATACTCACTGCTCTCTTCGTTATGCAGCGTAAAAAAGCAGTTGAAAATCATAGCGTCATCTAATGTAAGCAGCCTCGACGGTGAATTTGACTATCTATTGAACTTTGACAGACTGGCGGACGACAATAAATTGTTGTTTGACAACGCATTGGTTATGATGCTTAAGGTATTAAAGGAGGCAAAGATCAGCCGTTTGTTTCTGGCGGGATTTGACGGATTTAGCAAAACAATGGCAAACTACTATAATGATTTTATGAGTTTCGATGGAGAGCCAGAAAGACTGGAGCAGGTAACAGATCTGATACGAGAAAGGATATCGGAATTCAGAAAGATATATCCCATTGAGTTTGTTACAAGCTCTTATTATGAATGAGTGTGAACGAAATGAAAAAACTTGTGTTATTCGACCTTGACGGAACGCTTATGGATACCTCGCGCGGTATAATAAAAAGCATTGAATATGTACTGAATGAAATGCGGCTGGATAACAGCAGTGATCTGCGGAAATATATCGGACCGCCGGTAGAGTATTCATTTAAGACGTATGCGGGTCTTGATGACGAAAATGCAAAAAAGGCCGCCGCAATCTTTCGAAGGGTATACACCGAAATATTCCTGTATGAGGCGGAAATATATCCCGGAATAGAGGATTTGCTTTGTATGCTGCATTGCCATAACATAAAGTGCGGTATTGCGACCTTTAAACGTGAATCTTACACGTTAAAGCTGCTTGATCATTTCGGGCTGATCGGAAAGCTTGATGTGATACACGGCTCCGATGAGCTTGGTGAGCTTACCAAAACCGACATAATCAGACTTTGCATGAATGATATGAATTGCGCCGAAAGTGAAACAATAATGATTGGCGATACGGTACACGATGCTTCTGCGGCTCAAAAGGCACAAGTCGATTTTGTCGCGGTCACATATGGTTTCGGATTTAAAACGGAATCTGACACCGAAGAATACTCGTGTGTTAAAATCTGCGGAACACCAAAAAAGTTATCGGGTTACTTGACAAATCTTAAATAATCGGAGGGCAGTATGGAAGTATCCGAAAATGTAAAAATAAATTTTGAAGAACGCCTGAACAATCTCTTAAATACAAGGGATATAACCGTTTATCTTGAATGTCTTTTGGCACTTAGGGAAAAGTATCTTATTGTCGCGGCGGTTAAGGATACGCTTGGCAGTAATATCCCTGAAAAAGCGTTTAACATATTGCACGAAATCGGTTTTACCCAAATAACAAGTGTGCTTCACAAAATGTATGTGGGTGTGTGCGGCAAAGGATCGGTTATTGCCGATATAGCAGGCGAAAGACCTGATGACGTGGTTGCGTTTGACGGTAACTTTGATGGCGTTGAACTCTCAGTATCCAGCAAGTCGTGGAGCAAGGGGAATATTGGAGATATTCTGATCAACGGTATCAATTTCTCGTTGAAAAGCAGGGGGCTGAATATTGTAATTTTCGACTGCGAAAAAAATGAAGCAGTTGATTCTGTCGGATACGATTCATATATAGCAACACCTACATTTTATCATAAAAATCTTGAATTTGACGACGCATTTTTTGATAGCCACTTTTATATTCCCGAAAAATATATTGAGATCTGGAAAGAGCCCTATTCCAAAAAATATTTTAATAATCGTACCCTTAATGTTCAAGAAGTTGAAAACGGTATAATATTGCCTAATAAAGTTATCAATGATGCGGTTTACGGTGGCGTTTGCGACGAAAATTTCAATTTTATTTCGGGACATAGGACTTTTGTTCCAGAAAAGGATAAAATGACTCGACATATATCCGGCAGCTATAAGGTGGCATCAAGTGAGATCAAATTTTATGATGAGATCGTAATTTACGGCGGTACGATGCCCGACCATCCCGGGCATCTGATTGTTGAGGCATTTGCCGACAGAATATGGTGGTTTGTTAAAAACAACAATAGTTATATCAAGATAGCCATTGTCGATATCTGGGGTGATGGAAGTTCTAGGTTCTCTAAAGAGTTTCTAGAGCTGTTTGGGATCAGCGAGGATCGTATAATTATTTGCTCGGTTCCCTCTCAGTTTAAAAGGGTGATTGTTCCGGAGCAATCTTCTTTTCCAAGGCTCTTTTATTTTCCGTATGATTACACAACGTCTTTTTACACGGTTTATAGTCATATGGCAGAAAATGTTCCAACCTCGGGCTTTAAAAAGGTGTACTTTGCTAAATCCTTAACAGCTAAAGGAAATATTGTAGGTGAAGATTTTTTTATCGATTTTTATAAAAGAAAAGGCTTTGAAATAGTATACCCCGAAAACCACTCGTTAAAAGAGAAAATATCATTTCTAAAGGGAGCAGACGAATTTGTCACACAGATCGGCACAAATGCTCATTACGCGATATTCTGCAAGCCCACGGTTAAACTGACCATATTATCCAGAGTAAATGACGATCCGGTGAGTGTTCAAGCACTGCTTAACGAAGCTGCGCATATCAAAAATATTTATTGCGTTGACGTTTCAATGTGTTTTCTGCAAAAAAAACAGTCGTGGGGCGTCGCCTTTATTGGCGTCACCAACGAATTCGGGCGATATGTCAAAGAAGTGTATTGCGAAGAACCCGATATTACTCCCGAACAATCGTTAAGAAATAATCTGTATGATTATTTGAAAACTTTTGTATCATTTAATTCATCCAACAGCGGGTTTGGTTTTATAAAAAATCAAAAAATGCTCACTATTTTGCAAAATATGAGCGAGGTTTTTTTGGGAAAAGAATTTGACACATCAAAGCTTGATCTTACAACATACGAAGATGTTTTGAATAATCGTGTTAAACATCTTTCGGCAGAGCTGGACAGGTCAAAAAAACGCATAGTTGAGCTTGAGAACTCGGATATTTACAAAGCAGCAAAGCTTATTGAGACAACTAATACAAAGCTTGAAAAGCAGATAGCGGAGCTTGGCGAAGAAATGCATAATATGAGAGATTTGCAAACAAGAGTTGACGAGTTATCCGTCAAAAACGCGGAGCTTGAACGCTCACTTCTAAATGCCGAGTACGACGCTAAACAGCAGAAAAAAGATTATGAATTGCTTCTTGAAAAAGCAAAAGAGCAAAATGAGCTGGCTTTTTTGGAAAAAACCGAGCTGCAAGGCAGGATAGATGAATACGAAATGTCGAGCTCGTGGCGTATAACAAAGCCGATGCGCGCCATAGTGAATTTCTTCGGGCGGTTATTCGGGAAGTCAAAATAACGAGGTGAAATATGAAGGTTCTAATACTTGCGGGCGGATTCGGAACGCGAATAAGCGAAGAAAGTCACTTGCGCCCCAAGCCAATGATCGAGATAGGCGAAATGCCGATCTTATGGCACATTATGAAGATATATTCACATTACGGCTTCAACGATTTCATAATTCTTGCAGGCTACAAGCAGCACGTTATCAAGGAATGGTTCGCGAATTATTTTCTGCACACCTCGGATATTACGTTCGACTTTTCCAATGACAAGCAGGAAATGATCGTCCACCAAAAGCACGCCGAGCCGTGGAAAGTCACTGTTGTTGATACAGGCTTAAACACAATGACAGGCGGACGGGTAAAACGCGCGAAACAATATATCGGAAACGAACCCTTTATGCTTACATACGGCGATGCAGTGGGAAATATCAACATTCCCGAGCTGCTGGAATTTCACAAAAAGCAAGGCAAGATCGGTACGCTTTCGGTGTACAATTTCGGACAGGACAAGGGCGTTTTGGAGGTGAGCAAGCACGGAAAGGTCGAGGCTTTCCGTGAGAAATCCGACCTTGACGGCGATTTAATAAATATCGGATTTATGGTATTCGAGCCGCAGATTTTTGAATATATTGACGGTGATGAAACAACACTTGAAAAAGAGCCGCTTAATAAATTGGTCGAGCTCTGCGAATTGAACGCGTATCTGCATAAGGGATTCTGGCAGTGTATGGACACGATTCGCGAAAAGGAAAAACTCGAAAGGCTCTGGGCGAGTGAAAATTGCCCGTGGAAGGAGTGGGAATAATGCTCGAATTTTACAATGGCAAACGCGTTTTCATTACGGGGCACACGGGTTTTAAAGGCTCGTGGTTATGCAAAATTCTCGTAAATTCCGGAGCGGTTGTAACGGGTTATTCCCTCGAACCTCCGACAACACCGTCGCTGTTTGAGATCGCAAATATCGGCGAAAGCATTACGTCAATAATCGGGGATATCCGTGATTATAATTCGCTAAAAAAGGCGTTTGACGAAGCACGACCTGAGATTGTTCTGCATTTAGCCGCACAGCCCATTGTTCGCGAGAGCTACAAAAACCCCGCGTATACATACGAAACCAATGTTATGGGAACGGTTAATATTCTCGAGTGCGTGCGGAATTCCGACTGTGTAAAGTCGTTCCTGAATGTCACAACTGATAAGGTTTATTTTAACAAAGAATGGGCATGGGGATACCGCGAGAATGAGGAATTGGACGGCTTCGACCCGTATTCCAACTCGAAATCCTGTTCTGAATTGGTAACTCACAGCTACAAAAACAGCTTTTTTGCAGACGGAAAAATCGCGATCTCGACCGCACGCGCAGGAAATGTTATAGGCGGCGGAGATTTCGCGAGCGACAGAATTATTCCCGACTGCGTTCGGGCAGCGTCCGAAAATCGGGATATTATCGTAAGAAATCCATATTCAACCCGACCGTATCAACACGTTCTGGAACCGCTTTTTGCATATTTGACGATAGCCGAAAAGCAGTATAACAACGCGAAATTTTCCGGCTGGTACAATGTAGGTCCCGAGGAGTGCGACTGCGTTACTACGGGTGAATTAGTTGATCTTTTCTGCGACCTCTGGGAGGGCGCGAGTTGGAAAAATATTGCCGAGGAGAATGCCCCGCACGAGGCGAATTTTCTTAAGCTGGACTGTTCAAAAATCAAGTCTACATTCGGGTGGAAGCCGCGCTGGCACATCGCCGAAGCGATCGGAAAAACCGTTGAGTGGAGTAAGGTTTATTTGCAGAACGGTGATATTTCGGAGGTTATGGACAAGCAAATCAAGGAGTATTTGAACATATGAAAAAAGCGTTGATAACGGGAGCTAATGGGTTTATTGGTTCATTGCTTGTTGAGGAACTGCTAAAAAACAATGTTGAGGTCATTGCGGCGGATTTACAAGGACATAATGATAAAGTACCTCCTCAAGCAAGATTTGTGGATTTCGATATGCACAATTGTGAGGAACTTACTAAAAACATTACCGACAAAGATATTGATGCGGTTTTTCACATGGCTTGGGCAGGCTCTTCCGGGGCGGCGCGCGGCGATTATGCGCTCCAGCTTGATAATGTGAAACACACTTGCGACATGGTGAAAGTAGCTGCCGAAATGGGAATAAAACGTTTTGTCGGAGCCGGAACGCTGGCACAATTAGACGGGATGAGTTATATTCCGGAGAACTTATCAACTCCGAACTTAGTTAGCTGTTACGGTAGCGCAAAAACAGCAGCGCAATTTATGAGTAAAGCTGTTGCAAATTCGGTTGGAATCGAACACATCTGGTGTTACATTTCGAACATTTACGGCATTGGCGATACAACAAATAATTTTATCAATTTCGCATGCAGGATGATGATTAACGGAGAGCGCGCATCGTTTACTGTTGGCGAGCATAACTATGATTTTGTATACATAACAGATACGATTAAAGGATTATATCTTTGCGGAGAGAACGGCATCCCAAAATGTTCGTATTATATAGGAAGCGGGAAGGCACGTAAGCTAAAGGATTTTATTAAAATTATGCGCGACAATATTGATCATGACATTCCGCTTTTTATGGGCGAAGTTCCGTTTAACGGTATATCTTTGCCGCTTGAGAAATTCAGCTGTGAAAAAATAACACAGGATACCGGTTATTCGGCAGAGGTCGATTTTGAAGTGGGAATAAAGAGAACCATTAAATGGCTTCTGGAGGTAGAAAAATGATACAGAAATTTGAATTCTTAGAAACGGAAATCAAAGGGCTTTTTGAGATAACACCATTCAACTCAGAAGATATTCGTGGCTGCTTTACCAAGGACTATTCTCGTGAGATTTTTGAGCAGCATGGTATTAAGCACGAACTTGACGAAATATTTTATTCGACATCAAAAAAAGGCGTTATACGCGGACTGCATTTTCAGCGGGTTAAGGAGCAGGCCAAGCTGGTGCGGTGTATCTCCGGGCATATTTTTGACGTTGTTGTCGATCTTCGCATGGACAGTCCGACGTTTAAAAAATGGCATGGGTTTGAGTTGAATGGGGAAAACCGTAAAGAGATTCTGATCCCCGTAGGCTGTGCGCACGGATTTCTCGCATTGGACTTGGCAACTGTATCATATAAATGTTCCGCGTGCTTTGACGCAGAATATGATGACGGAATAAAGTGGAACGATCCGGATATTGCAATCGATTGGGAGTTGGAAAGGATAGGCGGCGCGGATAAAGTTATACTTTCGCAAAAGGACAGCGAACTGCAAAGCTTTAAGGAATTTACGAAAAAATACGATGCAAAGGAAAGAAGGAACGGAAATGCTTATTAAAGCAAATGAAGCCATAATCAATTTGTTTGAGACACATAAAATTTATGGGAATTATTTGGGAAATAACTGGCCTAAAATTGGAGATACTCTCGATATAAATCCAAATTCATACTATGAACCATATGTGGCGTTTACCGGAAACAAATTGTTTACAATAGGTTCCTTTTCTTTTACATGGTCGCCCCTGTCGAATTTATGCACTATGGGAAGGTATAGCAGCATTGCAAGTGGATTAAGTTTCTTTGGACCGCTCCATCCGTATGACAGATTTACAACTTCAACGGTTACTTTTATGAATGAATATAAAGACTTTTGCATTTTCAAAAATTCACGAACTCCCGAGTGTAGTTTTGAATATGTTGGCACAAAGGATTCTCCTATAAAAGCGGATATAGGAAATGATGTTTGGATAGGCGGAAATGTTACGCTAAAACGTGGTATAAAAATTGGAGATGGCGCGATAATAGCCAATCATGCCGTTGTTACAAAAGACGTAGAGCCATATACGATTGTCGGAGGTGTGCCTGCAAAAATCATTAAGCATCGTTTTTCAATGGATATTATTTCGGAATTTATGAAGCTGAAATGGTGGAGATATCACTGGGCTGATTTTGATTTTTCTGCAGATATTCCCGTAGAAAATTTTATTGACATTATGACAACTAAAATAGCCAATAAATCTATCAAACCATACGAACCTGAAAAGCTTACCGGAAAAATGATAGTAGATATTTCGGGTTAAGGTTTTGTAAAGAAACAATAAATTGAAAGGAAGACAAGAAATGTTTGAAAATAAGACCGAAGAACAGGCAAAACAGGAAATTTTGAATATAGTTGCTGAATACTGCGACAAGTTCCACAATCAAAAAGAATATCAAGAGGGCGACAGAATACCATATGCATCAAGGGTTTACGACCATAACGAAATGGTTAATCTCGTGGACAGTGCGCTTGAGTTCTGGCTTACCTCCGGTAGATTTACCGATGAGTTTGAGCGTAAATTTTCGGAGTATCTGAACGTAAAATACTGTGCGCTGGTAAATTCGGGATCAAGCGCCAACTTGACCGCGTTTATGGCGCTCACTTCTCCGCTGCTAGGCGAACGCGCGGTTAAACGCGGCGATGAGGTGATTACCGTTGCTGCGGGATTTCCAACAACGGTAACACCAATTATTCAATTCGGAGCAGTGCCTGTATTCGTTGACGTTACTATTCCACAATACAATATTGACGTAACAATGCTGGAGAAATCACTCTCCCCAAGAACAAAAGCAGTAATGATTGCGCATACCCTCGGTAATCCGTTTGATCTGGGCGCGGTCAAAGCATTCTGCGATATGCATAACCTATGGCTGGTCGAGGATAACTGCGACGCGCTTGGATCTACGTATACACTAAACGGAGAAAAGAGATTCACGGGGACTATCGGAGATATCGGCACGTCGAGCTTTTATCCTCCTCACCACATGACGATGGGCGAGGGAGGAGCGGTCTATACAAACGATCCGCTGCTCGCGAAAATTATTAAGTCTATGCGGGATTGGGGGCGTGATTGCATTTGCAAGTCCGGCTGCGACAATATGTGCGGACACCGCTTTGATAAGCAATACGGTGAGCTGCCGCTCGGTTACGATCACAAATATGTATATTCACATTTCGGATATAATCTTAAAGCGACTGATATGCAGGCAGCAATAGGCTGTGCGCAGATCGAGAAATTTCCTTCCTTTGTTGAGCGGAGAAAATCAAACTTCAAACGGCTCAGAGCAGCGCTTCAGCCTGTTGAAAACAAGCTTATCCTGCCTGTTCCATGTGAGAATTCCGATCCTAGTTGGTTTGGTTTTCTGATCACCTGTAAGGACGGAAATGACCGCAATAAGATTGTAAAATACATAGAAAGCAAGGGAGTTCAGACGCGTATGCTGTTTGCGGGAAATTTAACCAAGCATCCGTGCTTTGACGAAATGAGAAAAACAGGCAGGGGTTTCCGCGTTTTCGGTATGCTCGAAAATACCGACAGGATCATGAGGGATACTTTCTGGGTTGGCGTTTATCCGGGTATGAACGATGAAATGATAGACTATATGGCGAAGGTGATAATCGAAGCGGTAAACAAGTGATATATCGAAAGGAGTATATATGTATGATATAACTTTTTCCGAGCTGCTTAACGAGTGGCTGTTGTCGCAAAAAGAGATGCTCAAAGAGGGTACATATTACTCCTATAAGTCACGTATAACCTCCATGATAGCGCCGATTTTAGGCAACAAAAAAATCACCGAAATGACCGGCGAGGATATTACAAATTTCACATACGAGTTGCAACAAAAGGGACTGTCAACAAAGACGGTCAGGCTTGCGATTACGGTTGTGAGAAATGCGGTTTTGTTTGGCGTTGAGCGTCACGGAATGTCCGACATTATGCCCAACTCGCTTACGCTGCCGAAACAGAAAACCGTTGAACGTGAGCCGATTTCCGATGAGGAGCAGCGAAAATTCATAAATTATGCGTTATCTCATAATGTTCGTGTAAATTTATGTATGCTGTTGGTTCTTATGACCGGAATTAAGGTCGGCGAGCTTTGCGGTTTGCAATGGAAAGATGTTGACCTAAAACGAAACAGTATAAATATCTGCCGGATAGTTTATCGCACTTCCCGTCCGAAAACAGATAAGCAAGCTCAAGCGCTTGTAATCCAGGAGTGCGAGGAAGCGCGTGAAATTCCTGTTCCGAGTGTGCTTGCGGCGGAATTAAGCAAGCTACACAGCAAAAAAGCTGAGCATTATGTTTTCAGCGGTAAGGAAACTCCGTATGAGCCTAGAATAGCCCTAACTCATTTAAAGAAATTTCTCGCAAGATGTGGAGTTCATGATGTAAGTTTCAATGAATTACGTGATAATTTCATACAAAATTGCATTAACAATGGCTGTGACATAATGATGACTGCAAAGCTATTAGGCACTAACAGCTTGAACAAGCTGCTTAAGGACTTCGATTGGGGCGAGGTGCCATTTGATAAGACAGCTGAATTTGTAGAAATGATGGGTGGCAGGCTTATTGGCACAGGAAATGTACAAGCAAAATCATCCAACGAGTGTTAAGTAAATCCAATGAAATCCATCAGTCACGATGTTGCAACGCCGATATACTTTGTTTCCGTCATCAATCCATTGCTGATTGATATGTGGTACAAACCGCGTGTAAGAAAAGTCGAAACTGATAAAAAGGACGCGTTAAAATCGCGAATTACCCCCTTAATAATGGCTTGAATTATGCGAATTCATTCCTGATGAGGACAAGCGCAAGACGCAAAAGATTTTCACGGGTATACTCGGTACAAAAAGAAAGGCTGCACAAATCACTGCGCAGCCTTTTTAATGTTGCTTTTGAAAAATTAACCGAGCTTCTTCTCAATCATATCAAGCTGAGCCTTAAGCTCCGCAGGAACCTTACCGCCCTTAGCCTCGATATCCTCCGCATAGTAACGGCGCATCTCGGCAATCTCCTTGGTCCAGAGGTCCTTATCAACAGCGAGGAGTTTGGTCATGATCCCGGGAGTTACCTCGTCCTCGATACCCTTAATGTTGATGTCCTCAGCCTTAGGCAGATACCCGATAGGAGTTTCAACGGCGTCAACAGTGCCCTCGCAGCGCTTGATGATCCAGTCAAGAACGCGCATATTGTCACCGAATCCCGGCCAGATGAAGTGCCCCTCCTCGTCCTGCTTGAACCAGTTTACATTAAAGATCTTCGGAGCGTTTTCGCCGAGTTTCTTGCCCATATCGATCCAGTGCTGCCAGTAATCGCCTACATTGTAACCGATAAAGGGCTTCATAGCCATAGGATCGTGACGGAGCACGCCTACCGCGCCGGTAGCCGCAGCAGTAGTCTCGGAGGAAACAGCCGAGCCAACATATGTGCCGTGGTTCCAGTCAAACGACTGATATACCAACGGAGTTGTGGAAGCACGGCGTCCGCCAAAGATGATAGCCGAAACGGGAACTCCCTGCGGATTGTTGAACTCGGAGCTGAGACACGGGCAGTTTACTGCGGGTGCCGTGAAACGAGAGTTCGGATGAGCGAGCTTTTCACCGCCCGCGGTGAACTCCTTGCCGTTTACCTTAGCGCCCTTCCACTCTTCGGCGTTCTCAGGCGGGTTCTTATCGAGGCCCTCCCACCAAACGGTTCTGTCCTCAAGGTTGATAGCAACGTTGGTGAAGATTGCGTTCTTCTTGGTGCACTCGAGTGCGTTAAAGTTGGACTTCTCATTAGTACCGGGAGCAACGCCAAAGAAACCGTTCTCGGGGTTGATAGCGTACAGCTTACCATCGGGACCCTGCTTCATCCAAGCGATATCGTCACCGACTGTAAATACCTCATAACCTGCCTCCTTGTAAACAGCGGGAGGAATAAGCATTGCGAGATTGGTCTTGCCGCAAGCGGACGGGAACGCAGCGGTGATATACTTGATATCGCCATCGGGCTTCTTAACGCCCAAAATGAGCATATGCTCAGCCATCCAGCCCTCTTTCCAGCCCTGATAAGACGCGATACGCAAAGCGAAGCACTTCTTGCCGAGCAAAACGTTTCCGCCGTAAGCGGAGTTGATCGACCAGATCGTGTTGTCCTCGGGGAACTGAACGATATATCTGTTTTCAGGGTCAACGTCAGCCTTACTGTGCAGGCCGCGAACGAAGTCGTTGGAATCATCAGGCAGGTTCTTGAACGCCTGCTCGCCCATACGGGTCATGATATTCATATTCAATACAACGTAAATGGAGTCGGTGATCTCAACGCCTACCTTAGCGATAGGCGAACCGATAGGCCCCATCGAATACGGAATGATATACATGGTTCTGCCCTTCATTACACCGTCGTACATCGGGGTGAGCTTTGCGTACATCTCCTTGGGATCCATCCAGTTATTGGTAGGACCTGCGTTTTCCTTATTACGCGAGCAGATAAAAGTTCTGTCCTCTACGCGGGCAACGTCATTGGGCTTGGTTCTGTGATACAGACAGCCGGGGAACTTATCCTCGTTGAGCTTCTGCATCTCGCCTGTGGACAGCGCCTCGTTGGTCAGCTCGTCAAGCTGTGCCTTAGAGCCGTCGATCCATACCACCTTATCGGGCTTGGTCAGTGCGGTCATCTCTTCAATCCACTTTAACACATTGGGGTTTTTCGTCAGTGCCATAACAGTAATTCTCCTTCAACACACATTATTTGAGAGCGTTACAAATCGGCAGTGCCGACAGACAAAACTCTCTCCACAAATACCATTATACACGATATTTTTCAAGTTGTCAAGGAAATTTCTCAATTTTTGCAAATTTTTCACTTGAAATTATGGTAATAATATACAAACACAGATATGCTTATATATCAAAAACGGCATAGCAAAGACGGAGCTCCGAGCATATGGAGCTCCGCCTGTTTGGAAATTAGGAAGATTTATTTATTTTTTCTTGCGTGTCACAATAACGGCTCCCGCCGCGAGTACGGCAGTGCCAACAACCGCGGCTATGCCCGCCGTGCCCGTATCGACGTTGCTCGGCTGAGACGCGGTCGGCTCGGAGCTGACGGGCTCGCTTGCGGCAGGCTCGGAAACGGGCTCAGAGCTTGCGGGTTCGGAAGATGTCGGCTCGCTTGCGGGATCGGAGCTTGTCGGCTCGGATGTATCTGTTTTACTTATTTCCTGCCATGTAGCCGTAACCTTTTCAACATAATCCATGTCAACGGTTTGGCCGTTGCTGGAATAGTAAGAAAAGTTGCTGCCCGTGATGTTATAATCGGCATCGTAGTCATAATAACCCGCAGCTACAGCAGAAACCACAGCATTTTCAAAACCCATGAATTGTGTAAGATACTGATCGTGGGCGGGGAATTCTACCAAAAAGCCCAATTCACCGTTAAAGCCTTCAAAGCTTAACAAATTACAGTTTAATTCTTCAAGCATTGTTCCGCCCGCATCCATAACTTGGCATATCGTTTCGTTGTTTCTGTTAAACACTTGAAAGCCCAACTGATAAATGCTGACTAATCCGTCTTTCTCAAAATTAACTGCAACCGCCGCAACAGGACGCTGACTAGTGTCATTGGAAATTTCCTCGGGCAATCCCACGATACGCAGGTAATATTTTCCGTCGTTGCCGTTTACTCCGCTCACCTTATACTCCGCCGAAGCCGTCACCGCCATACTTGTCATTACCGCTGCCGCTGCAAGGCAAGCAACGGTTTTCTTAAAAATGTTCATAATTTTTCTCCTTTATTTTACATTTTTCGCCCCCAATCGGGCATAATTGTAAATAGACCATATGGTCTATACATATTATAGCACAAACGGAAGAACTTGTCAAGACCGTTCGGTCTAATTACTTTAAAATATTTTTAAGAGGTGAGATAATGAACAGATTAAAGGAACTCCGCGAATTTCACGCGCTTACGCAGCAGCAATGCGCCAAAATCGCATATATAGCCAAGAAGACCTACGAACGCTACGAAAGCAACGAGCGTGTCATGCCGCTCGATACCGCGATCTATTACGCCAAATTCTACAAGGTAAGTCTTGACTACCTTTCGGGTCTCACGGACGAACTCTTTCCCCCGAACGGACGAAAAGCCGAACCGACCGACGACACGGACAAAATAGACCCGCAGCTGCTGTTCGCGATAAAGCGCATTCCCGAAAGGCAACAGAAGCTCTTGGCGGGATTTCTGAATTCCATTGTAAAATAAAAACACTCCGCGAACCGCAGAGTGTTTTTGTATTTATCGGATAAAACATTATGCCCCCGCGTTTCCGTGGGGGCATAATGTTGGTTTGGTTGGTAATTATATGAAAAGGGTGGTTAGCAATTTTAATGCACAACCTGTGCTTTATGTTACATATTTTAACAGTTATGTATGATATTTGTAAGTTGCTTTCGTGAAAGATAAGTGAAAATTTTATGCGCATATGAGGTATAAAACATCAGCCGAGAGAAATATTCGTTGTTCTGTACAGTCCGCCCGCTTGCTCAAAGGCAATGTTGAGCAACAAGCCGTTTTTTTCGGCGGTTATGCGGTTTGGCTCGACATTAAAATTGTAGCCGTTCATATACAGCATTCCCGCCGCGAGCAGCTTATGGTCGCAGTAGAACGCACCGAGCACCTCCATAAACTGCTTTACCAAGGCGTCGAGCGGCATAGGCGCGAAAACCTCGTCGGGCAGCTCGTTGACTTGCACGAAAAGCGCTCCGCCGTCATACGGGCAGCGGTAATAGCAGGCGTTCTTTTCGGCGGCGCAGACGGTCACCATTGAAAGATTGTGACCGTTGTGAAGCTCGTCCAGCTCAAATTTTGCGGTCGTGAACTCGGCGCAGTACCCGAGAGTGCGCTTGGCACGTCGTGACGGTGCGGAAGCATTCTCGGGAAGACCGCTTTCGGTATGCGCCCACCCCCACAGCCATGTACCGCCGATCTCGCTTTCCGTACCGATTATTCCACACGGAAACTCGCGTTCGCCGAATTTGATCATGCTATGCATCGGGTTGACGTTCCAACCGTCGCTGCCAATCACCGCGCCGAACGCGTTCTGCCGTGCTATCGCCGCGCCTGCGGACAGCGACAGCAGACTTAAAAAGTCGCTTTTATCGAAATCCACGGGGGTCGTAATAATAGTTCTTTTTTCCATATTCCACCTCAGATGTTTTGTCCGAACTTGCGCAGAATGTCGCGCATCAAGTCCTTATCGACCTTCCACAGCTTTGTTTTGCCGCGAGGCAGGTCGTCCACTCGGTACTCAAATCGCAGATAGATCTCACTGTAATCCTCTTTGTAATAGAAAATACACAGCAGATATTTTTCCTTTGTCGCGTAATAGTTGACGGGAGCATAGTCTAACGCGGAGCGCAGATCGTCATCCATTGCAGTTTCGACTTGCTTTAATGGCACCGGTTCAAACTGCACCTTCTTAGTAAGCGGCAGACTCTCGGCGCGTTTATCCTCTTCGGATCTTATATTTTTTTTGAATAGTCCGAACATAATGAATTCCTTTCATGACCTTGTAAATCAGAATTTATGTGAACAACTAAATAATTTAACTCTCGTCAATGCTTGAAGGTTATTAAGCTAAACAATAATTTGTTTTAACATTACCTTAATAATTATAACATAATTACAGATATTTTGCAATATTTTTATATAAAATCCCGTAAAATCATTTATTGGCTGCTGTATAAAATTGACAATTTAGAACAATAATATATATAAATGTTTGTGCTATTATACAATTTTTTTCAAAAAATACGTAATACCCCTTGATTTTTTTAAAATATGGGTTAAAATATAATTAGCACTCGGGAAATAAGAGTGCTAATATTAGGTTTTGCACATTTATTTCATTAGGAGGAAATATATATGACAATCAGACCTTTAGCAGACAGAGTAGTTATCAAGTCGGTTGAGGCGGAGGAGACCACAAAGAGCGGTATCATCCTTACTGCCGCAGCTCAGGAAAAGCCCTCTATCGCCGAGATAGTTGCGGTGGGACCGGGCGGTACCGTAGACGGCAAGGAAGTAGAAATGTTCGTCAAAGTTGGCGACAAGGTTCTTATCAGCAAGTACTCGGGTACCGAGGTCAAGGTTGACGGTGTAGAGTACTCTATTGTTAGACAGGACGACATTCTCGCCGTTGTTGAGGAGAGCACCGCAAAGTCCGCTCCCAAGTCCGATTTGACTTCCGTGGCAAAGAAGCCGGGAAGAAAGCCCGCCGCAAAGTCTGCGGCAGCTAAGACCGAGCGCAAAAAGCCCGGACCCAAACCCGGAGCAAAAGCGGCTAAGACAACAGGCGCAAAGCGCGGTCCCAAGCCCAAGACTGCTAAGTAATTCAAATTGACATAAACATTAGGAGGAGATAACTATGGCAAAGGATATCATTTACGGAGAAGAAGCAAGAAAGGCTCTGCAAAAAGGCATAGATACTCTCGCGGATACCGTTAAGATCACTCTCGGTCCGAAGGGCAGAAACGTTGTTCTGTCCAAGAAGTACGGCTCTCCGCTTATCACCAACGACGGTGTTACCATCGCTAAGGAGATTGAGCTTGAGGACGCTTTCGAGAATATGGGCGCGGCTCTCGTAAAAGAAGTCGCTACAAAGACCAACGACGCCGCAGGCGACGGCACTACCACCGCTACCCTGCTCGCTCAGGCTCTTGTTCGCGAGGGTATGAAGAACATCGCCGCGGGCGCTAACCCGATGATTGTTAAGAAGGGTATGAAGAAAGCTGTTGACGCGGCTGTTGAGGAAATTAAGAAGAACTCCAAAAAGGTTGCCGGCTCTGCGGATATAGCGCGCGTTGCCACCGTTTCCGCGGGCGACGAGTTCGTAGGAAAGCTCATTGCTGAGGCTATGGATAAGGTAACTGCGGACGGCGTAATCACTCTTGAGGAGAGCAAGACCGCCGAGACCTACTCCGAGGTAGTTGAGGGCATGCAGTTCGATCGCGGCTATATCTCGCCGTACATGGTTACCGATACCGATAAAATGGAGGCTGTTCTCGATAGTCCGTACATTCTTATCACCGACAAGAAAATTTCGTCCATTCAGGACATCTTGCCGCTGCTCGAACAGATCGTACAGTCGGGCAAGAAGCTCCTCATCATCGCGGAGGACGTCGACGGCGACGCGCTGACCAATCTCATTTTAAACAAGCTGCGCGGCGTATTCACCTGTGTTGCTGTAAAGGCTCCCGGTTTCGGCGACAGACGCAAGGAAATGCTCAAGGATATCGCTATACTCACCAACGGCGAAGTCATTACTGATGAGCTTGGACTTGATATCAAGGAAACTCAGATCAGCCAACTCGGTACCGCTAAGCAGGTAAAGATCACCAAGGAGAACACTATTATCGTTGACGGCGCGGGCAAGACTGCGGATATCAAGTCTCGCGTAAACGAGATCAGAAACGCTATCGAGGCTACCACCTCCGAGTTCGACAGGGAGAAGCTTCAGGAGCGTCTGGCTAAGCTCTCCGGAGGCGTTGGCGTTATCAAGGTCGGCGCGGCTACCGAAGTCGAGATGAAGGAGAAGAAGCTCCGTATCGAGGATGCTCTCGCGGCTACCAAGGCAGCCGTTGAGGAGGGTATCGTTGCGGGCGGCGGCGTTGCACTTATCGACGCTATGCCTGCTGTCGAAAAGGTAATGAATACTCTCGAGGGCGACGAAAAAACCGGCGCGTCTATCGTGCTCCGCGCTCTTGAGGAGCCTATCCGTCAGATCGCGCTGAACGCGGGCGTTGAGGGCAGCGTTATCATTGACACTATCGTCAAGAAAAAGACCGTCGGCTACGGCTATGACGCTTACGGCGAGAGCTACGGCGACATGATCAAGAAGGGCATTGTCGATCCCGCCAAGGTAACTCGTTCCGCATTGCAGAACGCTTCTTCCGTTGCCGAAATGGTTCTCACTACCGAAAGTCTTGTTGCAGATAAACCCGAGCCCGAGGCTCCCGCTGCACCCGCCGCACCCGGAATGGGCGGAATGTACTAATCCGGCAATTTGCATTAGCATTACAGGCTGCGTCAAAAGCGCAGCCTGTTTTTTTAGGAAGAATATATCATGTACAAAGAAATAATTGATTTATCCGAAAAAGCTCTTGACTTTAACGCCGCGTAATGGTTTACAATTAGAGAAAGGAGGTCGATATTATGAAAATGCTTATCGGCGAGATGGCGAAGAAAACCGGCGTTACCGTACGCACGCTACAATATTACGACAGTATAGGACTGTTGAAGCCCGCTGAGGTGAGCGAAAGCGGGTATCGTTACTATGACGAGCATTCACTTAAAGAACTGAGGAGGATCCTGCACTACAAGGAGCTTGGATTTCCGCTGAGGGAGCTTTGCGCCGTGGATATGCCGAGCAGCAAACTGCTGGCGAGACGGCGCAGGCTTGAGGAGGAAAGGTCGCGTATCGAACGGCTTATCGGGCGCGTAGACGGGGAGCTTTCACGGGCTGCCGCCGTATCGCCTTGGTTTGACAAGATATGCCGCGACTATAATTACAGCGGGTTTGCCTATTGCCGCGGCTCGGACGACGAATATTTCGCCGCATGGGGATGCGCAGACTTTGAAAACGATATCGGTTTTACGCTGCGCTGCCGTTTTCCGCTAGGGTGGGTCACGACACAGCTTACTGCGTACTGTGTCTTGTTATTCGCGGAAAAGGCGCTGATCTCGCTTGACAGCGCGGTATCGGAGCATTTTCCCGAGACCGGCGGCGCGGACGGAGTAACGGTACGTGATCTTCTGAATATGACATCCGACGTTCAGAACGATAAGCTTTACGAGGAGTGGAACGAGCAATATACAGCGTTTTCGGACTTGACGTGGGAAGCGACGGAATACAGAACGCTTCAGCGCACTTATACGCCGTGTGATATTATTGAGAAAATTACTTTTGGTAATAAACGAGAATTTTGCGTTAATATGGCAAACTATGATATTTTGCGGCTGATTTTGGAAAAAAGCGCCAATTTGCCGTTTGCGGATATTCTCGAGGAATATATCTGCAAGCCGCTTAGAATGCTCGATACGACGTTTTCGGGCAATTCGGACACTGTGGCTTATAGCGGCGCAAAGCGTGTTGAGGGAGAGTTCCCGAATGAAGTCGTAACCACCGCCGAGGACTTGGCAAAATTTTATGCGGCAATTCTTGACGGCGGGCTGCTTCCGTTGAAGAAATATCTGCGTGAAATTCCCGAGGGCGGATTTGGCTGCGGCTGGTATTGCGTCGACGGCGTACTCACTCATAACAGCGACTTCGGCGGCTTTGCGCTTGAGACCGAGCTTCGCCCCAAGGATGGCAGAATATGGATAAATCTCCGCAACAGGCTGCCCGTTCCCGACAACGGCGACCGAATTATGTACTACGACGTGAAAAACTGTGGAGACGGTTATGTCAAGCTGGAGACGTGGGAAACCGATAGCGGTGCGGAATTCGGCGTGTATTCGATCAAAGTTTTCGACCGTGCGGCAAACGAGCTGTATGCCGCTGACAACAACGGCAAATATTTCATTGAAATAAAGAATACGGGGGAAAAGCGTCAAGCGGCTGAATTTGCCGAAAAGTACTTTTACGAGTTTGATCTGAAAGATATCCTTGGCGAAAAATTCCGCACGGATGTGACTTATTTAATTGAGGCGAGGGC
>ERZ778512.498-NODE-498-length-33650-cov-7.208989_pt1 | contig 33650 bp, 34 predicted proteins | sample MGYA00510346_ERZ778512 | MGnify/ENA primary metagenome ERZ778512 (study PRJEB29527, sample SAMN07138962) | mouse gut metagenome | material: feces | host: mouse | place: China:Nanjing | collected 2016-01-25 ...
CGCAATCAAAATGGCCGTAACGCACAAGCAGCGCAGGTTTTTAAGCTCCAGCGCCGATTTTTTAAAGATAAAAAAAAAAGCCATCAGATTATCCTCCCATAATACGACTTTTCCGCTATATATAAAAGAATAATCAAATGGCTTTGTGTTATTCAATTTATGTACAGCGAGATGCGAATATCGCACCGCAACCCCTATTGCAATAAGGGTTTTCGTCCGCCCGACAACTCTCCGTTCGGTCGGCACTTAACGCGCGGTATTCTACTCTGTGTAATGTTACCCCGAAAATATATCAGAAGTTGATTTCGTTAAGAATTCTGTACAGGCGCTCATCAAAGGGCTTCTGCATAGCAAGCGCTTCCTGAATGTCAACGTCGTAAACCTTGCCGTCTTTACGTCCCACTACGCGGTTTCCGATACCCTGTTCGAGCAGTTCAACCGCATAATAACCCATTTCGGACGCCAGAACTCTGTCGCGAAGCGTCGGTGAACCGCCGCGCTGAACGTGACCGAGAATAGTCGCTCTGGACTCGATACCGGTCTCTTTCTCTATCTGTTCCGCAATCTGCTCTGTGCCGCCGATACCCTCGGCAACGATGATGATGATATGCTTCTTGCCATCCGCGCGAACCTCTTTTATACGCTGGACCACCTTGCCGAGATCACACTCCACCTCGGGAACGAGAACCGCGGTAGCTCCGCAGGCAATACCCGCGTTCAGAGCGATATGCCCCGCGTGTCTGCCCATTACCTCGACAACGGAGCAGCGCTCGTGCGAGTGGCTTGTGTCGCGCAACTTGTCTACCAGGTCAACAACTGTATTGAGTGCGGTATCGTAGCCGATAGTGTATTCGGTACACTGGATATCGTTGTCGATAGTTCCGGGAATACCTACGCAGGGGATACCCGCCTTTGACAGATCCGCGGCGCCTCTGAACGAGCCGTCGCCGCCGATAACGACGATACCGCACATTCCCTTATCCTCGCAGATCTGTTTAGCCTTTTCGATATTCTCCCACTCCTTGAACTCGGGGCAGCGCGCTGTGTAGATCATAGTGCCGCCGCGCTGGATAATATCGGACACCGCGCGCACGTCAAGCTGAACGAACTCGCGGTTGAGTAAGCCATTGTAGCCGCGCTGGATGCCGATCACCTCAAAGCCCTTGTAAAGCGCTGTTCTTGTAACTGCACGGACAGCCGCGTTCATGCCGGGAGCGTCGCCGCCGCTTGTCAATACGCCGATTCTCTTTTTCATAGTAGTCTCTCCTTACCGATTTTGGCAATGCCAAAATATATTCTCCGGACGTTATGTCCGGTTTTATTCCAAATTCTATTTTACTACAAGCGCGCGTTTTCGTCAAGCGCATTTTGCCAACTTATCACGTTACGCAAAAATAATATGTGCATTTTAACAAATTTCGCCTTTTTTACGGCTGTTTTCTGTTTAAAAAGCCTATCTTTACATTTTCCTCGCCGCAAAGTTTTTTCAGCCTTCCTATGAGTGCTGTGCTTATGCGCACTCCGCGCAGACCGCTCACGGGATTTACAGTCCGCGTGCTGCCGAAGCATATCCTTGCCGCAGACATTCCCCTGCACGACATCAGCATATCCCGTATCGAGCCGAGCCTGCTGTCCTCCTCCGAGGGAAGATTGACGTAGAGTATCTTCCGCTGACCCTCGGGTATCCTTGTCGCGGGAACTGCCGCGTCAACATAGAAGCTCAGCTTGTCGTCCTTAAGGGAAATTTTTCCGCGCACCGAATATACCGTTCCCTCGGTAAAGCGTTCAAGTCTGCCGTACACCTTCGGGAACACCACGCCCTCTATCGCTCCCGAGCTGTCCTCAAAAGTTGCGTAGGACATGAGCCCGCCGTTTTTCGAGGTGTGCTGTCTCTCATACAGACACATCGCCATAATCGAGACCTCCGCGCCGCTGTTTAACATTGCCGCGTCTGCGATAAACATACAGTTTTCGGGAGCGCGGTCGAGAAAATCGTCCGCGGGGTGTCCGGAGACGTACCGTCCGAGGTACTCCTTTTCCATTGCCAGCCGCTTTGAGCGGGTGAAGTCGTCGGTTTCGGGGAGCGTGAATTCCGCTGTCTCGTTGTCCAGCTCGAAAAGATCGAGCTGTCCGCTCTCGCGGCGGCTGCACTCGCGCGACGCATAGTCGAGAAGCGCGTTAAGCCCCATGATCACGCGGCGGCGGTTCGGCTCTATGACGTCAAACGCTCCGCAGTAGGTAAGCGCCTCCATATAGCGGCGGTTGTTATCCTTATCCGCCATTCGCACCGCGAAGTCCGCCGCGGATGTGAACAGGCCGTTTTCGCGTTCCTTGATCATAGCGCCGACAAATCCGCGTCCGAGGTTCTTCACCGCCGCGAAGCCGTACCGCATTGCCGTGTCTTCGACCGTGAATGAGTAAAAGCTCTTGTTGATATCGGGCGGCAGCAGCCTTGCTCCGCCGTTCACCATATCGGAGATATACTCGTTTACCTTGCCCGTCCAGTCGCCTATGCTCGAGATCAATTCCGCCATGTACGCGAGATTATAATAACGTCTTAAATACGCGGTCTGATACGCTACCGCGGCATATGCAGCGGCATGGGATTTGTTGAACGCGTAGGAGGCAAAGACCGCCATTTCGTCAAATATCTCGTTTGCGACGTTTTCCGGAACACCGTTCGCGACCGCTCCGCAATTGCTCTCCGTGCCGTAAATGAACGCGCTGCGCTCCCTTTCCATAGCCGAGTGTTTTTTCTTGGACATGGCTCGGCGCACCAAGTCCGCTCTTCCGTAGGAATATCCTCCAACTACGCGGCAGATCTGCATTACCTGTTCCTGATAGACGATGCATCCGTATGTTACCGACAGGATATCCTTTAACAACGGGTGCTTGTATACTATTTCCTCGGGCTTTTTGTGGCGGTTTTCAATATAGGTCGGTATCGACGACATAGGGCCGGGGCGGTAGAGCGCGAGCGCCGCTGTTAAGTCCTCAAGAGACTTAGGTTGTAATCGCGACAGTACCGAGGTTATACCCGCCGACTCGAACTGGAACACTCCAGCCGTGCCGCCGTTGCCGAGCATTTTGTACACCTCGGGATCGTTTTCATCTATTTTGCGGATATCGAAGTCAGGATCGATCTTTTTGATGAGGTCGCAGGTTTTTTTAATAACAGTGAGGTTTCGTAAGCCGAGGAAGTCCATTTTCAGCAAGCCGAGACGTTCAAGCGCCGTCATGGTGTACTGCGTTGTCAAAGCGCCGTCCTCGTAGCTTAACGGGACATACTTCGTGACGGGATCGCGCGTTATCACAACGCCCGCCGCGTGGACGGTCGTGTGGCGCGGAAAGCCCTCGATCTGCCTTGCCACGTCGACAAGGCGCTTTATTTCGCGGTCGGTATCGTACAGACGTTTGAGCTCGCCGCGGTCAAGCTCCTCTGCAAGTGTCGTGAACGGCGATGAAACCGCCTTTGCCGCCATGTTGACCTTCTGCGCGGCTATGCCCATTACTCTGCCCGCGTCGCGTATCGCCCCCTTTGCTTTCAGGGTATCAAACGCTACTATCTGCGCGACGTAGTCGGAGCCGTAACGGCGGCGAACATACTCTATCACCTCTCCGCGGCGCTCATTGCAGAAGTCGATATCGAAGTCGGGCATGGAGACGCGCTCGGGATTGAGAAATCGCTCAAACAGCAGATTGAACCTCAGCGGGTCGATATCCGTTATGCCCATGCAGTACGCGCACAGGCTTCCCGCGCCGCTACCGCGCCCCGGACCTACGGGGATATCCTGCGTTTTCGCATACCTCACGAAATCCCATACTATCAGAAAATAGTCTACAAATCCCATTTTTTTGATTATTTCAAGCTCATAATCAAGCCGCTTCTGTATTTCGGGAGTGACCGTGCCGTAGCGCTTTTCCGCGCCCTTGTTGCACAGCCTGACAAAGTACTCCGCGTTGTCCGAAACGCCCTCCTTCGTGAACAGAGGGAGCTTGGTAACGCCGAATTCAAGCTCAACATTGCATCGTGCGGCTATCTCGCCGGTCAGCGCAAGCTCCTCCGCGGTGAAGAAACGGCTCATTTCCTCGGCGCTTTTGAGGTAGTATTCCTTGGTGGGCAGGGCGCGGGAATTCGGTTCGGACAGCCGCTTGTTCTGCCCGATGCATTGCAGCACGCGCTGAGCGTAGCTGCCGCTTTTCTCAACATAGTGGACGCTGTTGGTAGGGCAGACTGGTATTCCCGTGCGCTTGGAGAACTCACGCAGAAGAGTGCACAGTCTCGCCTCCGACGCGGTATCGTGATTGGAAAGCTCAAGATAGAAATTCCCGCCGAACACCTTTTTATACCACTCGGCAGCTTTCAATGCGTCGTCGGTGCGGTTGTCGGAGAGCAGCGAGCCTATCTCGCCGTTTTCCGCGCCCGACAGCGCGAGCAAACCGCCGCCGTAACGCTCCAGACATTCCTTATCGGTGACGTAGCCGCCGTCAATGCCGTTGGGCTCTTGTTCCGTGATAAGGCGGCAGAGGTTTTTGTAGCCCGTGGTGTCCTCACACAGCAGCGTAAGGCGGTACGGTTCGTATACTCTGTTCGGAGAACGGCGACTGTCCTCCGCGATCGACACCTCGCAGCCGATTATCGGCTTTATCCCGTGTTCCGCGCAGGCATCGCAGAAGTCGATAGCTCCGTACAGCGCGCTGTTGTCGGTAATAGCAAGCGCGTTTTGACCGAGTTCTTTTGCTCTTTTGACAAGCTTGTCTATACGGCACGCACCATCCAGCAGACTGTACGCGGTATGCACATTCAAGTGAACGAAATCGCCCATATCTACCTCCGATAAACAACGAAAAAGCAGGCTTGACCGTTGCGGTCAAGCCTGTCCTCGTAAAAACACGCAAATATACGTTCGTCATTACCCAAAGCCGCAGAACAAGTTCTTAGTCAGCTTCTTTAGCGATAACAACCTTATCCTTGTAATAACCGCAATTTCCGCAAACTCTGTGAGCGAGTTTCAGCTCACCGCAGTTTTTGCAGCGCGAGAAAGCGGGAGCGGATAACTTCCACACCGCAGAACGTCTTTTATCACGTCTTGCACGAGATACTTTTCTCTTTGGAACTGCCATTATTGCACACCCCCCTCTTGTCAGTTGACAAATAAAGCCACAGTAAACAATGGTATATCTACTGATTTACTATCGAACATCTACCATTATATCACAAGGCGGGGGATTTGTCAAGCGTTTTTTGTTTTTTTTTTCAAAAACTCGCCGCCGGTTACGTAATATTACGCAATGAACTTCTTTACGTTCTCGGGCAGCTCGGCGTTGTCCGCGGAAACTGTCAGCGTAACAACAGTGTTTGAGGTAATCTTCTCGAGCTTCTCAAACATCTCGCCGAGCTTGTCGTAGTCCCTGCCCGTAATCTTCAGTGTAGCGTCAACGAAAATATCGGTGCAGTCGTGGTCGGACGCGAGAATTCCCGCGATAAAGCCGTAGAAAGCGTCCATACCCTCCACATCGTAGTCCTCAATGTTTATCAGACGAACTTTATAGGTAATATCTGTGTTCAGCGAAGAGCCTTTCTGGATAGCCACAACGTTGCCGTTGGACTTCTTCTCAGCTGCGTGGATAGCGTCGATAAGCACCTTGGTCTTTCCCGAACCGCGTCTGCCCGTAATAATTTTAACCATAATCTTTTCCTCCGTAATATAATTGATAGCGCCTGCCGCGCAATATTCCAAACGCTCTTACAGACCGAGCTTCTTCTCAAGAGCTGCCTTCTGATCCTCGTAGCCGGGCTTGCCGAGCAGCGCGAACATATTCTTCTTATAGCTCTCAACGCCGGGCTGATCAAACGGGTTTACTCCGAGCAGATAGCCGCTGATTGCGCATGCTTTCTCAAAGAAGTAGACCATAAAGCCAAGCTCGAACTCGTTTAGCTCGGGGACTTCAAGCACGATATTAGGCACACCGCCCTCGGTATGCGCGATAACAGTGCCCTCGAATGCCTTGCGGTTTACAATCGACATATTCTGATCAGACAGGAAGTTTAGTCCGTCGATGTTGTTCGGGTCGTTCTTCAGGAACAGATCCTTCTGCGGCTTTCCGAACTGGATAACGGTCTCGAACATCACGCGCGAGCCGTCTTGAACGAACTGACCGAGCGAGTGAAGGTCAGTCGAGAACACCGCCGATGACGGGTACAGCCCCTTGTTGTCCTTGCCCTCGCTCTCGCCATAGAGCTGCTTGAACCACTCCGCCATCATCTGAAAGCTGTTCTCATAGCTTATGAGCATTTCCACGCTCTTGCCCTTTTTATAAAGTATATTGCGCAGAGCTGCGTACTTATAACAGGAATTCTTCTCGATATCGAAATCCTTGTACTCCTCGCGCGCCGCCGCGGCTCCCTTCATCAGCGCGTCAATATCGCAGCCTGCACAGGCGATGGGAAGCAGACCCACCGCGGTCAGCACGGAAAATCTTCCGCCCACGTCGTCGGGGATAACGAACGTCTCATAACCCATCTTGTCGGACAGCTCTTTCAGCGTTCCGCGAGCCTTGTCGGTGGTTGCGTAAATTCTGCCCTTTGCGCCGTCCTCGCCATAGCGTTCAACCAGCAGGTCTCTGAATACTCTAAACGCCAGCGCGGGCTCGGTGGTCGTGCCCGATTTCGAGATGATGTTCACCGAGAAGTCGCGTCCCTCTACCAGCGAGATGACCTCGTTTAGGTAAGTCGGTGAAAGGCTGCACCCTACGAAATAGATTTCGGGAGTATCCTTTTTCAGCGAATTGTACAGCGACGATCTCAGCGCCTCAATAGCCGCCCTAGCGCCCAGATATGAACCGCCGATGCCGATAACGATCAGCACTTCGCTGTCGCTCTTTATCTTGGCAGCCGCTTTCTTGATACGCTCGAACTCGTCCTTGTCGTAATTTACCGGCAAATCGACCCAGCCCAGAAAATCGTTTCCGAGACCGCTCCTGCTCTCCAGCGTCTCATGCGCCGCCTTTACCATGGGCGCGTATGCCGCCAATTCATGCTCTCTCACAAAGCCGTTTAAGTACTTGTCGTCAAGCTTGATACCCATAAAATAATTACTCCTTTCCAACAGTCGGGTAGCCCCGACATTTTGTCCTATTCTTATTATATATTACTTTTCAATTTTTTGCAAGATTTTTTCCTTGCATCAAACGGATTTGGAGAATTTTTGCTATTTAACAGTGCTTTTTTGGTAATATTGTACAAATAAATCAAACGGCTATCTGCCCGTTGCCCGAGAATATGACTGTTGCGTCGGCGGGGAGCGTGTCAGTGAACGGCTCCTCGGTCTCGGCGTACTCTCGGAACGCCAGCCACTCTCTCATTCTGTCAAGGGTTTCGGGAGTCGCGGCGGTGCGTTCCTCGCCCTTATGGATTATTTTGACCGTTCCGCCGCGGATTATCAGTCTTTTTGCCAGCGCAAATGCCTTGTCGCAGCAGACAGGCTGTGCGTTTTCGGTTATATAGAGATTTGTAGTAGCGTAACCGTTGCTCTCGTCAAGCCTTACCATAAGCTTCTGCTTCTTCGCCGACAGCTTGTAATTGACGCGTCTCGGCGAATCGCCCGCAACATACTCACGATGCTCGTAGCCCGGCATTCCGCCCTGCCGCACGACAACACCCTCCTCGACGTCCTCCTCTTCGCTCGGCAGGAGATTTGGCGGAACGTCGGGTCCGTCATATTCAATAACACGCGGCAGCACCGCCATGTGCGCGGTCTGATCTACGGGTATCTTAAACTGCAAAAGCCCCAAAAAATCTCTTATAATGACCTCGCTCAGAGTGACTGTGTTCAATCCGCTGTGCGAGGCGCGGAAGCTCCCTCCGACCGTCACCGTCCTGCGAAACAGAAGAGACGTTCTTAAATGTATCGAGCTGTTGGCGTTTACGCACAGCTCCACATAAGGGATAAAGCAAAAGCCCATTTTTTTCAGCGTAACGTCAAATCCGACGCTCCTCCCATACTCGGAGACCCCCGAGAATTCCCGCAATTTGACCGTAAAGCGCTTTCGGGAGATGAGAAACGTTGTCAGCGAGGTTACGACAGCCGCGCCGATAATATAGATCAGCGCCCAGCCTATATCTGCATTGATAAATATCATGAAAAGAGATGCAAACAACAGCGCTTGAACATAACCGGAAATATGCGTCATTTTCTTCTGCTCCTTTTCATTCGACAGATGGACTTATAGTCGCGGTACAGCTTTTTCACGTCGGCGTCGGGTGTTCCCGTGCCGTAGAACAGCTTGTTTGCCGCGTTTGTTATTTCGCTTGCTTCATCTTCAAGGGATAGAGTGCGTGAGATTATATCGCGCACCTCCTCCGCGGTGGTGCTCCCGGGGTCGGTCTCGGCGATATTGCAGGCCAGCCTGCGTGTCCTCAGATACACCGCGCGTATTTTACCGTTTCCGCTCCTCAGCCGATAGACTGCGGCAAAGCACAGTTCGGAAAGCTGTCTGTGGAAAACGACCGCAATGACAGTCAGAATAACACCCGATATTATGATTATAGTCAGCATGCGAGTAATCTGCCCGCTCATACTGCCTATGGGCGCGTATTTCGTGCCGTCTATCTCGAGCCAGCCGTAGCCCTCGATAAAGGCGGTGGAGTAGGCGTGCGCGTGCTCCTCGGTGACAACGTAGCGTCCGTACGAGTCCATTGCATCATCGCGGAGAACAAATCCCTCGGTATATCTTGCGGGTATTCCCGCAGCGCGGAGCAAAAGTGTGCTTGCCGTAGCGAAATCGGTACAGATACCGCGGCGACTGTCGAACATGAAATAATCCGCCTCGGCTCTCTCGGGAACAAAGCCCAGATCGTATGTGAAGCCCGCGTCACCGAACCATTTTTCAATGGCGATAGCTTTTTCGTAGTCATTGGTAAGCCCTGCGGTTATCTCATCGGCGACGGCCTGTATCTCGTCGGTGATACTGCCGTCCAGCCCCGCTTTATAGTATGCTATGGCGTTCCTGCTTTCGCTTACAAACTCGTCGCGGACCGCGCTTTCGATAACGCCTTCCTCGGCAGCGTCGTCCAGCAGGGTCTTGAGATCTACTTTCTCCAGCATTTTAAGGAACTGCTCGTTAGGCTGATTGTAATAATAATTCGCGACATATGCCGCGTTTCTCGGCATCGGCTTTTCGGTGAATATCTCGTCAACGGCGTTGCGGTAGGTGTTCGGAGGTGTGCTGGCGGAAGATGTAACGTTTACGTTTATCGTCTCCGAGGGGTGCATGATTACGCTCGTAGAGCTGCCGTCCACAATGCGTATCGTCATTTGCGCCGAGGCGAGGGAGTATATCTCGGGGACATCTTCCAGCTTGTTGAGCTCTTCGCTGTATTTTTCCAGCTTTCCGTTATTTGCGCCTTTTTTCAGGTCGGAGATCAGTTTGTTTATATTCAGTCTGCTTCTGTGTTTCTCCCAGTTGTCATATCCCCTCGAGAAGTCGCTGTTGAATGTCCAGCCCTCGTCGCCCTCGTACACGTCGAACGACTGACGGCTCACATTTCTCGGAGAGTTGGTAAATACTATAAAGAGAGCGTTGTCCGAGGGAATATTGTTGCCGCGGTTCGGGGTCGAGCTTTCCGTGAATTCGCTCAGAACACGTCTGCCGTAAGCGGAGGTGCGCTTTGTTAACTCTTCGAGATAGCGTATCATTGGAGTGTAATCATTGCGCGGTATTACCGTAAGCAGCGCCGCTGCTATTACTCCTGCCATTCCGATCGCGGCAACACGCTCGATATGCGCACGTTTGTCGTCTACATAAGCGTTATCCGCAGGATACTCGGGTCTTGCTATTCCGAACGCCGCCAGCATATACCCGACTGCAATAAACACTAACAGTCCGAGCGGAATTCTGCCCACAAGTCTTGCCGCCAAAATAAGCGGAACAAACGACGGCAGCAGCAGAAAGCTCGGACGCGGAAGATATGTTGTGAAGTAGCAGATCGGAAACCCGATGATAAGCGAACAGAGCAGTATCGTCATTCCTGCGAGCGCAGGGTCAAAAAAATCAGATGCGTTAAAGATGAATTCATAAAACGACGGCGACCTGTAAGGATTGCCCACAATTCTGCAGACTGCGTAAACTGTCATGAAAAGCACAATAAAAGCCAGCAGAGAAAGTGCTTTTTTTCTCCGCAGTGCGTAAAATATCATATAAACGCCGAAAGACACCGCCGTCATTATTACCGTGCAGACGAACATATAGTCACGGCACAGTACATACATCAGCCCCGCGCTCAATGCGCAGAGATAGACCAGTGACGCGAGTATCTCCGCGCCGCTGAAGATCGGTTTGCTTCTTTTCTTCATGATTTATCGGTCACCTGAAATATGAATATAATCTGCACATCATCATTCCGTTGTAGAGCTTTCTGTTTTTGTCGGCTTTAGCTCCGAATATATTCTCGAATTCTTCATCGGGGGTTATCGCGTAAAGCTGATTCCCGTTCAGAGGAAGAAGTCTTTCGCCCATAGTCTTGTATATCTCCCGTGCCTCGGATATTTCGAGCATTCGCTCTCCGTAGGGGGGATTGGTGAGTATTTTCAAAGCGCCTTCGGGACAGACGAAATCGCGTATATCCCGCCTCTCGACGGTAATATATTCGTCGACGCCTGCTATTTTTGCGTTCGCCGCCGTTAATTCCACGCATTCTTTGTCGATATCAAAACCGACCGCGCGGAATTCTCCGTCCTTTTTAATAAGGGAACGTGCCTCCTCGCGAGCTGTAATCCACACGCTCTCGGTGAGGAACTTCATATGCTCGCCGTCAAAGCGGCGTTTCAGTCCCGGGGCGATATCCAACGCTTTCATCGCTGACTCTATCAGCAGGGTCCCCGAGCCGCAGAACGGGTCGCATACAGTGTCTCCCGCCCGCACTCTCGCGATATCGACTATACCCGCCGCCAATGTTTCACGAATAGGCGCGGTGTTGCTGTCGCGGCGGTAGCCGCGTTTGTGCAGCCCCTGTCCGCTCGTATCGAGCATAAGCGTGAACGCGTCCTTCATAAGCGAGAAACGTATACGGCACTCCACGCCGCTCTCGGGCATTACGACCATGCCGTAAGCCTTGCCGAGATTGACCGCCATTGCCTTCTTCACGATCTTTTGTATTGCGGGAATGCTTGTCAGCTTGGAATTCAGCGAGTGACCGTTATTCGGGAACTTATCGGTTTTTCCGATAAACTCCGACAGCGGCAGCGTGCGAATTCCCTCGAACAACTCGTCGAACGTTGTCGCGCGGAACTGACCGAGCACCACGCAGACGCGTTCCGCAGTGCGCAGGAACACATTAGCCTTGGCGCAGACCTCCGCGCCGCCCGAGAAGAATACTCGGCCGTTTTCCGCGCGGACGTTTTCGCCGCCGATCTTTTTTATTTCAAATGTTAATGTTTTCTCCAGACCGAAATGGCAGGGAGCAACGTAATTATATATCATTATTATAACGCTTTCTTACCGATATCGGTTCTGTAATGCGCCTTTTCAAAGTCGATACCCTCAACCGCCTTATACGCGCTGTCCAGCGCCGACTCTAATCTGTCGCCTGTCGCAGTGACTCCGAGAACACGTCCGCCCGCGGTGAGGTATTTTCCGCCCTCAAGCTTAGTGCCGGCGTGATATACATACGCGCCGGCAGTCTGTCCCTTTTCGTCCAGACCGCTTATCGGCTTTCCAGTCTCGTACTTTTCGGGATAGCCGCCGCTCGCCATTACAACGCACGCGCAGGACTTATCGCTCCACTTTATATCCAGCCCGCCGAGGCGTTCCTCGGTGATAGCCTCCATTATCTCCGCTAAGTCCGTTTCCAGCAGCGGAAGAACTACCTGTGTTTCGGGGTCGCCGAAACGGCAGTTGTACTCGACAACTTTCGCTCCCTTAGACGTGAGCATTAACCCGAAGTACAGACAACCCTTGAACGGTCTGCCCTCCGCGCTCATAGCCTTGATAGTCGGGATGAATATCTTTTCCATGCACTCTGTGGCTATCTCGGGGGTGTACAGGGGATTGGGCGCTATCGTGCCCATTCCGCCCGTGTTGAGACCCTCGTCGTTGTCGTAGGCGCGCTTGTGATCCATAGACGATATCATAGGCTTTACGCTTTTGCCGTCCGTGAACGCCAGCACCGTGACCTCCGTGCCGTCCATAAACTCCTCGATAACTATCTCCGAGCCGCTCTTGCCGAACTTTCCGTCGACGAGCATAGAGTGGACAGCCGCCTTAGCCTCCTCGAAATCCTTTGCGATAATAACGCCCTTGCCTAGCGCCAGACCGTCCGCCTTGATAACAGCGGGGTAGCTGTTCTGCGACTTTATGTACTCTATCGCCTTGTCCTCGTCGGTGAACACCTCATACGCCGCGGTCGGTATGCCATACTTCTTCATCAGTCCCTTGGAGAACGACTTGCTTCCTTCGAGAATAGCGGCGTTTGCGCGTGGTCCGAACGTCTTAAAGCCCTCCGCTTCCATTCTGTCGACCATACCCATTACCAGAGGGTCGTCGGGCGCTACGAAAACGTAATCGGGGTTCACCTTTTTCGCGAGCTCCACCATACCGTCAATATCGGTCGCTTTTACGGGAAAGCACTCCGCGAGCGCCGAAATACCGCCGTTTCCCGGAGCGCAGTACAGCTTATCCACTTTCGGCGACTTTGCCAGTGCCGCCGCTATTGCGTGTTCACGACCGCCGCCGCCCACAATTAAAATATTCATAAAATACGTCCTTTCGTTGCTTTATACTATTATTATACCACTATACAGCGGTAATTGCAAGCGTTGCGCTTTATTAATATGCTGACGCTGCCCAAATGTCATACATATGTAAGATTAAGCTCCTTCCAGTCTTTTACGGCGATATCGGAGAAATCGCGCACGTCGCCCTCCGTGCACGTCACCTCATCGATTATGCCAACGACGTAAAATCCCGCGCGCTTTGCCGTTTTCGCGCTGTAATCCGAGTCCTCGAACACCGCGCACTCCGATATATCCGCGCCGAGACGCTCCGCCGACTGCAGATAGATGTCGGGATACTCCTTGAATCGCCCGACCTCGTGGCAGTCGATAAAGAACTCCATAAACTCCATTATCCCCGTCCGCTGAAGAAACGGATCGGCAACGTCGCGGCGCGTTCCCGTGGCTATGCACATCTTAACGCCCTCGTCGCGCGATTTCTCCAGAAACTCCCGAACGCCGTCCTTTAAATTTACGTCGTTTCGGTAGTGCTCCCGCATTTTGATGTAAGCAGACTCCATAAGCTCGAAATCTCGGAAGTTGTCAATGTGTGCCGTTTCCGCTCTCCACAGTCCCATGCTGTCGCATAATGTTCCGTCTAAGTCGAATATGTAAAACTTTTTGTTCAAAATAATCACCCAATTATATTGTATCACAAAATGAGCATAATGTAAAGAGCTAAAAAAATGAAAAAATTTTAAAAAACCTATTGACAAACACAGAGATATGTGTTATATTGTACATACGGAACATACACAATATTAACAGCAGAGAGGACTGATGATAGAATGGTTAGTATAAGGAACCTGAAAAAGAGCTATAAGCAATTCCCCGTGCTCCGCGGGCTGAATATGGATATCAACGACGGAGACGTGTACGGCTTTCTCGGGCGCAACGGCTGCGGAAAGACAACGACGATGAACATCATCGCAAACGTTATTCCCAAGGACGAGGGCGATATCATGCTCGGAGACGGCGAGCGGAAGATAAAGATAGGTTATCTTCCCGAAAGCCCGACAATTTTCGGATATATGACCGCGAGGGAGTATCTGGAATATATCGCTGCGTGCGCGGGTTATGACGGCGATATTTCCAGGCGCACCGAGGAGGTGCTCGATATCGTGGGTCTGCGCGACGCGGCAGACAGGCGCACAAAAGGTTTTTCGCGCGGTATGACGCAGAGGCTTGGCATGGGCGCGGCGATATTCCGCAATCCCGAGCTGCTGATATTCGACGAGCCTACCTCCGCGCTTGACCCGCAGGGACGCGTCGAGGTCATAAATATCATCAACAGGTTGAAATCTATGGGGTGTACTATCGTTTTGTCGACGCATATTCTGTCGGACGTCGAGCGTGTGGCTAACCGTATCGGCATTATGAACGGCGGCGTGCTCGCCGAGGAGGGCGAGATCGGAGCGATAATGCGCAAGTACGGCGGCGATATCGTCAATCTCAAGGTGAGAAACCTCACGCAAGAGAGCAAGCTCACGCTGCTGAAAGCTGATTTCGTGAGAGCGGAGTTCAACAATGAAACGGAATTGTTCCGCTTCGGCACTGACAATGCCGAGGAAACCGCGAGACGGCTTATGCGCCTGCTTGCGGATAATGATATAGTGGCTGAGAGCTTCAATATCGGCACGGCAACGCTTGAGGAAGTTTTCAGAAAGGTGGTGGGCTGACATGCAGTTAAAGTACAGCTTTAAAAAGGAATGGGCGCATTTTGTCCGCACGGGCAGGCTTTTCGGGGTCATAGCGGCGATTTTCGCGTTCGCGCTGTCAAACCCGATAATATTCAAGATGGCGGGAGTAATGATGGAAATGGTGTACGGTTCTACCGAAGGTGGCTCGGGCAATACCGTATTCGCGTCGGCTTCCGCAGGAATGAGCGGCGATTTCGGCGAGATGTTCGGAAATATAGGAATGGACGAGATAATGGCGGTCTATTCCGACGCTGGCGCTATTTTCTCAACAGCAATAGCGAGCTTTGCGGGTATGTCAATGCTTATCGTTATGCTCCTGCTGCTTGCGGCTGCGGGCGGCGAGCAGAAAAAGCGCGCTATGATAGTTCCGATGTGCAGCGGTCTGGATTATAAAAATTATCTTATCCCCAAGTTCGTTATCTATCCGCTGACGGTGTTCGCGGTGACGGCGGTAAGCGTTCCCGTTGTGGGAGTGCTCTGCAACGCGCTTTTCCCCAACAATAAGGTCTCGGGCGAGATTATGCTTCTGTGTACTCTGATGTACGCTGTGTATACGCTGTTCCTGACCTGTGTGTATTTGTCCGTTGGACTTTGTACCTCTCGTCCCGGTGTGGCAACGGTCATCATTTTCTTAGGGCAGTCGTTCCTCCAGTCTATATTCAACGGCATGGGGCTTATCGACTACAATCCTTTCACGCTTATAACCCTGCCGAATTACATGATAATGGAGGGCTTTGATCCGTCGGGAAGTATGCCGAGCATTATAGTCGGCATGGCGATTTCGCTTGTGGTGGCGGTGCTGATGTTCTTCCTTGCGCTTGGAGTACTCAACGCAAAGAAGATCGACAATACCGAGGAGGAACGTCCCGAGTTCTGATAATTTTAAGGCAGTCACACGGCGTTTTTATTATGTTATTTGCGTACTCTTTTCCATATATCCGGTACAACAGTAGGCTCGGATATAGGCGAGTTTATTTACAATATCAACCACTAAACAACTATTACTAATTCGGAAATGCAGGTCAAAACAACTTTTCCGCAAATCTACAATCCCCGTCAAGGCAAACGCTTCGACGGGGATATTATTATAAAAAAAGCCACGGACAAGGGGGTGTCCGCGGAAAGTCAAATCAAACTTGTCGACCTGTTTGGGGAAAACAGATCAGACTGAAAATAATTGGGGAAAATATATTAAGAAGTATGTAAGCATTAAGCTACAATACTATCTCGCAAATTTATTGTAATTAAATTATAACATTTTCCGCGGCAATTTTCAACTCTAATTTCGCACAAATTTTACAACAAGAATTTAGCGATTTTGCACATATCACGGAATAAACAGCCGTTCTAACATCTGCGCAAACGCCAGCACGAGCGGCATCGTGACAATACCCGCGACTGTTGACATCGCGAAGTGATTGGAGGCATAACCGGCGTCTCTGCCGAATTTGTATGAAAACATTATCGTCGAGGATGCGGTAGGCGCTGCCGCGGCAAGTATTATCGTGTTAACGACTATCGGGCTCACCCCGAAAAGCTCCATCGGTACATACAGAGCAGCGAGCAGCATAGGCACTATCAGCAGCTTAAACGACTGAAGAAAGTATATGCGCTTGTTTTTCAATCCGTCAAGCAGTCCCGCCTTGGCGATAGTAGCGCCGGAAACCAGCATAGCAAGAGGAGTGTTCATCGAGCCGAGGTAGTCGAGCGGCTGCTGTATTATCGACGGCAGTCTCACCCCCGTGAAGAAGAACACCAGCCCCAGCACTATCGACAGTATCGCGGGCGATATCAGTATTTTGGCTGTCGCCATTGCGCGCTCCCTAGCGGGTATTTTGCCCTCCGAACCGCCCATAAGCACCACGCCGTGCGTCCACATAAACACATTGAATGCCGTGATAAATGCGGTGAGGTAGAATACTCCCTCCGAGCCGAACGTCGCCTCAATAAGCGGTATACCCATAAACGCACAGTTAGAGTAGCCCAGCGCAAAGCGCTCTATCTCGGCGCTCCTGTGGTTCGGGCGCACCATGATATACGCCGAGCCTACAAGTATCATCTGTGCTATGAACGCCAGCAAAAGTGCGTACATAAGTCCTCTGAACAGTGACGGGTCGAAATCTGTCTGATAGGCGTTGAAGATAACTATCGGATTGATTATCGTTATCGCGATATTTGATAACTGCTGCGTTGCCTCGTCGCCCAGGAGGCTTTTCTTATACAGAAAATACCCGACCGCCAGCAGTATGAACATCACAACCGCCTGAAAAGCGATTATCAGAGCGGAGTTCATTTGTCAAGCTCCGATTTTGAGTTCCCTTGCATGATCGCGTTGAGCCGAGATCTCAGAGGTACTGCGATGACTGTCGCCAGCACGATTTTTATCGTATCGCCGATAAGGAACGGTACAACGCAGTTCATAAGCGCTGTTCCGAGCGGCGAGCCGTTCATTATCATAAACCACGCCGTGCCAAACGCGTACATGACCGCGGTTCCGATAACCATTCCCACGGGCATAGTCCAGTGCTTTTTTGACTGCATATCCGAAAATATTCCAGTCAGCAGCACTAGCGGAACATATCCCACTATGTAGCCGCCCGTAGGACCAAGCAGCTTAGCAAAGCCGCCCGCAAATCCCGTAAATACGGGAAGTCCGATAGCTCCAAGCAGTATATACACGCATACTGCGACAGTTCCGCGCTTGCCGCCGAGCATTGCGCCCGTAAGATAAATCGCGAATGTTCCGAGCGATATCGGCACAAGCCCCGGCATCGGAATCGCGTACGGTGCGGCAACGCATATAAGCGCCGCGAATATCGCCATAAATACCATGCTTCGCACATTAAAAAAGTCTCTTTTTTCTGTTTTCATAATAAAATCTCCTAACCTATTTTAACCTCAGCTTCGACAGCTTTTCTTCGGAAACGAACGCCGAAAGTCCTTTTGTCGTCATTTTAACCGAGACCTCCGTCAGAAACGAGAGGTCGTCCTTGCAGCCGCCGTCGAACCACGCGGCATATAGCGACAACACTCCAGACACCGTGAATTCCGCGGCGGCTCTGAGTGTTGTTTCATCGTCAAGAGCGCCTACGTTTTTCAGCGATACCGATATCATTCTGCACAGCATTGCCTTGATCTTGCCGTTGCTGAACAGATCGGGATTGAGTTTCATCAGCCCCGCGAAAAAATCACGCCGCCGTTCGACTACCGCGCTTATATCGCGGATAGCCGAGCCGGCGTCCAGTACGCTTTTGTTTCCCGTGCGCATTATCGCGGAAAACTCGTTCAATATTTCGTTCTCAAGCTCCGTTATCACGTCGCCGACCGTGCGGTAATGGCGGTAAAAGGTCTTTCGGTTGATTTCGGCGCGCGCGCATATCTCCGATATCGTGATCTTCGACAGCGGCTTTTCGCTCATCATCTCAAAGAGCGTATTGCGGATAACGCGCCGCGTCTTGACGACCCGCAGATCGCCCGACATTACTTGATCTCGGTCTTGCCCTTGGTTTTTTTGCCCTCGACCGCGGGAGCAGCATTCTCATGCTCGGTATTGCACTTTGCTATCGCTGACTTCACGACGCGTATTTTTGTACGATCGGAGCCCGTTTCGATAAGCACGGTGTCCTTCTGCACGGACAAAACGCGTCCGATAATACCGCCGTTAGTGACTACCTCGTCCGCTACCTGTAAGCTTTCAAGCATATTCTGCATTTCCTTGGAGCGCTTTTTTTCGGGACGGATTATCAGGAACCAGAACACCAGTACCATAAGTCCAAGCGGAAGTATCATCGTAAGAATACCGAGTATACCGCCCGCCTGATTGGGATCTGCCGCGGCATTAGCCGATGAAATAAAATTAAGCAAATTCATAGTTGTCCTCCATTTTCTTTACCGTTAAAGCTTTCTTCTGTATATTGACCCTTTGGGGCAATAATCTTTACTGCGAGTATACGGGGATACCCGCTTCCTTAAACGCCCGTTGAACGTCCGAGAGCGCCGAACCCGAGAGACCCTTTATCAGTACTGCGGTCTCCGCGCCGTTTGCCGCCTCCTTTGCCTTTGCGGCGAAGTCCTTGGCGTTCTTGTAAGCGTCCGAAGCGCTGCCGCTTGCCGCATAGCTGAATATTATCTTTGACGCTCCCGCCTTTGTTTTGTCGGAGAATATCTCGGCGTCGGTGCAGCTCTTGTTTTCGGCGAGAACGCTCTCTGAGCTTATCTCTATCCACATCTGCGCGTCTTTGCCCGCGGCGGATGTATTTATCGCGTCGAGAACGCTCCACAGCGCCGCGGTGCGTTTCACTGCGTCGCTGAGCGGAAGATCCTTCAGATATGTCGTTATGTCCACGCTGTGGAATGCGGGATAGCGTGTATTGGCGCATATGATACTCTTGAAGCCCGCCGCCGTTATCTCATTGGTGACGCTCTTCAGAAATGTCGCGGTCGCGTTCTTGAACGGCGAGAGCCAAGTTTTTCCGCCATTTTCCTTGCGGTTGTCGAGCCAGTAGCCCGTTTCTCCCGCAAGCTCGTAGCTTCCTCCCGTAGCGCCGGGATTATTGCTGTCCATAAGGGTGCTTATCCTTGCAGCGGGAACAAAACCCGCCTTGGTGATAATATCGTATATCTGTACGGCGGTGAGAGTTCCCTTGACGGAATCGCTGTCCTTTACGCTCGCGATGTTGGTCTTGTAGTAAAAAAATCCGCTCGCGTCCTTAAGCGTTACCGCGACGGTGGTGTGCCCCGCGCTTTTAGCCGCCGCGAGTGCGCTGTTGAGCGAGGCGGAGCTTGCCGCGGCATTATCGGGGAGAAAATACATGGTACCGTCTGTAACAGGAACGGTGACTTCCGAATTATGCGAGCTTTCGGAGCTGTTTCCCGAAGTTTCGGCAACCAAGCTGTCCGATCCACTTGTATTATCTGAGGTATAGGAACTGTCGGGGGTATTGGGAATTACGCCGCTTATACCGAAGCTGTCCGACGAGGGTTCGGAGGTATATTGTCCGCGGTTCTGAAAATAGTCGAGCACGGGCTTTCCAATGCCGTAACCCACGATACCCAGCGCGCACGCCGCGGCAATAGTCAGTATAACGGTGAGCGCCTGACGTGCTTTGCTCTTTTTCTTATTATATAGGTTGAATTTTCTGTGCTTTATTTTGATGTTGGTCTTTTTTTGTGCCATTGTATGATCTCCTTTCGTAATTTATTTTAACTAGAATTCGGCGGTATATCCAACCAATACGTTAAACGCGAGCGAAACTATTCCTATATATATGAGCATTATGGGATATCCGCGGAAAATCCGCGGTATTTTTTCCGAGTCCAGTCTCTCGTGAGCGATATTCAGCATAAAGCAGGCGAGGAAAAATCCTATGCCCGTACCGAAACCGTAACCGATATAGCTTGCGAGGTCGCTGCCGTAGTTCGAGTTAAGGAACAGCGCACCGATAACGGTGCAGTTAAACACCGCAAGGCTCGCGTACTGCTTTATCTTACGAAACAGTTTGTGGAAGAACTTCCACAGTATGAATAACCCGATCACATACAGCATACCGATTATTCCGACATAAATAAGCGGCATAAACAGATATCCGTTCGGCTGTGGCAACAAAAGCTTGTCGAAGAAGTACGAGACTATGCTTGAAAGCGTCGTCATAGCAGTTATGCCAAATGTGAAACCGATGACATGATTGTCTTTCCGCGACGCGTATATCGCGACGTTCGCGCCGAACGCCCTGTCGAAGATTGCGTTCTGCATAAACACAGAGATCATCGCAAGGCTTACTATTTTACCGAATATCTCGCTCATGTGATACGCTCCTTTCGGGGAGCGCGTTTGCCCGATAGTCCTCGGCAAAATGCTGCGAGCACACCCACAAGAATAAACCCGAAGAATGGAGATTTTGCCGCGGGCATTATCGGCTCGGACAGATGAAATCCGTATATCGTACCGTAGGCGAGTATCTCGCGGATACCGCCCACCATCAACGCCACTATCGCGTATCCCGCGACATATATCAGTGCGTCGATCACCATCTCGGAGTAGGGCTTGAGATAGAAACGCGTTTCGGTTTTCGCCAGCAGGAATGAGTTTACCACAAGCAGTTCAACATATAACGCAACTCCCGACAGAACATCAGGAAACAGATACTCCAGACATATCATCGTCGGAATATACATGGCTGCCGCCACTACCGCGTACAGCAGTATTCTCACAGTATACACGATACGTCTCGGGATAAATCTGCAAAGCAGTATGCTTGTGTACGACAGCAGGAAGAAACTTACGACCAGCACAACGGCGCGTTCCATCGTAGTTGCAGCGACGATAACGGGCGCGGTGACAAGACCGCTCATGAGCACGATATTTTGTCTCATCAAGCCGTCAAGGGTCACGGAAAATTTATTTTTTTTCATTATTATCCCCCTTATCGTCTTTAAAGCGTCTTCGTTTTTTCTTTACCTCGCTGTCAATAGGAGGTGTGTTGTAGCGGTATTTCTCGGGCAATACTATCTCCTGCGTGTCAGTGAGCTTTATATCGCCGCGCTGTATCTGCGTCTTGGATTTCTCAAATGAGTTTACATAGGTCTTTTTCCAGTACGCGATGTTCTCGACAACTCTGTCGAAGCTGCTGCCGAGCGCTCCCGTTATCAGCAGCGCGAACAGGAAGCTGCCCTCCGTCTGACCGAATATGCGGAACATCATCGTTATATATCCCAACACCATGCCGTATATTACTCTGCCCATGACCTTTTCTGGCATTCTGTAAGGTTCGGCGGCAAGAAATACCACTCCGAACAGCAGATATCCCGAGCTGAGCTCATAGAATACAGACTGAATACCCGAAACGTTTATCCTCGGGAAGAAGAACGCCAGCACTCCCGCCGTCACAAGGCAGGATATGACCGCGCAGCCGCTGTTGGAGCGGTGGCATATCATAGATATGCCGCACACCAGTATTACCAATATATACACTGTGCCGATAGCTCCGGGGACAAATCCCATAAGAATATCCCACACGCTGCCCGTGGGAATATTCCCAAGCTTGAGCGAATATTCTACCGAACGTGTCAGCACTCCGCCGTATTCCTCAAATACGGGTATGTGTTCACCGTATTTCGGAGAGTACAACAGCTCCGAGGGATAGCATATCATCAGAAATGCTACGGCGATAGCAGGCGGGCAGAACACGATATTGTCTGAGGCGCCAAACAGATGCTTTCCCACCACTATGCATATAAACGCTGACAACGCCACCAGCACATACGGCACGGAGACGGGCATCATAAGCGCCGCCGCCAACCCCCAGAACGGCACAGCCATATCCTTTGGGGCATACGGAATCTTCCGTATCAGACAGCATATCAAGTCCGCAGCCATACACAGCAAAACGCTGAATATGCTGACCGCCAGCGCCCTGAATCCCTGCATATACACCGAGAGCACAAGCAGCATAGCCATGATTATAAATCGCTCGAGATAGACCTTATTAGGCTCTCGCGCAGTAAAATTCGTCATTTTTTAAAGAGTTCCTTTCAGTGCGGTGTTTACCGCTTTCATATCGCTCGCATAAAACAATCCCGTGCCGGCAACCAGTACGTTTGCGCCCGCCCTTTTCGCGTCCGCCCCCGTATTTTCGTTGATACCGCCGTCAACTTGAATGTTCAGCGACGGGAAACCGTTATTATCCGCGTATTCGCGCAGCGCTCTGACCTTAGTCAGCATATCCGGGATAAAGCCTTGTCCGCCGTAGCCGGGCTCGACTGTCATTACCAGCACCATATCGCACAGCGGCAGGTACGGATATGCGTCCTCTATCGGTGTATTTGGCTTGACCGCCAGCGCGGGCGTCTTGCCCAGCTTGCGTATTCGCTTCAGACAAGCCCCGATATCGCATGAGCTCTCTAAGTGTATATCAATGATATCCGCTCCCGCCTCGGCAAAATACTCCGCCTGTTGATCGGGACGCTCCACCATTAAATGCACGTCAAGAGGTCTGCTTGTACATTTTTTAACGCTTCTCAGTATCGGCGTTCCATAGGATATCTGCTCCACGAAATGCCCGTCCATAACGTCGTAATGTATCCAGTCCACTCCCGCGTCCTCGCAGCGGCGTATCTCCTCCGCCATTTTCGTCATATCGCTCGCCAGCAGCGAGGCGGAAATTATAATATTATTTATAACTATCAGTCCTTTTTGACCGCTATCAGCGGAATTATCATCTCGTCTTTAGTCAGCCCCGCATGAGCGCCGACAAAGTTTTTGCAGTTCATATTGTATATCGAAACGGCGTCAACTGCTACCGCGATATAATCGCCCAGCATTCCGTCAAAGTGCGGGTGCGGAGTTCCCTTGCCGAACAATTGCCGTTCCTTGACCTCGGCTTTGGACATCAGCAAAAACTTCCCGTCAAAATGCTTTGCAAACGCAGCCTTTAGCTGCTCATCCATACCGTCCTTGACGAACAGATTAAGGCAGCGCGGCTCTATCGACGGCATTCTCACCAGACATTCCATTATATCGGGATAGTCCGTAACTACCGCCTTAGGGCTGTCGATATGTCCGTGATCCGCAGTGACAAGCAGCAGCGTATCTGACAATTCATCAGCAAGCTCCTCGATAGCGCGCTCAAGCTCGCGTACTGCTGACTTCGCAAGCTCGCCGAAGCAGCCTTTGCGGTGCATTACAGTGTCGGGCTGATCCCAATAAGCGTGAATGTATTTCTCGCCGTCCTCCGCGCAAAGCCGCTTTATCTCGCCGCATAACGCACCGAAGTCCTTGGGATACGGATTGGCAAACGGCGCAAGATAATGCGATCTATAACCCGCGTCACGAATACGGTCGTGAATGCTCCAATACGGCACATACGTCCACGCAACGCTGTCGCCCTCTATCTGCTCATTTGTATCAAAATCTTGATTAAGATAATACACGACGTTCCTGTCAATCTCGGGAAAATATCCCGTCCACCCCAGCCACGCCGACTGCACGGGAAACAGACCGCTGTCCATAGCCGTGGTCGCCGCAACGGTAGTCGGCGGAAACACCGAGGAATACGTTCCCGCAAGATGACTGCGGAAAAATCCGTCGGGCGCGAGGTTCGCCTCGATGATATTATTGCCCATTCCGTCAAGCAACAATACGACAACGTTCTTATACCGCTTATCCAACAGCCCGTCCACGAGCGGCAGGGTGGGATTGGGCGGCTCAACTCCGAAGTGCTTCATCATCGAGCAGGCGAGGTTGGCTATGCAATTATCATAATCGGGATATAAAATTTCCATATCAAACGCTCCTATCTGAAAGCGTTCCGCGCACCGGGCGGTTTCGCCGTCCTAGCTCAGCGGCAACTCTTCGGCTCACTTCGTTAGCTTCGTCGTCACCGCTGCTTGCGCTTCGCTTGGACTGCTCCCCTATGGGTTAAAGCCACATAAATCGGACGAGCCACAGGTGCGTCGACAGACGTTTCGGCGGCTTTTGGCGGTTTCATGCGAAGCATAAAATTGAATCGCCATTAGGGCAATTCGAGCAAAAAACGCAGAGAGTTTCGGCGAAGCCGAAACTTAGCTCTTTTACCCCATACAAATATATTTTATAATAAAATTGCCGTCAAGTCAAGAAGTAAATCCATTTTTTCACAAAAATTTTGTCAAGTGCGTTAAAATGTTCCAAACTCAGCGAAAAAAAGTAAAGATATTTGTGTATTTTTCTTTTTCGTTTCGCTTGACAATAATTTCTCATATGGTGTATAATAGTAACAATAATATTCTATCGGTTGATAAATATGAAGATTGTGTAGGAGGAAGAGATATGTTAAACTGTAACTTCAATGAGAAATTCATAAAGGAGGGCTTAACGTTCGACGACGTTCTGCTGATACCCGCAAAGAGCGACGTAACGCCGAATATGATTGACATCAAGACGCAGCTCACCAAGACGATCACCCTGAATACCCCCATTATGACGGCGGCCATGGACACCGTTACCGAGTCGAAAATGGCTATTGCTATAGCGCGCGAGGGCGGTATCGGTATCATTCACAAGAATATGCCGATTGAGCAGCAGGTCGACGAGGTGGACAAGGTAAAGCGTTCCGAAAACGGCGTAATCGTGAACCCGTTCTTTCTCTCTCCCGACGATACCGTCACCGATGCGGACAAGCTTATGGGCAAGTACAAGATAAGCGGCGTGCCGATCGTTGAAAACGGCAAGCTGGTCGGTATCTTTACTAACCGCGATCTTCGATTTATCTCCGATCCTCAGCAGCATATCGGCGAGGTCATGACCAAGGAAAACCTCATCACTGCGCCCGTCGGGACCAATCTCGAACAGGCGCAGGAGATACTCCGCAGACACAAGATTGAAAAGCTCCCGTTAGTAGATGAAAACGGCTATTTAAAGGGATTGATAACCATAAAGGACATCGAAAAGTCCGTTCAGTACCCGCACACCGCGCGCGACAAGGGCGGCAGGCTGCTCTGCGGCGCAGCTATCGGCATCACTTCCGATGTACTTGACAGGGCGGGTGCGCTCATCAAGGCACAAGCGGACGTGCTTGTCCTTGACTCCGCGCACGGGCACTCCAAGAACATTATGGTAACATTGGATAAGGTAAAGAACGCGTTCCCCGACACTCCTGTTATTGCGGGCAACGTAGCTACAGCAGCGGCTGCTGAGGATCTTATCAGGGCGGGCGCTGACGCGGTAAAGGTCGGTATCGGACCGGGCTCTATCTGCACGACGCGTGTTGTCGCAGGCATCGGTGTCCCGCAGATCACAGCGGTGTATGACTGCGCATGCGCAGCGGCTAAGTACGGCGTTCCGATAATCGCGGATGGCGGTATCAAGTATTCCGGCGATATCGTCAAGGCGCTTGCTGCGGGAGCAAACGTCGTAATGCTCGGCTCGCTGCTCGCGGGCTGTGAGGAGGCTCCCGGCGATGTTGAAATTTATCAGGGGCGTTCGTTCAAGGTATACCGCGGCATGGGAAGTCTCGCCGCTATGAAACAGGGTTCCGCCGACAGATACTTCCAGGGCAACGCGAAAAAACTCGTTCCCGAAGGTGTTGAGGGCCGTGTGCCGTATAAGGGGTCGGTAGCCGACACCATTTTCCAGCTTGTAGGAGGTATAAGGAGCGGTATGGGCTACTGCGGCTGCCCTACTATCCCCGAGTTGCAGGAGCGCGCGGAGTTTGTCAAGATCACGGGCGCGGGCTTGAAGGAATCCCACCCGCACGATATCTACATCACCAAGGAAGCTCCCAACTACTCGGCGAGTATATAACGTTTTAAGCGTAAGCATAGCAAAGCGGAGAGCAAAACTCTCCGCTTTTTGTATCAAGCGTTTCTCGCGTACTCCAGAAGCTCTTTCAACCGCTTTTTATCGGTAAAATCCACTGGAGTATCATAGGCGGCAAGCAAACCGCGCGTTTCCTCGTCGGGGTCTTTGACCTTCTTTAAATGCGATTTCAGCATATTCATCAGCAATTTATCGGCGCTGCCAAGCCTGCTATAATCGAAACCGCCGCGCAGATAAAAATGTGCGACAGCTTGTCGCTGCTCGACGGTGAGATTTTTCTCCCAGAACGGGATAATGTCCTTGTCCGCACCCGAGCTTGAGCCCACCGCGAATAGGATCAGCTTCTTCCCCGAGAGCCGAGCAAGGTTCTTCGTTATCAGCTTTGAGCCGTTTATCGTCCCCGCGTAGCACCCACCGCCGCATATTATCATATCATAGCCCGAAATGTCGGAAAATGCGGCGTTTTCCTTAATGTCACAGCTCAGCTCCTCGGCTATCCATTCGGCGTAACGTTTTGTGTAGCCGTACTTCGACTTGTATACAACTATTGTTTTCATTTGTCTTCCTCCTTTAACTCGTTAAGACGTTCGCACAGCTTTGCCAGCGCGGAACAATACGCTGTTGTTTCCTCTTCACTAAGGCACTCGAACAGCCTGAACACGAATTCCTTGTTCTGCCCTTCCTTTTTGGTGCGGATATTGTCGGCGGCGGGGGTTTTCACGAGACGTATCGCGCGCTTGTCCTTTTTATCGGGAACGACCGCGAGAAATCCCTTGTCGATAAGCCTGTCGACAATCTGCCTCATACTTTGGTGCGTAACTCCTGACATCTCCGATATCTGTTTCAGTGTCGGCGGCTCGGGGAACACGTCGATCATCATTATCGCCAGCCATTGCTTGGCGGTGATATCCTCGAGACCGCTGTCCATGATCGCCTGCAAGCGGTTGGCGCAGATGAAGATATTTATATATGCGATAAGCCGCCGATCCATATTCTCAAAATCGTACATAGCAAAACCTCCGTTAGGTAATATATTGCCTATATAGGTATTATACTGCATATATTTGGATTTGTCAAGTATTTTTATAAAATGTGAGGTTTTCCGAAAATTACCGTCTAACAAGTGAAAGGGGGAATAAACAAATGCCGAACGGTGAAAGTAGCTACCGCCGTTTTCTCACAGGCGACGACAACGGTATCGTCGAAATAGTCCGTGACTACAAGGATGGACTTATGCTCTACCTCAACAGCTTTGTGCGCAATCTTACCGTTGCCGAGGAGCTTTGCGAGGACACGTTTGTTAAACTCGCGGTAAGGAGACCGCATTTCCGTGAAAACTCGTCATTCAAGACGTTTCTCTACACTATCGGACGAAACACCGCAATAGATTATCTCAGAAAAACTCACGGAAACGTTATTACGATAGAGGAGCTTTCCGATACACTCAACGACGACAGGGAGAGCTTAGAGCAGTCATACATACGCGAGGAGCGCAAAATTGCCGTTCACCGCGCAATGGAAACCTTGAAGTCCGAGTATCAACAGGTCTTGTGGCTCACCTATTTCGAGGAGCTATCCAATAAAGAGACCGCCGCCGTGATGAAAAAGAGCGTTCACAACATCGAAACATTAGTCTATCGTGCAAGGAATGCACTGAAAACAGCACTTGAAAAGGAGGGCTTTGAATATGAAGAATTATGAAGAAATGGCTCAGAGCGTATTAAAGCGCAGAGATATGGAAATAAAGCGCCGCAGAAGAGCGTTCCTTATCGGCGCGCCGTGTGCGGCGGCGGTACTTGTGGGAGTTGTCGGTATAGGCGCGGCGGTTGCGTCCTCGCCTATGCGCGGAAGTTATCTCAACCTCGCGGTGGGAAGAGACGACACCGACGCCAATGATACGGGCACAAACGCCGTAGGTATTGAGAACAGCTATCCAAGCTACACCACCGAAAACGCTTCCTCAAGCTCCGCCGTTCACGATGAGATAAGCAGTGCGGGGAACAGCGACAACTGTATTATTCCACCCGTTTCCGAAAACAGTGGCGAGATCGCTCCTGTATCTACTGCGGATATCGCCATTGATTACCCCGTCGATACCGATCCGCCCGTCAACGACTACACTAACCCAAATGCGGGTATAAATGATATAAAGGTGCTTGAGCTTGACGAATTCAAGGTAAATAAGATAGTTGATGTATCGGCTCCGGATGATTTCGTTCCCTACACGCTTGAACAGCTTGACAGCTTTTACGGCTTTCGTTTCAACCGTCTCGGCGAGCTGTACCCGAGCTGGAAGCTTTCCTATGACAAGCTCGGAGTTTACAGGCGCGAGACCAACGACGGCTTTGTCGCAAAGCTTGAAATGTACGATACCTGCAACACGCTCAAATACACCACCGAAAACGGCGCCGAGATAGAGGTCGCAGCGCAGTACGGAAAATTTGAGCCTGTGAGCGACGATATGCTCACTGACGATAAACCCGTTAAAATTCCCACACCCGAAATAATCAACGAATATGACGAGAACGGGAACCTTATCGGGCAAACTACTCCTGCCTACGACCCAACCAAAAATCCAAACACTCCCACTCCCGACGAGGGCGTGTCCATCGTAAACGGCTACGAGGCTCTTATCTATCGCGATGCGAACGGATTTTTCCTTGCCGATTTTGATATGACCTCACGTGTAAGAATTACAGCCGAGGGACTTTCCGAGGAGGAATTCCTAGAGGTTCTCGACAACTTTACAAAATAATTCCGTACAGCCACGCGCCCCGTTCGCAAATGAACGGGGCGCGTTATTTTTATGTATCAGCTTACCTTGCTCTCGACCGACTGCATCCATTGCGTAAGCTCGGCGATCTTGTCGTCGGCTTGAGCGTAGCCGTCGCGGTAGGATTCCATTATCTTACCGCCGTCCTTCTCGAACTTCGAGATAGCGGGCAATGTCGGGCGGAATATGAATATTCTGCCTTGCTCCTCAAGATACTCCATAAGCTCGACAGTTTTCCAGTAACGCTCCACGCGCGACAGGCAGGCATCCTCAAACGCGGGATAGTCCTTGTACATCGCGTGTATCACCTTGCGAAATTTAGCGTAATCCGTCGGCGCAACCGTGCTGTCGGGCTTGGTGAGGATTATTACCAGCTTGTCGCACCCCATATCAAGAGCGCGTTCTATCGGGATGCTGTCCGCGATAGAGCCGTCCAAATAATGCCGTCCTTCCATTTCCACCGGCTCGCATAGCATAGGCACGGAGCAGGTCGCCTTGCAGATAGTCAGGAGACGCTCGCAGTCGTTTTCCTCGGAAAAATATTCCGCCTCGCCTGTTTCCATGCAGGTACAGACGTATTCGGTCTCGATGCCGCTGTGAAAATATGTATCGAAATCAAAAGGAAATTGCTTGTACGGATACTCAAAAGCCATTTTATCGAGATTTATCAGCTTTTTTGAGCCGAGGAACTGCTTAAGTCCGTAATACGATTCGCTGCGCGGTACGTTTATCATTCGGCAGGTTCTTCCCTTTTGCCGGGAAACGTAACTCATCGCGTTTCCGCCGCCTGCAGAAACGCCGATAACGTATGGAAAGTAAAGTCCGTTTTCCATAAGGCGGTCGAGAACTCCAGCGGTGAAAATGCCGCGAACCGCTCCGCCTTCAAGTATAAGTCCCGTTTTCATGTTTCATCACCAAACCTTTGTTGTAATTTTTGATATAATTTATAACGTCTCCCAGAGTATGTATTTCGGGAGTACCTACAAAGCGTATGTCGAAATTATCCTCAACGCTCACCGCGAAAAGCAGCAAACTCATTTTGTCAAGCCCGAGACCGTCCGTCAGCACGGTGTTCTCGTCAAACGGCATATTTGCTATCTCGGGCGAAATCGTTGTCAGTATAGCTTTAAGCTCCTCGGGAATACTCATGGCCGTACCCCCTTTATCTCCGAGATAGCTGTGTCTATGCGCCTTATCTCAGAGTTGACCCATTCCGCCGACATAACGGAATTTCCGCTCGGCAGTATCGGTGCGCCTACCATAATATTATGCCGTCGGAACGGCTTGTATTTCGAGCGGCTGTACTGAGCGGCTATCGGAAATATCTGCGCGCCTGACAGCAGCGACATCAACGCCGCGCAGCCGTACTCAGCGCTCTCCGCAAATATCATCACGCTCTCGCCGTGTTTAAGACGTCTTAACGCCTCATGTATCCATTCGGTATTGAACCCGCCGTCCGCGACTATGACCTTCCGCGTACCGATAGTGTGCATGACAGTACAGCCGAGATATTCGTTCCGCGAAAGGATTACAGAGCACTTCAACGCTCCTGCCAGCGAGACCTTTTCACGTGCGGAGATCTCCCCGCAGACGTATATCTTCGGCTTGTTATCGGCAGTCTCACCGTCGGGACGGTGTATTTTCGGGCAATTCACAGCCCTGAGATACAGTCTGAAAAGCTTATTCCCGAGTTCTCTCGTACCCCGCCCCTCCTTTGACAAATCATTACACTTTTAAATATTATATCATCGAAAAATTAACTTTTTGTAAACTTTTGCGTTGTAAACATTTTTTATGAAAACCTAACAAAAAATAAAAGAGATACCGGACGTGGATTTGTTGAAAAAATTGCATAAAGAACCCGCGCAGCTTTTCAAAGCTCCGCGGATTTATTATTGTAATTCAGCCTATCTTCTCGACGGTATACCCCGCCTGCTCCACATAATCTATAATATCGGGCGTTGCGGCGTAGTGCATTGCCCCGACAGCGACAAATGCCTTTTCGCCGTTTTTCAGCGTATCCGTGACGTATTTTGCCATTTTTTCCTGACGATTCTCGTACATCTCGAAGTAAAACTGCTCGTACTGTTCGACAAGCTCCTCGGGCGGCTCGTCGGTGGAGAGCAGACCCTCCAGTGCTTCGATATCGCCGCTCGCCCACGCGTAATACAAGTCTTTCATCTGCTGTATCTGAACATCGTAGTCGGTGCGTACCGTTTGGGTGAGCATATAAATTTGCAGCTCTTTTCCCTCGTTAGCATTGATCTGATATTGCTCCGCCGCGCTTTCAATCTCGTATATCTCCTTGTTGTGCTCCTTTGCGTAGGTCAGCAGCATTCTGTCCGTGCCGAAATCGGAGCTAAAGCCCGCGTCGTCCGCAAGCTTGTTGGACAGCATACTGCTCCACACGGCGGGGATATAGTAATCGTAGATCATATTGTACAAGCCCTTGTCAATAAACCATTCGCGTATTTCCGAGTAGTCTTCGCCTATGTATTCAGCGGCGGTGCAGTCCTTAAGCATCATAATCTGCATTGCCTCGGCTAGCCCTGCGGTGTTCGCCTCAAGCTCCTGCAAGTCCAGCTCGACCGCCAGAACATTGATTTCGTCAAGCGCTTTGTAGACCTTATCGGAATAGACGGCGTTCTCGGTGCCGACGTGCATTGTGCCGAGCATATATACCACGCCGCCCGTCTCCTTGTCGACGACCTTAAAAAACGGCGGAGTAACCATGCTTTCGGGTTTGCCGCAGCCCGAAAACAGCATAACGGCACATAATAAAATAACCGAAAATAATCGTTTCATTTTTTCTCCTTTGAACTGTTGTGCAATTTTATCTTCCATACCGAGAAGAACGCAAGTACGAGCAGATTGATAAGCGAGATCACGCCGAGCGTTCGCGTCAGCGCGTCAAGAATATCTATGCCCGCTATTCCCGCAACGCCGTTTACTATCCCGATAATGCCAGAGATCATCAGGCAGACCGCAAATCCAAGATCGACCGTTTTCTTTTTCATATAAACTCACCCTTTCCAGTATTCACTCGCCGTTTCTGCGCTTTTTGAGAAGTACAAATTTATCAGCAGCATAACTGCCGAGATAAGCGCGCAGATCGAGTGTCCGTTTTCCTTGTCGAACATACACAGCACGACAAAAATTATAAATATAACGCTTATGATTATCGTCAATACGGACTGTCCTCTTTTCACGGCGAACACCTCACTTGGTCTCGTAATTCATAATTATGTTGTTGATTCTGACATTGCTCTTAAGATAACGCCATCTTGCGATTATGAACATCAGCACGGCGCTTGCCGCGACAGCCGCCGCAGATATCAACACCGCCGCGGGCAGCGGAACTCCGAAGCCCGTGCGCATTACCGTATCGCCGCCGATAGTGGATATCAGCACGACAGGCGGCGCCGCAATGTAAAAACAGAATATTCCGCCGCCCGGGATATGCGCGAACAAAACCGATACGATAAGCTCGGGTGCTATGATCATCGCGCCTATCAGCAGCGTATCGGCAAACTGCGGCGCGTCCGCGCCGATAATTCCCAGAAAGATGAAGTACGCGGTTACGGTCACAGCCGAAACGCCGATCGTTAAGATCATTATAAACGTCGGCACGGACTTGGTGTACAGCTCCTTCGCTATCGGGAACGAGCGCACAAGCTTATTGGCGGCGATATCGCGGCAGCCGCAGATAAGCCCCATTTCCGTCATAAAGAACGCGGGGAAGAATATAAACATTTTCGGGAACATATACTCCTCCGCCGAGGTCTCATCGTGAAGTATAAACGGCAGCGCCGCCATAACCAGCGATAGCGCTATGCCGAACCAGAAGCATAACGGCATTTTCTTCCAGCTGTCAAAAAGAAACTTCAAGCCTTTCATACCGTTAATCCTCCTTGCTCCAGCGCTTTTCCGCCGTCGTCGTCACAACGATAAGCGAAATAATGTAGAACGCCGCCACGACCGCGCAGACTATTATCGTTACATTAAGCGGCAGCGATGCAAAATCTTCATCCTCGCTGCCGTTTATGCCCGCGTAGAAGCCGTATGCAAAGCCTATCACCACAAACGAGCCGATCCTTATCCACGGGGACTTCATATGGCTTGTTAAATTCACAAGCGCTATCATAAAAAATCCCGCTGCAGTCATTACTACGATTATGTAATGTCTGAACACCAGCCCCGCGACCGCTCCGTAGATTGCTATCGGGAAGAGCGACATTATATTCGAGAACAGTATCGCGCGGCGGAAATGCTCCGCGCCGTCCGCGACCGAATGAAAAAATCTGTATCCCGGATTTGCGGGGAGATTTCCGTTGTACGCCGTGCTCACCAGTCCGAAGCACAGACCCATAGCCAAACCGCCGCAGGTCAGTGACGCAAATCCCGTCATAAATCCTTTAAAACCCTCGTTGTTTATCAGGAACATCAGAAGCCACGTAATAAGCAGCACCGCCGTATTCAGCGATATCGTCGCGGAGTATTGCTTAATAAAATTTTTCCCGTAAAACAGCCTGTAAGAATTGAAATATTTCATCGCCGTTCCTCCGCGTATTTCAACATTCCTATGCTCAACTGCTGGAGCGTAGGACGTTCGCACACCGCGCCCTCCGCCTCGAAGCGGTTCTTGTGAGCGGCAAGCGCCAATCCCTCGAACGCCGTCTTGTTTACGTTATGCGACAGCATAAGCGCCTTTGAGTTATCGTAGTCGGCAGCGTCGCCGCGCACGATGACATACTTGTCCTTTAAGTCCTCGACGAAGCCCTGCTCGATTATCTGCCCCTTGTCCATAAACACGGCGTAGTCGGCGGCGTTCTCCATATCGGCGATATTGTGCGTCGAGAATAAGATCGACTTCTCCCCGTCGCCGTCGTCGAGATAACCCCTCATTCTGTCGCAGAGCCTGTCGCGCATTAACGGGTCGAGCGAGCTGCCCGGCTCGTCGAGTATCAGCAGATCGGTCTCCCGCGCGAACACCGCCGCAAGCGCCGTTCTCATACGGTTTCCGTCCGACTGCTTGTACATGGGCTTTGCTTTCTTGGTGTTTTCGTTGTCGACTTCAAGTTCTTGGCAGAGATTGTTGAACCGCTCCCTGTCGA
>ERZ778512.507-NODE-507-length-33339-cov-6.952079_pt1 | contig 33339 bp, 20 predicted proteins | sample MGYA00510346_ERZ778512 | MGnify/ENA primary metagenome ERZ778512 (study PRJEB29527, sample SAMN07138962) | mouse gut metagenome | material: feces | host: mouse | place: China:Nanjing | collected 2016-01-25 ...
AGCGATTTCCAATGGCTGGATACGTAACAGTTCAATGGGTTATCTGAACTGTTATATGCCGCGAATCGAAAAAATAATTTTCCGAAAGAAAATTGTTCCAATATTCGCCAATTTATAGTATAATGGGAAAGAATGAGATTCAATTTACGAGAAAATTGTAAATGAAAAAATATTACGTGTTTTGACTTTGCGAATCTGTATATGCTAGAGGGATAAGAAATTGCTGATCGCATGGTGATTGCAGAGCAGAACATAATAACGAAGCGGAGGTAATAACAAAATGCCCAAGAAACCAATTATTGACAAAGAAATGTTTAAGAGAAGTGTTCTGTACAATATTAAGACCTTGTATAGAAAAACGCCAGAGGAAGCAACAGAGCAGCAGATTTTTCAGGCGGTATCGTATGCTGTAAAGGATATGATCGTAGATAACTGGCTGAAAACACAGGCAGCATATGACGAGAAAGATCCGAAGATCGTATATTATATGTCGATGGAGTTCCTGATGGGGCGTGCGCTCGGCAACAATATGATAAACCTTATGGCATATAAGGAATTTTCAGAAGCTTTGGACGAGCTGGGGCTGAATATGAACGTAGTGGAAGATCAGGAGCCGGATGCGGCGCTTGGAAACGGTGGTCTGGGGAGGCTTGCCGCATGTTTCCTTGATTCGCTTGCTACACTAGGGTATGCGGCGTATGGCTGTGGTATCCGCTACCGTTATGGTATGTTTAAGCAGCAAATCCGCGACGGTTTTCAGAGAGAGGTGCCAGATGACTGGCTTCGTGATGGCAATCCATTTGAACTGCGCCGTCCGGAGTATACCAAAGTGATTAAATTTGGCGGAAACGTAGCATGTAGAGAAGAAAACGGCAGATTGATCTGGTATCAGGAAAACTATCAGTCTGTAAAGGCGATTCCGTATGACCTGCCGATTGTCGGCTACGGCAACAGCATTGTGAATACCTTGAGAATATGGGATGCGGAGCCAATGGACTGCTTTAGCCTTGACTCTTTTGATAAAGGGGATTATCAGAAGGCAGTAGAGCAGAACAATTTGGCGAAAAATATTGTCGAGGTACTCTATCCAAACGATAATCATGTATCTGGTAAGGAACTTCGTCTAAAGCAGCAGTATTTCTTTATTTCAGCTTCCGTACAGACTGCGATTGAGAAATATATGTCAAAGCATGATGATATTCACCGTTTCCATGAGAAAGTGACATTCCAATTAAATGATACGCACCCGACGGTAGCGATTCCTGAATTAATGCGTATTTTACTCGATGAATATATGTTAGAGTGGGACGAGGCATGGGAGATTACGACGAAGACCTGCGCATATACAAACCATACCATTATGGCAGAAGCGCTTGAAAAATGGCCAGTAGATCTGTTTCAGCGTCTGCTTCCTAGAATTTATCAGATTATTGAGGAAATTAACCGCCGATTCTTATTGGATATTGTGAATCGATATCATGAGCCGGCTGATAAGATTAAGAAAATGGCAATTATCGCTGATTCACAGGTAAAAATGGCACATCTTGCAATTGTGGCAGGATACAGCGTAAACGGTGTTGCAAGACTGCATACAGAGATATTGAAAAAACAGGAACTGCGTGATTTCTACGAAATGTATCCACAGAAGTTTAACAATAAGACAAACGGTATCACACAGAGAAGATTCCTGCTTCACGGCAATCCGCTGCTTGCGGACTGGGTAACAGATAAGATTGGCGAGGAATGGATTGTGAACCTTCCAGTTATTGAAGGAATCGCAAAATATGTGGACGATCCGGCATCGCAGAAAGAATTTATGGAGATTAAGCGCAAGAACAAAGTGCGTCTTGCTAAATATATTAAGGAGCACAATAATATTGATGTCGATCCGGATTCTATTTTTGATGTACAGGTAAAACGTCTGCATGAATATAAGCGTCAGCTTCTCAATATTCTGCACGTAATGTATCTTTACAATGAAATTAAGAAAAATCCGAGTATGGAGTTCTATCCAAGAACCTTTATTTTCGGTGCAAAGGCAGCAGCCGGCTACCAAAATGCAAAGCTTACCATTAAGCTGATTAACGCAGTAGGCAATGTTGTGAACAACGATCCTGTTGTTAAGAACCGCATTAAGGTTGTATTTATTGAAGATTACCGTGTATCCAATGCAGAATTAATCTTTGCGGCAGCAGATATTTCAGAGCAGATTTCTACCGCCAGCAAAGAGGCAAGCGGTACCGGAAATATGAAATTTATGTTAAATGGTGCACTGACACTTGGGACAATGGACGGCGCAAATGTTGAGATTGTTGAGGAAGTCGGCATAGAGCACGCATTTATTTTTGGATTAAGCTCCGACGAAGTTATTTCATATGAGAATAATGGCGGATATAATCCAATGGATATCTATAACAGTGATGCAGATATTAAGAAAGTGGTAGATCAGCTTGTAGACGGCACTTACGACCATGACCGCGAGTTGTTTAGAAGCCTGTACAATTCTCTGTTAAATACACAGAGCACAGACAAGGCAGATCGTTACTTTATCTTAAAAGATTTCCGTGCCTATGCAGAAGCGCAGAAGCAAGTAGAGAAAGCATACAAGAATACCACCGGCTGGGCAAAGAGCGCAATGCTGAATGTCGCAAAAGTCGGCAAATTCACCTCTGACAGAACCATCCAAGAATATGTTGATGATATCTGGCATTTAGACAAGGTTGAAATAGAAACAGCGGATGTTGTAGTAGAGAAATAATACAGTAATAGAAACAGCGGATGTTGTAGTAGAGAAATAATACAGTAATACGATATAAGATGGATTAGGCAAAGGCGCATACTTTTATTAAGACAGGGTATGCGCCTTATTTATGCACAGCCTTATGCAGAGAAAATATGCCGCAAAAACGGCGCATGGGGCGCGCGGCGAGTAGAGAACCCTATTCGAGTGCACATGGGCATCTTATTTTATATTTTCGGCGAGTTGGATAATAAAATCTTGAATAAGATCCCGTTGCTTTGGCAATCCTAATACTTAAACTTGTATAATTTTTTCAAATTTCCCATTGCGTAACTACCTCTTAATATAGTATATTTATAAAGGCAATTAACAAAACGATTAAACTAAATAATAAAAAGAATTATACAATACATAAACAAGTAATGCCAAGACCAAATATAATAGGGAAGATATATTTGCGAAGCGATGGGACAGTTCCTTTTCTCTAATGGCAGATATTAAAATAAGTGATATCGAATAAATGCATTTTCCACTGCGCAATAAAAAATCAAAATCGCAAAAGCTAAATAATATAATATAATATACAAACGAAACAATCAAACGAAATCTCAAATAATCAGAAAGGATTGGTGTGATACATGATACAATTATTTGAAACAGGTGCCTATTTAATTAACGGCACAGAACTCATTGCCAACAATGCCGAAGCATCCGCAGCAGTACAAGCCAAAACGGGCAAAGCGCTAGATAAAGCGGAGGCGGCAAAGCAGACAATCGCCTACAATATTTTGCAGAAGCACAATACTTCCGGCAATATGGAGAAATTAAAAATTAAATTTGACAAACTGACTTCGCATGATATTACCTTTGTGGGAATTATCCAAACAGCGCGTGCCTCTGGCTTAACGAAATTCCCTGTGCCCTATGTGCTGACGAACTGCCATAATTCACTCTGCGCTGTTGGCGGCACGATTAACGAAGATGATCATATGTTTGGACTGACGTGTGCCAAGAAGTACGGCGGCATCTATGTACCTCCGCATCAGGCAGTTATTCATCAGTTTGCGCGGGAAATGCTTGCAGGCGGTGGAAAAATGATATTGGGTTCCGATTCGCATACTCGTTATGGTGCGCTTGGTACAATGGCAATGGGCGAAGGCGGGCCGGAATTAGTAAAACAGTTGTTAAATCAGACTTATGATATTCCTATGCCAGAGGTGGTAGCTGTTTACTTAGAGGGGGAACCAGTAAAAGGTGTTGGGCCGCAGGACGTAGCACTTGCGATTATCGGCGCTGTATTCCAGAATGGCTACGTGAAAAATAAGGTAATGGAGTTTGTAGGGCCGGGCGTTGCATCGCTTTCCGCAGATTTCCGCATTGGCATTGATGTAATGACCACGGAAACCACCTGTCTTTCTTCTATATGGAAAACAGATAGCACAATTCAGGAGTTTTATGATATCCACGGCAGGAAAGAGGAATATGCAAAGTTAAATCCGGGAGAAGTTACATATTATGATGGCTGCATTAAAGTAGATTTAAGCAAAATTAAGCCGATGATTGCGATGCCGTTCCATCCCAGTAATACCTATACAATTGACGAGCTAAACGCGAATTTAACCGATATTCTGGATGACTGTGAGAAAAAGGCGCTGGTAAGCCTTGACGGTGCGGTGGACTTCCAGCTAAAGGATAAGATCCGCAATGGTAAACTGTATGTAGAGCAGGGAATTATCGCGGGCTGTGCGGGCGGCGGATTTGAAAATATCTGTGCGGCAGCGGATATCCTTGAGAATGCAAGCATTGGAGCGGACGAGTTTACATTAAGCGTGTACCCTGCATCGATGCCAATTTATATGGAACTTGTAAAGAATGGCTGTGCTGCAAAATTAATGCAGACGGGTGCCGTATTAAAGACTGCCTTCTGCGGTCCTTGCTTTGGTGCAGGCGATACGCCGGCAAACAATGCATTTTCCATTCGTCATTCTACTAGAAATTTCCCGAACCGTGAAGGTTCCAAGCTGCAAAGCGGGCAGATTGCGTCTGTGGCGTTAATGGATGCACGTTCGATTGCGGCAACAGCGGCAAACAAGGGATATTTAACACCAGCAACCGATTTTGACGGAACATTCCAGCAATATCAATATTTCTTTGACAAAAAGATATATGAGAATCGTGTGTTCGATTCCAAGGGCGTAGCCGATGAAACTGTCGAGATTCAATTGGGCCCTAATATTAAGGACTGGCCTGCAATGGTACCGCTGACAGAGAATCTTCTATTAAAAGTAGTTTCTGAAATTCATGACCCTGTTACCACAACAGATGAGTTGATTCCGTCAGGCGAAACATCTTCATATCGTTCTAATCCGCTCGGGCTTGCGGAATTTACACTCTCCCGTAAAGATCCGAACTATGTACGGCTGGCAAAGGAAATTCAGGCAGTGGAAAAGGCAAGGGAGGAGAAAACCTGTCCAGTACAGAAGTTCCCAGAGATAGAAGAAGCATGGGCTGCAATGAAACAGATTACGCCAGACGCTGATCGTTATAATACAGGGATTGGCAGTACAATTTTTGCAGTAAAACCAGGTGACGGTTCGGCAAGAGAGCAGGCGGCAAGCTGCCAGAAAGTGCTTGGCGGCTGGGCAAATATTGCCAATGAGTATGCAACAAAGCGTTACCGCTCTAATTTAATTAACTGGGGAATGCTTCCTTTTCTGATTAAAGAGGGCGAACTACCATTTAAAAATCTTGATTATATATATATTCCCAATATCCGTAAAGCGGTGGAGGAGAAGGCGGAGATTATTTGCGCTTATGTGGTAAGCGGCGGCAAAAATACTGCATTTGAAATGACCCTCGGCGACCTGACGGACGAGGAACGCCAGATTATTTTGAAAGGATGCCTGATTAACTACAATCGTGTTTCGTAAATTTTTATATACACGCCGATGTAGAGGAGATATGCCATTGCATGGCGCATAAGTAGAAAGCTCTATTTAGGGGCTGTCGCATTAAGGAAGATCTATACAAGATATTATAACAACGTGCTGCGTTTAACACTATATCTTGTATAATCAAGGCTTATTGCGACAGCCTCTTGGCTTGATAACCACATACAGCAGATAAAGAATTTGAACTAAGACAATTGTATGTTCAGCCTAGAGATTCGGTATAATTACCAAATCCTAGGCTGATTTTTTATATACTTTATCTGTTTTGTTAAAAAATGTTGTATACTGTCATAAAATATGATAAAATACAGAAATAAAATGGTAAAAAAATCCGTGATAAGCAACATCTTTTTAAAAATTTATTAATAAATTATTATTAAATTGCACAAAGGACTACCATTTTTTGTTTTTTTATAGTATAATTTCAATAAATCTTTTAAAAGATAAAGCCAGTGCAAAGTTTCGCTTTATTTCGTAATCGGATAGTAGAGGAAAAATATACTTGTGCACGGCTGAAGGAGGGAGAATATATGGCAAAAGAAATGATTGCTATGCTGCTCGCCGGAGGGCAGGGCTCGCGTCTGTACACACTGACACAGAAGCTTGCCAAACCTGCGGTTCCCTTTGGGGGAAAATATCGTATTATTGATTTCCCGTTGTCAAACTGCGTTAATTCCGGTATTGACACGGTAGGTATCCTGACACAATATCAGCCGCTTGTATTAAATGAGTACATCGGAAATGGTCAGCCTTGGGATTTAGACAGGCTGCATGGAGGGGTTCATGTGCTTCCACCCTATCAGAAGGCAACAGGTTCCGATTGGTATAAGGGTACAGCTAACGCGATTTATCAAAATATTAACTTTATAGAACGGTATGACCCAGAATATGTTATTATTTTATCCGGCGATCAAATTTGTAAGCAGGATTACAGCGATTTCCTTCGCTTCCATAAAGAGAAGAATGCAGAGTTCAGCGTTGCGGTTATGGAGGTTCCCTGGGACGAGGCAGGCCGCTTTGGTCTTATGGTAACGGATGACAACGACAAGATTACAGAGTTCCAAGAGAAACCAAAGGAGCCCAAGTCTAATCTGGCTTCCATGGGTATCTACATATTTAATTGGGATATTTTGAAGAAATATTTGATCGAAGATGAAAAAGATCCGGATTCTGAGAATGATTTCGGTAAAAATATTATCCCTAATCTGCTGCGTGACAAGCGCGATATGTATGCTTACCGCTTCGCAGGTTATTGGAAGGACGTTGGAACGATTTCTTCCTTGTGGGAGGCAAATATGGAGGTGCTCGATCCGGAGAACAGTGGTATTAATCTGTTTGACGAAGATTGGCGTATTTACAGCAGGAACAGCGGTATGACTGGTCACAGAATCGGCGAGGATGCCGTTCTTGAAGATTCCATGATAACAGATGGATGCAGCGTTGACGGCGAAGTAAAACATTCCATCTTGTTTGCAGGTGTTAAGGTCGCAAAGGGCGCTGTCATTGAAGACGCTGTTATTATGGGCGGCAGTGTGATTAAAGAGGGTGCACAGGTAAAACATTGCATTATTGCAGAGAATGTTATTATAGAGAAAAACGCAGTAGTAGGCGTTATGCCGGAGGGTGACGAGAAGGGCGTAGCGACAGTCGGCTCTAATGTAACGATTGGCGAGGGCGCTGAAATTGGACCGAAAGCTATGGTTTCAGAAGATGTTAAGGGAGGTGATAAGGTATGGTAAATTCAAATTCAGATTCCGCAATGGGTATTTTGTTCCCCAATAGCTATGACTCTTTGGTACCGGAACTTGTTACCGAGCGTTCCATGGCATCCATACCGTTTGCAAGCCGTTACAGGCTGGTTGACTTCTTGCTCTCAAGCATGGTCAACTGTGGGATAGATAATGTTTCATTGATTGTCAGGAAGAATTATCATTCTTTAATGGATCATTTAGGATCAGGTAGAGAGTGGGATTTAACACGCAAAAAAGGCGGCTTAAATATTGTTCCGCCGTTCGCACAGAAAAATGTCAATATTTACAACGGCAGAGTAGAGGCGATTGCAAGCATTATTAATTTCTTAAAACGCCAGAAAGAAAAATATGTGGTTATGGCGGATACCAATATCGCAGTAAACTTTGATTTTAATGCGATTCTTCAGCAGCATATCGACAGCGGCGCAGATGTGACAGTAGCATATGCAAAGCAGGAAATTCCGGCTGGTCTGTTAGAAATTGATATGACAAAGAAAGATCTATACTACACTCTTGACGTTGCAGAGGATGGCAGAGTGAAGAAGATTAACGTAAATGACAAGGAAAAAGGCGTTAAGAATATCTCTATGAATATCTACGTGATTGAGCGCAAGCTGTTAATTGAGCAGATTCGCGAAGCCTATGTTAACGGTCGTACTTACTTCGAGCGCGATATTCTTTCTCCGCAGTTGGATACACTGAAAGTCCGCGGATATGAGCATACAGGATACTATGCACGCATTATCAGCATGGGAAGCTATTTCGCAGAAAATATGAAGATGCTGGATGAGAAAAATGTAGATGCATTGTTTTCACCGAATCAAGTTTACACGAAGATTCGTGATGACAACCCGACACGCTATACAAAGGGCGCACACGTTAAAAATGTAATGGCGGCTGATGGCTGTGTTATTGAGGGCGAAGTGGAGAACAGCATTCTCTTTAGAGGGGTTAAAATTGGAAAAGGCGCAAAAGTGCGCAACTGCGTATTAATGCAGGATACAGTGATTGAAACCGGCGCGAAAGTTGAGTATGCAATTACCGATAAAAATGTTACGATTTCTTCCTATAAAGAACTGAAAGGAACAGACTCCTTCCCAGTATTTGTGGAGAAGCATAAGACTGTATAAACATTTTTCCTTTGCACGAGTCTGTGCGCATAATAAAGAACACTGGCTGTACTGCCTAAAGCAGTAACAGCCAGTGTTTAATATATCGTTATTTTGTATTGGTTTCGTTTAATTCTCCATTTTTATAGCGGTCGATAATGCTGTGAATCCTATCGTTAGGATTGAGCAGGTCGCTGATGGAGGAATCGTGGTTGAGTGTATCAATAATATACGCAATATATTTACTCATATCACAGCTAATATACCAAGGTTTCTCGATTAATTCCGGCATCTGATAAATTAGATTCGTCGTTAAAATGCGGTAAATTAATCCATTTTCAAAAGCATTATCAAACTTCTCCAAGCCGCCGGTAAATAATCCAAAGGTTGCCGCAACAAATATGCGCTTAGCCTGCCGCTTTTTTAAATCGGCTGCGACTTCAAGAACACTTTCACCAGAGGAAATCATATCATCCACAATAATAATATCTTTTCCTTTTACGCTGCTTCCAAGAAATTCATGTGCTACAATCGGGTTGCGTCCATCTACAACTTTTGTGTAATCACGCCGCTTATAAAACATACCCATATCCAGTCCCATAACGTTTGCCATATAGATTGCACGATTCATGCCGCCTTCGTCGGGACTGACAATCATCATATGATCTGCGTCAATGGATAAATCCATAACATGATTCAGCAGCCCTTTAATAAACTGATAAGTAGGCTGTACCGTTTCAAATCCATGCAGTGGAATTGCATTCTGTACTCTTGGATCATGTGCGTCAAACGTAATAATATTGTCAACACCCATACGCACCATTTCCTGTAATGCAAGCGCGCAGTCAAGCGACTCGCGGGCATTGCGCTTATGCTGGCGGCTTTCATATAAGAACGGCATAATTACAGTAATACGCCGCGCCTTTCCGCCTACCGCTGCGATAATCCGCTTTAAATCCTGAAAATGATCGTCAGGTGACATATGGTTTTCGTGACCGCAGAGCAAATAAGACAAACTATAGTTTGTTACATCCACCAATAGGTAGAGATCATCACCACGTACAGATTCTAAGATAACGCCTTTTGCCTCACCAGTGCCAAACCGTGGCACTTTGGTTTTTAAAATATAGGAATCACGTTGATATCCGGCAAATGCAAGCGAATTTTTATGTTCACTCTCGCGCTCTGTACGCCAACGCACTAAATATGCATCTACCATATCACCGAGTTCTTTGCAGCCTTGTAGTGGAATAATACCAAGTGTTCCTACAGGAATGGAATTTAAGTTTCTTTTTTCTTCGCGAACCGACATTAGGAAAACCTCACTTTCTTTCAGTTAAGATGTTACCCCTTTTTTAAGGTGGCTGTTTTCTGCATTACGCGGATATCAGGTCCAGCCAGCTTGCATACTTTATAATTGCTGGTAATGCGGGAAAAAATGCGATCGGAATAGCGATCCCGCAATTCTCCCAATGACAGGTTCGTAGTGATAACTGTCGCTTTTTTCCGCAGGTGCCTGTTGTTTAAGCAGGAAAAAAGTTGGGAGGATACAAATGAGTTGGTTAACTCTGTCCCCAAATCATCAATAATCAATAAATCACATCCATAGATATCTTCAGAGATGCCAAACAATGCTTCCTTGCTGTCCTTGTCAAACATACTTTTTGACAGTGTGTCAAACAATTGCGATGCACTAAAATAAAGAACAAGATTTCCGCAATCCATAAGATCTTTTGCAATACAGCAGGATAAAAAAGATTTCCCTGTCCCTACTGTACCATAAAAAAAGATATTTTGGTAGTCCGAACGAAAGGTTTTTATAAAATTTTGTGAAATTTGTACAGCTTTTTTGAATTTTTCCAATGCATCTCCCTCATAATAACGATAAGAAAGCATAGAAAAGTTTTCTGTACTTAATAAATCTTTAATATGTGACTGTTCATAAATTAAATTGATTTCGGCAGCACGAAAACAGCGGCATTTCTGATTCCCCATGTATCCTGTATCCTTGCAGAGATTGCACTCATATACAGCTGAGAGGTAATCCGGTGCAAATCCATATGTCTTCAGAAGAGAGGCTTTCTGTGTTGATAAATCTTTAAGACGCTTCTTTAATTCTGGAAGCGCTGCTTCGTCGCCGCAAAGAAGCCGCCGCCCCTGTTCAATAGAAACGGCGGCGACCTGTTTATCAAGTGCTTCATACTCGGGTATTTGTTGATAGATCAAATCTGTTTTCTCCGAAAGGCGTCGCCTTGCGACACGCTGCTTTTCTTCATAAGAGCGCATAATTTGATCATATTGGCTGTTTGTAAGTGGCATTGTTCTACTCCTTGCATGCTTTGGCGAGCATACTAATCAATAATTCTTCTCAATAAAATCTAAATTTTCGATCTTATTATATGAAAGTGATTTCCTTTTAAACTTCCAGTCATGCCGCCATCGGCGGCACAAACAATCAGTGTGTAACTTAGATTTTCTTAACTGGCGTATTTTGGCAGCTTAGAAAATCTTTACACACTTATTTCCATCGGTCGCGATACCATATTAATTGCTTAATATATTTTCCTCTAACTGCTCAAAATCATATGTATTCTGTGCAAAATGATTGAATTTATTTTTGGCAGTGCTGTTATTGTCTGCTTTTGGGGCTTTATTCTGCGTCTGCACAGAACGCTTGTATGGAGCATCCACCAATGGAATATCTGATTTATGATGCACGCCTGCCTGATACCATTTGCTTAAAATGCCGTCAGCGTATTCAAAGCGGTGAGAATCGGTGGTTAAAACCGTTTTATCGCAGGCTTCCCGTATTACGTCCAGTAGAAATCCATATTCATTTGTCCATTTATTAATATATTCTAGCTCCTTTGGCGCTGGTGTTGTATTTTTGCCAAGTAGCTTCATTATTGTATAGACGGATTTGTCATATTTGCGTGTGGAAAGCTGCGCTTCTTTCGGCGTGGTAATGCCACGGTCATGCCATGCAAGCGCTACTTTTTCCATATAGCGGAAATCCTTCTTGCCAAGTTCGACACAATGCTGTACCAGATAATCAATTAAATCTGCTGAGAATCCCAGCCTGTCATAAATAAACAACACGGTTTCTACATCGCTGCGCGAAAGATGCGTTCCGACATACTGTTCTGTAACCATTAAAAGCTGCTCTACTTCTTCATTGCTCTTAAAATTCTTTAAATCGTCTAACGAGTATTCTGGTTTTATCAGTGCATTATCGGGAGGCTGGGCAGACTCCTGCCTGGGCGGTTCTTCCCAATTTTGTGTATTTGCAATTCTTTCAACAGGTGCAGAGCTGTTTGCCATGATTTTGCGGTCTGCCATTCTGCCTGTGCGCGCTGCCGCTGATAGTCCTGTCATTGTGGTACTTGTCCGCATATAGGTAGAACTTGTTCCCGCAGTTCCAGTATAGCTTGTCCGCGTGGGGGCATTTGGCTGGTGCATAAACGACAAAACAGGTGTAATGCGCGGCGCTGATCGCATAGGCGCTTCATAAGGGGTTTCCAGTGATAAAATTTCTATGCCGGAAAGATTATGTGCCGCGTCAAACGCAAGTGCCAGAAGCTCACGTGACTCCCAGTACGAAAGTGCACGCAGAACATCTTTTTCTGTATAATTAAACTTGTCCGCGATATCTGCAACACAAGTTGGCAGGTTGGCATTCATCATGCGAACAAGAAACAGATAAATTTTAAGCTGTGCATCATTGGCATCAGCCATATATTCATCAATAAATAAATTAGAAACAACAGTTTGCTCTTTCGGCACAGTTCGATAAATATTGACACGGTTCATAATAATCCCCCTCTATTCTAGCCCACTTAGCGGATCTGGGCGAACAAATTGAAATACTTACAAACGTTAGGATTTGCAATTGCTGCGCCGTCTATACTGTAGAAGCAGTCTATAGGCGGTGCAGAAAGGAAACTCTAATCGTTCGTGAGCACATCAATCAATTGACAGAAAATATTTTGACAGCAAGTATTTTGTGAAGTAAGTGTATTGTATCATAACTGAAAAAAAAAGCAACCCCCCGCCCCCGTCAACCCCTTGTGAATACTGGACTTTGCGGCAATTGTGGATATTGTGGATATTGTGGACGAAACCATGTTGTGAGTATAAAAACCTTGTAAATATAATGCTGTGGCAGATTTTAAATTATTCACAATTTTGTGGATGAAAATGAAAAATATCCACATTCTTTCTGTCAGAATCGACACAAAAAAATGTGGATATTGTGGATAACTAAATTCCAAGCAGGTTTTCGCCGATTTTTACTACATCTCCAGCCCCCATAGTTATCAACAAATCACCGTTGATACAATTTTCTAATAAAAAATTTTCAATTTTGTCGAAAGTGTTAAAATAATAGCATTCTTTGCCTATTTGTTCGAGCTCGTGCAACAAATCTAAAGAGCTGATGCCAATAGTATTTTGTTCGCGTGCCGCATAAATATCTGCAAGAATTATTTTATCAGCAAGGGAGAGCGCTTTCGCAAATTCTTTTAAGAAAACTTTGGTTCGCGTGTAAGTGTGCGGCTGGAATACACACCAGAGTGTTTGATGGGGATAGTGTGACGCCGCCTGCAAAGTCGCTGTAATTTCCGTGGGATGGTGTGCATAATCATCTAAAATTGTAACGCCGCCGATTTCCCCTTTCCATTCAAAACGTCTGTCTGTTCCGGAAAATACAGAGAGTTCATGTAAGACGATACCGGATGCAATGCCCAGCAGTTTTGTTAATGCGATAACAGACAGCGAATTTAGAATATTGTGCTCGCCTGCAACGCCAAGCGTTACTCGCTCCGAGGGCACGCCATTTCTTAATAATGTATAGGAAGCTCTGCCTTTTTCGTCGTAGGCTGCTTCGGTGTAGCTGTAATTGGAAGCAGGGTCAGCGCCGAAGGTCACAATGCGGCGGCATGTAATACCGTCTGTAATTTCGGAGAGGCGTTCAATGCCGCTGTTAATAATCAGTGCGCCGTCTGCGGGAAGAAGCTGCGCAAATTGTCGGAAAGAGGCACGAATTTCATTGATATCGTGGAAGAAATCCATATGGTCTTCTTCTATATTAAGTATAATGCTAATGCGTGGGAAAAAGCTTAGGAAAGAATTGGTATATTCACACGCTTCTGTTACAAAGTAATCCGATTTCCCTACACGGATATTGCCGTGAATCGTCTTTAAAATCCCACCGATAGAAAGTGTTGGGTCTTTATCAGCATAAAGCAGCACTTCGGAGATCATAGAGGTTGTGGTAGTCTTACCATGTGTGCCGCTGATCGCAATGGGCATTTTGTAATTCTTCATAATCTGCCCCAATAGGTCGGCGCGTGTGATAATTGGGACTGCCTGCTGTTTTGCGGCGGTAAATTCAGGATTATCCTCTGCAATGGCAGCCGTATAAACCACCAGATCAATGCCTTGTGTAATATTTTCTGCTTTTTGCGGATATTGAATTTGCGCACCTAGCGCGGATAAATGATCGGTAAGTTCCGTGCGTTTGGCATCAGAACCGCTTACAGTAAAACCGGCGTCCAGCAGAATTTGGGCAAGACCGGACATACTGATGCCGCCGATCCCGATAAAGTGGACATGAATCGGTTTTTCAAAGTTGATATGGTACGTCATAATACTGTAGTCCTTTCTTGTGCGTTGGTACTTTGGCACATTCCTTTTCTATATCATACACCTTGGCGGGTGAATTTTCTACATAAAATCATATGGAATTTGCAAAAAAATCATTCCTTATTGCGCAAAAGTAAAACGACATTATTTTACCTGTATTTCGTTAATTTTTCATAATTTGTACCGATATATATTATGTAACCGAAAAAAGCCAAAAAATGTGTGCAAATTCTTTTCTTTATTGGAATTGTGTGATATAATAAATTAGGGTTTACGAGATGCAGTTGTATAGACAACTGCAATTACGCTTCGACTGTTTTCGAACTGTAATTTATACTGGCGAACGTGAAAGTTTGCCAATAACGCTGACTCACGAGCGCAATTATCTTGAATGATATGGTAAAATTTATCACTCGTGAGTATACCCGCTCAATTCGATTATGCAAATAGGGGTGACAACATGATTAAGAAAGAAATGATTGCCATGCTTTTGGCAGGTGGACAGGGGTCGCGACTGGGCGTCCTGACATCGAAAATGGCAAAACCGGCAGTTGCTTTCGGTGGAAAATACAGGATTATTGATTTCCCTTTAAGCAATTGTATTAATTCCGGTATTGACACAGTCGGAGTGCTTACACAGTATCAGCCATTAAAGTTAAACACACATATCGGAATCGGTATTCCGTGGGATTTGGATCGAAATATCGGCGGTGTAACCGTGCTTCCGCCATATGAGAAAAGCGGTGAGAGTGAGTGGTATACTGGTACTGCCAACGCGATTTTTCAGAATCTGGAGTATATGGAGAACTACAATCCAGATTATGTGCTGATTTTATCCGGCGACCATATCTATAAGATGGATTACGAGGTTATGCTGGATTTTCATAAGGAGAGCGGCGCAGAGGTAACAATCGCTTCGATGCCGGTTCCAATTAGTGAAGCAAAGCGTTTTGGCATTGTGATTACCGATGAGAATAAGAAAATTATCGACTTTGAGGAAAAACCCGAAAATCCCAGAAGCAACCTTGCCTCTATGGGAATCTATATATTTAGCTGGAAAACATTAAAAGATGCGCTGTTTGCCAAAGCAGACCAGCCGAACTTGGATTTTGGCAAGCATATTATCCCCTACTGTTATGAGAAAGGGATGCCGATGTACTCCTATGAGTTCAACGGATACTGGAAGGACGTAGGGACATTAAGCTCCTATTGGGAGGCAAATATGGAGCTGATTGATATTGTGCCGGAATTTAATCTCTATGAGGAATATTGGAAGATTTATACAAAGAGTGATATTCTTCCGCCGCAGTATATTGCGGAGAACAGCGTAATCGAGCGCTGTATTATTGGAGAAGGATCAGAGATTTATGGACAAGTATACAATTCTGTTATTGGCTGCGGCGTTGTAATCGGCGAGGGAACTGTTGTACGCAATTCGATTATTATGAATCAGACACAAATAGGAAGCCAGTGTGTGATAGAGAAGGCAATTATCGACGAGGATGTTCAGATCGGCAATCATGTGGAATTGGGCACACTGCCTGAGAAGCCAAATGATACAAAACCTGATATTTACTGCAGCGGACTTGTGACCATAGGCGAAAAGAGCGTGGTACCAAGCAGCGTGAAAGTTGGAAAGAATACTGTGATTTTCGGGATAACGGAAGCGGCTGACTATGCCGGCGGTATTTTGGACAGCGGCAAGACATTGATTAAGAATGGAGGGGCGGCAGTATGAGGGCATTAGGTATCGTTTTGGCTGGCGGAAACAGCAGAAGAATGGGCGCGCTTTCCCATAAAAGAGCGATTTCGGCAATGCCCATTGCAGGGAGTTACCGAAGCATTGACTTTGTTTTAAGTAATATGTCCAACTCGCATATTCAGCGGGTTTCCGTAATTACACAGTACAATTCCAGAAGCCTCCATGAGCATTTAAGTTCATCGAAATGGTGGGATTTTGGACGGAAACAGGGCGGCCTGTATACTTTCACGCCGACGGTAACGCCGGAAAACAGTGACTGGTATCGGGGAACAGCGGACAGCATTTATCAGAATATTTTATTTTTAAAGAGAAGTCATGAGCCGTATGTTGTAATTGCAACCGGCGACTGCGTATATAAAATGGATTACAATAAGGTATTGGAATATCACATTGCCAAGAAAGCAGATATTACTGTGGTAGTGAAAGATATGCCTGATACTACAGATATCGGAAGATATGGCGTTGTGCGTATGAACGACGACAACCGTATTGAGGAATTTGAAGAAAAACCAATGGTGGCGAAATCAAGAACAGTGTCCTGCGGCATCTATGTAATACGACGCAGGCAGCTAATTGAATTAATTGAAAAGAGCGCGGAGGAGGGAAGACACGATTTTGTACAGGATATTCTGATACGTTATAAGGACGTGAAAAGAATATACGGTTACAAAATTGATTCTTACTGGCGCAATATTGCGTCGGTAGAAGATTACTACAGCACAAATATGGACTTCCTGAAACGGGATATCCGCGATTATTTCTTTAAACAGTATCCGGATGTTTACTCCAAGGTGGATGACCTGCCGCCTGCAAAGTATAATCCTGGGTCACAAGTAAAAAACAGTTTGGTATCGAGCGGATGTATTATAAACGGAAAAGTCGAAAACTCCATTTTATTTAAGGAGGTATTTGTCGGCAATAATTGCACTATTAAAAACTCTATCATTTTAAATGATGTGTATCTAGGCGATAACACCCACATTGAAAACTGTATTGTTGAAAGCCGCGATACAATACGTGCCAATTCACACCATGTAGGAGAAACCGGTATAAAGGTTGTGGTTGAGAAGAATGAACGGTATGTTTTATAAATGATGGTTTTAATATACCAAAACAGTTTTTGGAACTTTCAAAAAGGGGGAACAAAAGAATGAGAATAACAGATGTTCGCGTTCGCAAAATAACGAAGGAAGGGAAGATGAAGGCAGTCGTTTCCATAACACTTGATGATGAGTTTGTGGTACATGATATCAAGGTGATAGAAGGTGAAAAGGGGCTTTTTATCGCTATGCCAAGCAAGAAATCCGCTGACGGTGAGTACAGGGATATTGCACATCCGATTAATTCTTCCACAAGGGAAATGATTCAAGGTACAATTCTTGAAAACTATGAAAAGGCTCTTTTAGAACCGGATGAAGAAGTAAAAGAAACAAAGGAATAAATAGTGTAGCTGTAGTTTTGTAGTTATAGTTTTTGTGTAAAATGTGGGTATGAATCAAAAGGCGCAGGCGAAAGCCGGCGCTTTTTGCATGGAGGAGGTATTATATGTTTGGAAAAAAAGAAAAGAAGTCATTAAAACTATTGTATGACAAAGAAAATCAAAAACCTGTAATCCGCGCAAGTATCTGCAACGGCGAACAAGTCGCTGGTTTCCGCGATATTCATACAGGAGAATTCTCTGAGGTTATGTTTTTGGCAAACAGGAATGATTTGGAAATTTTCCTGCACCGTTATGGCATAGAGCCGGAGGAAATTACCAAGGAGTATTAATGGTTTGATGCGGTTTACTGTTCAGAAAGAATTATTGATTAGCAATTGCAATTATGGTACAATATGTTAATATAGTAAAAACAGTGTTGGGAGAAATAAATAAGTATATACAATGGAGGGAGTAATCATGCTGCGAAGGACATCAAAAATATTGGTAGGAGCAGGCGCTTTGGGAATCGTGCTCGGCGGATGCGGGAATAATTCACCGCTGGATGCGAAAAATCCAGTGTCCATTGATATATGGACATATTATAACGGAGATCAGTTAACGGCTTTTGATGCTCTTGTGGAGGAGTTTAATGAAACCGTTGGGAAAGAGAAGGGGATTGTTGTAAAGGGTTACAGCCAAGGCTCTGTAAACGATTTGGAAAGCAATGTTCTGGCGGCAGTACAAGGCGAAGTCGGCGCGGATGAAGTGCCCAATATTTTTGCAGCATATGCAGATACGGCGTATGCCGTCGATCAAATGGGTCAGGTGGTGGATCTAAAAGAATACCTAAACAAAGAGGAAATCGACGCATACATAGACAGCTATATTAAAGAGGGAGATTTTGCAGGTACAGGTGAGATTAAAATATTTCCTACAGCAAAATCTACAGAGATATTTGTGCTGAATAAGACGGACTGGGATAAATTTGCGGCGGCGGAAGGGGCTGACTACACAGATTTGGCAGATATGGAAAGTTTGGTTAAGACAGCGCAACGCTACTACGAGTGGACGGACGCACAGACACCAGACATTCCCAATGACGGCAGGGCACTTTTTGGCAGAGATGCAATGGCAAATTATATGCTGATTGGCAGTATGCAGCTGGGAACAGAACTGTTTCAGGTTACAGATGGGAAAATGACGCTGCATTTCGATAAAGAAACTGTGCGGAAGCTTTGGGATAGTTATTATATTCCATTTGTAAAAGGATATTATGCAGCGACAGGCCGGTTTCGCAGCGATGATATTAAGACAGGAAATATTATTGCCTTTATCGGTTCTTCGTCAGGTGTTTCGTTTCTGCCAGAGTCGGTAAATATCAGTGATACACAAAGTTATCCGATTGAAATTGAAATCTTGCCATGCCCGCAGTTTTTAGGCGGAGAGTCAAAGTATGCAGTGCAGCAGGGCGCTGGCATGGTGGTGACCAAGGGAACGGAAGCAGAGATTTATGCGTCAGTGGAATTTTTAAAATGGTTTACAGCGGATACGCGCAATATTCAGTTTTCAGTGAATTCGGGATATCTTCCGGTGACAAAAACGGCAAATGACAAAAATGCGATTGCGGACAGTGGTGTGCAGACAAGCGGCAATATCGGAAAAATGCTTTCGGTTGGTGTGGATACGGTAAATGGCAATAAAATGTATACGACAAAAGCATTTCAGACAGGAACAAAGGCACGTAATATTTTGGAATATGCAATGAGTGACCGTGCAGCGGCAGATCGTGAAATCGTCGTGTCAAGGCTTGCTTCAGGCATGCAGTTGGAGGAAGCGTGTGCCGACTTTGTATCGGAGGAAAATTTTAACGCATGGTATGAGGAAACCTTAGCAAAGTTACAGGCGTTTGAGAATTAGAAATGGAGAAGTAAAATGACCAAGCGGAAAAAGGACAGGACGATTTTTCGGGTAATGGTTCTGCCGCTTCTAAGCATACTGGCGGTGGAGCTGTGTGTGTTGGTGGGGAGTCTGCTGTTTGGCGGCGTGATTACAAAGTTAAATCAAAACGCGCAGGATATGCTGGCACAGCAGGTGGAAAACAGAGGAAATTATCTGTTAAATGATATGATAGGCAACTGGTCGAACTTAAATATTATCGCAGAGCACATTAATGAGAAGATTCAGGATAAGCTAAATCATGGGAAATTGAAAAAGGAAGATTTCAATGAAAATAATGAAAACTGTGTGGAACTGCTCAAGGAACTGCGGCCAGATTTAATAGAGGTTATGTATAATAAACAGGTATCAGGTATTTTCCTAATCCTGAATACACATAGTTTGGAACCAGAATCCGCACCGGAAACGCTGCCAGGGATTTATTTGCGGGATTTAGACCCAACTTCTACGCCGTCACAGCGCAATGAGGATATTTTAACGGAACGTGCGCCGGTGGAGGTCGTTCGTGCAGGACGTATTGCAACCGATACAAGTTGGCAGCCTGCATTTTCTAAGGCGGATAGTGTGGAACAGCCATTTTTTTACAAACCGTTTCAGGCGGCATATACCAGTAAGAAACGATTAGGAGCAAAGGATTATGGGTACTGGACAACCAAGCCTTATTGTCTTTCAGGAGATACACGCAGAGCGATATCGTATTCGATTCCGCTGATATTGACGGATGGGACAGTTTATGGTGTGCTAGGTATAGAACTTTTGGAAGACTATATGCAGTCTTTGCTGCCATGCAGTGAACTAATGGAGCTGGATCGTGGTTCCTATCTTCTGGCAGTTTCGCAGAAGGGGGATAATGCGCTTGCGCCGGTGCTGCTGTCAAGCGAACTGATTACCAATAAGGCATTGGAAGAATTGCAGTTTCAGATTGCATCACAGAATCCAAGTGCCGTGCGGGATAGCAAAGGTGAGTATTATGGTGCTGTAAAGCCCTTGGTTGTATATAGTAACAATGCCCCTTTTGATACAGATAAGTGGTATCTTGCCGGTATTAGCACAAAAGATAATTTATTTGCTTTTTCAAGGCAGATGCAGCGTATTCTGTTGTTTTCGTTTGTTATTACCTTTGTAATCGGTTTAATTGGAAGTTTGTTGGTAAGCTACCGTCTTTCTAAGCCAATACAGCTTTTGTCCAATGAGGTGGAGAAAGCGAAGAAAAGCAATGAAATGCCGATTTTGCCCAATACGGGTATACGGGAAATCGATCAGTTTTCGGATGCCATTGTGCGGTTGGGACATGAAGTAATTGATTCTTCTACACGTTTTCTGCGCATTATGGATATGGCAAGCGTTGATTTAGGCGGGTATGAGATTAAGGAAGGATCGGACAGTGTATTTGTGACAGATAATTATTTTCCGCTGTTGGGTGTGGAGAATATAGATATTGACAGTATGACCGCAGAGGAATTTAAGCGTAAACATCAAGAGATTCTAAACAATCTTGACCGTACGATTTCTGAGGATGGAAGTGTTGCGTATCAAGTGCCGTTGGGACAAGGACGAATACGCTATTTGCGTTTTGAAAATGTAAAGGAAGGCAGCCGCCATGTCGGTCTGGTGGAGGACGTTACGGCGTCTACATTAGAGCGGATGCGTGTGGAACGGGAGCGCGATTGTGACGGACTAACGAAGCTGTATGCTAGGCGGGGCTTCCGCAAGGTGGCAGATGAATTATTTTTATATCCTGAAAAAATGAAGATTGCAGGACTATTAATGATTGATTTGGATAATCTAAAGACAACAAACGATCGTTTTGGGCATAAATTTGGCGATATCTATATACAGACAGCCGGAAAATGCTTTATGGACAATACACCAGATAATACTGTCTGTGCGCGTATCTCTGGTGATGAATTTTTGGTGCTGTTTTATGGATTTAATAGTCAGGATGAAATCCGCGAAAAGCTGCGTATATTGTACGATGCAATTCACAAGGTAGAATTTGTTTTGCCGGATGGCAGCAATATGGGCTTAAGCGCTTCTGGCGGTGTGGCATGGTATCCGGCGGACAGTACAGATTTATCCGTGTTAATGAAGTATTCAGATTTTGCAATGTATCAGGTGAAGCGTTCTAAGAAAGGCGCGTTAAAGGAGTTTGATGCAGCGGCATATCAAGTGGAGATGGAACAGTATCTTCAGGGAGGGAAAGAACGTTAGTAAATTAGTATGTGATTGATAGGAGCGCGGTTTGTATGGATAATGAAAAGAGAGTAGAACCAGACTATATCGAGGAACTTGTCGCGCTGATTCGCAGCGGCGGAGCGGAGTCTGAGATTGTGCAGCAGTTGACAAATTATCATGACAACGATATTGCTACCGCGTTGGATGAACTCAATCAGGAGGAGCGCAGGCGTCTTTACCATTCGCTGGGTGTGGAGCGGGTGTCGGAGATATTCGCCTATTTGGACGATCCGGGTAAATATATTGAAGAATTAGAATTAGAGCGAGCGGCGGATATTATTGAAAATATGGATGCGGATGATGCCGTGGATATCCTTGAAGAGATGGACGAGGAAATTCGGAATCAATTAATAGAATTGATAAACGAGGACTCGAAGGAGGATATCAATTTAATCCGCTCTTATGATGAAGATGAAATTGGCAGTGCGATGACAACCAATTTCATAGAAATCAGCCGCAGGCTTACGATTAAACAGGCAATGCGTGCACTGATTGCGCAGGCAGAGGACAATGACAATATCACAACGCTGTTCGTAAAAGATGATGATGGTACATTTTACGGTGCGTTGGATTTAAAGGATTTAATTATTGCAAGAACCTATATGGACTTGGAAACGCTGATAATCCGTTCGTTTCCTTATGTGCGCGCAAAGGAACGGATTAATGAGTGCATTGACCGCATCCGCGACTATGAGGAGGATTATATTCCGGTACTTGACGATCGTGATAAGTTGCTTGGCGTGATTACCGCGCAGGATATTGTGGAGGTTGTTGATGATGAGTTGGGTGATGATTATGCGAAACTTGCCGGAATGACTGAGGAGGCAGAACTTGAAGAAACGCTTGGTGAAAGTATTAAAAAGCGTCTTCCATGGCTGATTGTGCTGCTGGGATTAAGTATGTGTGTATCAACAGTCACGAGTTTATTTGAGGGTGTGATTGCACAGCTTGCAATTATTGTAAGTTTTCAGTCGGTTATTCTGGGAATGTCGGGAAATGTCGGCACGCAGTCGCTGGCGGTAACGATCCGCTTGTTAATGGATGAAAACCTTGAAACTAGACAGAAGCTTGGAATGATTTTTAAGGAAATGCGGATTGGGTTCTCTAATGGGTTAATACTGGGTATGATGTCGTTTGCAATTATCGGCGGATATCTGTGTTTTCTCAAGGATAAATCGCCGCAGTATGCATTTGCAATCTCAGGATGCGCAGGAATTGCGCTGTTAATGGCAATGACTATTTCGAGTTTAGTAGGAACGATTGTACCCATTTTTTTTAATAAAATCCATGTTGATCCAGCAGTTGCTTCCGGCCCCTTAATAACGACTGTGAACGACTTAGTCGGTGTGGTTACTTATTACGGTGTGGCATGGATTTTGCTGATACAAGTGCTGCAACTTGGTTATTAGTATAATGACTATTCCCTCGAAAAAAGATTAAGTTCAGAAAACCGAATGTATAATAATCCAACATTTACAAATACTAGCAATACATCTTGAGCGTGCCAAGTGTTAAAAGACATAAGTTATAGAGTCGTTTTGGCACCATAGATTAGGGTTACATGAAATTTGGATTGGAGGAAAATGCGGTGAAAGCTACGGGAATAGTGCGTAGGATTGATGACCTTGGACGCGTGGTAATACCAAAGGAGATACGGAGAACGTTAAGAATCAGGGAGTCGGATCCCTTGGAAATTTTTACCAACAATGAGGGCGCAATCATATTAAAGAAATATTCGCCAATTGGAGAGCTTGGAAGTTTTGCGAAGCAGTATGCCGAGAGTCTTTCTCAAGTATCAGGACATGTGGCGCTGATTGCCGACAGAGATCAGTTTATTGCGGCAGCAGGAAGCAACAGCAAACAGATACTGGGGAAGAACGTCAGCAAAGAACTTGAAGAAAAGATGAACTCGCGTGAAACAGTCTGCGCTTCAAGAGGAGAGAAAAGTTATATTGGCGTAATGGATAATGAAGTGGAGGAGTATCAACATGAAGTGATTATTCCGATTATTACGCAAGGAGATATTATTGGTGCAGTGGTGCTTTTGTCTACCAATGAGGGGGACGATATGGATGAGGTGGAAATGAAGCTGGCACAATCGGCAGCAGGATTTCTTGGAAAGCAGATGGAGCAGTAACAACCGTAAGGGGCACCTGTGGTTTAAAGCCGCAGATGCCCTTTTCCATATACAGCACAATGCAAACGTTAAAGGGATTTCCCTACTTGATAATTCCATCTAAACCATATGAAACAGCAGTAGGAACGGAATCGTTCCTAAGGAAAGGCAGGAACAGACAGAATGCAGTTTACAGGGCTTGAATTACTTTATCTATTTCTTATTTATTCCTTCTTAGGATGGGTACTGGAAACGACAGCGACCGCAGTCAAGCGCAGGCAGTTTGCAAACAGAGGATTAATCAACGGGCCGATGTGCGTTATCTATGGTATTACGGCAGTGCTGATTACAGTTACACTATCTGATTTATCTGGCTTTTGGCTGTTTTTGGGAAGCATGATTCTTGCTAGTATTATTGAGTGGTCGGTTGGACACTTAATTGAGCGGGTTTATCATGAACGCTGGTGGGATTATTCTAATAGGAAATGGAATCTTGATGGTTACATCTGCTTTTCCATGTCGCTGCTTTGGGGAGTTTTTGGCTATAGCGTGATGCTGTGGGGAAATATGCTGCTGCTTCGTGCCTATTGGATGCTTCCAGTCTTTCTCCGCAGCCTGATTGTATGGGGCGTCTTTGCTTTCCTTGTATTGGATGCAACCGCAACGATGTGTATTCTTTCGGGAAGAAGCAAGCGCATGGAATCATGGAAAGCCGCGGATGAATGGTTTACCGGCATAAGCACACGGCTGGGCAGATGGATTTATCAAAAAGTCGATCAGCGTATTCAAAGGGCATATCCGCAGGCAAAACACTATCCAGCGGAGCAAAAGAACAAAATGGTGTTTGCCCAAGGATGCGGATTCTATAAATTGTTTCTGCTGTTTTTTATTGGCGCTTTTTTGGGGGATATTATTGAAACCTTTTTCTGCCGTGCAACGGCTGGCGTGTGGATGAGCAGAAGCAGTGTGGTCTGGGGGCCATTTAGTATTGTTTGGGGAATTGGAATTGCTGGAATAACAGCATTGCTGTACCGTTATCGCAATTATTCTGACCGTTTTTTGTTTATTATGGGGACAGTGCTCGGTGGAGTTTATGAGTACATTTGCAGTGTGTTTACAGAAATTGCTTTTGGTACAGTGTTCTGGGACTACAGCGACATTCCGTTTAACCTCGGCGGACGGATTAATTTGCTGTTCTGTTTTTTCTGGGGAATTGCAGTCGTTGTGTGGTTTAAAATGTTATATCCGCGTATTTCTGACTGGCTGGAACGGATTCCGGTAAAAATAGGAAAGACAGTGACATGGATATCTGTAGTGTTTATGATATGCAATATCACAGTATCTTGTATGGCTCTGGCGCGGTATGACCAACGTAGCCGCAGCGTGCCAGCACAAACAGGGTGGCAAATAACAATGGATGAGCGCTTTGGTGATGAGAGAATGGAACGGATTTACCCCAATGCATTAATGGTGGAGGAATAGAGAATTTTTGTAATTTTATAAAATTTTTATTTACCACGTCTGCAAAATGTGAGAAGATGAAACAGGTGGGAAAAATCGGCTTTTATACTAAGCGTCGAAAAAACCGACGCTAAGTATAATATTATGCACACAGCCACACAAAGGAAAATTGCCGCTTTGCGGCGTGTGGCTGGCGCAACTGAACGGCAAATCTTTTTGCCATTCAGTATAATTATAGAAAGGCAAGGTGCGATATGGCGATGAATCAGAAAAAATATAGTACACCTCTGTCCCTGCGGGATATTCAGGTAACAGACGACTTTTGGAAAAATGAAATGGAATTGGTACGCACAGAGGTGATTCCCTACCAGTGGGAAGCATTAAACGACAGGGTGGAGGGCGCTGCACCTAGTTTTTGTATGCGCAATTTTCAAATTGCAGGTAAAATGAATCGTGAAAAGGCGCAGAAAGGGAGCAGCTATCAGGAACCTAAATACACTTTCCGTGGTTTTGAATCCCTGCCAGAAGACCCACAGCATATGGAGGATCAATTTTACGGATTTGTATTTCAGGACAGCGATTTTTCTAAATGGATAGAGGCAGTAGGATATTCCCTGACACAATATCCAGATGCTGCATTAGAGGAAATTGCGGATGGTGCGATTGATATTGTGTGCGCAGCGCAGCAGGAGGACGGTTATCTGGATACTTACTATATTATTAATGGAAAGGATAAGATATTCACGAATCTGCGTGATCATCATGAACTATATTGTTTTGGCCATTTGGTAGAAGGCGCAGTTGCTTATTATCAAGCGACAGGAAAGGATAAGCTGTTAAAGGCGGCGGAGCATTTTGCTGATTATATCGATCATTATTTCGGCGAGGAGGAGGGAAAATGCAAGGGTTATCCGGGACATGAAATCGCAGAAATGGCACTGGTGCGTTTGTATGAGGTGACAAAGAAGAAGAAATACCTTGATTTAGCCGCCTTTTTTATAAACCAGCGCGGAACAAAGCCTTATTATTTTGATACAGAGGGACATCCGAAGGAAAGCATTCATGAAGAGGAAGGAGGACTGCGTTATGCATATAATCAGGCGCATCTTCCTGTGCGTGAACAGAGTGAGGCGGTTGGTCATGCTGTCCGTGCGGTTTATCTGTACTCCGGCATGGCAGATGTGGCAAGGCTAAAAGAAGATGAACGCCTGTTTGCTGCCTGCGAGCGTCTTTGGAACAATATTGTGGAGAAAAAGTTATATATTACTGGCGGAATCGGTGCTACGCACATGGGGGAAGCGTTTTCTTTTAATTATGATTTGCCAAACGATACCGCGTATGCAGAAACGTGTGCTTCAATTGGATTGATATTTTTTGCGCGCAGGATGCTGCAAATTAAACCGGTTTCTAAGTACGCGGATATTATGGAACGCGCGCTGTATAACGGTGTGTTAAGCGGCATGGCATTGGACGGGAAAAGCTTTTTCTATGTGAATCCGCTGGAGGTAAATCCAGAAGCCTGCCATAAAGACGAGCGCAAATTTCATGTAAAGCCTGTGCGTCAGAAGTGGTTTGGCTGTGCTTGCTGTCCGCCAAACTTGGCAAGGCTGATAAGCTCGATTGGCAGCTATGCCTATACTGAAACAGATGATACACTGTTTGTGCATCTCTATATGGGAAGCATCATAACTAAGAAAATAAATGGTGTGGACGTAGAGATTTGTATACAGTCGCAGTTCCCTTGGGATGGAGATGTGTCATTGACTGTGCGTGCAAAAGACAGTGGATTAAAATTGGCGCTAAGGATTCCGGACTGGTGCGGCGGTTATCAATTGGAACATTCCGGACAGTATCAATGTACAGAGATAGACGGCTATTTGTATATGGAAAAGGAATGGGGCGAGGAGGATACAATTGCTATTTCTTTCCCTATGAGAGCAAAACTAATGGCGGCTGCGCCTGCGGTGCGGGAAGATATTGGCAAGGCGGCACTGGTAAGAGGGCCAATTGTCTATTGTATCGAGGAGGCAGATAACGGCAAGGATTTGCACCTGCTTTCGATTAAGCCGGATACCACATTTGAAGTGACAGAGGAAACCATACAAGGCACATTGGTGCGCAAAATACGCGCGCAGGGTTATCGTACTATTTTTGCACAACAGCAGGGACGCCTGTATTATCCATTGGAAACAAAGGTGGAGAAACAGGAGGTTTCGATAACGTATGTGCCATATTATACATGGGCAAACCGCGGCGAAAACGAAATGCAGGTATGGGTTGTTGCGGCATCCGATAAGGGAGATAGAAATGATTTTTGAAACACATGCGCATTATGATGATAAGCAGTTTGATAAGGATAGAGAAGCACTGCTTTCCTCTATGCCGGAAAATGGAATTGACACAATCGTAAATGTAGGCGCAAGCCTGTCGAGCACGGCGGCAGGCATTGCTCTTGCGCAGCAGTATGCCTATGTTTATGCAGCGGCAGGTGTTCACCCCAATGAAACTGGTGAACTAAACGAAGAAAATTTTTGCTGGCTGCGGGAACAATGTAAGCATCCCAAGGTGGTGGCAGTCGGTGAAATCGGTTTGGATTATTATTGGGATAAACCAGAACACGATATACAGAAAAAATGGTTTGTGCGCCAGCTTGAACTGGCAAGGGAGATTAACAAACCTGTAATAATCCATTCAAGAGAAGCGGCAAAAGATACCTATGATATTATGAAAGCTAATAATGCGGCGGAGATAGGCGGTGTCGTACATTGCTATTCTTATAGTACAGAGCTGGCGTTGGAATTTGTGAAAATGGGATTTTACATTGGGATAGGAGGCGTTGTTACTTTTCAGAATGCAAAGAAAATGGTGGAAGTAGTGGCATCTGTTCCGCTGGAGCATCTGCTGCTGGAAACAGACTGCCCGTATCTTGCGCCAGTTCCCAACCGTGGCAAGCGCAATTCCTCTTTAAATTTGCCCTATATAGCGCAGAAAATTGCAGAGATTAAAGGGGTTTTATATAATGAAGTTGTAGAAATTACTGCGCAGAACGCAAGGAAGATGTACAGACTGGACAATACGCAGTACAAGAAGGAGTGAGAAAATGGCATCGCTTGGAAATCCTACGAATACGATTGCAGTACTGCAAAAATATGGCTTTCATTTCCAAAAGAAATATGGGCAGAATTTTTTAATTGATGCAAATATACTAGAGAATATTATTGCTGCCGCAGAGGTTGGCAGGGAGGATTGTGTGCTGGAAATTGGCCCAGGAATCGGTACCATGACACAATATCTTTGTGAAAATGCAAGAAAAGTAGTCGCTGTGGAAATTGACAAGAAATTAATTCCCGTTCTGGAGGATACGCTTTCTAATTATAACAATTGTACTGTGATAAATGCGGATATTCTGGAAATGGATATCACAGCGCTTGCCAAACAGGTAAATCAAGGAAATCCGTTAAAAGTGGTTGCGAATCTTCCTTATTATATTACAACGCCGATAATAATGAAGCTGTTTGAAAGCCACGCTCCTGTGGAAAGTATAACGATTATGGTGCAGAAAGAGGTTGCAGGCAGGATGCAGGCGCAGCCTAGTACGAAGGATTATGGTGCGCTTTCGCTGGCAGTACAATATTATGCGAATCCGCAAGTGAAGTTTTTAGTTCCAGCGGGGTGTTTTATGCCCCGTCCGAATGTAGACAGTGCGGTTATTAAGTTAACAAAGTACATAAATCCGCCAGTAGCTGTATCCAATGAACAACATTTATTTGATATTATTCATGCAGCTTTTAACCAACGGCGCAAAACACTGGTGAATAGCCTTTATAATGCCGCAGGATTAAGTATAGAAAAGGCTGCCATTTGTTATGCTTTAGAGAAGTTGGGACTGTCTATTTCTGTTCGAGGAGAGGCTTTAACACTTGAACAGTTTGCTATGCTTGCGGAATTAATTTAATTTATACGCAAAAACGATTCGATTTTCCTTTTTACACAGCACATATTGTCCGTTTATGCAAGATGGGTTGTGTAAAGATTGGAAAATCTTAACGTTTTTGAGCATAATTTCCTTGCCTTGCGAGGAAAAACCTAGTACGCCGTTTTCTTAATCCTCGTATACAAAGTGCCTGATATTTGTATTGGTGCAAGGCGGAGGAAGGAAGATACATTTTCTAACAGGCAGCGAAATTACTGGCTGTTTTCTGATTTCTTGAATCCGTTCTGTAAAATCTAACTGCAATTCTTTGTATAAACGGAAAAGTTCTTCTTTCGTCTTGCATTTGTCTGCCATGCGAATATAGATATCGGAAAGAATATATGTTTCATTATGTCCCATATCGCTGCAAATATTTGCATTCTGTTTTTGCTCCACATTATAGGGGAGTCTGTCAGAATTGTTTGTTTTCAGGACGAGTGTAGAAGGTGCTGCAATTGCTACTTATGCTGAATCTAGTTGCCTATAAAGTGCTGATTTTCCGTGCTACCGCGTTGACATAAGGAAACGAGTGTGCTAAACTGTCCATATGAGTGCGCCGGAAACAGCGTATTAAAAGACAATTAGCAAATAGAGAATGTAATATGCACACAGCCGCACAGAGGAAATTTGCGGCGTGCGGCTGGCACAACTGTACGACAAATATTTTTGCCGTACAGTATAACTATACAATAAACGAAAGTGGTTACATTTTAACTGAGGTGATTATACTTGGATAAATACGAATATAGGATTCGTTCAGAAGAAATTAACAGATTAATAGAAAAAGAAAAATATGAGGAAGCTGTTGCAATCGCTGATAAAATAGATTGGCGGCGAGTCAAGAGTGCTACGACTCTGTTAAAAATTGCGGCATTGTATCGCGCAAACAGACGCAAAGAGGATTGTCGTGCTATGCTGCAGTTAGCGTATGACCGCTATCCTACAAACCGATCGGTAGTGCATTCGCTATGTGAGATTTCTATTGAAATGGATGATGTGGTAGCGGCAATCGAATATTATAAGCGGTTTGTAAAGCTTGCACCGCGGGATAATGGCGTTTTTACGCTGCGTTACCGTATTTTGGCAGCGCAGGAAGCCAGTTTGGAAGAACGGATTGAACTTTTGGAAGAATTAAAAAAGAGGGATTATCAGGAGGAGTGGGCATATGAACTTGCTTACCTCTATCATAGAGTAGGACTTGCGACGAAATGTATTGAGGAATGTGATGATTTAATTCTGTGGTTTGGAGATGGCGCTTATGTAATAAAAGCGATGGAATTAAAAATGCTTCATGCACCATTGACTCCGGTTCAACAGAAAAAATATGAGGCAATGCTCAATGGCGTAAGCAGTGAGAGCGTTGAAAATGATTATAATGGGTATTCACAGGATGCATATGCAGACGAAGACTATCAACAAAATTACGTGGAAGAGGATTATGGGAATGCGAACAGCGCAGAAAGTCAAGCTTTACAAAATTCCTATACGGGAGAATTCTATGTAGAACATACATACGGCAATACGGCACAACGAAATCAGGATACTTTTGCAAACAGTAAGTATCCCGAAGAATTGTATTCTAGTGAAGCTTATGCAGATGTCGTTTATAATGATGAACCACAAGAGAATGCAAATTATCAAGAGTATTCTGAGAATGGTTATGGTGAAGAGGCTTATCCCGATCAAGCATATACAGGAGAAATGCAGGTAAATAATGCCTATGGGCAAAATACATACCCAGAAGAAGAATATCAAACAGGAGAATATGCAAAAGAGATATATACCGAAGAACCATATCAAGACGGTATATATACAAATGAAACATATTCTAATACAAATAGAATATACTCTAATGTAGATGAGGCTTATCCGGATGGAACGTATGAAGATGAAACATATACCAATACAAATGGAGAATATCATGACAGCGCATATGCAGAGGAAAACTATGGAAATGTAAATGGGCAGTACCAAGACGGAGCATACGGTAACGAAACCTACGAGAATACAGACGGAGTGTATCAAGACCAAGCATATGCCGACGAAACTTACACGAATGCAAACGGAGTACACCAAGACCAAGCATATGCCGAGGGAACTTACACGAATGCGGATGGAGTATACCAAGACCAAGCATATGCCGAGGGAGCTTACACGAATGCGAATGGAGTGTACCAAGACCAAGAATATGCTGACGGAACTTACACGAATGCAAACGAAGTGTACCAAGATGAAACATATGGTGCTGCAACGTATGAGAAGGCAAACGGAGCATATGTAGATGAGCAATACCAAAACGGAGCATATGCTGGTGAAAACTATGCCAATGAGGCATATCAAGACGAAACATATTCTGGCGAAACCAATGTGAATGCAACGGGATTCTATCAAAATGGAGCATATAGTGATGAACCTTATGCAGAACGTAATGGTGTATATGCATACGGAGCATCTGGTGACAAAACTTACGCGAATGCAAATAGCACGTATCAAGAGAGTACATATACAAATAAGCCTGTAAGTAAGCCAGCTCCCACAATTGTGCAGCTAAACGATATGAGTCAGTACAATACTATTAATCTGCAAAAAGTAGTTGCGGATGGTATGAAAGAGATATCACTAAATGATAGTACAGAAGAAGATGAACCTTTGCAGCAGCCAGAGAAGCAGTCAGGATTCCGCGAAATAATCGTAGAGGATAATACTTTGCCGCATATTAAACGGGTAGCAGAATTGCTGGATGGTATTTCGGAAGAAAAACCCGGGCCGGATACTGGGGCAATTCGAAAAGTAATCCTTCCAGGCGACAAAGCACGCTTTATTAAACAGGAAGCTGATATTGAAGAACTGCACAATACAACAGAGCGTTCTGTCAGTGAGGAACAAAGCCGCATTGAGAACACCGGCGAAAATATTTTTCATGAACAGAATATTTTTCATCCCACTGCGGAGCAGCAGCAAGATCCCAAGGCAATTATTGGAGCAGCAGGATTGGAAAATGTGCTTGTTGAATGGGAAAGAGTCAAGCGCGAAATCGAACAGCGGCGTAAAGAAAAAGTCCGCCAGCATGTGCTAAGCCAGACTGGAAAAATCTTCGAAAACTTTGACAATTCCATTAGAAGCGGTATTCTTGGAGAACTTGACAAAGAAGAACCAGAAATTAAAAAGGCAGTCGAAGAAGAAGCCCTTTTGCAGTCGAAGCAGGACTTTTACCAACAAACAAAAGACACAGAAGTATATACAATGTATCCGCAAGAAAGCAGATACTCTAATAAAGAGTATCCACCAGAGAGCAATTTAACGCAGCAATATGAATCCACAGAATACTATGCGCAAGAAAGCTATTCCGATGAGGAATATGAATACCCTCAAGAACGTAATTTCGAGGAAGACTATCCCCAGGAAGGCTATATTTCAGAGGAGTATCTTCAGGAAGACGATATTGTAGAGAATGATTTGCAACAAAATAATGGCAGTGAGAATTACTTATATGAAAGCGATTCCAGTAAGGAGGATTTGCAAGAAAATAGCGCTATAACAGATATTCCTGAACATAGTTCTAATGTTGTCCAAACGCCACAAGAGTATGGGAAGCAGGTATTTGAAGAAGAACAAAACAATAAAGTGGTGATATTAAATCAGGAAACTGCTTTCACAGAAGATTTAGAAAATGTGGAAGCATCAGAGCAAGATATACAACAAGACAACTTAAATAAAGTCCATCCAGCAGAAGACAGCGTGGTAGAATCCCACACTAACATTATACCAATAGATGCTGCAAGCCTTGCAGAATCAAACTTTAATAAAGCGTACAATCATGAATCACAAAATAAAAAAATAAAAAATAAAAAAAGCCAAAAACCGCAAATGGAACAACAGCTAACAAAGGTGTCCCAGTTAAAAGAATCACAAAATAGAGAACTTATTACCAATGAACCAAAAAGCATAGAATCTATAGATTCCCAAATTGAGGAACTCCAAAATAATAATCACAGTTTTGAAGATTCGCAAACACAAGAATTACAACTAGAAGAACCACAGGATATCAATGCGCAACCCCATATACTAAAGCCGCAAAAAATGCAAAATATAGAGTATCAAACCAATAAATTTCAAACAGAAGAATCTCGGATAGGATATGCTCAAATAGAAGACTCTCAAATAGAAGACTCTCAAATAGAAGATTCTCAAATAGAGGACTCTCAAATAGAAGATTCTCAAA
>ERZ778512.511-NODE-511-length-33041-cov-5.800461_pt1 | contig 33041 bp, 25 predicted proteins | sample MGYA00510346_ERZ778512 | MGnify/ENA primary metagenome ERZ778512 (study PRJEB29527, sample SAMN07138962) | mouse gut metagenome | material: feces | host: mouse | place: China:Nanjing | collected 2016-01-25 ...
TTGCGAGAACCGCATGATATTGTATGGTATCAAAAGGAATTTGAAATTGCGTGGACACAGCATGAAGCGGTGATTTTACATATGGGAGCAGTTGATTATGAAGCAGATATCTATATTAATGGGAATCATGTGTGCAGTCATATCGGCGGGCATACCAGTTTTGAAGTGGATATTACAGATTTTTTGCGGCAGGAGGGAAGACAGGTTATTAGTGTAAGGGCAAAAGATCCATGTACCGATGAGAGCATACCAAGGGGAAAACAGTTTTGGGAGGAAAAGTCAAGGGGAATTTGGTATACGAACACAACGGGGATTTGGCAGACGGTTTGGCTTGAAGTAGTGGAACAGCAGCATATAAAAGCGTTGTATATTACGCCTCAATTTGATGCTGGAAAAGTGCAGGTGGACTTAGAAATTGCAAATGCCGGCACAGAGTCAGTATTGTGGTACTATATTTTTTATCACGGGGAAAAGGTGGCAAGCGGTAGTGTTGATGTGACTGAGCAAAAGAGAACTTTGGAAAAAATTTCATTTACAGCGGATTTATTTCAGGAGCATATTTTCCGTACAAACTATCATGGAGAAAGCTGGGCATGGACACCGGAAACCCCCAATTTATTTGATATGGAACTTTCTTTGACAGCAGGCAGCGAGATTTTGGATAAAGTATATTCTTACTTCGGCATGAGGAAAGTGGAAGCAAAAAATGGTATGGTTTACTTAAATAATATGCCGTATTATCAAAAACTGGTATTAGATCAAGGATACTGGCCGGAGGGGCTGTTAACTGCGCCATCGGATGACGACTATCGCAAGGATATCCAGATGGCTAAGGATATGGGCTTTAATGGCTGCCGCAAGCATCAGAAAACGGAAGATCCGCGATTCCTTCACTGGGCAGATAAAATGGGTTTTTTGGTGTGGGGGGAATGTGCAAATGCGGCGGTTTTTAATCGAGAATCTGTTGAGCGGTTAATAACCGAGTGGAAAGATATATTAAAAAGGGACTATAATCATCCTTGTATTATTACATGGGTGCCAGTTAATGAAAGCTGGGGTGTTCCCAATATTGCATTTGACCGTCAGCAGCAGCATTTTTCACAGGCACTTTATCATTTGCTTCACACACTAGACACCACGCGCCTTGTGATTTCCAACGATGGCTGGGCGGCAACCGACACGGATATTGTGGCAGTTCATAATTATGCGCATGGGCAGGCACAGGAAACAGAGCAGTACCAATATTTTAAAGAAACCTTATCCACCAAAGAGTATTTATTAAAAAGACATTCCAGTCCGTGGCCTAATTTCGCAGAGGGTTTTTGTTATCAAGGGCAGCCGATACTGCTAACGGAGTTTGGCGGCATTGGTTATAATGTGGTAGAGCAGTCGGGATGGGGCTATACTTTGGTTGAATCCGAAGAAGCTTTTTTGTGTGAATATAAGAGGGTTTTGGAGGCGGTATTAGCATCAAAAGTGCTGTGGGGATTTTGCTATACGCAGCTAACGGACGTAGAGCAGGAAGTAAATGGGCTGTTAACTTATGACCGCAGACCCAAGTGTGATTTGGGGAAAATATGTGAAATCAATAGTGAGTACCATATTTGTATGGTTGAGTAGAGAATGGCGAAAAGATAAAGGAGAAAATCAATGGGACTTTTTAGAAAAAAGAAAAAAGAAGAACAACAATGGCAGGATGCAGTGTTAACGCTATATGCGTGCAATGGAGTAAATGGAATTCGCAAAATTCCGGAATATATTCAAGAAGTATTTATCAATGCAACAGAGCGTTTTTTGCAGATAGATAAGGAACATTATGAAATTTTGCTGAAAGATCATACAACGATAAAATTTAACCTTATGACAGATCCAGATGAAACCATACCGCAGGCAATGGGTATGGCGCATTACTTTTCACAGGCAGAGCTTGAAGATCAAACGCTTAATAAAATGATTTTAAAGCAGATAACAATATTTAACTGTATTATTGGTATTGAATTTCAAATGGATGATAATACAGAACGAAGAAAGGTATTGATAGATCTGATTTTTCAGCTTGCACAAGCGATAACAGGATTTGTTTTGACCCCCAATATGTCACTGTTTCATTATAATGGAAAGCTTTTGATTTCGATAGAGGGGGAAACGGCGTTTGATTCGTTTTATCCAGAGTCCGATGGCACGATTTTAGATAGGGAAAGAGGAGAAGAAACACAGGCGGATATAGACCGCAAAGAACGTTCCATTGCAATCTGTAAGGAAAAAAATATTCCTTGTATAGAGCATTTAAAAGCATTTGTATTTGAGAGTGAATGTAAGATACCAGCGAAAGAGGAAATCGTTCGTAGGCTTGCGGCGGTATTTGCAGCGAGTGTGTGTTCAGAAGTTTTTATCAGCGGACAGTATGAAGAACCAGAGAAAATGGCAGAGGAGATGATGGAGGAGTTAGATAACCGTTACGATGTTTGGGATTGGCTGTCGGATAGAGAACGTGCCTATCTGTCAGGAGAACTGGATAGTGAGGAAAACCATAGCCAATTTAACTGGAAATATGAGTGCTGTGCTGTTCTATTGTGGGCGTTGTCGTTAATGGAAATCGGCGAGCCTGTTGAGATATGCAGTGCGTCTGAAATTGGTGCAATTTTATGGAATAACGATTTTGACAGTTTGATGCAGGCGGCGCAGTTAAGAAGCAAGGAAGAACTTCTGGATATGCAGGATTTAATGCTGCGCTATGATTGGGCATGTGTGGATGCAAGAATAAATGAGAAAGAAATAACGGCGGTAAATGGATCTGTAGTCTATGAATGGCATTATGCACTGAATTGGTTGGTTGGCGCCGACGGAATTACAGATTGGGATGAAGTGCAGCCAAATACATAAATCGGGCAAATTTCCTTAGTGCGGCTGTAAGTATGTTGTTGTACGAAACGTCAGTCTTTTCGACGTTTCGTATAACATATCGGTAGTCTCACAGCAAATGTTGCCCCCCCACTTTCATTGTCGTATACACGTATCGTTCCATGATGCGCAGCAACGATTTCATAAGCGATCGATAATCCTAACCCGAAATGCCCTTTGGTGCTTCGGGATTTTTCGCTATGGTAGAAGCGGTCAAAAATCTTCTCTTTTTCTTCGTCAGGAATACCGACACCTGTGTCAGAAATTGACAGCGCAAAATATTTCTCCTGCATCGTTAGTGCAAGTGTGATTTTACCGCCGTTGGGTGTATAACTGATTGCATTGTGCAGCAGTATCGCGATTACTTGATAAATACGCTGTTTATCGCAATTGCATGGCGGAATAATGTCTTCCGGCAGCGTTACTGATATTTTTAACTGTTTGGTATGCGCCATTGCTTCGAATGCTTCATAGGCATCTAATAGCAGCGTGTCCAGTTCCGTGGATGCTTTCTGTATGGGAAAGTGGTTTGCGTCGCGGCTAGAAAGCGTCAGCAAATCTTGAATTAAGGAGGACATACGCAGTGCTTCACTTTTTACAGTGGATAAATCGTGGGCAAACGGTTCAATATCTGGTTTTTCCAGCATTGCTTCCGTGCACGATAGAATTACGGCAAGCGGTGTGCGCAGTTCATGAGAAGCTGCTGCAACAAATTGATTCTGCTTTTTACGGTTTTCTTCAATAGGAAACAACAATTTTCCTGTAAAAAACCATGAGAACAGCCATATTGCTGCAAGAGCCATAAAAATAATTCCCATAAAAACCAGCCTTTGCTGGAAAATCTGATGCTGAATATTACGAAGCGGTGCAATTAACAGCAGTTTCAGCGTGGAATTTTCGGAAACGTTTTCTTTGTCCAATGTAATGACAAAACAATAGTAAGACTGTTCTTTTTTTAATAAAAAAGTTTTGTAGCGGCTGCGGTAGGAAATGGTATTTTCAGGCAGAGCGCCGCCGTTTTCATAATAATATGCCCATGCATCTGTTACTAAATCGTGAAATGCAGTGTCGTTCATCCGGTCATTAAACAAAAAAGGTGTGTTGTTATCTAAAATAGAAACATAATAATTGCCGCCAGCTTCAAGGTTAGCTAACCATGTATGGGTAATAACCGTCTGCTGTTCCAGATTAAAGGCAATGGAAGAAACGTCGCTTTGCCACGAAAAAATTCGATTCTGCATTAAGTTTTTTTCGGAAGTGTATAAGTATCCCAAAGTCATTATAATTAATATTAGGGTAGTAATGCCGCCGCTTAGAAGCGTTAGGCGCAGTCTTATTTTCTGAAACATAATGGATTCCTATTCTGATTGAATACAATATCCCACACCACGTATAGTTTTTAGTACAAGATGGCTTCCGACAGTCTTTAGCCGGCGTCTAAGGAAGTGGATATAATTGTCAAGATTTCCAGTTTCTACGTCACTTTCAGGGCCCCAGACTTTTAACAAAAGTGTATCCCGCTGAATGGTTTGATTGGGATTGCGTAAAAATGCCTCCAATAAAGCGCCTTCCCGTTTGGATAGAGAACAGCTTCGTTCTGGACCGGTAAGGGTATCGTTGTCCATGTTGTAGGTGATATCTAGTAATTGTAAAGTTTTTGACATACTTAGCATAGGAGAGCGCCTGGTAACGCATTGAATCCGAGCCAGCAGTTCATCAAATTCAAAAGGTTTTACGAGATAGTCGTCGGCGCCAGAGTTTAATCCAGTTACTTTGTCGCTTAGTGAGCCGAGTGCTGTTATAAATATAATTGGTATGGTTATTTCGCTGTTCCTTAACTGTGCTAAAATTTTGGTTCCATCCATATAAGGAAGCATTCGATCGAGCAAAATAACATCATGAATATTTTGGCTGGCATAGTACAAAGCTTCATCGCCGTCAAGGCAGGAATCTACGTCGAAACCTTTAGAACGCAGCCGTTCTGTCAATGTTTTATTTAAGTTTTCATCATCTTCCGCAAGTAAAATACGCATTTTTGCTGTCCTCCTATCGGTTTTTATCAATATTTCATTATAACATAGTTTTCTCTAAAGATTCTCTAAAAACATTAAATTTAATTCGTTTTCTTTCATTGCAGTTTCGCGATTACTTTTCACACCCGCGCCAAAGTAGTGGGAATTATGCGCCAAAATGCTTGCACTTTAGTATTTTGTGTGTAAAATCTGTTATAATTCACACCGAATGTTCGTAAATTGGTGCAAAATCTGGCGTTGGTGTGAATTGTAACGTTTAGCGAGGCTGTCTAATAACTATTTTAGTAAAAAAGCTTGCCGATTTGTGTAAGAGAAGATATAATGGTGTAAGTATTTACCAAAAGAGTTATAGAATAACATAATACGAGAAAAGGAGTAAAACCATGAAAAAAATTTTTACACAACGTCTTTTTTGCTATATGCTGGTGGCGCTGATTGTTACAATTACGTCTATTTTTGTATTACAGACGATAATTAATCAGAAAAGTAATACAAAGAGCAGCCATAATAAACTGCAAGAGGTTAAAGAAAAGTTGGCTATGAACGAGGAAAATATTGATAGGCTGACAGAAAATTTAAGTGAGGATAACCTTGCAAAAACAAGAGCTTTTGCCGATATGCTGGCAGCAGATAAGTCAATTTATGGCAATATGGAGAAGCTTGAACAAATTAAAGACAGGTTAAAGGTGAATGAGCTGCACATTATTGATGAGAAAGGAATTATTGTAAGCAGTTCGATTCGTGATTATATAGGATTTGATATGAAAAGCGGTGATCAGTCTAACGCTTTTATGGTGATTGTAGATGATCCTACAATCGAAATTGCACAGGAGCCACAGGTCAATGTTGCAGAGGGTGTTGTAATGCAGTATATCGGTGTGGCGCGGACAGATGCAAAAGGGTTTGTGCAGGTTGGTGTGCGGCCTGAAGTTTTGGAGCAGATGCTTGCAGGCACGGAACTTTCTGTTGTATTAAAAGATATAGAATATGGTAACAAGGGATATATATTTGCTATTGATGCCCAAACAGGGGAAATATTGGCACATCAGGATGCGTCACTTATCGGGACGAGCGCATCTGCAGCAGGATTTCCGCAGAATCTTGTTGGTGATGGAAAAGCGGTGATTAACGGTACACGAGGGTATTATGTAATGGAAGAATATAACGGAAAAATTATCGGAACGTTTCTGCCAGCAAATGAGTATTATGCAGAACGCAGAGATCAAACCCTTGTAGTATCGTTTAGCCTGCTGCTAATTTTTGGTATATTGCTGCTGATGATTAACCGCATGGTGGATGATAAAATTGTACAGGGTATTAACAGAATTTCTAATGCAATGAAGCAGATAGCAGAGGGAAATTTTGGTATTATAATAAATGAGCAAGGGAATCCTGAATTTACAATGCTTTCAGACAGTATTAACAAAATGGTAGAAAGCATTACACAGAGCATGAAAGAAAATGAGAAACTTATCGCGCAGCAGAAAGAGGATATGGAAAACAATCTCAGTCTGATTAAAAATGTAAAGAGTGCCTGCAAGGATTTAAATTATGTATCGGGCGAAACATTAGAAAATGCAGATCATATATACAATGGAACAGGAGAGCAGGAAAAAGCTGTAGAAGATTTAAAACAGACCATGACGCAGCTTACACAGGAATTAAATAACAGTGTTAGTGCGACAGAGAATGTTACACGGACAACAGAAAACACATCAGAGAAAATATTACAGACACAGTCACGTATGGAACTGCTCAAGGAATCTATGCAGAAGATTAGCGATATGTCGATTGCGATTGAGAAGATTATCGGAGAAATTAATTCGATTGCACAACAGACGAATATGCTTTCTCTAAATGCGTCTATCGAGGCGGCAAGAGCAGGCGATATGGGAAAAGGCTTTGCAGTAGTAGCGACGCAGGTCGGGGAACTTGCGGCGAGAAGTGCGCAGGCTGCTAAGGAAACAAATGATTTAATTACCAATTCCATTAACGCGGTGGAAAGCGGAAAGGAAATTACCGATCAGACGGTAGAGGCATTTGGCATTGTGGTAGAAAATATTGAGAAAGCAAGCCATGATGTAGAGGAAATCACCAATATGGTGCGCCAGAATGTCGATATCGTATCCCATGCAGTTAGTCAAATTGGAAGGATTTCCCATGTTGTGGAAGAAAACGTTAAAATTTCACACAATACAAAGCAGGTATCCTCAAATATGGCGGATATTACGGAGAAATTGTTGGATATGGTAGAATAATACGAATACATAATAAGATTTACACAAATATGAACCAGTCCTTCTTTTTAGAGATTGTTTAGAGATTTCTTTGTTATAATTGATTAAAACAATTCATTAAAGAAGGGAACGAATATGTATGAAAAAGCAGATTTGTGCGGCGCGGGCACTATGCGCTGCAGTGTTTTTCTTGGCAGTAACGGGTTGTGCTTCTAATATAGAAGATACACTGCAGGAAGAATCTAACACAGTGGCGGATTCGTCTGCAATTCGAGCAGGAGAATCTATTGGAGCAGATGAGAGTACCAGCACAGGAATGGGACGTTATGTAGAGAAAAATGTGCTGACTCTGGAAAACTGGGGAAATATTCAATTTCAAAAAGCAACCGATGACAACCTTATTTTGCTGGACGACTGGTCGGGAGGATATGTTTCTAAGGATAATGGCGAAAGCTGGGAACAGGAGCAATTAAGCTGTTATAAGCCGATTATGGAATCCGAGGAATCCTATATTGTTCGGGAAGCAGCAATATCCACGGAAGGTACAGCTGTAATATCTTATTATCAATATCCGGATAATGAAGAAGAGGAAACACAAGAAACTATTTTTCAAACGCATTATCTTTTGGCGGCAGCGGATGGCAGCATTTTGCAATTTGATATGGATTTGCCGCAAGACCACGCTGTTGGAGGTTTTTGTTTTACAGATAACGGCAGGCTTTTTGCGGGAATTACCAATGGAAAAATCTATGAAATTAACACATCTGACGGAACTTACAAAGAAGTAGTTTCCGTGGAAAATGGAATAAGGTATCTAAACTGCTGTCAGAATAATATCCTAATTTGCGTGACGGGTAAAGATGTTTATTTGTACAATATTGAAACGAATTCCTTTGTGGAAGATGCTGTTTTACAGGCATTTCTTCGGGATAATTATGGCGGTATTCGGGACTACGGCAACGGTTATAATGTATATTTATTTGGCGGAGAGGAAAATATTGTCTATCTGGCAGGAGAGAAGGGGCTGCACCGTCATGTCATCGGCGGCAGTCTGGTAGAGCAGGTGATTGATGGCGGGTTGTCTGTGCTTGGCGATCCGTCACACTATGTGAAGACAGCGGCATTTTTATCGAATGAAGCATTCTTTGTATTTTTTTCAGACGGTAAAATTATGAAATTTATCTATGACGCTGCTGTTTCTGCCCTCCCTGCTGATAAACTGACTGTCTACAGCCTTGAGGAAAACGATACCGTGCGGCAGGCGATCACTGCTTTTCAAACAGCAAATCCAGATGTTTATATTTCCTATGAAATCGGATTGGAGAGCGAGGGCGTTACCAGAGAAGATGCGCTGAAAAAGCTAAGTACAGAATTAATGGACGACAGCGGTCCTGATATATTGATATTGGACAAAATGCCATATCGTTCTTATATAGAGAAAGGAATCCTAATGGATATCGGTGGCGTAGCAGAGGATTTGGAAAAGAAAGAAGGACTGCTGGAAAATCTGGTAAAACCATTCTATCAGGAGAACAGTCTATATATGATGCCCGCAGAGTTTCGGCTTCCTTTTATCGAAGGCAGTCAAGAGCTTGTACAAAGTGTCAATGACTATCAAAGCCTTGCAGATATCTTTGAAGCCGCACGACAGAAATATCCGGAGGCTGACTTAATAAATATATGTTCGGAAACAGGAATTTTAAGAAAGTTTTTCTCCGTATGCGCACCAATGTGGATACAGGAGAACAGCAAAATTGATGAAGAAAGCCTGAAAACATTTTTATTGCAGACAAAGCGGATTTATGATGCGCAGATAAACGGTACGCCGCAAGAAGCAGTCAAACAGTATCAAGATTTGGATACTTTTTATATGGAAGAATACGGATGTACATATGAAGAACACGATTCTTTTCTTGCAATAGGGGATTTTGATTATATTTCAGGTGCAACGAAGCTGGCTTGCGGTATGATAGGAAATATGGATGATTTTGCAAGTGTTTTTTCACAGTCAAAGATTGAGGGATATGAGGACACTCATGTGGAGCGGCTGAATGGACAGGGAAAGAACATTTATTATCCCATTACGCTAACGGGAATTAACGCAGCGACGAAGCATCGTGACGAAGCAGTTCTATTTTTGCAGACACTGTTGGGTGAGGAAGTGCAGAAAATGACACACCATGGATTTCCAGTAAATCAAAAGGCATTTGAAAGCAGTTTGCAGCCAACAGAAGAAATGCAGGAGAGAATAGCAGAACAAAATGGGGCATATATGTCATATGGCGGCACAGACAGGGAAGGGAAGAATCTGATATGGAGTGTCTATTGGCTGGAGGACACGACGAAACAGCAGCTAAAGGATTGGATAGCGCAGTCGGATACACCCTATTTACAAGATACCGTGTTGGAGGAAGCTGTGCTTAAAGAAGGCGCAAAATACCTAGACGGCAGCCAGAGTATTGATGCAGCAGTAAAAGCGATAGCGGATAGTGTGGCGATTTATATGGCAGAGTAAGTCAAAATAAATATGGAAAATAAATGTTGGGTATGTGATTACTTCTAAATCCACCTCGGAATAGAGAGGTAGGATATCCTGGAGTTGGCAGGTATGTTGCAGATCCAATAGCAAGAGAGAAGATTTTGGAAGTAGTGAAAAAATGGATTATAACCTAAGTTGGTATAGAATGCCGATAGGGGAGCAGATATCCAATGTTGGAAGTGAGGTACACCGTGCAATAAGGTGGAAAAAGAAAGGGGATAAGCAGAAAAAGATAAATTTTTGTAAAAAAGCAATTGTATTAATATGATTTTATGATGCTTTTTGTAATAAGGAACTGTATAAAAGAATAGGATATCTTAAAAATAGGTAATGTTAAAACATTTATAAAGCATTGCCTATTTTTTATTTTATGCACAATTTTAGAGATAACTTAGAGATTTGTATGTTACCATGATAGAAAAGGAAAAAGAAAAATTTATAATTTCGTGTGTGAAATGGCACACACAGATGGGAGCAGGTATGAAAAAGAAATCATTATTTACCAAAATGACCGCATTGCTTTTGGCGGCTGTTGTGGGAATGTCCGTTATAGGATGCGGCGCAGACCCGACTGCGGAAACCAGCGGGCAGAAGCAGACGCAGAATAATCAGGAGGACAAAACGGATAACACTGCACCAGAAGGCAGCAACGACGCTTTAGAATCAGAGCAAGGAAACAATACAGACAGCAGCGGCATGGGACGCTATATGGAAAAAGCTGTTTTAGAAACAGAAAACGTAGTAGATCAAATACAGTTACAGTTGCTAGCCAATGGACAGCCCATGTTTTTAAACAGCTATTCAGCGCAACGCTTTCAGGCAACAGATGGCGGCGATACATGGGAGAAATTGGAGAGTGAAGAGTTTTCTGCGTTTCGGAAGGAACACTATCCAACAAGTTCGGCGATTGCCAAGGACGGTACTATCGCATTGATCAATATGGAGGAAAAGGAAGGGCAGGAGAATCTTGAATATCCAGATTATGATTATATATTAAATGTGTATATGACGGATAATACTGTAAAAAATATTCCGGTTGCGCTGCCAGATAATGAAAGTAATATAAATGTACTTACATTTGGAGATAATGGGCGGCTTTATGTAGGTGCGAATAAATGCAATTCTATTTTTGAAGTGGATATTGAAGAAGGAACAGCCAAAAAATTGGTAGATTTGCCGGAGCATGCGGTAATTATGAACAGCCGTGGCAATATCCTAATGTGCACAGGATACGAAAAAACGTATTTTTATAATTTAGAGGACGGAAAACTGCTGGAAGATGAGATTTTAGATAAATTTGTGCAGGAAAATTATCAAGGTGTATCATGGTTCGGTGATGGATATTCCGCTTTTCTCTTTCTAGGAAAGGATAACAGTGTCTATGTCGCTGGTGAAAAGGGCTTATACCGTCACGTAATCGGTGGGAGTGCAATGGAACAGGTAATTGATGGCGCGCTTTCTTCTTTGGGCGATCCTGCGCACGGTATTATGGCAATGATGGAAAATGATAATCAAGAATTTTTTGCCGCATTTAGTGATGGAAAAGTAATGCGCTTTACTTATGATCCGAATGTCTCGGCGACACCGAACGAGAAATTGACCGTATACAGCTTAGTAGAACAGGATATGGTGAAACAGGCGATTTCTGCATATCGCACAGTATACCCCGATATGTATATTAACTATGAAATCGGTATGGATGGGGATGGCGTTACCAGAGAGGATGCACTGAAAAAGTTAAATACCAAGCTGTTAAGCGGCGAAGGACCTGATGTGATAATATTGGATGGTATGGACAGCTCTACATATGCGGATAAAGGCGTGTTAGTGGACTTGTCAGACATTGTAGCAGAAGTAAATCAAAGCGATGGTTTGTATATGAATCTGATTACGCCCCTATATTATGGTGATAATCTCTATACAGTACCTGCGCAGTTTCGGATACCAATGATAGGGGGACATAAAGAAACGATGCAGAATGTGTCAGACTATGCTGCAATGGCTGAAATGATAGAAAAGGCACGCACAGAGAATCCGGAAGCATATTTAATGGGGATTTTCTCTGAGTCAGGGATAATAAAACGCTTAGCACCTGTCTGTGCACCCTCATGGAAAAATAAAGATGGGCAGATAGAAGAGGCAAAAATTAAGGAATTTTTGGAACTGACTAAGCAGATTTATGAGGCACAGGTAAAAAATGCGCCGGAAGAATATACTATAACGTATCAATCCCAGATAGCAGAGAGTAAAGCAAACAGAACTGATAGGGAAAATGATTTCTTTTTTATGATGATGACAGATGTTTTTTATCTTATGGAAGAAAGTCCGTTTATGTGCGGAGAGGTGATGTCTGCTTATGAATACTTGATTACGCTGTCAATACCGCGGATAGAAGGATTTGAAGACTCTGTATTCCAGAAAATGAATGGGCAGAGCAGTAATGTATATCATCCAACCATACTTGCTGGTATTAACAGCGCGACAAGCAGTCTGGATCAGGCAAAAGAATTTGTTAAAATTATGCTTAGTACATCGGTACAGGATTCACCGCATGATGGATTACCAATAAATAAAAAATCCCTTGCAAATCTGTTTGCATATGATGAAAGCCAACTGGGAGAGAACGGTGCGTTGTATTCCATGTCAAGAACTACGAAAGACGGGAAAACAAGCTCTATGATAATTTATCCTGCTTCACCGGAGGATGTAAAGGAATTGGAGCGTATTATCGCAGAGTTACAAACGCCCTATATTAGTGATGTTGTTCTTGAAGATGCAATTATTACAGAAGGCGGTAAATATTTTAATGGCGATCAGGATATTGATGCAGCGGTAAAGGCGGTTATGGATAAAGTGGCAATTTATATGGCAGAGTAAGGAGTATCGTTTTACCAACTTATCAGTTATTGAACTATGAATGATATCTTAACGTTCGTTAGTATAACAAATTTTGTACACGGGATATGCGAGGATTAGGGGCGGTTGCTAACGCTTTAGAGCGCAAAGGCAGGCTTGACTTGCCGATTGTCAGCGGAAAACATTTACGCAGAATATCCGACAGAACCGCTTTGCAGTCAGCCGACAATGCGAAGAAATTCATCACCACAAGGAAGATAGACAGCTTTGAGAGCCTTGCGAAATTCACAGAGGACAGGGAGCAGAAATATCAGCAGTTGGAAACGGTACATCTTTCAAAGGGGCAGAAACTAAGCCGATTAAAGGAACTGTCAAAAATGTATGCCCTCTATCCGCCAATCCAAGCAACTTATAAAGAGAGCCAATCCCTCAAAGGATTTGCAAAAATGAAATATGATAAGGAGCATAAGGACTGCTTATCGAAGTATTCCGAATTAAAGGAGCGTATGCAGAGCCTTTTACAGAACGGTGAGAAGATAACGCCAAAACAGTGGAAAGCCGAAATACAGTCGTTGCAATCCGAGTGTTACAGTATCGGCAAAGAGCAGACCAAGACTGCAGCAGAATTAGCATATGCCGAGGTAATCAGCTATAACAGGAAAAATCTTGAGAGGGAGCTTCAGAATGAGAGCAGGCAGATAGAGCACAGAATCCAAACACAGATTATTCAAAATAAAAAGCGCAATAATGTGGAGTTAAAGAAAATTCACGAAAAATTCAGTTTTCAAAAAGGATTGTTAGATGTATAATAAAGGCAGTGGAAGAAGGTGATATTTTTGAGTACAACAGAGCAGACACATCAACAGGACTTGGAACGTCTGAAATCACTCCGATATATGGACGATGATTTTATGACAGTCTGTCTTGCAGATAATTTTGAGGGTGTGGAACTGATACTGCGGATTGTTTTGGGACGGGAGGACATAAAAATCAAATCGGTCAGGACACAAGAGCCGTTGAAGAATTTGCAGGGGCGTTCTGCCATTTTAGACGTTCATGCAGTTGACAGCACCAAGAAAGAGTTTGACATCGAAATTCAAAGGAAAGATGCAGGAGCAGGTGCAAAAAGGGCAAGACACAATAGCAGTTTATTAGATGCGCATATATTAAAAGCTGGTGATGATACGGAGGATATTCCCGACAGCTATGTGATTTTTATTACAGAGAATGATGTTATGGGAAAAAACCAAGCCATATATCATATACAGTGGTATGTGGAACTCAACGAGGGAAAGGAATTGGTTGGTGATGGTTCGCATATCATATATGTTAATGGGAAATATAGGGGCAATGATGAAGTTGGTAAGCTAATGCACGATTTTTCATGCACGAACCCCGACGATATGAATTATGAAGCGCTTGCTAAAAGGGCACGATACTTTAAGCAAGACGAGAAAGGAGTTGCGGCTATGTGTAAGATTATGGAAGATATGAGGAATGAAAAGGCAAAAGAAGTTAGAATAGATAATGCACTTCGCATGATTAAAGACGGAGAATTATCATTAGAAAAAATTGCTTTGTATTCCGGTTTGTCAGTTGATGAAGTCAAGGAGTTAGCGACACCCGTTATGGCATAGCAAAGAATTTAATAATCTAATAACAGCGTAAAGGCGCATGGAACAGTAAATTGTGATAACCATGCGTCTTTTTTTGTGCCAAAAGGAGGAACATGAGCAACAACATTCAGATCAACACTAAACAATTAGTGTACAGCCCTTTTTTCATAAAAATAACTGCCAGGTAATACCGTAACAATGAAACATATAAAAAAGCTGCGAAAGAAACTTTATGCCCTAAAACGAAGTGAAAGCATCGTTTTTGTACATGGTGTTGGAAAAAGAAAAACGCCGCTTCAAAAGAGTATAGAAACACTGGAGGGCTACCTTGGCAGGCTTAAAAAATACAATCAGGAAATCCATATTTGCGGGGAACGCAACAGTTATTCTAAGACAGATTATGACGCTGCATTTATGCGGATGAAGGAAGATGCCATGGGGAATGGGCAGTTAGAACCAGCCTACCGTCATTCCAAAACTAAGACAGGATATGAAAGCGAAAAAACGATATACAAATATGAGGACTGCAGCGGCTGCCCTTATAAGAGTGACTGCATCAAAGGAAATAACTGTATCAAATGTACTAGCAGAGAGTATACTACTTGCTATGGCAAGGAATATAAATAAACTGCATAATAAGATACAAAAAGGCAGGACGGGAACTCATTTATTTCCACTGAAAAGCGCCTAATTTTAGACATCTTAAAAAATTTTTTTAGCCATTTAGGATGGCTTATTAAAGTACGCCTTTTTTATAAAATAGCAAAATAAACCAGCGATGAATCTGAGATTTAAGTGTAAGAAAGTCCAAAATAAAGCTGTCGCTCTATGAAATTTTATTCCTTAAAGCGACATCCCCTAATTAACTTTGGTATTTTTTCCGATAAATAGGATAAAGCAGTAAAAATAGCAGTTAGTTTTTATGAAAGGAACAGTTTTGAATCATTTACATTTTTAAAGGAAGGAAAACGGTTACATGGGCATTAGCAGTATACAGCAAAATAATTATCAAAGCAGTATTACACAAGCAAAGAATACAGTAAACGAAACTAAGAAATATGCGCCTCTTGCAAGTATTGATCCTAATAAGCAATACAGCACCATTGACGATTATGCCAATGAGTTATTTGCGATGCAGGCAAAATTAGAGAAGCAGTATAGAGAACGGACAGCAGATTCACAGGTACATACAGTAGAAGATTTGAAGAAAGAAATAGCAGAATTTTTCCCAGAGTTTACAATGGTATCAAGCAAGCCGCGATCGGTTACGGAGGGGAAGAATTTATTGTATATCGATGAAACCAATCTGCAGAAAATGGTAAATGATCCGTCTTATAAGGCGGATGTCTATGCATTGATGAAAAGGGAATTATCAAGTACAAATGGCTATTGTATTAACGGCACTGCATGGAAATTAACGGGAACAGTATTTACATTAAGCGAGGATAATGACAAAGAAGGCGGGATTCCCTATTTAGGAATGTGTAAAGGTGCAAAAGTAGAAGATCCTCATACTTTTTTGGCTGAAAACCAAAGAAACAGCCTTTTTTCTATTCATAAGAATAAAACGAAAAGTACGAAAACGGCAATCAAGGATAAACAGAAAAAGACAAAACAGTTCAATGAAACATGGGAAAAAGAACGAGCAAAACGGCAGGAACTGCGAGAGCAGATACAGCAGGAGACTCTGAAAAAACATATAACGGAAGAAGAAATTATAAAAACACAGGCAGAAAGAAAGCAGAACTATCAAGAGTGGGCAGCACAGAAATATGAACAGCAGTTAAAGTATGAATTGTAATAAAAACAAAAGGGCTATTGCATTAAGAAACTGTAAAATAATTCTTAACAGTGATTTGTCTAACAGTACCAAAAGGAAGTTAGATATAAGCAATTCTTAATGCAGCAGTCCTTTTTCTTTACCCAACTCTAACGAACAGAAACTAATAAAAGTATTAACGGGCAAAATTATATTGTAAATTCGGACTCTTTAGAGTAAAATAGAAGAAAGAAGATTTTGGGAAAAAGGGGTTTACAATGGCGGCGATAAACGACATTAAGAAGGAACTTATAAATATACTTCAGGAAAGCACGGCAGCAGAAGTTGAAGCGCTGCCTGTTTTTGTGGAAACATACAAGACGGATGCCCGCAGCGGTGTGCAGGCGCTTGTGACAAAGGCAAAGAAAGCAATCGATGCGTTAGAGAAAGAACAACAGCGCATTGAAAATATGAAAGTGTATGAGAAAAAATATGCTTCTTATCAATACATATGTGGTATTGACGAAGCGGGGCGTGGGCCGCTTGCAGGGCCGGTTGTAGCGGGCGCGGTGATTCTGCCAAAGGATTGTCGGATTTTGTATCTAAATGATTCCAAGCAGCTTAGTGCGAAAAAGCGAGAGGAATTGTATGATATGATTATGCATGAGGCGGTAGCAGTTGGTGTCGGCATAGCAGAACATAAGAGAATTGATGAAATTAATATTTTGCAGGCAACGTATGAGGCAATGCGCGAGGCGGTCAGCAAATTAAGTGTGAAGCCCAATGTTTTGTTAAATGATGCAGTAACAATTCCACAGATAGATATGCCGCAGGTGCCGATTGTAAAAGGAGATGCCAAAAGTATTTCGATAGCGGCAGCAAGTATTATTGCGAAGGTGACAAGGGATCGGATTATGGTGGAGTATGATAAGCAGTATCCACAATATCATTTTGCAGAGAATAAAGGCTACGGTGCACAGGTGCATATTGCAGCATTAAAACAGTATGGTGCAACACCAATTCATCGGAAAACATTTATTGGAAATTTTGTTGACGTTTCGGAAAATAATGGATTGATATGCAATAGTTCAATGTAGGATTTTGCGCTATGCTGTAAAGTTCGTAGGAAATTGTAGTGATTAAGATGCATCAAGCCACCACGAAGTGGTTTTCACGAAGTGGTTTTCACGAAGTGGTTTTCACGAAGTGGTTTTGCATGGCTTGATTGATATTTGTGTGCGGATTTTAGATGTGATATATGGATATGGAAAGCGCATAGATAGGAGTAGTTATGGAACAGTTTTTATCAGGATATTCCCATAATTATGCAGCGGGAAGCCAGCAGATTGGGCAGCAGTACACTGGGAATGTATCTAGTGCAGGGGCAGCAGGAACGTCACAGTCTGCGTCCGGCGTCGATATTACGCAGCTTCAGCCCGGCGATTCTTTTCAAGGAGAAATTGCGTCTGTAAATGGCGAGGATGTGCAGATTCAGCTTGCAAACGGGCAGTATATGGCGGCGAAATTAGAGCGTGATGTGCAGGTTGCAATCGGGCAGGTATTAAACTTACAGGTACAGTCGAACAAGGACAACCGCATTGTATTAAAACCCATTTATGATAACAATATGCAAATGCTGCGGGTAGGCGAATCGGCACTGCGCGCTGCCAATCTTGCCGTAAATGCCAAAAATTTACAGCTTGTATCAACTTTAATAGAGAATGGTATGTCAATTGATAAAAATACATTAATGACGTTTAATAGGCTGGCATTGCAGCATCCGCAGGTGGATTTGGAAACTGTGATTAAATTGTCAAAAATGCAGCTTCCTGTTACAGATAGCAATTTAGCGCAGTATCAGAACTATCAAAATATGGAACATAGGCTGTTGGATGGAATTAAAAATGTATCGGAGGAGATTTTAAAGCTTTATGATTCTTTGGCAGGTACAAATACAGCGGGTGGCAATGTATCAGCAGCGCCTATGTTGGGGCAGGCAGGAACCTATATGGAACAAATATTGGGCTTTCTGACAGGAGAGGAAACATCTGTACCACCCAATGCGCAGACAACGCAGGGGATTTTGCAGCAAGGAGGTATCACACTAGGAAACGAAAATAATACGGTGCAAAATGGTGTTATACAAAATGATACGCAACCAAATGGAACAGTGCTAACAGATATTGTTTCAAATCTAACAACACAGGAGGAAGAAGCTGTAAAAGAGCTGCAGCAGACCGGGAACAACAATATTCAAGAAGGTGCCGCAGATAGTATAAAACTTTCAAACGGGTTATTAAACCAGGAAGCCTCTGCGGACACAGCAACCATGCTGCGTGATTTAGAAGGACATCTCCAAACTACTAAGCCGCAGGATCTGCCAGATAAAGTAATCAGTCTGATTAAAGATGGAACGTTGGATTTAAAAGAGGTAAAGCTGCTGCTGTCAGATTCCTCTCTATTACAGAATATGCCGCCAGAACTAAAAGATAAAATATTCCGTTCAGAGCCGTTTCGCTCAATGGTGCGCAAAGGACTGCAGCGTCAATGGATGTTAAGTCCGCAGGAAATTGCAACGGAGGGAAAGGTTGAGGAATTTTATCAAAAGCTGGCGCGGCAGAGCAATCGGCTTTCGCAGCTTATGAATGAAGCGGCAAATGCACAGCAAGGGGCAAATGAAGCATCCATGAAATCTTTAAATAATTTCCGTGAAAATCTGGATTTTATGAATCAAATGAATCAAATGTTTCATTACGTGCAGCTACCGTTGAAATTAAACAATTCGCAAGCGCATGGTGATTTATACGTATATACCAACAAGAAAAATCTGGCGCGTAAAGATGGAATGCTGACAGCGTTTTTGCACCTTGATATGGAGAATCTCGGCGGAATGGATATTAGTATCTCGCTCCAAACGGAGAGAAATCAAGTGACGACAAAGTTCTATTTAGAGGAGCACGCGCTTCCTGTAATTGCAGGACATATTGACGATTTAACACAGCGTTTGGCAAAAAAAGGTTATCAGTGTACACATACCATTCAAAAACGTGAATCGGAAAAAACAGTAATGCAGCATATGGAGGAGCAGATAGCGGGCGGAAATATTACGTTAAGCTATCAGACTTTTGATACGAGAGCATAATCCAAAATTCAAGGAAAAGGATAGGAACTTTTAAATGGCAATCAAAAAAGAAAACCAAAAGGCAAAGCAGGCAATTGCGCTTGAATACGATCCTGCAGACAGCGCGCCGAAGGTTATCGCAATGGGACGCGGCGCGCTGGCAGAAAAAATTATAGAACAGGCAAAACAGGCGGATGTACCCGTACATCGTGATGATAAACTTGCAAATACATTGTCAAAACTTCAGATTGGCGATATGATTCCGCCAGAATTGTATGAAGTAGTGGCAGAAATCTTGGTATTTGTTGATGGAATGGATAAAATTAAGGCAAAGGTGAAGGATTACAACAGCAAAAAAGGATAAACGTTGGTATGGATAAAAAAGAAAACAGTGCAAACAAACGGAAGACGGGTGGGCTCTATGAACAGAAAGCAGCCAAATACCTGAGCAGTCAAGGTGTAAAAATATTAGAATGCAATTACCGCAATCGTATCGGCGAAATTGATTTAATTGGACAGGAAAATGATTATCTTGTGTTTTTTGAAGTGAAATACCGTAAAGACAACCAAATAGGTGATCCAGCCGAAGCTGTAACATACAGCAAGCAGAAAACCATTTGTAAAGTAGCAGACTATTATCGTATGTGTCACGCAATCGGGGAATCTGCCGCTGTCCGTTATGATGTGATAGCAGTATGTGGTAAAGAATGGACATGGTACCGCAATGCGTTTGCACATATTTATACATATCGGTAAATCTTTAATGGGAAAAGTATATATACTGACGACCGTTAAGATTTTCCAATTTCTGCACGGCCCATATTGCATAAATGGGCAATACGTGCCATACAGAAAGGAAAATCTAATCGTTCGTGAGGATATCTAAAGAATAGCAGCCAGTTAAAATGGGAGAATCCAATGGAAACGGACAGATTAATTTTAAGACATTTCTGTGAAAGTGACAGTGCAGACTGTTATATCAATTTTGGAAAAGATGAACAACTCGGGCAATTTATCGCAATTTTCCCAATGAATGACAGTAATGAAATGAGAATGTGGATGAAAGAATGGAGTGTTAATCCGCATATATGGGCAGTAGTTTAAAAAAAACATTGCAGCCAATTGGATACATCACCATAGATATCCCATATCCGCAGCTTCAGATTGGTGAAATTGGATATGTTATTGGCGAAAAATTTCAGCACTTAGGCTATGTGTCAGAAGCTGTTTCCTGTATATTAAAAGAATATTTTATGAATCAAGACTTGTATTTAATCGAGGCAAAATATAATGAAGGTAATATGGCATCTGGTAAATTGCTAGAGCGGTTAGGATTTCAAAAAGAGTGCAGTCTGTGTGACAGAAGGATAGATCAGCAGACAAAGAAACGCACGAATTTATGCATCTGTTCTGTAATACAGGAGAAGTATTTAAAACAGCGGCGAGTGGCAGCACAATAACGTTATTGCCGTTTGGTATACTAACGACCGTTAAGATTTTCCAATTTCTGCACAGCCCATATTGCAAAAGCGGGCAATATGTGTTGTGCAGAAAGGAAAATCGAATCGTTTGTGAGTATAATACAGAATAAGTATTTGAGAGAGTGTGGTATGAAAGAAAAAATCAGAATCAAACGAAAAAATTATATAGGGGAAGGCACAAAGCCTATGGTATGCCAATTGAATTACGGCGGGCAGGACGATGAACTTCCCTATTTTACATTTGAGGGATTAGAGAAAACGGGCTGTGTGGCACATTGTTTTACAACGCGAAGAGGCGGCGTAAGCAGCGGATATTTGGAATCGCTGAATTTTAGTATAAACAGGGGAGATACAACAGAAAATATCGCAGAAAATTACCGCAGAGTGGCAGCGCTGTTTGGTAAAACACCGGCAGATATTGTCTGTTCAGTGCAGACGCATACAACGAATGTACGCAAGGTTACAGCCGCCGATAAAGGTAAAGGTACTTTATTTGTGCGTGATTACAATGATGTTGACGGACTGATAACCAATGAACCGGAGATTATTTTAGCAACGTTTTATGCCGACTGTGTGCCGCTTTTTATAGTAGATCCGATAAATAAAGCGATAGGGCTGTCCCATTCTGGCTGGCGTGGAACGGTTGGGAAAATGGGGCAGGTAACGCTGGAAGCAATGGCACGTGAATATGGCACCGATCCGGCAAATGTGCGGGTGGCTATTGCTCCTTCCATATGCCAGTCCTGCTATGAAGTGGGAGAAGAAGTGGCGGCGGATTTTGAAAAGGCTTTTGTGTGCGATAATGCCAAAGCAGCCGAATATCTGGAACGTTTTCAGCAGGAAATTACAGAAAAGGACATTGCAGACTGTTTGATGTATCAAAAGGAAAATGGAAAATATCAGTTAAATTTATGGTATGCTAATTTTAGAGTATTTCGTGATGCAGGCGTTCCCAATAAGCAGATTGAGGTTACAGATATTTGTACCTGCTGCAATCCGGATTTGCTGTTCAGTCACAGGGCAAGCAATGGGAATCGTGGAAATCTTGGTGCTTTTATTATGCTAACCGTTTAAGGAAAACAGTTGGTAATAATTTAATATAGGACTTTGCACTATGAGGATATTAATTTTGATAATATAATTTTTAGCAACATATTGGAATACAAAATACAAATAGGAGGGTTTTACTATGCAGCAATTAACCGAACAGCAAATTCTTGTTTATGCACCGAACGCAGCGGCAGCATCAAACGGGAAAAAAATTTCACAAAAAGGGGGATTTGTAAAACTGCAGCGTTCCCAAGACGATACATTTTATATGGGCGAATGTACAGGAAGTGGCAAGAGCAACTATATAACATCTGCTGACTATATTGATGCGGCGGCGCCAGTGTTCCGTTGTTCCTGCCCAAGCAGGCAGTTTCCCTGTAAGCATAGCATAGCATTGCTTTATGAAATGCTGGCGCAGAAGGAATTTACAGTGTGTGAGATTCCAGAGGATATTATTAAGAAGCGGGAGAAAAAGCAGGCGAGGGATGCAAAAGCAAACGGTGAAGAACAGCCGCAAAAAGAACTTACCGAGGAGGAAAAGCAAAAAGCGCAGAAAAAGGCTGCTTCTGCTGCAAAAGCTAGTAAAAATGCAAAGATTAAGAAACTGCATAAGCAGTTAGAGGGGCTTGATTTAACAGAGAAAATGATTATGGATTTGATGTCAGCAGGTTTAGGCACGATGGCAGGCGCTGCACTGAGCACTTACCAGCAACTTGCGAAACAGTTGGGAGATTATTACTTGCTTGGACCACAAAAATTGTGCAACCGCTTAATTATAGAAATAACAGCATTTCAGAAGGACGGCAATGATGCTCATTATGATGCCGCAATTGATGTTTTGGAAAAGCTGTGGAGTTTGACCAAGAAGTCACGCCAATATATTAATGATAAATTGGAAAATGATGACGCCGCATTGGATGACACGATTTTGTATGAGGAACTTGGCGGTGCGTGGAAACTTTCCGAATTAGAGGCAATTGGAAAGTGTAAGAAAAATGTCAATCTTGCGCAGTTGGCATTCTGGGTATCTTATGATGAGGCGGCAAAACAGTACACGGATACGGGCTGCTGGGCGGATTTGGAGAGCGGTGAGATTTCTATGACGTACAATTACCGTCCAATAAAATCTTTGAAATATATTAAACAGGAGGATTCTGTGTTTGGTGTAGCACAAGTGCCAAGCGCAGCATACTATCCAGGTGAAGGCAATCTCCGCATCCGCTGGGAGGGCGCAACGATTCGCGATTATCAGAAAGAGGATTTTCAGGCACTGCGGGCACACGCAGTTACCTCCATAAAACAGGAAGCAAAAGCAATTAAGAATTATCTAAAAAATGCAATGTCACAGCCAATGTTAATAAAACTTGTTGCATTTGAGCGGATTGGAAAGGCACAGGAGGGATATGTGCTTGTGGATACGGAGGGCACTACAATTCTTTTGGGAGATATGCTGGGAATGGAAGAAACCACGACGCGGCTCGCGCTGCTTCCGGACGGCAAATTACTGGAAGGGCAAGTGCTGTTAGCTCTATTTTATTACAATCGTGAAAATAACAGATTGCAGGCACAGCCGTTAAGTATTATTACGGAGGATATGGTAGTTCGGATGTTGTATTAAGAACATTCGTAAAAATCAAAAGAAAGGATAATGATTATGGACACAAAACCAATCTATGAACTGCGTGCCCGTCTGCGGGCGGCGGCAATTGCGGGCGCAAGCCTTTTGGCAGAGGATTTCCGTTTAAAGCGTGCCGCAGAAGCTATAAAACCATTGGAAGCATCTTCACCAGTTTTTGCAAAAATCGGGCAGATGGTTAATCAACTCTTATCACCAGACAATGCAAATCCTACAAGTACACTATTGGAATCTATTACTTTGGTAGATGCTGTAATCTGTACATTAGGAAACGTAGATGTAAAGGGTGAAATAGAATCGTTAGAAGTAGCGAAAAACAATGAGAAATTTGTAGTGAATGCGCCATATTCCGTGTTAAAAAATCTTACAGATGCGCTGACAACTACGGGCAGCGGTCATTATAATTTGGCGCTTGAAATACGGCAAAACAATTTGGAAGCGTTTCAGGATTATCGAGTAAAATATGTGCTGGTGCAAGGGCTCAATGCTTCCTATGCAGAACTGGCGGATCTGGTAGTAACATGGCTTGAAAATGAAGGAGAGGCAATTCTACCATTTGTTATGAAAGACTTTGATCCAAAAGGAAAAAAGGAGATGGTACGCCGTGTCCAAGTGATAGAGGGAATCGCTGGGGAGCGAGCAAATGATTTTTACCTAAAAATGTTGGAAACCGCAGAGAAAGATGTGCGTCAGGAACTAATCTATGCCCTGCGGTTTGCACCAGAAAATATTGAACTTTTAATTGATATGGTAAAAACAGAAAAAGGCAAAGCAAAACAGATGGTATACAGCGTTCTGGCAAAGATGGAGGACGAGCGTGCACATGCGCTATTTCAAAAGACAATTGAGAAAAAGCCAGCAGACGGATTAAAATATCTATTAAATGTTTCAACGTCATGGGCAGTAAAGATGCTGCCAGAGATATTTCATAAGGCACTTGCGGAGGTAATTGCGCTGCCGGTTGATGAACTAAAAGGCGATGTGACTGGTGTATGCAAGACAGATAAGGAAACAGCAGCAAAAATAGCCGCTTTGAATTATTGTATTCTTGCGCTTTTAGGAAAAGGCGGCGAGGAAATCTGTGCCTGCTATCGTGCGGCGCTTGCGCATAAGGATTTATTAAATCGGTTAAAACCAGCAGGGTTAATGTATTTTAGCGATTTAGATATTCCAGATATGGTTGAACTTTATTATTGGGTAAGACATCTGTTTTATCGTATTCACAATATGTATTTTGCGATAGGGATGGAGATGATTCTGCGTCATTCTTTGATGCTCAATCCCGATCCGTCATTAAAGGCATTGGCATTGGAACTGTATCAGGGAGAAGACGGACAAAAAGACGTGCATTTCCTATCCGCAGCGGTGATTGTGAAAATTATGGAGGAGGAAGACTGTACCCAATGGCTTGAGGAACAGCTTACCGTGCAGCCAGCAGCCGCTGATCAGCCCAAACCAAAGACAAATAAAGTATGTATGCAATCCATACAAGAGGCACTCTCGCATATTTGTTATAGTAGAGAAAAAAATAGTTATATTTTTAAAGTTGTATATAGCGAATCTTATCCAGTTACGATTCCCTGCAGCAGCCAGATTATTGCATGGATGATAAAACACGCCAGTAAGGATATGGATAATATTATCCATAACTGGCTGCCGCCTCTTGATGTAGAACAGCGCAGACAAATGGGTGAATATTTTTATCAAAGAGCACTGCTTACAAAGGATAATGAAGAATATCTTTTATATATGAAGGGCTGTGGCTGGACAGAATGCAAGGGATTGGGACTTCAATATGTAAAAAATAATCCTAGTGTCGGTGGGTGGTCAATTCAAAGGTATCTAAGCCAGATGCCGGGCGGAAACAGCGTAATTGTAGAGGAAGCAAGAGCGATATATAATGCTGTTCAAGCAGGAGAAATAAAAAATAAAAATTTAAGTTTGCATATGTTGGATCAATGGATTATCGAGTGGAGCAAAGAATAACAGTGATTCCTTTGGGAAAGGAGTAAAAAAGTATGGACGTCAAACCCATTTATGAACTGCGTACCCGTATGCGTGCGGCGGCAATTGCTGGAACAAACCTGTTAGCGGAGGATTTTCGTTTCAAGAAGGCAGCAGAGGCAATCAAACCACTGGAAACGGCTTCACCAGTTTTTGCAAAAATCGGTGAATATGTACGTACGCTTTTAACCCAAGAGTGTCCAACACCAGCCCAGACACTCTTGGAAGCGCTGACACTGGTGGATTCGGTACTTTGTACGTTGGGAATGGTGGAGGTAGATGGTAGTGCTATGCCGCTTTCCATTCAGCAGTACGAAGAACATATCGCAGTCAATGCACCGTATTCTTTGCTGTATCATCTGCGGGAAGCAGTTACATTATCGAGTGGAAATCATTATGCGTATATTTGTGATACCTATGATCGAGAACCAGAGTGGTTTGAAGATTTTCGTGTAAAATCTTATTTGGTGCAGGCATTGGGAAGTTCGAGTACCATGTTTGCAGACGCTGCAGCAAAATGGCTTGCCAATCAGGGAGAAGCTGTTCTTCCTTTGCTGAAAAAGGATTTCGATCCTAAAGGGAAGCGGGAAATGGTAAGGCGTGTACAGATTATTGAAACGGTGTTGGAAGAACGTGCGGATTCTTTTTACATAGAAATGCTGCAAACAGCGGAAAAGGAAGTGCGGCAGGCATTGATATATGCGTTAAGGCACAATCAAGAAAATATTGATTTATTAATTGGTTATACAAAAAGTGAGCGGGGGAAATGCAAGGAAGCGGCAATTCGTGCGCTTGCGTCAATGGAGAGCGAGCGCGCATACGCATTTTTTAAGAGCAAGCCCAAAAGTGCATTGCCGTATCTGCGTACAACCACAACAAAATGGTCAGCGGCGCTTATCGCGGAGTGGTTTCATGCCACAATCGCAGCGCTGGATAATGCATTGGATGACGAGGGCAGAGATAGGGCGCTTCGTATGCTTGTATCAATGGAAAGCAGAGAAAAAATTGATTTTTTGCAGGAACTATTGGCAGCGTTTGTTGGCAAGGGCGGAGAGGAAATATGCGCCTGCTATCGGGAAGCATTACAACGCAGGAAAAATAATGGTGTCGGTGCTATGCCGCAGTTAAACTATGACTTAATGTCGCCGTTACCCCATTCGCGGTATGATCGAATGCGTTTTTTTGAGGATTCTATGGGAATGCTTCTGTTCTTTTCTCTAATTACAGCAGCCGATGAAAGTCTGGAAGCACTGGCAATGGATTTATATGAACATTCCGGCGAAAATACAGACGGGAGTACAATAAATCCTAGCTTTTTGCCAGCAGCAGCTATGGCAAAACTGTTAAAAGGTGAAAACTGCGTAACATGGCTGCAAAGTCAGGCAGAGCAAAAGAAAATTTCTCTTAAATTATGTAAGGATACAATTAGTATAGTGCTTTCCTATGTCCATTGGGAAAACGGCGGCTATATTTTGCGGGGATATTATATGAATTATACGGACGATAGACCTGAGATAATAGAACAGCAGTTACAGCTTTCCGCAGAGAAAAATAATGCGGGATGGCTTATGGAATAGTGTTGCAGTCGGATAAAGGCGTATTGTGTTTGATGGATGGTTAGGTTTCGATAGAATAGGAATTGATTACAACTTAGTAAGGCTAATTTGTAGTCAAAAATAGGACAATGAACAAAGAAAGGAGTTTACAGTAAGAAATGAGCGACAAAACATTAAGGCTGCCAGCGGAGCAGTTATTTCAGGAAGAAATTGAGGCATTAGTTGCAGCGGAAACAAATCCGATTCCAACAGGATGGAAAATGTCGCCGCAGTCAGTGAAAACATATGTTTGTGGCGGCAAAGTAAAGGGAAAGGAAATTACACCAAAATATATAGGACATGAGCGGCTTGTGGAAATCGCAGTATCAACATTGGTTACAGATAGAGCGCTTTTGCTGATCGGTGAACCGGGAACGGCAAAAAGCTGGCTTTCAGAACATTTAACGGCAGCAATTAACGGTGATTCTACCAAAGTCATTCAAGGAACTGCAGGCACTACCGAGGAGCAGATTCGCTATTCCTGGAATTATGCAATGTTAATTGCGAAAGGCCCGTCACAGGAGGCGATGCTCAAAAGCCCGATATTTCACGCAATGGAAACAGGTACAATTGCGCGGCTTGAGGAAATATCCCGCTGTGCTTCTGAAGTGCAGGATGCGTTGATTTCGATTCTTTCAGAGAAAAGAATTTCTGTACCAGAATTAAATATGGAAGTAGCAGCACAGAAAGGATTTTCCGTAATTGCTACAGCAAATACAAGGGATAAGGGCGTGAACGAAATGTCTGCTGCGTTAAAACGAAGATTTAATATCGTTGTGCTGCCCACGCCGGCGGACTTAAATTCTGAAATAGAAATTGTGAAGACAAGAGTTGAACAGCTTTCCAGCAATCTTGACTTAAACGCGTCACTTCCGGAAGAAGCTGTAGTAGAGAAAGTTTGTACCATTTTCCGCGAGCTGCGCAGCGGCGAAACGCTTGACCGCAGCCGCAAGGTTAAAACGACCTCTGGCGTACTTTCAACCGCAGAAGCGATTTCGCTTTTGTGCAACAGCATGGCATTAGCCGGCAGTTTTGGCAGCGGAATTATTGCCGATGAAGACTTGGCAGCTGGGCTGCAGGGCGCTATTATTAAAGAAGAAGAAAAAGATGCTGTAGCATGGAAAGAATATCTTGAAAATGTTATGAAAAAGCGTGGTTCTGGATGGCTTGGGCTTTATAAGGCGTGTCGGGATTTAGTATAAAGTATCTTGGAGGGTTCAATATGGGCGAAAGAATGACATGGGAGGAGATTCAAGAGAAGTATCCAGATCAATGGGTTGGATTGGTGGATGTGGAATGGTACCCCGACAATAAAGCGACCGTAAAGTCGGCAGTAGTAAAATACATAGATAAAACAAAGGATGAATTAACAATGTTGATGCTGCAAGGGGAAATAAAGGCAAGATATACAACACCAGATAACCTCTTTCAATTGGGAATGGTTGAGGTACATGGATGAAACAGATGACATTGGATTTGGATGAGAGTCAGCAAAGACCTATTATTATGCTTGGAAATGGGTTGGATGCTTTGTTAGATACAGGTGCATTAATTCCTGTTTGGGTAGGTGAGGAAAGTGTATTAACGAGAGGACTTAAGGCGCAATTAGTGAAAAGGACTGTTCCATTTTTCGGCTTTGGCGGAAAGACGTACGGCAATTTATATAAAGTTACGATTCAAGTCGGAGAGCTTTTATATCCAAATATGCATATTATTGCGTGTAATGAATGGAATGCATCATTTCATATGATTTTAAGCGCAACAATGTTTAGCAATTTAATCTATGAAATAGATGAATATAATCATAAATTCAATGTTACAGTTCCTGATAGCGAAAGTTCTATCCGGCATCTAAAAATTGTAGATAAAAATGGTAAGATATATGTTTTGTGCAGCTCGGAGGAGAACACATGATAATCAGCCGGAATTTGTGATATTGGGAAGAGTAGGAATCCTACATTTTAAGCGGTGTGGTGATTTGTAGATATGGAGGTTAAAGATGAATAACCCACATTTTTTTGGAATACGGCATTTATCACCGGCGGGGGCGTATTTCTTAAGAGAGTATTTAGATGAAAAGAAGCCGAAACTTGTGTTGATTGAGGGACCAAGTGATTTTGACGATATGCTTGGGGATATGGTGCGGCAGGAAACAAAAACACCGATTGCAGTTCTGGCATATACAAAAGATGCGCCGGTGCGGACAATTCTCTATCCTTTTGCGGAATATTCGCCGGAATATCAGGCGATCCGTTGGTGTCATGAGCAGTCCGTGGAATGTCATTTTATTGACTTGCCTTCCGAAGTATTTTTGGCAGTACCGGAAACCAATAATGATGATACACAGGGCGAAGAAGGCAGAATGACGGTGTACCAACAGCTTGATGAGAAAAGCCAAGAGGACGGGCATGAAACGTTTTGGGAGCGTGTGCTGGAGCACGCACAAAGCGCGCAGGCGTATCACCAAGGGGCGAACAGTTTCGGCGAAAATCTGCGGGAATTGACAGGAGGAGAAGATTCTGACTGGGCAGAAACGGCACTGCGCGAATCCTATATGCGTTATCAGATTAAGACGGCTGTCGATCGCGGTATTGCGCCGGAGGATATTGTGGTGGTGACAGGTTCCTATCATGTAAAAGGTTTAAAAAGCTGGCAGGAGGAGAATAAGCTTCCGAAAATGCCGAAGCTTGCAGCAAATCATACGTTAATGCCATACTCCTATTATCGACTTTCCTCAAGGTCGGGATACGGTGCAGGGAACAAGGCACCGGCATATTATGCACTATTATGGAAAGGATTAAACAAAAAGGAAAAACAGTATTCTGCACTAAGCTATTTATCGAAGATCGCAGCATATCAAAGAGAAAACGGCAATCCCGTTTCGTCGGCGTCTGTAATTGAGGCGGTGCGTCTTGCCAATGCGCTGGCGCAGTTAAGGGGAGGAACGGTGCCGGTACTTCGCGATTTGCGTGATGCGGCGTTAACTTGTCTAGGCGAGGGAAGTTTTCCCGCAATTAGTCTTGCTACAGCAGATACAGAGATTGGTACGACAATCGGCGCGTTGCCCGAGGGTGTGAGCCGCACAAGCATTCAAGAGGATTTTTATCGACAGATTAAGGAATTAAAGCTGGAAAAATATCGTGATTTGACGGCGCAGGACTTAATGCTGGATTTGCGCGAAAACAGGCGTGTTTCTTCGGAGAAGGCGGCTTTTATGGATTTGCACCGTTCTTCCTTTTTAAACCAGCTTCGAGTACTGAATATTAGTTTTGCACAAAAACAGCAGGTAAAACAGGAAAATGCTACATGGTCGGAGCATTGGACAGTGCGCTGGACGCCGGAAGCGGAGATTGAATTGGTAGAATCCGCATTAAAAGGTGATACGGTTGCGGGTGCGGCATCTTTTGTAATGAAAGAGCGTGTCGAAGGCGCGACAGATATGGGAACGATTGCGTCTGTCATTGAAGATGCATTTTCGTGCGGAATGGAAGGTGCTGCCAATTATGCAACAGCGGCATTGCAGCGGCTTGCAATTGATGCAGCATCCGGTGCCTCTTCAATGAAAGATTTGGCGCAGACTGCCTATAGACTTTCCACCGTAATACAATATGGAAATATCCGCAGAGTTGATTCTGCGCCGTTAATTCCGATTTTGCAGCAGCTTTACTATCGTTCTTGTCTGACGCTGGTAAATGCGTGTGTATGCGACGACGAGGCAAGCAAAGTAATAATAGCCGCAATGGAGCAGCTAAACAGCGTGGCATTGGCGCATGATTTCCTAGAGCGTGACGAGTGGACAGCGGTTTTAATGGAGATTGCAAAGCGGGATGACTTAAATACGAAATTATCTGGCTTTGCAGCAGCAATCTTATTAGAGCGGGGCAGTATGACTTCACAACAGCTTCGCACAGAGGTTGAGCGGCGACTGTCAAAGGGCATTCCGGCGGATCTGGGTGCCGGCTGGTTTGAAGGGCTTGCTATGAAAAACCAATATGCCTTAATTGCAAGACTGTCCTTATGGGAAAGTCTTGATGAGTATTTGGAAACACTCGATGATGATGAGTTTAAACGGGCGCTTGTATTCCTGCGGCGTGCATTTGCTGATTTTTCTGCACTGGAAAAGGATGAAATTGCGGAAAACTTAGGTGAAATATGGGGATTAAATGCACAGGAAGTCAGCGAGGCAATCAATACCACACTTGATGAAACCGCGCAGCAGATGATTGATAGTTTGGATGATTTTGACTTTGATTTATAGATTACAAATGTCTTCAGGTAGGTAAATACTGAAAAGCGTTAAGATTTTCTAATTTCTACACAACCCATCTTGCATAAGCGGACAATATGTGTTGTGTAGAAAGGAAAATCGAATTGTTTTTGCGTATACGTGTTATTGGAATGGAGAATTTTATGGAGAAAGAGGAGCAAATCCGCAGGTGGCGGTTAATTTTAGGACAGGAAAGCGACAAACGTTTTTCGGATATGGGCGGCGGTGGTCTAAATGCCGAGCAGGATTTAATGGATCAGGCTTTGGCAGCGATTTATAATCATACAGATGCAGGCGGTTTTGGCGGCAGCGGGCGCGGTGCTGGAAACGGCCCCTCCAATCCGCAAATCAGCCGCTGGCTTGGCGATGTAAGAAGTTTGTTTGAAAAGGAATTAGTGACCGTTATCCAAAATGACGCAATGACACGCTGTGGGTTAAAGCAGCTATTGTTTGAGCCGGAGCTTTTGGAAAATTTGGAGCCAGATATTAACCTTGCATCTACGATTTTAATGCTAAAGGAGCAGATACCCAAACGTTCCAAAGACAGTGTAAGGGCATTTATTAAGAAAATCGTAGAAGAAATTAATAAGCTGTTAGAGCAGGATATTCGGCGGGCTGTAACGGCTGCGGTTAATAAAAGAAAGCATTCACCGATTCCCTCTGCTGCGGCTCTGGATTACAAAATGACAATCAGCAGGAACTTAAAACATTACAATCCCGAACTGCGTACTATTGTACCCGAACATTTTTATTTTTTTGACAGAACCAGCACAACGGCGGCAAATAAATGGACAATAATTTTGGATATTGACCAGAGCGGTTCAATGGGGGAATCGGTGATTTATTCGTCTATTATTAGCTGTATTTTGGCGAGTATGACCAGCATTAAAACAAGAGTTGTCGCATTTGACACAAATATTGTTGATTTAACGGAAAAAAGCGACGATCCCGTTGACTTGCTGTTTGGTTTTCAGCTTGGTGGCGGAACAGATATTAATAAATCGGTTGCGTACTGCGAACAGTTTATTGAAAATCCTTCAAAAACGCTGTTTTTCTTAATTTCCGACTTGGAAGAAGGCGGCAACCGTGCTGCTTTTCTTAGAAGAATGGAAGAAATGAAAACCTCTGGCGTTACCGTAGTAAGTCTTTTGGCATTGGCTGACGGGGGTAAACCGTACTATGATGCGCAGATGGCGCAAAAAATCGCCAATCTTGGTATCCCATGCTTTGGCTGTACGCCGCAGATGCTGCCAACGCTGTTGGAGCGTGCACTAAAAGGGCAGAGCTTGGAAGGATTTGATAAAAAGGGGAAGTAAAGAGGAGTCATTGTAATTATGGGCTATATTGAGGAAACTGAAGATTTAAAACTGGATTTTAATAAAATTGCAAGTATAACAGGGCAGGCAGTTCTTCCCGTTGCAATACAGAATGCTGATACAAATGAAGTTATTTTAGTTGCCTATACCAATCAGGAGGCGCTGTTAGCATCTATCCGTCTGCGCAGGCTCGTTTTGTGGAGTACCTCAAGAAATGAACTTTGGCAGAAAGGAAAAACGTCAGGAAACGAGTTTGAACTTTTGGAGATATTGGTAAACTGTGAGCAAAATTCGCTTGTCTACAAGGTAAGACCGCTCAATGGAAATATCTGCCATACTTCTTACAAAGGTGTTGCAAACAATTGTTTCTATAGAAGGCTGGATATGGACAGCATGAAACTGATAAATATAAATAAAGAACAGGAGAAACATTTGTAGAAAATAAAAAAGAGCGAAGTTTTTTGAAAAAAAAGTGCCCCAAAATAGCAGTGAAAAGTTTGAAAGTAAACTTTCAAATAATACTTGGTATGCGTGCTATACTCACGAACGATTCGATTTTCCATTCTACACAGCATTATTGCCCGCTTATGCAATATGAGCTGTGCAGAAATTGGAAAATCTTAACGGTCG